>JACCEC013281615.1_pt1 | contig 46412 bp, 39 predicted proteins | sample 7450121 | NCBI WGS metagenome assembly JACCEC01 (sample SAMN15323455, study PRJNA562643) | freshwater metagenome | isolation source: river surface water | place: USA:Blue River Watershed | collected 2017-08-18 | reverse complement strand
GGCGGATACGACCAATCCCTGGAAAAGGCGCGCAAGTACCTGCAGGCCCAAAACATCGTGTTCCAGCCCGGCGTCAACGAAGAACTCGCGGCCACCGCCTTATGGGGCACGCAGCAGCTGGGCTTTGCCCCGCCCGGCAGCAACCGCTTCGACGGCGTGTTCGGCATCTGGTACGGCAAGGGCCCTGGCGTGGACCGCTGCGCCGATGTGTTCAAGCATGCCAACATGGCCGGCACCACGCCCTGGGGCGGCGTGCTGGCGGTGGCCGGTGACGACCATGTGGCCAAGAGCTCGACGGCAGCGCACCAGAGCGACCACATCTTCAAGGCCTGCGGCCTGCCCGTGTTCTTCCCGGCCAGCGTGCAGGACATCCTCGACCAGGGCCTGCATGCGATTGCCATGAGCCGCTTCGCCGGCGTGTGGGCGGGCATGAAGACCATCCAGGAAATCGTCGAGTCCAGCGCCACGGCGCACATCGACCCCGAGCGCGTGAACATCGTCCTGCCCGAATTCGAGATGCCTGCGGGCGGCGTGCACATCCGCTGGCCCGACACCGCGCTCGAACAAGAAGCCCGGCTCTTTGACTACAAATGGTACGCCGCGCTGGCCTACATCCGTGCCAACAAGCTCAACCACAACGTGATCGAGAGTGCCCATGACCGCTTTGGCCTGATCGCCAGCGGCAAGGCCTACAACGACACGCGCCAGGCCCTGCTGGACCTGGGCCTGGACGATGCCAGCTGTCAACGGCTGGGCATCCGGCTGCACAAGGTCAATGTGGTGTGGCCACTCGAAGCACAAACCACGCGCGAATTCGCCACCGGTCTGCGCGAAATCCTGGTGGTCGAAGAAAAGCGCCAGGTCATCGAGTACCAGCTCAAGGAAGAGCTCTACAACTGGCGCGCCGATGTGCGCCCCGATGTGCTGGGCAAGTTCGACGAGGTCGGCGCCGACCACAGCGGCGGCGAATGGTCGATGGCGAACCCGAGCGCCCACACGCTCTTGCGCGCCAACGCCGACCTGAGCCCCGCCATCATCGCGCGCGCCATCGCCAAGCGCCTGAAAAAGCTGGGCATCGACGCCGACGCCACCGCGCGCATCGACGCCCACCTCGCGGTGCTCGACGCCAAGGAGCGCGCCATGCAGACGCTCACGCTGGGCGCGGCCGCCGAGCGCATGCCCTGGTTTTGCTCGGGCTGCCCGCACAACACCAGCACCCGCGTGCCCGAAGGCTCGCGCGCCATGGCCGGCATCGGCTGCCACTTCATGGCGCTGTGGATGGACCGCGACACCGCGGGCTTCACGCAAATGGGTGGCGAAGGCGTGCCCTGGGTGGGCCAGCAGCCCTTCAGCCACGAGCAGCACGTGTTCGCCAACATCGGCGACGGCACCTACTTCCACAGCGGCATCCTGGCCATCCGCCAGAGCATCGCGGCGGGTGTCAACATCACCTACAAAATCCTCTACAACGACGCGGTCGCCATGACCGGTGGCCAGCCCGTGGGCGAGCGGCCCGAGGGCCACAGCGTGCTGCAGATCGCGCACAGCATGCGTGCCGAGGGCGCGCAGCGCATCGCCGTGGTCACCGACGAGCCCGAAAAATACCAGGGCGCCGCCCTGCCCGCGGGCGTGCAGGTGCACCACCGTGACCTGCTTGACCGCATCCAGCGCGAGATGCGTGAAGTCCAGGGCACCACGGTCATCATTTACGACCAGACCTGCGCCACCGAAAAACGCCGCCGCCGCAAGCGCGGCACGATGGTGGACCCGGCTGTCCGCGTGGTGATCAACGAGGCCGTGTGCGAGGGCTGTGGCGACTGCGGCGTGCAGTCCAACTGCCTGTCGGTCGAGCCGCTGGACACCGAGTTCGGCCGCAAACGCACCATCAACCAAAGCACCTGCAACAAGGACACCAGCTGCCTCAAGGGTTTTTGCCCGAGCTTTGTGACGGTGGAAGGCGGTCAGCTCAGGAAAAAGGCCCAGGCCGAAGCGGCCTCGCCCGCACGTTTGGGCGCCCTGCCCGAGCCCGCACAGCCGGCACTCGAGCAGCCCTGGGGCATGGTCGTGGCCGGCGTCGGCGGCACGGGCGTGATCACCATCGGCCAGCTCCTGGGCATGGCCGCGCACCTCGAGGGCAAGGGCATCGTCACGCAAGACGCCGCCGGCCTCGCGCAAAAAGGCGGCGCCACCTGGAGCCATGTGATCGTGGCCCGCAGCCAGGACGACATCCGCACCACGCGCGTGGGCATGGCCACGGCCGACCTGATTTTCGGCTGCGACCCCATCGTCACCGCCGGCAAGGAAACCCTGCTGCGCATGCGCCAAGGCCGCACGCGTGTCGCGCTCAACAGCCACAGCACACCGACCGCGGCCTTTGTGAAAAACGGCAACTGGCAAAACCCTGCCGAACAATGCCTGGCCGAAATCGCGCAGCAGGTGGGCGAGGCTGGCGTCAGCACTTTCGATGCCGACCGCATGGCCAAGCAGCTGATGGGCGACACGATTTATGTGAACCCCATGATCCTGGGCTATGCCTGGCAAAAGGGCTGGGTGCCGCTGATGCGCGCATCGCTGGTGCGCGCGATCGAGCTCAACGAAGTCGCGGTCGCCAACAACCTGCTCGCCTTCGAGTGGGGCCGCCACGCGGCGCAGCACCCCGACAAGGTGATGGCCCTGCTGCAGCCGCAGCAGGTGGTGGAATTCAAGAAACGCGCCACGCTCGAGGAGCTTGTTGCCAAGCGCGTGGCTTATCTGAGTGACTACCAGAACGCGGCTTACGCCGAGCGCTACCGCGCCTTCGTCGAGCGTGTGCAGAAAGCCGAAGCCCCGCTGGGCAAGACCACACTGAGCGAAGCGGTGGCGCAGTCGCTGTTCAGGCTCATGGCCTACAAGGACGAGTACGAGGTCGCGCGCCTGCACACGCAGACCGGTTTCATGGAACGCATCGCACAGCAGTTCGAAGGCGACTTCCAGGTGCATTACCACCTGGCCCCGCCCCTGCTGGCCCAGCGCAACGACAAGGGCCAGCTGCTCAAGCGCAAATACGGTCCGGGCATGCGCACAGCCTTCAAGGTGCTGGCCGCGCTCAAGGGTCTGCGCGGCACCGCACTCGATGTTTTTGGCTACACCGAAGAGCGGCGCACCGAACGCGCACTGATCGGCGAGTACCAGGCCATCGTCGAAAGCCTGCTGCCGACATTGTCCAAAGACCAGCACGCCAGGGCCGTCGACATCGCGCGCGTGCCCGAAACCATCAAGGGCTTCGGCCATGTGAAAGAACGCAACCTGCAGGCTGCACGCCTGCAATGGCAACAGTTGCTCGGCCAGTGAGTCGCACGCTGCAAAAAGCCCCGCCCGGTTCACACCCGGCGGGGCTTTTTGCAGGGCATCGCTTCAGCGTGCTTCGGGCAGCTCGATCTTGACTTCCAGCACCTCGAGGTTGTCCTGGCGCTCCAGGTTGACCTTGATGTCGTTGGGATTGATCTTGATGTACTTGCTGATCACGGCCACCAGTTCGCGCTGCAGGTCGGGCAGGTAGTCGGGCTCGGCGGCGTTGCGACCGCTGCGCTCGTGCGCGAGGATGATCTGCAGGCGCTCCTTGGCCACGCTCGCGGTTTTTTTCTTCTCACCGAGAAGGAAGGACAGAAAGGACATGGTCACTTGGCTCCAAACAGACGCTTGAAGAAGCCGGGCTTTTCGGCTTCGGTGAAGCGCATCGGCCTGTCCTCGCCCATGAAGCGGTCGATCACGTCCTTGTAGGCCTCGGCCACGTCGGTGCCGTCCATGTTGATGGCGGGTGTGCCCTGGTTGGAGGCCTGCAGCACGTTCTCGCTCTCGGGGATCACGCCGATCAGCGGGATGCGCAGGATGTCCTGGATGTCCTGCAGCGACAGCATCTGGCCATCTTCCACGCGGTTGGGGTTGTAGCGCGTGATCAAGAGGTGCTCTTTGATCGGGGTCTGGCCTTCGATGGCGCGCTTGGTTTTGCTGCTGAGCATGCCCAGGATGCGGTCAGAGTCGCGCACCGAAGAGACTTCGGGGTTGGTCACGATCAGCGCCTCGTCGGCGAAGTGCATGGCCATGAGCGCACCGGTCTCGATGCCGGCGGGCGAGTCGCAGACGATGTACTCGAAGCCCATCTCGGCCAGGTCCTTGAGCACCTTTTCCACGCCTTCTTGCGTCAGGGCATCCTTGTCGCGCGTTTGCGAAGCGGCCAGCACGAACAGGTTCTCGCACTGCTTGTCCTTGATCAGGGCCTGGTGCAGATTGGCTTCGCCATGGATCACGTTGATGAAGTCGTACACCACGCGGCGCTCGCAGCCCATGATCAGGTCGAGGTTGCGCAGGCCCACGTCGAAGTCGATCACGGCCGTCTTGAAGCCCTTGAGGGCCAGGCCCGTCGCGAAACTGGCACTGGTGGTGGTCTTGCCCACACCGCCCTTGCCGGAGGTCACTACAACGATTTTTGCCATGGGAGGAGGTCTTTCAGTCTGAAAAGAAAATGCGGTCGGTCAGGCTTGCACCGGGGTGATCACAAGTTTGTCGCCCTGGGCTGTCGATTGCAGGCCCACTTGGGCCGCGCGGCCACGCACTTCGGGCGGCAGCGGATTTTCGCTGGTGCGGTAGACACCGGCGATCGAGATCAGCTCAGGGTCCATGCTCTGGGCAAAGATGCGCGCGCCCATGAAGCCGCGTGCACCGGCGATGGCCTTGCCACGCAAGGGCGCGTAAATGTGGATGTGGCCATCGGCAATGACCTCGGCGCCGGCATTGACCATGGCCAGCACGATCAGGTCCCGCCCTTTGGCATAGACCTGCTGCCCCGAACGCAAAGGCTTGTCCAGCACCATGGCTTCGACCAGGCCGGGCGCTGCGGGCGGCGCTGCCGGGCTTGCGGCGGGCATGGGGGCAGCCGCCGGCAGCTGGCGGCGCATGCGCAGGTCATCGGCCTGGGCCAGGCCCAGCGCCTTGGCCTGGGCCAGACGCTGTGCGTCCGACGTCTTGACGGCCACGACACGCAGGCCATGCGTGGCCAAGGTCTCGACCAGGTCCTTCAATGGCAGCGCAGCGGGCTCGGCCGGCAAGCTGTCGAGGTCGAGGATGGCCGGGTCCTGGTCAAAAAAGCCCGGTGTTTCCGCCAGCTGCAGCGCCAGCGCCTGGGCCACCGCCTGCACATCGCCGGTCCTGCGCTGAAACGCCAGCAAAGGCAGGTCTGCGCTCTTGATGTCGTAGGCGGGCGCAGGTGTGGACGGGGGCATTGGACAAGGACAAAGGCGGTGAAAGCGAAATCTTAACAGCCTGCGTGCCGAGGCTCTGTTGGCGGCTGTTTCTGTCTTTCTTCTTTATTTATCTTTCTCCATAGTGGTAGTAGTTAAGGACCGCACTGGCATGTGGACAAGGCCAAATTTGTTCATCGCGACAGGCATTTAGCCGACTTCAAACGGTGTGGGCGGGTGTGCGCCGCCGCTGTCACGCCGGCGGGGACAACTTGGCCCAAAGTGCTGCGCCTGTGGATAAGCCAGGGCTTGCCCCGTTTTTATCCACAAGCTTATTCAGATAAAAATTTTTGCGCCTTTCAGGCCCTGTCGAGCAGCCACTGGATCACCCCTTTGGCAATGAAACCCACCATGCCGAAGGCCAGGCCCAGGAAGATCACGAAGGTGCCGAATTTGCCCGCCTTCGACTCCCAGGCCAGCTGGCCGATGATGAACAGCATGTAAAGCATGAAGGCCCCGACGCCGATGGTCAGGCCAAACCAGGCGAACTGCTCTTCGGAAAAGGCCATCATGCCGGGCCTTCCCCATCGGACAGGCGCGGTGCCAGGCCCTGCACATCCACCAGCGCGCGGTAGGCGTGCCAGCTCGCATGACCCAGGAGCGGCACCACAATGACCAGGCCCAAAAACAAGGAGAGCACACCCAACAGCACCAGCACCATCAGCAGGAAAGCCCACAAGGCCATGGTGGTGGGGTAGCTGAGCACGGCTTTCCAGCTGGTGAGCACGGCTTGCAGCACACCGACGCGCCGGTCCAGCAGCATGGGCACCGCGACCACGCTGGAGGCGAACACCGGCGCGGCCAGCAGGCCGCCGAGTGCCAGCCAGCCTTCAAACAGGTGGTGCTCCTGGCTGGCCACCACATGGCGCAGAAAATCCATGGGTGTGTCGATGGGCTGCGACGCCATCAGGTGGATGAAGGCCGAGGAGGTGACGACCCAGCCCACTGCCGCCAGCGCGAGCAGCAGGCCAAAACGCACCAGGGCCCAGTAGCTGTCGGGTTGGGCCTGCAGTTTCAGGTGCCAGCGCGTCCAGGTGCTCACCAGCAGGGCCAGGCCCACGGGTTCACCGCGCTCGATGGCACGGCTCATGGCGTACAGGCTGGTGGCCAGGATGGGTGCGACCACCATGAAGCCCGAAAGCAGGCCCAGCAAAAGCCAGAACCGGTCCAGCGCCAGCCAGCTGATCAGCAGGCCCCCAAGCGCCATGAGCAGCCCATGCGCCAGGCTGAGCCAGGGGCTGTGCAGCAGGTCGCGAAAACCCAGCACCAACCAGGCCAGAGGCTGGTCGGGTTCGATCGGCAGGATCGGCGGCAGCAGCGGGCGCTGGGCCGCCTTCTCGGGCGGGGGCATCTGTGACATGGGTCAAAAGCTTATCGGCGCAAGCCCGATTTGTCTTGACCCATGTCAACCGACGCCGGTCAATGCATCTGGCGGTGCATGCCGTGGCCATGGACCCCGGGGACCATGCGCAGGGTTTCGGCGTCGAACACCTTTTTCTGTTCACTGTTCAACAGCGCATAAAAATCCTTGGTCGCATCGCCGCGCTTTTTCATTTCCGCCTGCATCTGCTGGTGCTGGGCCTGCATCTGGTCGATGCGCTCGGGGGTGTTCATTTTCTGCAAGGCTGCGCGCTCGCTTTTGCCGCCGTGCATGGGCATCATCTGCATGGCCTCGACATAGCTTTTCCAGGCCACTTCCTGTGAGGCGTCCAGGCGCAGCTTGGTTTTGAGTTCATTGAGGCTTTGGCTGTGGCGCGCCGAGGGGGCGCCATGGCTGTCCGGGCCATGCGCCCAGACGCTGGCGCCCGCGGCGCCCAGCAGTGCAATGCCCATCGCGCCAATGCGCATCCAGTGTTTCATCTCATGCTCCTTGCTTGGGATGCCCGAGACCCCTTGTCTTCAGGCGAAAGCCCAGTGTGCGCCACGCATGTGCCGCGTTGTTGGCGGCCGCGCAGAGATTTGTAAAGAAGCTTTGCGCAGCCCCGGTCTTCAGCGCCCGAGACGGCCGGCCTGGAAGTCTTCGACCGCCTGCATCAGCTGCTCGCGCGTGTTCATGACGAAAGGGCCGTATTGCGCGATGGGCTCGCCCAGCGGCTGGCCCGCGATCAGCAGCGCACGCGTGCCCGCCTGGCCCTGCAGCACCACGCCATCGCCCTCGTTGGCCAGCACCGCCATGCGCTGCGCAGGCACCACCGTGCTGTGCGCCTGGCCCAGCACGGCGAGGCTTTCGCGGTACACGTAAACAAAGGCGTTGTGTGTGGGCGGCAAAGGCTGGTGCAAGCGCTGCTCGCCCGAAAAATGCAGGTCCAGGTAGAGCGGCTGCGTGGGCCGCTCGGTGGCGTCCGCGTGCACGGCGCCCGCCACGCCCTGGCTGTGGCCCGCGATGACCCGCACACGCACGCCTTCGGCGGTGTCGAGTTCGGGGATGTCCTCGCTCTGGATGTCGCGGTAACCGGGCGCGCACATCTTGTGCTGCGAAGGCAGGTTGAGCCAGAGCTGAAAGCCTTCCATGCGCCCTTGCTGCTGCTCGGGCATCTCGCTGTGCACCAGGCCGCGGCCCGCGGTCATCCACTGCACACCGCCGTTTTGCAGCAGGCCGCGTCCGCCCAGGCTGTCTTCGTGGCGCAGCCGGCCGGCCACCATATAGGTCACGGTTTCAAAGCCGCGGTGTGGGTGGTCGGGAAAACCGGCCCCATAGTCTTTGGGGTCGTCGCTCGCGAAATGGTCGAGCATGAGAAAGGGGTCGAGCCGCTGCTGCAGCTCGCCGGTGAGCACACGGGTGAGCCGCACACCCGCGCCATCGCGCGTGGGGCGGCCCACCACCAGGGTTTCGACGGCACGCGGGTGTTGCACCACGGCAGGGGCGGACAGGGTGTTCATGCCCGCATCATGCCGCAGCGCGTGGCGCCCTGCCGCGCGCGGGGATCAACCCGGCAGGTTGCGGTTTTTGCAGGTGTTCACGCCCAGCAGGGGATAGGCCGGGCACCAGCCCATCAGGCCCGTGGCCAGCGGGATCACACCCACCCAGCCCCACACGCCCACGGTGCCCGTGGCCGCCAGGATCACCAGCGCAGCGCCCACGGTGATGCGCAAAATGCGGTCGATGCCGCCGACATTGTTTTTCATGGTCGAATTCCTTCGTGAACGGTCAAGCCGCGACAAAATAGCCTTGGTCTGCGATGGCGGCGGCAATCGCCTCGCGGGGCTGCACAGACTGCACCTCGACCCTTTGGGTGCCCAGATCCACCTGGACCTGGGCTTGCGGATCGAGTTGCTGCACGGCTTGGGTCACGGCCTTGACGCAGTGGCCACAGCTCATGCCCTGGACGGTGAAAACTTGCTGCATTTGCATTCTCCGGTGATACCCTGGGCGGTATTTAAGCATACTTTTGAAGACTTTTGTTATTTTCAACATGACGCAGATCAACGCCACACCACAAGCCTATGACATCGGCATCGGGGGCATGACCTGCGCTTCCTGCGTTGCCCGGGTCGAACGCGCGCTGAGCAAGCTGCCTGGGGTCACACAGGCCAGCGTCAACCTGGCCACCGAGTCGGCGCACGTGACGGTGCAGGCCGAAGGCGCCAGCGAAGGCGCGCTGCGGCGCGCGATCCGCGACGCCGGTTACGAGCCGCTGGCGCCGCGCGCTGGCGCTTTGCAGCCAGCCAGTGGCCCCTGGACCGGTTTTGCGCCCGTGGGCTGGGGCCTGGCGCTGTCGGCGCCACTGATCCTGCCCATGCTGGGCGATTTGTTCGGCCGGCACTGGATGCTGCCGGCGGCCTGGCAGTTTGTGTTGGCCACACCCGTGCAGTTCATTCTGGGGGCTCGCTTTTACAAGGCGGGTTGGCATGCACTCAAGGCGCTCAGCGGCAACATGGACCTGCTGGTGGCGCTGGGCACCACCGCCGGCTGGCTGCTGTCGGTGTGGCTGTGGCTCACCGCGCCCGAGGGCAGCATGCCCCACCTGTATTTCGAAGGCTCGGCGGTGGTCATCACGCTGGTGCTGCTGGGCAAATGGCTGGAGGCGCGTGCCAAGCGCCAGACCACCGAGGCCATCCGCGCGCTGCACGCGCTGCGGCCCGACACCGCGCAGCTGCTCACGCCGGAGGGCGAGCAGCGCGTGCCGGTGGCCGAGATCCGTGTGGGCGATGTGCTGGTGGTGCGTCCGGGCGAGCGCATCGCGCTCGATGGCGAGCTGCTGCAGGGCCAGACCCAGGTCGACGAGGCCATGCTGACCGGCGAGCCTCTGCCGGTGCCCAAGCAGGCTGGCGACCGGCTGACCGGCGGCTCGATCAATGGCGAGGGCCTGGTGCAAATGCGGGTGGGCGCGGTGGGCCATGAAACCGTGCTCTCGCGCATCATCCGCCTGGTCGAGGAGGCGCAGGCGGCCAAGGCGCCGATCCAGCGCCTGGTCGACCGCGTGGCCGAGGTGTTCGTGCCGGTGGTGCTGCTGATCGCGCTGCTGACCGCCGGCGCCTGGCTGGCGCAGGGCGTGGGCTATGAACACGCCTTGATCCATGCGGTGGCGGTGCTGGTCATCGCCTGCCCTTGCGCCCTCGGTCTGGCCACGCCGGCGGCCATCATGGCCGGCACCGGCGTGGCGGCGCAGCAGGGCATCCTGATCAAGGATGCACAGGCGCTCGAGCGCGCGCACCGCGTCGACACCGTCGCGTTCGACAAGACCGGCACGCTGACGGTGGGCCAGCCCCGCCTGATCGGCCACAGCGTGGGCGCAGGCCAGGACGCCAACACCGCGCTGGCGCTGGCCGCTGCGGTGCAGCAAGGCAGCGAGCACCCGCTGGCGCGCGCCGTGCTCGCCGCCGCGCAGGGCCTGCCGCTGCCGCCCGCGCAAGACGTGCAGGCCGTGCCCGGGCGCGGTATGCAGGCCAGGGTGCTGGACAAGGCCCTGCTGCTGGGCAGCCTGCCCTGGCTGCAAACGCAAGGCCTGGACACCTCGCCCTGGGCCGAAGACCTCGCGCGCTTTCAGGCGCAGGGGGCGAGCCTGTCGGCACTGGCCGAGCGGCGCGAGGGCGGCGTGCAGGGCCTGCTCTTGCTGGCCTTTGGCGATGAGCCCAAGCCCGGCGCGCGCGAAGCGCTCGAGGCGCTGCGCGCGCGCGGCCTGCGCCTGGTGATGATCTCGGGCGACAACCGCGCCGCTGCCGAAACCATGGCGCGGCGCCTGGGCTTGGTGCCCGAGGCCGGTGAAGTGCTGGCCGAGGTGCTGCCCGGCGACAAGGCCGCGCAGGTCGCGCGCCTGCGCGAGGGGGGTCGTGTGGTGGCCATGGTGGGCGATGGCGTCAACGACGCGCCCGCGCTGGCCGCCGCCGACGTGGGCCTGGCCATGGGCAACGGCACCGATGTGGCCATGCACGCGGCCGGCATCACCCTCATGCGCGGCGAGGTGGCGCTGGTGGCCGACGCGCTCGAAATTTCCGCGCGCACCGTGGCCAAGATCCGGCAAAACCTGTTCTGGGCCTTTGCCTACAACACCGCGGGCATTCCGCTGGCCGCGCTGGGCTACCTGAGCCCGGTGATCGCCGGCGGCGCCATGGCGCTGAGCTCGGTCAGTGTCATGACCAATGCCCTGCTGCTCAAACGCTGGCGGCCCCAAAGCGGCCGTTCTTGACGCACGTCACGAACCGGGCGCGGGCTTTGCGCGAGACTGGGCGCACACCCAGGAGACCCCCATGAGCCCACCCCGCGCCCTGCAAATCATCCGCGACGAACACGCCTCGCTGGCCGCCATGCTGCGCGCCATGCGCATGCTGGTCAAGCGCGGCCCCGACGAGAGCCGCAAGAACTTTTTCGACGTGGTGCGGGCCATGCTGTTCTACATCGACGAATTTCCCGAGCGCCTGCACCACCCCAAAGAGTCGAACCTGCTGTTTCCCAAAGTGGTCAAGGCCGCGCCGCAGGTGCTGGGCGCGATCGACCGCCTCGAGCGCGACCACATGCACAGCGAAAAGGCCGCGCGCGAGCTGCAGCACCTGCTGCTCGCCTGGGAGTTGCTCGGGCCCACGCGGCGTGCGGCGTTCCAGGAAGCCTTCGCGCGCTATGTGGACTTCTACCTCGACCACATGGCGCTGGAGGAGTCGGTGATCCTGCCCGAGGCCGAAAAAAACCTGAGCGAAGCCGATTGGCGCCAGCTCGACGCGGCCTTTGCCGAGAACCAGGACCCGCTGACCGGCCAGCACACGCCCGCGGCCGAGTACGAGCGGCTGTTCAGCCTGATCGTCGCGCGCGCACCGGCACCCATCGGCCTGGGCTGATCCGTTGGCCGCCGGCAGCCAGCAGGCCCCCGAGCGCCTGCAAGGCCTGGCGCAAGGCCTTGGCCTTGCGGCGCATCACGCTTTGGCCATAGGCGCACGGTCTTTGGAAAACCAGGCCACATACAGCACCGGCAGCACCACCAGCGTGAGCAGCGTGGCTGTGATCAGGCCGCCGATCACGACCAGCGCGAGCGGGCGTTGCGTTTCCGAGCCGATGTCATGGCTGATCGCCATGGGCAGCAGGCCCAGCGCCGCGAGCATGGCTGTCATCAGCACCGTGCGCAGGCGCTGCATCGCCCCTTCCTTGACGGCGTCGAGCACGCTGTAGCCGGCGTTGCGCAGCTGCTGGAACACCGAGAGCATGACCACGCCGTTGAGCACGGCCTGGCCCGACAGCGCGATGAAGCCGATCGCCGCCGACACCGACAAGGGGATGCCGAACAGCCACAGCGCGACGAAGCCCCCGATCAGGGCCAGCGGCACATTGATCAGGATCAGCGCCGCCGCCTTGAAGGAGCGGAAGGCGTCGAACAGCAGCACGAAGATCAAGAGCAGCGAGATCGGCACCACCACCGACAGGCGCTGCATGGCGCGCTCCTGGTTCTCGAACTCGCCCGACCAGTTGACCGCGTAGTTCTCGGGCACCTTCACATGCTGGGCCACGCGCTGTTTCATGTCGGCCACCACCGAGCCCATGTCGCGGCCCTTGATGAAGATGCCGATGGCCATGGTGCGCCGGCCCGATTCGCGCGCGATGTTCATGGCACCGCTGACCTGCTCGATCTTGCTGACCGCGCCCAGGTTCACGTAGCCGCCTTCGGGGCGCGGGATCGGCAGGTTCTGCAGCTCCGCGATCGCGCGCCGCTCGCCTGGCAAGCGCACCGTCACCTCGAAGCGGCGCTCCCCTTCCCACAGCGTGGTGGCGCCCTTGCCGGCCAGGGCCGCCTCGATCACGTCCTGCACATCGCCGACATTGAGCCCGTAGCGCGCCGCCTGCTCGCGCTGGATGTTGATCAGCAGCTGCGGCAGGTCGCCCTGCCGGTCGATTTCTGCGCGCCGCACGCCGCGCACCTGCTTGATCTCGCGTTCGATGGCTTCGGTGGTCTGCCTGAGCACGGCCAACTCATCGCCCGAGACCTTGATCACGATCTGGCCGTCGATTTGCGAGATGGACTCGAGCACGTTGTCGCGGATCGGCTGCGAGAAGGTGGGCTCCATGCCGGGCAAGGCGGTGACCGCCTGGTCCATCTCCTCGATCAGCTTTTCCCGCGTGATGCCGGAGCGCCATTGCTCGGGCGGCTTGAGGTCGACGAAGATCTCGGCCATGCTGATGGTTTTGGGGTCGGTGCCGTCCTCGGGCTGACCCGCCTTGGACACCGTGCTGCGCACCTCGGGCACCGAACGCAAGGTCTGGCGCACCATGTGCAGGATGCGCGTGGCCTCGTCGTTGGAGACGCTGGCCGGCAAACGCACATTGACCCAGATCGTGCCTTCATTGAGCTCGGGCAGGAACTCCGAACCCAGGCGCGAGGCGGCCCCCATGGCCAGCACGAAACAGCCGATCGCGATGCCCACCACCTGGCGCCGATGCGCCAGGGCCCAGCTGAGCAAGGGCGCATACAGGCGCTTGGCGCTGCCGACCACCCGGTTGTCGGTATGCGGCAGGCCTTTGCGCAGCATCCAGTAGCTCAGCAGCGGCACCAGCGTGAGCGAAAACACCAGCGAGCCGATCAGCGCGGCCGTCACCGACAGCGCCATGGGCTGGAAAATGCGGCCCTCGTGGCGCTGCAGCGCAAAGATCGGGATGTGCGCCGCGATGATGATCAGCATGGAAAACAAGGTGGGGCGCCCGACCTCGTTCGCCGCCTGCGTGATCAGGCTCTTGCGCTCTTTCTCGTTCATGCCTTCGCCGCGTTCGGCCAGCCGGTGCATGATGTTTTCGACCACGATCACCGCGCCGTCGACGATGATGCCGAAATCCATCGCCCCCAGGCTCAAGAGGTTGGCCGGCACGCCCATGATCTTCAGGCCCATGAAGGTCGACAGCAGCGCCAGCGGGATCACGGCCACCACGGCCAGGCTGGCGCGCAGGTTGGACAGGAAGATGTAGAGCACCAGCGAGACCAGCAAGGCGCCTTCGACCAGGTTGCGAAACACCGTCGACAGGGTCTTGTCCATCAGCCAGGTGCGGTCGTAGAAGGGCACCACCTGCACCCCCGGCGGCAGCGCGCGTTCATTGATCTCGCGGATTTTGTCCTTCACGCCCTTGAGCACCACGCTCGGGTTCTCGCCCTTGCGCATGAGCACGATGCCGGTGACCACGTCGTTGTCCGCGTCCTGGCCCACCGTGCCCAGGCGCGGCACCGCGCCGATCTTCACCTGGGCCACATCGCGCACCAGGATCGGCGTGGCGTTGCGCGTGGCCACCACCACCTGGCCGATCTCCTCGGCCGAGCGCAGCAGGCCGATGCCGCGGATGGCGAACTGCTGCAGGCCCTGGGCCACATAGCTGCCGCCCGCGTTGGCGCTGCCCCGCCCCAAGGCGTCAAGCAGGTGCTGCAAGGTCAGCTTGTGGGCCCGCAGTTTTTCCAGATCCGGTTGAACCTCGTACTGCTTGATGAAGCCGCCCATGGCCACCACATCGGCCACGCCGGGCACCTGGCGCAAGGCCCGCTCGACCACCCAGTCCTCGAGGGTGCGCAGCTCGGTGGTGGTCTGGCCATCGCCGCGCAGGCGGTAGCGCATGATCTCGCCGACCGGCGTCGCGTTGGGCGCGATGTGGGCCTCGACGCCGGGCGGCAGATCCACCCCGCGCAGGCGCTCGTTGACCTGCTGGCGCGCGATGTTCACATCGGCGCTGTCGTTGTAGGTGACCACGGTGAAGGACAGCCCGAACTGGGTGTGCGAGAACACCCGGATCGAGTGCGGCAGGCCGGCCAGCGCCACCTCCAGCGGCAGCGTGACCTGCTTTTCCACCTCCTCGGCGGCGCGCCCCGGGTAGAGGGCGATCACCGTGACCTGGGTGTCGGTGACGTCGGGAAAGGCCTCGACCGACAGGTTCTTGAAGGCGATCAGGCCCGCCAGCGCGAACAGCACCGTGCCCAGCACGATGAACAGCGGTTGGTTGAGCGCGTAGTGGATGAGCTTTTTCATGGCTTGCCCTGCACCGTCTGCGGGACATGGCCCTGCGCAGTTTCTTGCGCCAGGCGCAGTTCACGCGCCAGCAGCAGGCCGTTTTGCGCCACCACCTGCTCGCCGGCCTTCAGGCCCTCGCCGACCAGCGCCTTGTGCGCATCGGCATGGACCAGCCGGACGTCGCGCGGGGCGAAGACCCCGGGCGCGCTGTGCACGAACACATGGTGCTGCTTGCCGTGCAAGAACACGGCCGAGGCCGGCACCTGCACCGCCCCGCTGACGGCGCGCTCGTAATGCGCCTGCGCCAGCATCTCGCTCTTGAGCAGGCGCTGCGGGTTGTCGACCACGGCGCGGACCTTGATGGTGCGCGTGCCCGGATCGATCTGGTCGGTCACCGCGCTCACGCGGGCCTCGAAGCCCTGCTCGCCCAGCACGGGCACCACCAGGCGCAGTTTGGTGCCGGGGCGCAGTGCACGCACATCGGCTTCGTGTGCGTCGATCTGCACCCACAGCGTGCGCGGGTCGGACACCACGAACAGCGGCGCGGTGCTGCCCTCGGGGCGCACTTCCTGGCCCGGATTGATGTTGCGTTCGACCACGGTGCCGCCGATGTCGGCCCGCAGGCCCAGCTGCAGGTTCACGCCGGCGCTGCTGCCGTACAGCTGGGTGCGCGCCTGCGCGCGCGCGACTTCGGCTTCGGCGCGCGCGCGCTCGGCTTCGGCCAGCTCCAGATCCTTGCGCGCGAGCACGCCGGCCTCGAACAGTTCGCGCTGGCGCTGCAGCGCCTGGCGCGCCAGCTGGGCGTCGGCCTGGGCGCGCGCGTTGTCGGCCTGGGCCGCGCCGAACTCGGGCGAGGCCAGCTGGGCCAGCAGCTGGCCGGCGGCGACGGCCTGGCCCACATCGGCGGCGATGCGCGTGACGCGGCCGGCAAAGGCCGGGTAAACGCGCTGGGTGCGGGTCTCGTCCCAGACCAGGCGCGCCGGCAGGTCCACCGGGATGCTTTGCGCCGGCACCGCTTCGGCCAGCACCAGCAAACCGAGCTGCGGGTGGCCGGCGGGGTAGCGCAGCGCCTGGTTTTCGATGATGGGCTGGGGCGCGGCGGCGACGGGCTCGGGCTTGTCCTGGCAGGCGGCCAGGCTGGCCGCGGCGAGGGCGATGGCGAGGGGGCGGGCAAAGGGGCGCAGGAATTTCACGGTCGGATCTCGGTGGGCCATTCGGGTGGGGCGCTTCAGCGCACTTCGGCGGGGGCGCTGCGCAGCTGCCAGGCGCCGAGCGCCTTGGCATGGTCGGCGCGCACGGCCAGCGCCTCGAGCTGGGTCGCGCGCAGCGTGCGGCGCGCGTCCAGCAGGTCGGTCAGCGGCAGACCGCCCTTGCGGTAGGCGAGCTCGGCCTGTTCGGCCACGCGCTGCGCCTGCGGCAAGATGGTGTGCTCGTAGCTGTGCAGGCGCGCGCTTTGCGCCTGCCAGGTTTGCCACAAGGTCTGCAGCTCGGCGCGGCCTTGCAGGCGGGCCTTGTCGAGCAGGTCTTGCGCGAGATCGGCCTGCGCGAGCGCACGGCCGATCTCGCCCTCGAAGCGCGCGCCGCTGTTGAGCGGGATCGAAATGCGCAGCGCGAGCAGGCGGTTGGTTTGCGTGCCGTCGGGGTAGTGGTCCACGCTGGCGCCCAGCGTGGGGTCGGCACGATTGAGTGCCTGCGCGCCCTGCACCAGGGCCTGCGCGGCGGCCAGGCGCTCGCGTGCGGCCCGCACATCGGGGCGTGCGTCGATCAGGGCCTCGACGTCGGGCGCGCTGCCCGCGGCCATCAGGGGCCAGGGGCCTTGCGCGCGCCAGCCGCCATCGGGCGGTGCCTGGCCGATCCAGCGGCTCAGCGCGAGCGCGGCCTGCTGCTGCGCAAGCTGCGCCGAGGTCAGGTCGGCCAGCGTGCGCTCGGACTCGATGCGCGTGCGCGCCGCATCCTGCGCGGAAATGTCGCCGGCCTTGAGGCGCGCCTCGGCGCTGCGGCTCAGGGTGCGCGCGCTCTCGGCGAGCGCCTGCGTGGTTGCCAGACGCTCTTGGGCGGCCAGCAGCTCGTAGTAGGCACTGAGTGCGCCGATTTGCTGCTGCACGAGCATGTCCTGCGTGTCGGCCTGGGCCGCCAGCGCCGCGCGCTCGGCCGCCTCGGTGCGCAGGCCGCGTTTGTTGCCGCGCTCCCAGGTCCAGTCCAGGCCCAGCGATTTGTCCAGGCGCTTGTCGGTCCAGAACGAGCCCGCGCCGCTGCCGCGCTGCAGGTCGATCGAGGAGACGCCCGCCGAGAGCACGGGCGCGGGCGCGCGGTTGGCCGCATGCACATCGGCGCGTGCCGCCTCGGCCGCGCGGCGCGCGGCCTGGGTGTCGGGGTTTTGGCGCGCGGCCTGCAGCACCTGGGGCAGGTCGAGCGCGGCGCTGGGCGTGGGTACGCCCTGGGCCAGGGCCAGGGGCGCGCTCAGGGCGCCGGCCAGGCCGAGCACGCCCGCCGACCAAAACAAGTGTCGTATCCTCATGCCCTGTTTATCGGCCAGGCCGCCTGACCAGCACCTGACCGCCTGTCGCGAACCCGACCGCCGCCCTTTCACCTTTCCGATGCGCATCCTCCTCGTTGAAGACGACCCCGTGCTGCAGGCGGTGGTGCAGCGCAGCCTGAGCGACAGCGGCCACCGCGTCGACGCCGCCGGCGACCTGGCCAGGGCCGCGCACTGGTGGCGCGTGCAGCCCTTCGACGCGGTGCTGCTCGACCTCAACCTGCCGCTGGACGCGGGCGCCCACGCCGGCATGGGCAATGGCCTGGCGCTGCTGCGCGAGGCGCGCGCACGCGGCGACAAGACGCCGGTGCTGGTGCTGACCGCACGCAACCGCACCGACGAGCGCATCGCGGGGTTGGACGCGGGCGCCGACGATTACCTGGGCAAGCCTTTCGAGCTCGCCGAAGTCGAAGCGCGCTTGCGCGCGCTGGTGCGGCGCAGCCAGGGGGCCGAGGCGCGCGTGCAGGTCGGCGCCCTGCTGCTGGACCGCCAGGCACGCCAGGTGCAGGTTGCGGGCGTGGCCCTGGCGCTGCCCGCGCGCGAGTACGAGGTGCTGCACGAGCTGCTCTCGCCACCCGGCCGCACCGTGAGCAAGAAAGACCTGTCGGACAAGCTCTCTGGCTTCGACGACAGCCTCAACGACAACGCGCTCGAAGCCTTCATCTCGCGCCTGCGCAAAAAGCTGGCGGGTTCGGGCGCCTCGATCCGCACGCTGCGCGGTCTGGGCTACCGCATCGAAGAGGATGCGGCCGCATGAACCCGGCCACGCGCTCGCTGCGCGCACGGTTGCTGCGCCATGTCATCGTGCCGCTGGCGCTGACCTGGCTGCTGGGCACCTTGGTGGCCTTGGGGGTGGCGCGCTATTTCACGCAGCAGGCCTTCGACCGCGCCTTGCTCGACGACGCCTACGCCGTGGCCGCCCACGTGCAGCATGCCGAAGATGGCGGCCTCACGCTGGGCCTGACCGCCGCCGAAATGCGCACCGTGCTGTTCGACCAGAACGAGGCCATGTATTTCGCGGTCTACCTCGACGACGGCCACCTGCTGGCCGGCCACCCGGGCCTGAGCCTGCCGCCCCTGCCGCAAGGGCCGGGCCCGCATTTTGCCGAAGCGGCGTTCCACAACCAGAACCTGCGCGTGGTGGTGATCTCGCGCCAGCGACCGGCGCCGTTTTGGGTGGTGGTTGGCCAGACCACGCGCAGCCGCAGCAGCCAGTTCGACCGCCTGCTGTTTTTCTCGCTCGCGCCCCAGATCCTCTTGCTCGGCCTGCTCGCGCTGGGCCTGCGCCGCGCCATCCAGGACGATGTGCAGCCGCTGAGCGACCTGGAACGTGCGGTCGCACAGCGCGATGCGCGCGACCTCACGCCGGTGGCGGTGTCCACGCGCACGCGCGATGTGCAGCGCCTGGCCGAGGCCGTCAACGACCTGCTCGCGCGCATCGCCCGCACGGTGCGCACGCAAAAGGAATTCACCGGCAATGTGGCGCACGAGCTGCGCACGCCGCTGGCCGGCATCCGCGCACTGGCCGATTACGGGCTCTCGCACGAGCGGCCGCAAGTCTGGCGCGAACAACTGCAGGCCATCGTGCACAGCCAGGAACGCGCCAGCCACCTGGTCGACCAGCTCTTGGCCCTGGCGCTCGCGCAAGAGGCGCAAGAGGTGTTGCGCCCGCAGCCGCTGCAGCTCGAGGCGCTGGTGCGCGATGCGCTCTTGCGCCACCTGCACCGCGCCGACAGCCTGGGCGTGGACCTGGGCGCGCGCGGGCTGGAAGCGCCGCGGCCGGTGCTCGCGCAGCGCGCCCTGCTCGAAGGCCTGCTGGACAACCTGATCGACAACGCCCTGCGCTATGGCCGCCCCACCGATGGCACGCCCGCGCGCGTCACGCTGGCGCTGGGCAGCACCGCGCAGGACGGCGTGCGCTTGTCGGTCAGCGACAACGGCCCGGGCATCGACGCGGCCCAGCGCGAACGCCTGCGCACGCGCTGGGCGCAGGGCCAGGCCGGCGAAGCCCTGGGCCAGGGCGCGGGCCTGGGTCTGGCGATCGTGGGCGAATACGCGCGCATCCTGGGCGCCACGCTCACGCTGGCGCCGGGCGAAGAAGGCCGGGGTTTGTGCGTGAGCCTGGTGCTGCCCGCTCAGCCCAGCGTCGGGTAGTCCAGGTAACCCGCGTCGCCGCCGCCATACAGCGTGGCGCGCTCGACCGTGTTGAACGGCCCGCCTTGCTTCAGCCGCGCGCCCAGGTCGGGGTTGGCGATGAAGGGGCGGCCAAAGGCCACCAGGTCGGCGCCTTCGGCCAGCGCGGTGTTGGCCAACGCCAGGTCGTAGCCGTTGTTGACCATCCAGGCGCCCTGCCCGCCGGCCTGGCGGTAGGCACTGCGCAGCGCGGCGTAGTCGAAGGGCGCGGGGCCTTGCTGGTGGTCGCGCGGGCCGCCGGTCGAGCCTTCGATCACGTGCACATAGGCCAGGCCCAGCGGGGCGAGTTGTTGCACCACGTGCGTGAACAGTGGCTGCGGCGCGTCGTCGCTCGCGTCGTTGGCGGGCGTGACGGGTGACAGGCGAATGCCGGTGCGGCCGCCGCCGATCTCGGCGACCACGGCCTGCATGACCTCGTTCAAAAAGCGCGCGCGGTTGTCAATGCTGCCGCCATACGCGTCGCCGCGCGCGTTGCTGCCGCTGCGCAAAAACTGGTCGATCAGGTAGCCGTTGGCCGCGTGCACCTCGACGCCGTCAAAGCCGGCGGCGATGGCGTTGGCGGCGGCGCGGCGGTAGTCCTGCACGATGCCGGGCAGCTCACTCGCTTCGAGCGCGCGCGGCGCAGACGTCTCCACGAATTGCGCCTGGCCATCGACCAGCAGCACGGTCTTGGTCTTGGCGGTGATGGCCGAAGGCGCCACAGGCGCGGCGCCGCCGGGCTGCAGGCTGGTGTGCGAGACGCGGCCCACGTGCCACAGCTGCATGACGATCCGGCCGCCTTCGGCGTGGACCGCCTCGGTGACGGGTTTCCAGGCCGCGACTTGCTCGGCGCTCCAGATGCCGGGCACATCGGCGTAGCCTTGGCCCTGGTGGCTGATGGCGGTGGCCTCAGTGACGATCAGGCCCGCGCCGGTGGCGGGCTTGGCGCGTTGGCGGTAATACTGGGCCATGCGCGCGTTGGCCAGCGCACCGGGCGCGCGGTTGCGCGTGAGCGGGGCCATCACGATGCGGGTGGCCAGGTGCAGGCCGCCGGCCTGGCAGGGGTCAAACAAAGTGCTCATGGTCGGGTCTTGAAAATTCAAACGTCGTAACCGGGGTTCTCGCGCTGCAGCTTGCGCAGCAGCGAGGGCCAGACAAAGCTGCCGCCCAGGCCGCCGGTTTGCACCTTCATGGCATGGGCGACGCCACTCAGGATCTGCGGGTTGACGGCGGTGAGGTCACCCGCGCCGGCCTGGCCGGCCAGCGCGTCGACCTGGATGCGGCAGGTGTTCTCAAACGTGTACATCGACAAGAAGGCGTCGCTGATGCCCCGGCCCACGGTCAGCAGGCCGTGGTTGCGCAGCACCAGGTAATTGGCGCTGCCGAGGTTCGCTTGCAAGCGCGCTTTCTCGTCGTCGCGGATCGCCACGCCTTCGTAGTCGTGGTAGGCCAGCGAGGCCAGCACAAAGGTGCTTTGCTGGCTGATGGGCAGCACGCCGTGCTTTTGCGCGCTCACCGCCACGCCGGCGCGGGTGTGGGTGTGCAGCACACAGCCGGCGTCGGGCCGCGCCGCGTGCACCGCGCTGTGGATGACGAAGCCGGCCGGGTTGACCGGGTGCGGGCTGTCGTCGAGTTTGTTGCAGGCCATGTCGATCTTGACCAGGCTGGACGCCGTGATCTCGTCGAACATCAGGCCGTAGGGGTTGATCAGGAACTGCTCTTCACCGCCCGTGACCGAGGGCGGCAGCTTGGCGCTGATGTGGGTGAAGACCAGATCGCTCCAGCCATAAAGCGCGACCAGGCGGTAGCAGGCGGCCAGGTCGACGCGCAGCTGCCATTCGTCGGGGTGCATGTGTTCGGGCTTGTTGTTCATGGTGCGGATCTCCGGGGGGGCTGGCCGCAGCTTAGCCCGGCCGGGTCAGCGCTTCCAGTCGCGCAAGGAACAGCCGCGCATGTTGGCCACCATCGTCTTGTGGGCCGCACATCTCCAACGAAGGCATCAACTGGCCGCAGACGGCGGGGCGTTCGGGCTGGCCAAAAATCCGGCAGCGCAAGTCCGCGTCGAGCTGCACGCAAGGCACACCGGCGGGCTTGCCCTGCGGCATGCCGGGGATGGGCGAGCTGATCGAGGGCGCGGTGCAGCAGGCGCCGCAGCCGGGGCGGCAGGCGGGCGCGCTCATTTGGGCCAGAGCACCCACAGGCGCAGGCGCTGCTTGAGGCGGCCGGCGAGCTCGCCGGCCTGCGTGCCCGAGCCCGCGTAGTAGTCGGCGCGCACCGCGCCCACGATCGCGCTGCCGGTGTCCTGTGCGAGCACCAGGCGCTGCAGCTGGGTTTGCGGGCCGCTGGAGTCCAGCCAGACCGGCGTGCCGTAAGGGATGCTGCCCGGGTCGACCGCGATCGAGCGCCCGGCCGTGAGCGGCACACCCTGCGCGCCCTTGGGCCCCGGCAGCTCGCCCGCCGGCAGCGCCTCTTCGCGGAAGAACACATAGCGCGGGTTTTGCCAGAGCAACTCCTGCGTGCGCGCCGGGTTGGCGGCCAGCCAGGCCTTGATGCCGGGCCAGGAGGCGTCGCGGGTGTAACCCTGGTCGAGCAGCCAGCGGCCGATGCTTTTGTAGGGCTGCTCATTGGTGCCGGCAAAGGCCAGGCGCACGGTGCGCTGGCGGCCGTCCGCCTCGCGCACGCGCACCAGGCCCGAGCCCTGGATGTGCAGCACCATGGCGTCGACCGGGTCGTCCAGGTAGACCAGGTCCTTGCCGCGCAGCGCGGCGCGCGCTTCGCGCAGGGTCTCGATCTCTTGCCGCGTGTACCAGGGCTTGCGCGTCGCCAGCCCCGTGGGCGGGGCGTACAGCGGCACCGCAAAGCGCCCCTGCGGCTGGCGGCTGGCTTCGAGCACCGGCTCGTAATAGCCGGTCAGCAAGCCCTCGGCCTGGGCCTCGGGCGACTCGACGCGGTAGGGCTGCAGGCGCTCGCGCAGCCAGGCGCGCTGCGTGGCCGCGGGCGCCTGCGCGAGCTGGCGCAGCTGCGGACACAGCGCCTGCCAGGCGCGCGCGGGGCGCTCGCAGCTGCGCAGCCAGGCGGGCCAGGCTTCGTGCAGCGCGTCCTGCTCGAAGGCGGGCAGCTCGTGCCAGTGCACCGGCACCCAGCGGCTCTTGGCCTGAACGATCGGGGCCGGCAGCGGCCCCGCGCTGGGCGCGGGAAGGGCCTGCGGCGCGTCCGGGATCGCGCGCGGCGGGCTCGTGCAGCCACCGAGGCTGCCTACAATGCCCAGCGCCAGCGCCGCCCACAGGGCCGCCGTCCAGGCCGTGGCCGCTGTCCTCATCGACGGGAGTTTTTGCATGGGCATGTTGTTGCTCGAAGCCTTGCTGGCGCTGGTGATTCTGATCGCGATCGTGTGGTGGACCATGTTTGCCGGGCGCCACAAGGGCGAGTTGCGCGATCCCGAGGGACAGGACGACCGCCGGCCACCGCGCTAATCGAGCAGGGTGCCGGCGCCCTCGAAACGCTGCGCATAGTAACGGTTGCTCAGGTGGTCGATGCGCACGCCGGTGCGCGGGTTGCTCGCGTGCACGAAGCGGCCCTCGCCCACATACACCCCCACATGCGAATGGCGCGGGCCCAGCGTGTTGAAAAACACCAGGTCGCCGGGCAAGAGCTGTTCACGCTCGATCGGCCGCGCGCGCTGCCCCAGTTCGGCCGAGCTGCCGCGCACCCGCAGGCCGGCCGCTTCGCCAAACACATGGCTGACCAGGCCCGAGCAGTCGAAGCCCGTGGCCGGGCCGCGCCCGCCCCAGCTGTAGCGCGTGTCCAGCAGGCCCAGGGCGAAGAGCGCGATGTCACTGCGCTCGGGCCGCTCGGCGCGCGCGGCCTGGCTGGGGCGTGGCGGCGGTGCGCTCGCGCAGGCCGCCAGCAGCGCCGCCGAGAGCGCGGCCAGCAGGGCCAGGCGGCGTTCGCGCAGCACGCTCATGACAGGGCCCGCAGCAGGTTGGCCAGCTCGACCGCGGACTTGACCTCCATCTTGTCGAACACGCGCGCGCGGTGCACCTCGACCGTGCGCACGCTGATCTCGAGCTGGTCGGCGATCAGCTTGTTGGGCAGGCCCTCGATCACGAGCCGCGTGACGTCGCGCTCGCGCTCGGTGAGCTCGGCGAAACGTTGCTGCAGCTGCTGGTGCCGGCTGCGCTCGAGCAGGCGTTCGCGCGAGAGCGCCAGCGCCTGCTCGACGCGGTCGACCAGGGCGTTGTCGGAAAACGGTTTTTCGCAAAAGTCGAAGGCGCCGCGCTTGACGCTGTCGACCGCGGTCGGCACGTCGGCATGGCCCGTGAGGAAGATCACGGGCCAGGCCTCGGCGATGCCGCGCGCGAGCAGCTGCTCGAACAGCGCGAGGCCGCTCAGGCCCGGCATGCGCACATCGAGCAGCAGGCAGGCCACCTGCGGCGGCGGTGCGCCGGGCGGCCAGCGCGACTGCATCGCGCCCAGCGCCTCCAGAAAGGCCTCGGCGCTGTCGAACGATTCGCTCAGCAGGTGGCGCGTGCGCAGCAGCCAGGCCATGCCCTCGCGCACGCTCACATCGTCGTCGACGATGAACACGGTGGCGTCGGTCTGGGTGTGCATGGGCCTGGATTTTAGAAAAATCCGCGCACGCCGCGCCTCACAGCGGCGCGGCCACCGGCAGGGTGAAGCGAAACACCGTGCCCGCCGGGCTGTTTGGGCCGTGCTCGAGGTGGCCGCCGTGCTGCTCGACGACGGTGCGGCACAGGCTCAGGCCCAGGCCCATGCCTTCGGCCTTGGTCGTGAAAAACGGCGTGAACAGCTGTTCGGCCACCGCCGGGTCGATGCCGCTGCCGACGTCGGCCACGCTGAACTCGAGCCAGCCCTGGCGCGCGTTCGAGGCCGCGCGGCGCACCTGCAGCACCAGTTCGCGCACACGCACCTCGGGCCGGTCCATGGCCTGCATGCCGTTGCGCGCGAGGTTGAGCAAGACCTGCTCGACCATGGTGCGGTCGCAAAACACCGCCGGCAGGCCCGGCTCGAGCACGGTGCGCACCTGCACGCCGAGTTTGCGCGCCTGCAGGCTCACCAGCGGCGCGATGGCCCCCAGCAGCGCCTGCGGCGCCACCGCCTCGCGCGCCTGGTCGCGCCGGCGCACGAAGTCGTGCACGCTGTTGATCACGCGGCCGGCGCGGCCGGCCTGCTCGGCGATGCGGCGCAGCGCCATGTGCACATCGCCCAGCACGCCCGGCGTCGGCGCGGCGGCACCCTGCGGGCCCAGCAGGTTGAGCGAGCCGTTGGCGTAACTGGCGATGGCGGCCAGCGGCTGGTTGAGCTCGTGGCTGAGCAGCGAGGCCATCTCGCCCACCGTGGCCAGGCGCGCCGTGGCCTGCAGCCGCTCCTGGCTGGCGCGCGAGAGCTCCTCGACGCGGCGCTGCTCGCTGATGTCGAGGATGGCGCTCATCCAGCCCGTTTGCACGCCCTGCGCGCTGATCAGGGGCGCCTCGATCACGAGAACCGCAAAGCGCGTGCCGTCCTTGCGCATGAAGACCGACTCGTAGCCCTCGCGCGGCGGCGCGTTGCCGGCCAGGCGCACCGCCTGGCGCTGTTGGTACTCGCCCACCATCTCGGGCGGCCAATACGGCATGGGCGCGCACTGGCCAATCAGCTCTTGCGCCTCGAAGCCGACCATGGCGCAAAACGCGGGGTTGACGTAAGAGATGCGTCCCTCGCGGTCGCGCGCGCGCAAGCCGGTGACCAGCGAGTCCTCCATCGCCTTGCGAAAGGCCAGCGCCTCGCCCAGCTCATGCTCGGCCTTCAGGCGCCGGCGCGAGTCGCGCACCAGCAGCACCACCACCGTGATGAGGGCAATGGCCATCGCCGAGACCAGGGCCGTGAGCACATTGGGGAACAGGTCGGGCGCGGGGCGGCGCCCGTCCATGCGCAGCACCAGGGTGTTGCCCGGCAGGTCCAAAAGCTGCTGCGCGGTGAACAGGCGCTGGCCGCGGCGGTCGGCGCCGACCATGGCCAGGCGCGTGCCGTCGGCTTCGGTGAAGGCCACCAGGTTGCGCCGCCCGAAGGTGTGGCCCAGGCGCTCGAGCAGCAGCTCCTGCAGGCTGTAGACCACCACCGTGAAGCCGCGCAGCTGCCCGTCTTCGACCACCGGCAGGCACAGCTCCATGACCTCGGTGCCCAGGCCCGAGGCCTGCGGCAGGTAGTAGCTGCTCGAGTAGGCGGGGCCGTTGAAGCGCTGCGCGCGCAGGCAGGCCTGCACCATCTCGCCCTGCACCTCGCTGCGCGGGCTGCGCGCGAACACCGGCGGGCGCAAGGGCGACTCCGCCTCGGCCAGCAGCGCCCGCTGCGCGCTGCGCTGCTCGATGCGCAGCCACTCGCGCTTGTCGCGCAGCAGCGCCAGGGCGGCCTGCTGCCAGTCCCCGCGTGTCGACGGGTGGGCCTGCAGGCCCTGCAGCGCCTGCACGTCGCGCGACAGGCCGGTGCGCAAGTCGCTGACCGCGTCGACCGTGTCGCGCTCGAGTTCGGCCTGCACCTGGCTGGCCTCGTAGCGGCCCGCGAGCCAGACCAGGGTGGCCAGCATGGCGATCACCAGCGCGATCAGCGCCAGCCACAGCGAGAGCCGGCCCGCGCGCCAGGGCAGCAGGTCATCGAGCGTGCGCGGCCAGGCCGGCAATCGGGGCGCGGTCTCGCTCATGGGCGGTTGGCGGGCGCGGCCTCGGGGTTGTTCAGGCGGGTCACGCGCGGCTCGCTCCAGCTGCCATCGACCGCGAATTCCTGGATGGTCGCTTTGGACAGCGGGATCTTGAGCAGCCACTGCGCCAGGAACGCGGTGAGCCCGAAGGCCGGGTTAACGGCCAGGCCCGCCACCACCGAGGCGCCGCCGGCGTCGAGCTGCGGCAGGATCAGCACCTTGAGCTGCTGGGTTTCCTTGGCGAGGTCGGCCGAGCCTTCCATGCGCACCACCGCGTTGACGCCTTCGATGTGCAGGTTCTGGGTCGAGGCGATGCCGCCCTGGATCTGCACATCGCCCTGCAGGGTGTCGAAGGCGAAGCCTTCGGCAAACACATCGCGGAAGTCCAGCAACAGGCGCCGCGGCAGCCCCTGCAGGCTCAGCACGCCGAGCAGCTTGGCCACGCCCGGATCGGCCTTGAGGAACTGGCCGCGCTTGAGCTGCACGCGGAACTGGCCCTGCATCGAAGGGTAGTGCCAGGCCAGCGGCGAGCCGTTCCAGCCCACCTGCCCCTCGAGCTGACCGTTGCCCGCGCGCAGCGCGCCAGGCGTGCCCAGGCGCGTCAGCAGCGCACCCGCGTCCTGCACCTCGAGGCGGAAATGCATCTCGGTGCGGCGCGGCCGGTTGTCGCTGGCCGCCGCCCAGCGCCCGTGCGCGCGCAGCGTGGCCTCGGGCACCAGCACATTGAATTTGTTGAGCTGCCACTCGCGCGCGGCGGCGCTGGCGCGCGGCGCGCGCGACTCCAGGTTGACGGCCTCGATCTCGACCTTGCCGATGCGCTTGCCGCGCAGCACCAGCTCGTCGATCTGGATGTCCAGCGCGGGCATGGCGCTCGGTGGCGCCTCGAGCAGCGATTCGACCTCGCCCACGGCGCTCGGCGGCAGGTTGAGCTTGGCCAGCCGCGCGTACAGGCGCGCGCCCTGCTGGCGGCTGGCGGGTGTGTACTGCGCGTGCCCGCTGAGTTCGCGCGCGTCGATGCTGGCACGCCAGTTCATGCCCTCGCGCGTGATGCCGGCCACCACCTCGTGCAGCGTGCGGCCCTCGGTCGTCAGGCGCGCGGCCTGCAGGCCCAGCCGGTTCGGCAGGTAGCTGGCCCAGGCCGCGTTGGCGTCGTCGCTGTCCAGGCCGCTGCCGGCCGGCCACAGCGCCTGCCAGGCGTCGAGCGAGAGCTCGTCAAAGCGCGCCACGCCGGCCACGCCCTGCTCGGGCAGGGTGGGCGGCGCCGCGCCCGTGCCCAGCGCCAGGCTGCCGCGCAGCGCGCGCGGACTCGGGCCCGAGAGGTCGCGCACATAGACCGCGCTGACCACCTGGCCCAGTTCGACGTTGAGCTGGTCGCGCTGCGAGGCGCTGCCGGCCTTGGCCGGCGCCAGCACGCGCGAGGCGATCAGCAGCGGCATCGGCTGCGCGGCGCGCTTGGCCAGCGGCGCCGGCAGGGTCAGCTCCAGGCCCTCGAGGTTGCTGCGCAGCTGCAGCTCGGGCTGGCCGTGGCGCCAGCCGATGGTGGCGCTGTAGGCCGTCTGGCCCCGGGTCTGGCGCCCGAGCAGGTCCAGCGGCTGCAGGCTGCGCGCGGCGCGCAGCCCCTCGGCCGTGACCTGGCCTTGCGCGCGGATTTGCAGCTGCGGCTCGGCGCCAGCCTGCGCCGCGCTGCGCAAACCGCCCTCGAGCCGGCTCGTGCCGCCCAGCAGCCGCGCCTGCACGCCCTGCAGGCGAAAGCCGGACTCGGTGAATTCCAGCGTGCCTTGCGCTTTCTCGAGCGGCGGCACCTGCGGGCCGATCTGCAGGTCGGTGCCCGCGAAGCCGACGCTGCCCTGCAGCCGCGTGTCCTGCGGGCGCAGCACCGGCACCTGCAGGCGCAGCTTGCCCTGCAGCGGGCCGCCGGCCTGGGCCTGGCTGAGCGCGCCCGAGAGCATCGCGTCCACCGGCGACAGCTGCAGCCGGCGCAGCACCTGCGCCGCCGGGCCCCTGAGCTCGGCGCTCAGTTCGAGCCGCGGGTCGTGCGCGAGGTCGGGGATCTCGGCGCGCAGCTGGCTGACCTGCACCGGTGCGCGCGCCTCGCCCATGCGGGCGCTGGCGCCGCTGAGCCGCATGCCCTGGCGCTCGAACACCAGATCGCCCTGCAGCTGCTGCAGCACCGGCCACTGCGGGCTGCCGCTGGGCAAGAGGTAGGCTGGCACATAGGCCAGTTCGACGTTGTGCAGGCGCGCCGCGAAGCGGAACTCGCCATCGCGCGGCTGCGCCATCGGCAGCTTGGCCAGGTCGCCCTTGATGCGCACCTGCAGCTGCTGCAGGCTGCCGCCGCGCACGCTCTCGCGCACATAGCGGCGCACCTCGGCCGGCAGATCGGCCGGCAGGTAGCGGTGCACGCGCTCGGCGCGCGCCTGGGCGACCTGCGCCTGCAGCTCGAGCACGCCGGGCCCGCCGCCCTCGCTGCTGCGCCACTGGCCCTGGGCCTGGCCCTGCAGGTCGTCGTTGACGAGCTGCACCTTCCATTGCGGCACGCTCCAGCCTGCGCCCTGGCGCTGCCAGCGGCCCTCGGCGTGCAGCTGCCGCACCGCCAGCGTGTCGGCCTCGAGCAGGCCCGGCCAGTGGAGGGTGCCGCCGTCTTCGATGTCCAGCTGCAGCTTGCCGCCCTCGGGCGTGAACTGCGTGTTCAGGCGCGCGCCCTGCAGGCCGGGCCAGGGGCTGTGGGCGTCGGCCTGCGCCTGCACCCGCAGGCCCTCGGCGGCCAGCTGGCCCTGCAGCTCGCGCGGTGCCTCGGCCGAGCCGGCCCAGCGCAGCTGCAGCGTCTGCACCTGGCCGGCCAGCGTGTGTTCGCGCAGCCGCTGCTGCCACAGCGCGGGCAGCGGCAGGCGCAAGCCGACCTCGCGCAGCGACTGCAGGTCCAGGCGTTCGCCCTGCAATTCGTAGCGCTCGGGGCGCTGGCCCTGCGCCGCCGTGTGCTGCAGCGCCACATTGCCGCCGGGCCAGTGCAGGCCGGCTTCGCTGGTGAAGGCCAGACCGCGCGTGGCCACCGACCAGCCCTGGGCGTCGTGGTGGCCCGACAGCCGGCCCGAGAGCTGGGCAAAGGCCAGCGGCTCCAGACCTTCGCCCAGGCGCAGTTGCACCGCGCGCATGTCCAGGTCGGCCGCGCCACCGACCCAGCGCCCCTGCCGGATGTCCGACCACAGGCGCAGGCGGCCCTGGCCCGAGCGCAGGTCCACGCCCAGGCGCAGGTGCTGGCGCAGCTGGGCCACGTCGGTGTGCGGAAAGTGGGCGAAGGCCTGACCGCTCCAGTCGCCCAAGTCGCCCGGGTGGTGCGACAGCAGGCCCCGCTGGAACTGGCCCATCAGCACAAAGCGCTCGCCCCAGCTGGCCGGGGGCGTGGCGTCCAGCCGCATGTCGTGGTGGCGCAGCGCGTTGCGCAGCACCAGGTCGACATCGGTCAGCGACAGCGTGGGCGCCTGCTCGGCGCCGGCCGCGCGCTCGGACGTCCAGCGCACCGTGCCGCCGCGCACCACCACCTCGCGCTGGCTGAACAGCCAGTCGGCGGTGGCGCTGTTTTCGCTGCCGGGCGTGCCCAGGGCCAGGCCCGCCACCAGCCACTGGCCGCTGGCGGTGTGGCGCACATCGAGTTCGGGCCGGTCGAGCACCAGCTGCTCGAGCCCCAGGCGCAGCACCGAGCGCACGCTGATGGCCAGCACCACGCGCGGCAGCGTCAGCGCGGGCCGGCCTTCGGCGTCGAGCAGCCGGATCTGGCGCAGCTCGAAAGAGGGCACCCAGCCGGTCGACTCGGCGCGCAGCTCGCCCACCTGCACCGGCATGCCCATGGTGCGGCTGGCCAGGCGCTCGAGCGCGGGGCGGAAATCGGCGATTCGCGGCACAATCCAGACATGCAGGGCCGCCCAGCCCATGCCCAGGCTCAGGCCGATCGCCAAAGCCAGCCAGGCGGCCCCGCGCGCCAGGCGTGCGAGCCAAGTCTGGATGCGGGACGGGAAGGGCACGAAGAGCCTGTCAGTTGAAGATTGGAAAGCAGCAAGAATTATGACCGGCAGTGAGCAGCCGACGGCAGTGGCCTCAGCGGGTACGGGGGCGTTGGCACCCGCCGCCCTGCATTCCCGTTTTGTGCAGCGTTTGCACCGCCGCTACGCCGAGCTGCTGCCGCTGCTGCCCCCCGGCCCGCCCTCCCGCCAAAGTTTGACCGACACCCTGCAGGCCCTGCGCGCGCGGGGCCTGGCGCTGGACGCGGCCTTGCGCGTGCTGCGCCAGCTCACGCTCGAGCGCCTGGTGCGGCTCGACACCGAGGCCCGGGCGCCGCTCTCGCACATCACGCACGCCATGACCTGGCTGGCCGAGGTCACGCTGGACGCCGCCTGGCAGCAGGTGCAGGCGGACCTCGATGAACTCCATGGCGCGCCCCTGGGCCCCGCCGGCCAGCGCGCCCAGATGTGGATCGTCGGCATGGGCAAGCTCGGTGCGCGCGAGCTCAATGTCTCCAGCGACATTGACCTGATTTACGTCTACGACGAGGACGGCGAGACCGCCGGCAACCGCGAGGGCCGCCACCGTGTCTCCAACCAGGAGTACTTCGCGCGCGCGGTCAAGCGCATGCAGGCGCTGATCGGCGAGACCACCGAGCACGGCTTTGTGTTTCGCGTCGATCTGGCACTGCGGCCCAATGGCAATTCGGGGCCCAGCGTGGTCTCGCTCGGCGCGCTCGAGGAATACCTGCTGGTGCAGGGCCGCGAGTGGGAACGCTTTGCCTGGATGAAGAGCCGCGTGGTGGCGCCGCGCAGCGCCATCACCAGCGGCTCGGCCCAGCAGCTGCGTGCGGTGGTGCTGCCCTTTGTGTTTCGGCGCTACCTGGACTACAACGTGTTCGAGTCGCTGCGCGTGCTGCACCGCCAGATCCGCGACCACGCGAGCAAGCGCAGCGCCGGCCACCCCGAGCGCGCCAACGACGTCAAGCTCTCGCGCGGCGGCATCCGCGAAATCGAGTTCACCGTGCAGCTCTTGCAGGTGGTGCGCGGCGGCCAGTTCCCCGAGCTGCGCACGCGGCCCACGCTGGACGCGCTGCAGCGCGTGGCGCGCGCCGGCCTCATGCCGCAGGCCACGGCCGACGCGCTGGCGCAGGCCTATGAATTCCTGCGCGCGGTCGAACACCGCATCCAGTACCTCGACGACCAGCAAACCCATGTGCTGCCGACCTCGGACGAAGACCTGCACTGGATCGCCAGCACCCTGGGCCTGGCCAGCGGCTGCGACTTTTTGCGCACGCTCGACGCCCACCGTGAAACCGTGGCCCAGGAGTTCGACACCCTGCTGGGCGGCGACCGCGAGTGCAAGAACTGCAATGGCCATGGCAAAAGCAACGGCGGCAACGGCGTCGCCGCCGAACTCGAAGGCCTGGGCCTGCCCTCCGCGCTGCACGACCGCGTGCAGGACCTGCTGAGCAGCCCGCGCGTGCTGGCCTTGCGCGAGGACGGGCGCGCACGCCTGACCCGCCTGCTGCAGCGCACCGCGCAATGGCTCGACGAGGGCCGTGTGCACGACGAGGCGGTGCTGCGCCTGATCGAATGGCTCGAGCCCTTGCTGCGCCGCGAGATTTACCTGGCGCTGCTGCTCGAGCGGCCCTCGGTGCACGAGCGCCTCTTGCGCCTCTTGGGCGCGGCGCGCTGGCCCGCGCGCTACCTGGTGCAGCACCCGGGCGTGATCGACGAGCTGGCCGGCGGCGACCTGTTCACCACGCGCTTTGTACCCGCCGCCTTCGAGGCCGAGCTCGAAGCGCGCCGCGCGGCGCTGGCGCGCACCGGCGAGGACGACGAGGAAAACCTGCTGAATCTGCTTCGCCGCGCCCACCACGCCGAGCAGTTCCGCACGCTGGCGCGCGACGTTGAAGGGGTGCTGACGGTGGAGCAGGTCGCCGACGACCTCTCCGCGCTGGCCGACGCGGTGCTGCGCGTGACCGCGCGCTGGTGCTGGAGTCGCCTCAAAAACACGCACCGCGAAGACCCGCAGTTCGCCGTCATCGGCTACGGCAAGCTCGGTGGCAAGGAGCTGGGCTATGGCAGCGACCTGGACATCGTGTTCGTCTACGACGACGAAGACGAGCGCGCGCAAGAGGTCTATGCGGCCCATGTGCGCAAGCTGATCAACTGGATGACGGTCAAGACCGGCGAGGGCGACCTCTACGAGATCGACACCGCACTGCGGCCCAACGGCAACTCGGGCCTGCTGGTCACGCGCTTCGAGGCCTATGCCGACTACCAGCAGCAGCGCGGCAGCAACACCGCCTGGACCTGGGAACACCAGGCCATGACGCGCGCGCGCTGCGTGATGGGCACCGAAGCCCTGCACGCGCGTTTCGAGGCGGTGCGCCATGCGGTGATTGGCGCGCCGCGCGACGCCGCCAGCCTGAAGGCCGAGATCGTCGCCATGCGCGAGAAGGTGCGCCAGGCGCACCCGGTGCCCGACGGGCGCTTTGACCTCAAGCACAGCGCGGGCGGCATGGTCGATGTGGAGTTCGTGGTGCAGTACCTGGTGCTCTTGCACACGGCCACGCACCCGGGCCTGGCCGACAATGTGGGCAACATCGCGCTCTTGCAGCGCGCCGAGGCGGTGGGCCTGTTGTCCGAGGGCATGGGCCGCGCCGCTGCCGACGCCTACCGCGAAATGCGTCGCCTGCAGCACCGCCTGCGCCTCGACGAGCAGCCCACACAGCTGCCCCTGGCGCAGCTCGATGGTGCGCCGCAGGCCGTGCTGGCGCTGTGGCGGCACGTCATGGCCTGAGCCATCGCCGACAATCGGGGTTTTGTTTTCGTGCCCGCACCATGACCGACACCGCCCGCCCGCCCCTGCCCGACCACCTCTCGATCGACCCGCGCAGCCCGCACCATGTGGCCGCCGTGTTCGCGCACGAGGTGGGCATCCGCTTCAATGGCAAGGAGCGCTTTGACGTCGAGGAATACTGCATCAGCGAAGGTTGGGTCAAGGTGCCGGCCGGCAAGACGCTGGACCGCAAGGGCAACCCGCTGATGCTCAAGCTCAAGGGCCAGGTCGAAGCCTTCTACAAATGAAAAAGCCGCGCGGCGGCGCGGCTTGGGGAGAGCGGCCTGCGCTCAGGCGCGCGGCATGCAGTCGATGAAGCTCTGGCGCTGCATCAGCTTGTCGTAGAGCCGGTGCAGGTTGGGGTGCGGCGTGCGCCAGTCGATCTGCGCGAAGCGGAAATCCAGGTAGCCCAGCGCGCAGCCCACCGCGATGTCCGACAGGCTCATGTGGATGCCCGAGCAAAACGGCTTGTCGCCCAGGCCGCGGCCCATGGCCTGCAGCGCCTGCTCGATCTTGCCCAGCTGGCGTTCGATCCAGGCCTGGCTGCGCTGGGCCTCGCTGCGGGCGGGCCAGATCGCCTCCATGCGCGCCAGGATGGCCGCGTCCATCACGCCGTCGGCCAGCGCTTCCCAGGTTTTGACTTCGGCGCGCTCGCGGCCGCTGCCCGGGATCAGCTTGCCCACGGGCGAGAGCGTGTCCAGGTACTCGACGATCACGCGCGAGTCGAACACCGCCTCGTGGCCGTCCATGATCAGGCAGGGCACCTTGCCCAGCGGGTTGGACTCATGGATGCGGGTCTCGGCCGACCACACGTCTTCGGTCACGAACTGGTAGTCCAGCTTCTTTTCCGCCAGCACGATGCGGACCTTGCAGACGTAGGGGCTGGTGAGCGAGCCAATGAGTTTCATGGGGGCGGCGAAGAGTCAGGGGATGCCATTCTAGAGGGAAGCCCCTCGGGGCCGCGCCACGCGCCCGGGCCGCGCGCGGCCTCGGGTAAACCCGGCCCGCCTACAATCGCGGCATGAACTTTGCGCCGATTTCCGCCCTTTCGCCGCTGGATGGCCGTTACGCCAGCAAACTCAATGCCCTGCGCCCCCTGGTCAGCGAATTGGGCTACATGCACCGGCGTGTGCAGGTCGAAATCGCCTGGTTCATCGCCCTCTCGGACGCCGGTTTTGACGAATTCAAGCCGCTGTCGCCGGGCGCGCGCGCCTACCTTGCGGGCCTGGTGAAAAACTTCAGCGAGGCCGACGGCGAGGCCATCAAGGCTTTCGAGAAGACCACCAACCACGACGTGAAAGCCGTCGAGTACTGGATCAAGTCCAAGTTCAAGGACCGCCCTGAACTCGAAAAGAACGCCGAGTTCGTGCACTTCGCCTGCACCAGCGAGGACATCAACAACACCAGCCACGCGCTGCAGATCAAGCACGCGCGTGCCGAAGTGCTGCTGCCGGGCCTGGACGGCTTGATTGCCAAGCTGCGCGAGATGGCCCACACCTTCGCCGCCGTGCCCATGCTCAGCCGCACCCACGGCCAGACCGCCAGCCCCACCACCGTGGGCAAGGAGCTCGCCAACGTGGTGGTGCGCCTGAACGGCTGCCGCGAGAAGATCGCCCAAGTGAAGCTCATGGGCAAGATGAACGGTGCCGTGGGCAACTACAACGCCCACCTGTCGGCCTGGCCCGATGTCGACTGGGAGGCCTTTGCCCAAAAAGTGGTGGAGACGCCCGAGCTCGGCGAAACCCAAAGCGCCGAATGGGGCCTGGGCCTGACCTTTCAGCCCTACAGCATCCAGATCGAGCCGCACGACTACATGGCCGAGCTGTTCGACGCCGTGGCGCGCAGCAACACCGTGCTGATCGACCTGGCGCGCGACATCTGGGGCTATGTGAGCCTGGGTTACTTCAAGCAAAAGCTCAAGGCCGGCGAGATCGGCTCGAGCACCATGCCGCACAAGGTCAACCCCATCGATTTTGAAAACGCCGAAGGCAATCTGGGCCTGGCCAACGCGGTGCTCAAGCACCTGTCTGAAAAGCTGCCGATCTCCCGCTGGCAGCGTGACCTCACCGACTCCACCGTGCTGCGCAACGTCGGCGTCGGCCTGGGCTACACCGTGCTCGCGCACGCCTCGCTGATGACCGGCCTGGCCAAGCTCGAACTCAACGAAGAGGCGCTGGCCAGCGACCTCGATGCCGCCTGGGAAGTGCTGGCCGAGCCCATCCAGACCGTGATGCGCCGCTATGGTGTGCAAGGCGCCTACGAAAAGCTCAAGGAAGTCACGCGCGGCAAGCGCGTCACCGCGGCCGACCTGCACACGCTGATCCAGAGTCTGGAGATCCCGCAGGCCGACAAGGACCGCCTGCTGGCCATGACGCCGGGCAGCTACATCGGCAAAGCCGTCGAGCTGGCCAAGCGCGTCTGAGCCCATGGCCCTCAAGTCCACCATTTACAAGGCGAATCTCTCGATCGCCGACATCGACCACGGCTACTACGCCGAGCATGCGCTGACCCTGGCGCGCCACCCCAGCGAGACCGACGAGCGCATGATGGTGCGCCTGCTGGCGCTGGCCCTCAACGCGCACGAGCTGCAGGACACCTGCGGTGGCGATGGCACGCTGGCCTTTGGTGCGGGCCTGTCGGACCCCGACGATCCCGACCTCTGGCTCAAGGACTTCACCGGCCAGGTGCGCCTGTGGGTCGAGGTCGGCCAGCCCGAAGACAAGCCGCTCATGAAGGCCTGCCAGAAGGCCGATGCGGTGCGCGTGTACTGCTTCCATCATGCGGCCGAAGTGTGGTGGAAGGGCATCGAGAGCAAGCTCACACGCCTGGACAAACTGCAGGTCTACCGCGTGCCCACCGAGGCCTCGCAGGAGCTCGCCCGCATGGCCGAGCGCAGCATGCAACTGCAAGCCACGGTGCAAGACAGTGCCGTGACGCTCAGTGGCGACCACGGCAGCGTGCACATCGAACCGACACGCTGGCGCTGAGGCGCCGATGCTGGCGGGGTGGCCGACACCCGCACCCCACCGCCCCGACTCTGGCAGCGTTACCTGGGCATCGCGGCGCCTTACTGGCACGGCGAGGACCGGTGGCGCGCGCGCGCCTTTGTGGCCCTGCTGCTGGCGCTGCTGCTCGCGCAAACCGGCTTTGCCGTGCTGATCAACCAGGAAACGGGCGAGTTCACCTCGGCGCTGGCGGCCGGTGACGCGGCCCGCTTTTGGCACGCGATCCGCTGGTGCCTGCTCTGGGTCTGTGGCGCGGTGCCGACCTACGCGCTGTACTACCTGGTGCGCGACCGGCTCGGCAACCGCTGGCGCCGTTGGCTCACCCACCGCTTCCTGGACCACTATTTCAGCCACCGGCAGTTCTACGCGCTCAATGCCGAGGCCGCGATCGACAACCCCGACCAGCGCATCGCCGAAGACATCGCGAGCTTCACGCAAAAGTCGCTGTTCTTCGGCCTGATTCTCGTGGGCTCGTTGATCCAGCTGGCGGGCTTCAGCCGGGTGCTGTGGTCGATCTCGCCCGCGCTCGTGGTTTTTCTCCTGCTCTACGCCACCGTGGGCACGGCGGTCACGCTGGGGCTCTTTGGCCGGCCGCTGACGGCGCTGAACTTTCGCCAGCTGCGGCGCGAAGCGGACCTGCGCTTTGCGCTGATTCGCGTGCGCGAGAACGCCGAATCGATCGCGCTCTACCGTGGCGAGGCGCAAGAGCTGGCGCAGGTGCAGCAGCGTTTTGCCGAGGTTTACGACAACTTCAACCGGCTGATTCGCCGGCAGTTTTTCCTCAACCTTTTCCAGTACGCCTACGGCATGCTCACCCTCTTGCTGCCCAGCGTGCTGATCGCGCGCCAGGTGCTCAGCGGCGAGATGGAGGTCGGCCGCGCGGTGCAGGCCGCAGGCGCCTTCACGGCGGTGCTCGTGGCGATTTCGCTGGTGGTCGACAACTTCGAGAACCTGAGCCGTTTCGCGGCCGGTGTCGAGCGCCTGGACGCGTTTTTTCAGCGGCTGCGTGCGCCGGCCCGCCGCCCTGGCCCGGCTTCAGCGGCGCCATCGCCCGAGCCGCCCGCATCCGCGCCGGGGCTGCGCCTGCACGACCTCACGGTGCAAACGCCGGCGCCTGCGCGCGTGCTGGTGCGGCATTTGTCGCTCACGGTCGCGCCCGGGGAGGGCCTGCTGATCGTCGGGCCCAGCGGCAGCGGCAAGAGCGCGCTGCTGCGCACCATCACCGGCCTGTGGCCGGCCGCGGGCGGGCACATCCAAGGGCCTGTGGCCGAGGCGTGCCTGTTTTTGCCGCAGCAGCCCTACATGCTGCTGGGCGGCTCGCTGCGCAGCCAACTGCTCTACCCACGGCCCGAGCGGCCGATCGGCGACGGGCGCCTGCTCGCGGTGCTCGAGCAGGTCCATCTGCCCGAACTGGCCGCGCAGGTGGGCGGGCTGGACGCGCAGCGCGACTGGGCCAAGATGCTCTCGATGGGCGAGCAGCAGCGCCTGGCGTTTGCGCGGCTGCTGCTGGGCGCACCGCGCTTTGCCTTTCTGGACGAGGCCACCAGCGCGCTCGACCTGGCCAACGAGGCCTGGCTCTACCGCCAGCTCCTGGACGCCCGCATCACCCCGATCAGCATCGGCCACCACGCCAGCCTCTTGCCCTTCCACGCCTGGACGCTCGAGCTGCTGGCCGAGGGCCGCTGGCGGCTCATGTCGGCGCAGGCGTACTGCCGTCGTGCGCCGACGGCCCCCTGACCGAGCTGGCGCTGCCCGCCGAGGCCGCCACCAGCAGGGCCATGGCCAGCAGCTGCTGGCCGCTCAGGGTTTCGGCCAGCATGAGCCAGCCGGCCAGCGCGCCCACCACGGGCTCCAGGCTCAGCAAGATGCTGAAGCTGGCCTTGGGCAGGTGGCGCAGCGCATAGAGTTCGAGCGCATAGGGCAGCGCGCTCGACAGCAGCGCCACCACCAGGCCCGGCCCCCACCAGCGTGGCTCGAGCAGCAGCGCGCCCGCGCCCACCGCGCCGATCGGCACCACCACCAACGCGGCCGCGGCCATGCCCATGGCGATGGCTTCGCGCCCGTAGCGACGCGCCACGCGGTGGCCGACCACGATGTAGAGCGCCCAGCAGGCGGCCGCGGCCAGCGCATAGGCGATGCCCAGGGGGTTGAGAGCGCCTGGCGCCTGCAGGCCCTGCCAGGGCATGAGCAGCGCCAGGCCCAGCGTGGCCAGCGCCAGCCACAGCCCATCGCGCGCATGGCGCGAGTGCCACAGCGCCACCGCCAGCGGCCCCGTGAACTCGATGGCGATCGCCAGCCCCACGGGAATCAGGCCGATCGCCTGGTAGAACAGCAGGTTCATCAGCCCCAGCGTGCCGCCATACAGCGCCAGTGGCGCCAGGTCGGCGCGCTGCCAGCGCCGGCGCCAGGGCCGAAACACCACCATCAGCACCAGCATCGCCAGGCCGATGCGCAGCGCCGACACGCCCGCCACGCCCAGCTCGGCAAACAGGGTCTTGGCGTAGGACGAGCCCACGCACAGCGAGACCAGCGAGCCCAGCAGGGCGGCGACGGGACGGAGGGGAAAGTTCACGGCAGTGTGTGGCCGGCCTCAAAAGGACGGGCTTGGGTGGGGTCAAGGGTTTGCCCGGCGCCATGATAGTGCCGCATACAATCGTCCATTGGTCTGCAGACGGACATTTTCCGGCTGCAAAAACGTCTCATCCCCCGATCCCGTGGAGCTTTCCCGATGTTCATCTCGTCCGCCTTTGCCCAAACCGCCCCCGCCGCTGCCGCCGGTGGCGACATGCAGTCCACCCTGATGAGCATGCTGCCGCTGCTGCTGATGTTCGCGGTGCTGTATTTCGTCATGATCCGCCCGCAGATGAAAAAGCAGAAAGAGCACCGCGCCATGATCGACGCGCTGGCCAAGGGCGACGAGGTCGTGACCGCGGGCGGCCTGCTGGGCAAGGTCAGCAAGCTCGGCGACAGCCACATCGGCCTGGAACTGGCCAGCGGCGTGGAAGTGCAACTGCAGCGCAGCGCCGTGGTGCAGGTGCTGCCCAAGGGCACCCTCAAGTAACACGCCCCCGCTCTTCCCCCTTCGGCCCTTCGCCGGCCTGGTCCGGCCTTTGCACGCGATCCCATCATGAACCGTTATCCGGTCTGGAAGTACGCGATCATCGTGATCGCGCTGCTGCTGGGTGCCCTCTACACCCTTCCCAATTTCTTCGGCGAAGCGCCGGCCGTGCAGGTGTCTGCGGGCAAGGCCACCACCAAGGTGGACAGCGCCACGCTGGCTCGGGTCGAGGAGGCCCTCAAGGGGGCCCGCCTGGCGCCGCAGGCGCTGGCGCTCGAGGCGAACTCGATCCGCGCGCGCTTTGAGAACACCGACCAGCAGCTGCAGGCCAAGGACGCGATCCAGAAGGCCCTGGTGCCGGACCCGAGCGATGCGCCCTATGTGGTCGCGCTCAACCTGGTCTCGCGCACGCCCGCCTGGCTCGCCAGCCTGCACGCCGCACCCATGTACCTGGGCCTGGACCTGCGCGGTGGCGTGCACTTCATGTTGCAGGTCGACATGCAGGCCGCCCTCACGCAGCGCGTCGAGGCCCTGGCCGGCGACTTGCGCAGCACGTTGCGCGAGAAAGACGTGCGCCACGGCGGCATCGCGCGCAACGGCCAAACCCTGGAGCTGCGCCTGCGCGAGCCCCAGCAGGTGGCCGGCGCCAAGAGTGTGCTGGCCAGCCAGTTTGGCGACCTGCTGGTGGCCGAGGCCACCGACGCGGGCGAGGTCCGGCTCACGCTGACCATGAAGCCCGAGGCCGCGCGCCGCGTGCAGGAGCAGGCGCTCAAGCAAAACATCACCACGCTGCACAACCGCATCAACGAACTCGGCGTGGCCGAGCCCGTGATCCAGCAGCAGGGCCTGGAGCGCATCGTGGTGCAGCTGCCCGGCGTGCAGGACACGGCCAAGGCCAAGGACATCCTGGGCCGCACCGCCACGCTGGAAGTGCGCATGGTCGACGAGAGCCTGGATGCGCGCAGCGCCGAACTCGGCCAGGGCGTGGTGCCTTTCGGCACCGAGCGCTACCTGGACCGCGAGGGCCGCGGCCTGATCGTGAAAAAACAGGTGGTGCTCACGGGCGACAACCTGACCGACGCCCAGCCCGGCTTCGACAGCCAGACCCAGGAGCCGGTGGTCAACCTCACGCTGGACGCCAAGGGCGCGCGCATCTTCAAGGACGTGACGCGTGAGAACGTGGGCAAGCGCATGGCCATCATCCTGTTCGAAAAAGGCAAGGGCGAGGTCGTGACCGCGCCGGTGATCCGCAGCGAGATCGGCGGCGGCCGCGTGCAGATCTCGGGCCGCATGACCACCGTGGAAGCCAACGACACCGCGCTGCTCTTGCGCGCGGGCTCGCTGGCCGCGCCCATGGAAATCATCGAAGAGCGCACCATCGGTCCCAGCCTGGGCGCCGAAAACATCGCCAAGGGCTTCAACAGCGTGACCTGGGGCTTTGTCGCCATCGTCGCCTTCATGTGCGTCTACTACATGGTGTTCGGCCTGTTTTCCAGCCTGGCGCTGGCGGTCAACCTGCTGCTGCTGGTGGCCCTGTTGTCGCTGCTGCAGGCCACGCTCACCCTGCCCGGCATGGCCGCCATGGCGCTCGCCCTGGGCATGGCCATCGACTCCAACGTGCTGATCAACGAGCGCGTGCGCGAGGAGCTGCGCAACGGCGCGAGCCCGCAGGCCGCGATCCACGCCGGTTTTGACCGCGCCTGGGCCACCATCCTGGACTCCAACGTGACCACGCTGATCGCCGGCATCGCGCTGCTGGCCTTCGGCACCGGCCCGGTGCGCGGCTTTGCGGTCGTGCATTGCATCGGCATCCTGACCAGCATGTTCTCGGCCGTGTTCTTCTCGCGCGGCCTGGTCAACCTCTGGTACGGCCGCCAGAAGAAGCTCAAGTCCGTGTCGATCGGCACGGTGTGGAAACCGGCCGACGCGGCCAAGGCCGACTGACCGGGGACGAAAATGGAACTGTTTCGCATCAAGAAAGACATCCCGTTCATGCGCCACGCGCTGGTGCTCAACGCGGTGTCGCTCGTGACCTTCCTGGCGGCGGTCTTCTTCCTGTTCTCGCGCGGGCTCAACCTGTCGGTCGAGTTCACCGGCGGCACCGTGATGGAGGTCGCCTACGAGCAGCCGGCCGACCTCGAATCGGTGCGCAAGGTGGTCGCCAGCCTGGGCTATGCCGACGTGCCGGTGCAGAACTTCGGCAGCTCGCGCGACGTGCTGATGCGCCTGCCGGTGCTGCAGGGCCAGAGCTCGGGCCAGCAGAGCGAGGCGATGATGACCGCGCTCAAGGCGCAGAACCCGGCCGTGCAGTTGCGCCGCACCGAGTTCGTCGGGCCCCAGGTCGGCCAGGAGCTGCTCGCCGACGGCCTCAAGGCGCTGGCCTTCGTCGTCGCCGGCATCATGATCTACCTCGCGATCCGCTTCGAGTGGAAGTACGCGGTCTCCGGCATCATCGCCAACCTGCACGACATCATCATCATCCTGGGCTTCTTCGCCTTCTTCCAGTGGGAGTTCTCGCTCGCGGTGCTGGCGGCGGTGCTGGCGGTGCTGGGCTATTCGGTCAACGAGTCGGTGGTGATCTTCGACCGCATCCGCGAGACCTTCCGGCGCCAGCGCAAGATGGACACGGTGCAGGTGATCGACCACGCGATCACCTCGACCATCAGCCGCACCATCATCACGCACGGCTCGACGCAGATCATGGTGCTGTCGATGCTGCTGTTCGGCGGCCAGACGCTGCACCACTTCGCCGTGGCGCTGACGATCGGCATCTGCTTCGGCATCTACTCGTCGGTCTTCGTCGCCGCAGCGATCGCGATGTGGCTGGGCATCCGGCGCGAGGACCTGATCAAGGCGCCCAGGAAGTCCGGCGACCCGGATGACCCGCATTCGGGTGCGGTGGTCTGATCCACGCATGACAGCGGGGCCTGCGGGCCCCGTTCGCGTTTTCAGGCCCCGGTTTCAGGCGCCAGCGCGGCGCTGGTAGAGGCCGCCGGGCAGGCGCGCGACCAGGCCGTCGAACTCCAGTTCGAGCAGGCGGGCCTGCAGCGTTGCGGTGTCGAGTCCGCAGCGCGCCTGCAGCGCATCGATGCCACAGGGCTCGTAGCCCAGCGCCTGCAGCAGCGGGTCGTCCTGCTTGCCCTCGCCCCCGTCGCCCGTTGCGGCCATGCCGTCGATGCCGGTCGCCGGCGAGCAGCGCAGTTCTTCCAGGATGTCCTGCGCCGACTCGACCAGCTTGGCGCCCTGGCGGATCAGCGCGTGGCAGCCGCGCGACTGCGGCGAGTGGATCGAGCCGGGAATGGCGAACACCTCGCGCCCCTGCTCGGCGGCCTGGCGCGCGGTGATCAGCGAGCCCGACTGCAGCGCGGCCTCGACCACCAGCACGCCCTGGCTCAGGCCCGAGATGATGCGGTTGCGCCGGGGGAAATTCGCTGCCTGGGGTGGCGTGCCAAGCGGGTATTCACTGACCAGCGCGCCCTGCGCGGCGATGCGCTGCGCCAGCGCCTGGTGCTTTCTCGGATAGACCAGATCGAGGCCGGTGCCGACGACAGCCAGCGTGCTGCCGCCGGCCGCCAGCGCCCCTTCATGCGCCGCCGCGTCTATGCCCAGCGCCAGCCCCGAGACGATGCAGGCGCCGGCACCGGCCAGCGCCTGCGCAAAGGCGCGCGCGTGGTCGATACCCTGCGCGGTCGGGTTGCGGCTGCCGACGACGGCCAGCCGCAGCGGATGGCGCAGCGCGGCGAGATCGCCCTCGACATGCAGCAGCAGCGGCGGGTCCTCGGTCTGCAGCAGCTCGGGCGGATAGCCGGGGTCGCCCAGCGTGAGCAGTTGCCGCCGGCCTTCACCCGCGTCCAGCCAGGCTGCGGTGCGCGCGCAGAGCTCGCGCCAGCCCTCGGGTTCGGTCTGCAGGCGCGTGGCCAGCGCCGGGCCAACGACTGCTGTGAGCGCCGACTGCGCCCTGGAAAACAGCGCACCCGGCAGGCCGAAGGCCGCCAGCAGCTTGCGCGCGGTCGCATCGCCCACGCCGGGCGTGAGCTTGAGGCGCAGCCAGGCGTCGCGTTCCTCGTCCTGCATGACGCGTTCAGGGGTTGACGAAACGGTCGCCGACCTTGACGCCGTCGGTGATCTGCAGCACCAGCGCGTAGGAGACGCGCTCGAAGGTCCTGAACACCATCATCAGGCCGTTGCGCTCGCCTGGCAGGCGCAGTTCGGCGCCGGCTGCATCGGTCTTGTCGCGCTGCACGCCGCTGTCGCGCAGCAGTGCGAGTACATGGCCGCGCTCCAGTCCGTCGCGTGCGCCGCGGTTGATCGCGATCACCTGGTTCTGGCCGGCGAAGCGCACCGCGTTGCCATAGACCGACACCACCTGGCCCTGCTGCGCCGGATCGGGTGCATGCGGCAGGAACAGCGGCAGCTCGAGCGGCGGCTCGGGCAGCAGGCGGTCGCCGACGCGGATTTCCTCCTTCGCCTGCGTGATGTCGATGGTCGCGGGAACGATCTGCTGCGTGGTCTTGCCGTCTGGAGCCGTCTCGGTCTGCAGTCCTTCGGCGCGCTCGAGTTCGGCCCGGCCGACATATTGCGCCTCGTGGCCCAGGATCTCGCCGCTGGCCGGGTCCCGCAACGGGGTTGCGTTGCGAAAGACATGGAACTGGCGCGGCAGTCCGGCTCCGAGCCGCAGGGGCTGGCCGGCCTGCGTGCCGGCATCGCCGTACTGGCCACGCGCGTAGGCGCGGTCGCCCTGGCTCAGCAGCACGCGGTTCTCGGGCGCGGCGACGATGCGCGCGGCGCCCGACAGCGTGAACTCATCGACCACCAGCGCCTCGTTCAGGAAGGGCGCGATCGCGTGCAGCGGGATCGGCGGTATCGCGGCCTCGTCCAGGCGCTCGGCCCTGATGCGCGGCGACAGCCTGACCGTCGGCGTGTCCTGATCCAGGCTGAGCAAGGCGCGGCCGTCGGCCCGGTTGAGCACCAGCAGCTGGCCGGGGTAGATCAGGTGCGGATTGCGGATCTGCTGCAGGTTCATGCCCCAGAGCTCGGGCCAGCGCCAGGGCCGCCTGAGAAAGAGGCCCGAGAGGCCCCACAGCGTGTCGCCACGCTTGACGCTGTAGCGCTCGGGGGCGTCCGGGCTGAGTTCTTCCAGCGCCACGCCGGCCTGGGCGAAGCGCTGCGCGGTCTGGCGCTGGCTGGGCGTGACAGGATGGTCCGGAAAGCCCCAAGCGGAACTTGTCGCCCACGCAAAGGTCAAACCGGCGGCAGCCAGCAAGCGGCGGCGTCCGCTGCCGTCTTCGTGATAGTTCCCGACCTGAACGGCCTGGCTCTTGGCTGCCATCGTTTCCTCCCTGGCTCGTGTTCGATTCGCTTCCCACCTTATAACAAGCGCCAATCCCTCGTGTCCAGACGCGGCTGGCAAAAGCCGCGAAAATAGCACCATTCGCGTCCGCCCCTGCTGGCAGCGCATCACCCAAGAGATTCCCCCATGTCCGCTACCGAACTGCTGCCCATCCTGCGTTATCCCGATCCGCGCCTGCACACCGTGGCCAAGCCCGTCGCCGTGGTCGATGACGCCATCCGCGCCATGATCGCGCGCATGCTGGCGACCATGTACGCCGCGCAGGGCATAGGCCTGGCCGCTACCCAGGTCGATTTCCACCAGCGCCTGGTCGTGATCGACACCAGCGAGGAGCGCAACCAGCCGATGGTGCTGATCAACCCCGAGATCGAATGGGCCAGCCCGACGCAGCGCCGCGGCGAGGAGGGCTGCCTGTCGGTGCCCGGCATCTACGACGGCGTCGAGCGTTCGATCGCGGTCAAGGTGCGCGCGCTCGACGAGCAGGGCGAGAGCCGCCTGATCGAGGCCGAGGGCATGCTGGCGGTCTGCATCCAGCACGAGATCGATCACCTCAACGGCAAGGTGTTCGTCCAGCACCTGTCGCAGCTCAAGCGCGACCGCATCAAGGCCAAGCTGGTCAAGGCCGAACGCGAGGCGAAGCGCTGAGATGGCGGGCCTGAAGGTCGTCTTCGCGGGCACGCCCGAGTTCGCCGCCGTCGCTCTGCAGCAACTGCTCGACGCCGGCTACCAGGTGCCGCTGGTGCTGACCCAGCCGGATCGTCCGGCCGGGCGCGGCATGAAGCTGCAGGCCCCGCCGGTCAAGCAGCTCGCGCTGCGGCATGGCATCCCGGTGTCGCAGCCGCTGAGCCTCAGGCTCGACGGCAAGTATCCGGACGATGCGGCCGTGGCGCACGAAGCGCTGCTGGCGGCCGATGCCGACGTCATGGTGGTGGCGGCCTACGGCCTGATCCTGCCCGCCTGGACGCTGGAGCTGCCGCGCCTGGGCTGCCTGAACATCCACGCCTCGCTGCTGCCGCGCTGGCGTGGTGCCGCGCCCATCCACCGGGCGATCGAGGCCGGCGATGCCGAGACCGGCATCACCATCATGCAGATGGACCAGGGGCTCGACACCGGCGACATGCTGCTGGTGGACAAGCTGCCTATCGCGCCGACCGACACCACCGCCAGCCTGCACGACAAGCTCGCCGACCTGGGCGGGCGGCTGATCGTGGCGGCGCTGCAGCAGGCACAGGCCGGCAGCCTGATGCGCCAGCCGCAGCCAGCCGAGGGCGTCAACTACGCGCACAAGATCGAGAAGGCCGAGGCCGCGATCGACTGGTCGCTCGACGCCGCGACGCTGGCGCGCCGGGTGCGTGCCTTCAACCCCTTCCCCGGCGCGGTCACTGACTGGCAGGGCGAGTCGCTCAAGGTCTGGGCGGCCGTTGCCGAGGGCGACGAGGCTGCCAGCGCCGATTTCCCGGCCGGCAGCGTGCGCTCGACCGCGGCCGACGGCGTGCGCGTGCAGACCGGCGCCGGCGTGCTGCGCCTGACCGAGCTGCAGCGCGCGGGCGGCAAGCGGCTGGCGGCTGCCGACTTCCTGCGCGGCGTGGCGCTGGCGGCCGGTACCCAACTGGGCTGATCCCAGCTGGCGCTGATTCCGGCGCCTGCGCTGGCCGCGCTCAGGTTTTCGCCTGCGCCTTGGCCTGTTCGGCGCGCGCAGCGAACTCGGCGCGCAGCGCGCGCAGTTTCTCGCGCGGGTCTTCCTTGACCGTGGCCTGGTCGAGCCCCATCTCCTCGATGAAGCGGCTGGGCTGGCCCGGCACCATCTCGCGGCCTTTCTTGCGCCGCTTGAGCCAGCTCACCACCAGCGTCTGCTGCGCGCGCGTGATGCCGACGTACATCAGGCGCCGCTCCTCCTGGATGCGCAAGGCGAGCGCGGCACCGTCGCCATCGTCGTCGGGCTTGAACGGCAGCAGGCCCTCGTTGACGCCGGCCAGGATCACATGCGGCCATTCCAGGCCCTTGGACGCGTGCAGCGTCGAGAGCGTGACCTGGTCGGCCTCCTGCTCGCGCTCGGAGATGGTCGCGATCAGC
>JACCEC010397834.1_pt1 | contig 46449 bp, 40 predicted proteins | sample 7450121 | NCBI WGS metagenome assembly JACCEC01 (sample SAMN15323455, study PRJNA562643) | freshwater metagenome | isolation source: river surface water | place: USA:Blue River Watershed | collected 2017-08-18 | reverse complement strand
GGGTAAATAAATTTAAATGTTTATAAGAATATGTATCTTTACCAATCATTAACGGATAACCAGCTTTTAAATAATTCTTAACAAATATATAATTTTCTATATTGTTATTTTTAATAACTCTTATCGTAACCTCGGTAAAATCATCATACTCTGATATTCTATATAACTTATTATCTAAAGTTTCTTTAGTAATATCGTCAAGATTATCCATATCAATATCTTTTATATCGTCATATCCATCCATATTCATATCGTTAAGATCATCAAAAGTATCCATATTTAAATCTTTATAATACTCTTCATAAGTTATTTTTTTATGTACTTGAAAATTAAAATCTACAAAAGCAGCTTTTGGTCTACCATTATTTAACCAGTTACTACCGTCTAGTTTTATTTCTTCTTTAGGGTATTTAGGAATATCTATGGTTTGTTCATCTAGAACTAAGATATCACCCTTTATTAACCCATTTTCATCTATTGTAAGTTCTAACGGGACATCACCAGTTAAATAGTACTCTTTTTTTAAGATAATTTCGTATATTTCTGGTATATCTTCAGATATAATATTATGTTCGTAATAATGTGTTTCCCAAGGATTAGAACTTCTTTTATTAGATGCTTGATTAGCTATAATGCCACTATCTTGAAATAATATCTGCATAATATTATTCCTAGTTGATATAACACATTTTAGATTTAACAGTCATAGTACCAGTATTAATATTACATTTATCAGTTGCATTAACTATAGCTCTTTCACAATTTAATGTAGCATCTTTAGTATTAAGGATAATCTTTTCATTAGTAGATATAGTTAATTTACCTTCTACACTATTTAATATAATGCTATTGTTAAAAGTATCAGATAAAGATAATTGTCCTTCTTTAGTATTAAACAATAAATCATATCCACAAGCTTCACCATCGTTATTAGCAGTATGAAAATGAACAGTTTTATTAATGGTATCCACTAAAAGAAAATAACCTTGTGTACTATCACCTCCCGTTCCAGCTTTATTAGAAAAATAATATAAAACTTTCTCTCTTTTTCTTAAAGTTTGATTATGACTATAAACACACCAGAAGTATTCATCGGTCTCACCAAAAGTATATATCTCTACAATATCACCTTTACAAACATCTGGTGCAGTTATTCTATTTTGTTCGCCGTTCGGATACCATGTACAAGGAATAGAATTTGATTTATCATATTTAACAGCAACATTATTACCTTGACTATCTTGTATAGATAAAGAACTACTATCTTTTTGTGATAAATCACCTTCTGCTGTAGGTATAACCTCAACAGGATAAACTTCTATTTCATAACTATCTTCAACTTTATCAGCTACAACATATCCTAAACCATAAAACTTTTTACTCTTTTCCATTATATTGTACCTCTAGCAGTAGCAGGAGCATAAAAACTACAACATTGAAAATCTTTATTTTCAAAATAAGAACATCTTTTTTCAGCTTTAAAAAAGAATAAAAACTTTTTTTTTAGTATATTACATTTAGGTATACAATTGTCTTCGTGGTCGTATGGTAAACCAAAATCAATTTGTATTTTTAAATGTTCACAAGTACACATTTCTTTACTAGGAACTTCATTAGTTCCTATATATAATTCTTCACCATCTCTTAACATTAGTTCTCCTCTATATTATAATGTTGATAAACTTGCATACCAGGTTTTCTATAAAAACCTAATGTCTCCAATACCATATATAATGCATATAAACTATCTTCTATAATATTAGAAGTATTTACATAGTTTAATATTTCACCTGGTATACCTTTTCTTGTAACAATATCCATAGGTATTCTTATAGTAGTATAAGTACCTAGATTCTTTCTTTCAAATAGTTCTTTAAATTTAAGTTTAATATCTGTATCTACCATACTATCAACAAACTCATTAAGTTTAGCTTTATTATCCATAACTAAAGGAACTTTAACAAAAGTGTATGGTGGTTCACCAAGACTTCCGTATTTATCTGCAAATATTCTTTCCCATAATAAATGGAATTGATAAGGAGATTGTTCAGGTCCTTGTTTATATGATTTAGCACCTTTGATAGGTATTCTTTTAAAGTAACTAATATTACCACTTTTAATACCATTTAAAATACCTAATTCTATTTCTATTGTTTTTTCTATATAGTTTTTTAAACTAATAGTTTCTTTATTTTTAATAGCATTTAGTAAGTCTTTCATAATCTGATGTATTAACTTCTTAATCTCTATTTTAATACTAGAAGCAATAAGATGTACACCTTTAAGTTCTAATTCAGATTCTTTAAAAGTATTACCTTCTTGTATCTCAGTATAAGCATAATAGTGTTTACTAACATTAGTAGCAATAAACACAGACCAATAAAATTCATTCTTCATTTTCAATGTTTCATACATAGACTTATCAATATTCATATTAGCTGCTAATATTTTAATATGGTGGTCCATAACTTGAGTATTAATAGTCATAATAGCATTGGCTATACCAACTGCTTCAGCATTAAATGTAGGTTCACCATAATACCATTCTAACCATTTATCATAACTACCACATGTACTATCAGTATCAGATAACACGATAGCATCTCTTAACATATCTCTAATATAAGCAACACTAGTAGGCATAATATCAGTAGTATAAAATGTTCTGAAGAATATCCAGTATTTATCCATACCTTCCATAATCTTTTTAATAGTACTAGCAACACTATTAAGTTCTTCTGTACCTTGCATTTTACCAACATCAAACTTTTTACCTTTAAGTAAATCACTACAAATACATAAAGCTAAATTTAAAATACCTTCAGGTGCTTTCTTAACTAAATCACCATGGTTCTCTACAGGTTCAGTAGACATCATACCAAGACTTTCTACTATCTCTCTCATAACTTTGTCATTGTATTGTTTAAAGTGCCATAAATCATTACAGTACATAACCATACATCTTTCTTCATCATTAAGAGTTTTAATAAAATCAAATATAATATTTTCTTTAGGTTTATTTTCCCAATACCATCTACTACTATAAAGTACCATATCCATAACTTCATTAACAGTAGGAATATAAATACCATATTTATCTATAGTACTTCTAACAGCTTTACTATTAGTTCTATTAACTAAAGCAACTATATAATTAATAGTAACTTCAGGATTTCTAAAATACTTATTACCAGCTATCATACTTTCAGTTGTCATATTACCAATAGAAGCAACACTTCTTGTAATAGAAGTTAAAGTATAATGTCCACTAGGATTACTTAAAATACTTCCTTTACTTCCATATGCACCAGAAACAGCATTATTAAATATCTTTCTAATCTTTTGCATGGTACTATAGTAATCTTCCATAGGTTTATTACCAAGTTGTTTATATTCAAAAGATTTATGTTTATCTTCAGCTCTTTTTCTAACATTGATAAATAAGAATTCAGCATGAAGACTTTTTCTTTCACTAGGATGATTATATACAGTAAATGATGGAACAATAATATGTCCACCATCAATAACATCCTTAAGATAATTTTTAAGAGTATCTTCAACTCTTTCCATATCACCATTTTCTTTCTTTCTATTAAAAACAACTTTAGGGTCTTTAGGTTTATTTGATTTTACAGCTTCTCTAATAAGTCTATTTGTTGTTTCTATATCAAGATTAAATTTCTTACTTACATAAGTTCTCATATGTTGCATATATGTATTGATTGGATTCATATTTACAGCATAATCTATAGTTGGGTTCTTGAACGTATAGTTCACATCATTTTCTAATACCATGGTTACTTCCTAATTTTAAATCAACTAAATCAGACTAACAAAAAAAGAAAAGAAGATTATTACAAGTGATCAAGAGATCACTTGTAATGTATAACCATTTGTTAATAAAATTCTTTTAATAATCTCTATATCAGCATTACTTATATTAGATACTTTAAAAGTAAACTCATTACCACTTACACTATAACTATGAATGTATTCCATAGGTATCATAGAGATATTACCACTATTATCTATAAAGTGAAAGTAAGTAAAGTTTTTATAGTTTAAACTATTTATACTGTCTGATACAACTGTTACTTTTAAAACATTGTTATGTTGTTCTATAACATTAAAGATCTTAATTGCTTCGTCATAAGGTAATATACCTTTAAGTTGTAAGTTATTAAGTTGTGCACCTAAAACATTTGGATATTTAGTTATAATGTTATAATAAGCATTAACTTTATCTATAGCCATAATGACTCCTTATTTTTTTATAATTACAATAACTATACTGTTATTTACTATTGTCTCAACAATGTAGTTATATTCACCAGGATGTACATATTCACTTTTAGTTAATAAAGATTCCATAATATCATAAATACCCTCTTTAACATAGTTATAACCTTCTTCACCATCTAATAATACAGGAACACTATTATACTTAGCAACCAAGTTAACATTTTCTATAATATTATTAACTCTTAAAGATATATCAATTTCACCATTAGATATAATAAGATCAACAGCACAATCTAACATACCATTAACTGCATGTAAAAAGTTACTATCATTTTTTTCTATATTGTTTAGAACAATATAAGTTTCTATTATAGTAGGTACTTTTATAATTATCTTTTCATTGTGAAGATTAATTTCTTCTTCTCTCATTCCTCTTCCTTTGTACATAGTACTTTTAAATATTGTTCATAAACAATAAAATCTACAAAATAATATTCTTTATATTTTACTAAAACTATTTCTTCTAATAAAGGTCTTAGATTAACAAATAAAGTATCTTCATACTCAAAAGATATCTCTTCTGGTATATTACCATAAAGATAAAGAGAATCAGATATGATGTCTTCTATATTAATAAAGTTTTTATTAGTGTTAAATTCTTTTAATAAATCCATAAATATTTTTTTATAGACTTCTTCATTTACAGATAAATCGTATAAATCTTTTAAATAGTATTTGTACATCTTTCTAAAAGTTTTATATTCATTTGTTATATCTTTTATTATTGCGTTTTCACCAGGTATTATACATAAGTCAGTTGTAATAATATGTTTAGCTGTACTATAGTTAAACATCGGTACTCCTTATTTTATTTGTATCTCTTACCCAACCATTAAATTTAATACTATTAATTTTAGGTTGATTAAATAAAGGATAAATTAATTTAAAAGTCTCATATTCGATAAGATTATAATCATCAGCATAATTACCTTTAACATCAACAGGTATTACTTCTTTATACTCATTGTAAAAATGGATTAGACTTCTATCTTTTAAAGATAAATAATATTCTACTAATTTAAAGAACATATCACTATTTTCTTCACCTGTTAACTCTATATAAACTTCCAATTCATTACTTAAGTCTATAAGTTTATTAGAACCTTTCTTAGATGTTATAGAACTATTATACAAATCAAACATATCAGTATATTTAATTATTTCACTATTTTCAAATGTTAGATATATTTCACCATCTTTATTTAAAAAGTCTATAATAATATCTTCACTCCAATCTATTTTAACTTTATTACTTTCTGTATATTTATAATGGTGTTTTTCAAGTGCTAAATGTAGTTCATCTAGTATAGTATATTGGTATATAAATTCATAACTATCATTCTCAGCATCTTCGGGTGCTACATCTGTTGATTCTATATATGTATCTTGAAAATATTGTCTTATATTAATTGCTATACATTCTTGCAAATCAGCTTTATCTACATTTTCTTTAATACCTATTAATGTTTCGTTAATAATATATCTTAATATATCTTCTTTATATTCTAACATATCAGTACCTTCAAAGTACTGTTCATAATTTCTATCGTAATAGTTTATAAAATCAGTTATCTTTATCATAACACACCTCAAAGTAATATTTATCTTCGTCATCATTTTTGTAAACTATGTTTTTAAAATTAAAGTCTTCCATTTCTTGTAATAACATCATATCTATCATTTCTAAAATTTTATAGGTTTTAGAAGTTATAACAGATTTATTAAAAAAAGATTCTATGTTTAACTCCTCAATAGAGCTAAACATATTAGTTAAGAATTCTGTACTTAAAATATCAACATAGTTTATACCTTGGTCTCTTTTCATATCATACTTTTTTACAAGTATCTCTTCTACATTTATATTAGGTAACATCTTACCAAAGTAAATAAGAATGTTTTCCTTCTTTAAAGAAATTATCATCTGTCATCTCCAACATTACTAATTTGTAATCTATTTCATCTACAGGATAATAATTAGAAGTTAGATTTTTTTCTAAACTTGAAAATAAACTATAGAATATATTCATATACTTGTTAATCTCTGTTATAACTAATTTAGAAACATCTAATGTTGTTTTATAAACTTCATTAACCATATCAATAGATAATTCAAAAATGTTACTGTGTGGTAACTTAACACCTTTAATAAAACAAAGTATAATATTTTTTATTAAACTTGATTCTAACAATTTTATTAATTCATCGTCTTCTATATTATCAAATATAGAAGACAGGCCACTGTTATAAACCAATGAATAATTATTAATAGATAATCCTGTAAGAGATGAAAAGTCTACTAACTTAATATTCATATGTTCTCCTTATTTTTCTGATTCTTTTAATCTAACCTCTAAGATATGATTAATAGTAGTGATGATATGGTATGAATTATCATCGTTTATATCTATTGTATAATCGGCAATATTTTCAGGTAATCTTTTTAAAACATCATCATCCATTCTAGATATAATGTTATAAATATACTCTACTTCTTCATTAGTAATATAAGGGATAAAGTTTTTTATAATAGTTTCAATATTAAAAATACCATTATCATTTATCTTATATATATCATCACTACTTTTTTTTATAAAGTTATTATAAATAGTTTTAAACAACTCAATATTATTTTCTATAAAGATTAAACACTTAGCTTGTGAAAATAGAACATCTTCTGAACGATACATTTCATTATCTTTATACACGAAGTTATTATTAGATAATACGTGTAATTTATTTATTAAAAATGTATTTATGTTGGAAGACATATTTTCTATAGCTATATTAAAATCTTTAAAAGATACAATATTAGTTAATATAAAATTATAAACATCTTTAGTAAAGTTTTCTATAATATGATTTTCTAAACCGTTTATTTCAGGAATCACTAATTTTAAATCATGTTTGAAGAATTCTATAAAATTTATACTAAATTCTTCAAAGAAACTATTTTTATAATCTAAAATAAAGTATTTAAAATAATAACTATTTCTAGCTAATAAAACTTTTATTACATCTTTCATCATAGGAGCACAATACATAGACATCTGTGGTTCATGATAAAAATGTTTACAATCATTCTTGTTTAATAATGGATATCTTAACTTACTACTAAACACACAATATTCAATATCTTCTATTTCGATATACTTTTTAGCTATCTCTTCTATAGGTATTAAATAGTTTTCAATATCTATAATATACTTGTCATTATTCATCAGGTCTTCCTATTATATTAATCTCTAGAAAATTAAATTCTAGTTGTTTTACGCTAACATAGTCAAGTGTCTTTAAACCAGACAAAAGACTATATAGTCTACTATATAAGTAGTCCTTTAAATAAAATAGAGGATACCTAACATTAGGAGTAACTATAACACCAGTTATACCTAATTCTATCATGACATCTTCTAACGCTTTATTATACATATCTTTATTCTCTATAGGAGTATTAGCAAATATATCTTTTATTACTACTCTCTTTTCTATACATTTACACATGCGGACAACCTTCCTATAGTGGAATCGTTATATAACGATTCCACCATTAGATACTTCTACATCTTCATCTATACTAAATTTCTTAATAGGTTTATCATAAATCGCACGTGCAGATTTAACAAGACCATATTGTTTATCAAAATTGTTAAGTAGTAATAATGCAACTTCTGTACCACAATTACTTGTACCATTTTTGTTTTGTGCAATTTGTCCAACCTTAATAGGGTCAAAGTCACTATTAGTTATACTTCTAGCTACAAGAACTTCATGTTTTTCTATAGTATTTTCAACATGTTTAATATCAGTAACAGCTATAGCAACTACACCAGATGGAATAGGGTTAGCAGTATACTTAATACTTTGATAGAAGAACTTCATATCTTGATTATCTATTTCAGTAAGATTATCAGTATCGTGGAATTTCATAATCATTTTGAATTCATCTAGTATACTTTTATTAACTATATTTTTATCAATAGTATTAACAAAGTAATTAACTGGTAATACAACATTGTACTCTTGTGAAATCTTAAATAAAGTTTCAGTAGCTTTTACACAGTTTTTAGCAAACTCTGCATTACTATTATCATGCACATAAATACAATATACAGCAACGTCATACTTTATTAAAGTGTGTAATAACCCAGCAGCAATAACATTACCGCTACCACCAGAAGTACTAAATATTAAAACTACAACACCATCGTGTGTATGTAAACCTTTATCATCTACAAACTTTTCACAACCAGGTAAAATATCTTTTAGATTCTCACCTCTTATACCACCAGCACCAGATAAATTTTTACCAGCACTACCAGCAGATTTAATATGACAAAATGGAATACCATCTTTTTTATTAGCATCTGATGTATCTATAGTTAAGTAATCTATAAAATCAGTTTCACCCATACCATCTTTTAAATAAGCTGTAATATTACTTCCAGCACCACCACACCCAATAACCGTTGTTCTTAATGAACTCATTTTAACTCCTTATTCAAACTACTGTCGACATTAGTTTTTTTAATCATTTTAGTATTGTTCATACTAAGTTAATAATATATTGTTATTATTTCTTACCTCTTAACTCATCGTAACTATGTTGAACATTTTCAGCATGTGTACTCCAAGTTAAGTTAGATTTTTTATTATTACTTCTATTACCATCATTATGATTAACTTCAGGTTTCTTTAAAGGATTAGGTATCCATAATGTAGCACATATTATATGTCCCATGATATGTTTCTTCTTACCATCTAAATTAGTTAGAACATACTCAACATAACCATCTCTATTAACATAAGGTGATATCTGTGTATAAGTATCTTTTTCATTAGTTACTTTATACACATTACCTTGGTCATCACCAAAGTATTTATCACCAAGATTATATTTTCTAGTTTTGTTAAGTATAGATAAGTTCTTAAGTTTTATTTTATCTATAACTATAGTACTCATCTTATCCTCTTCTAACCATAACATTACCTTTAAGCATAGCACTAACAAGTAATGTATATTCATATTGTTCATAATAACTAACAAGTTGTTTATTAGCGGCTTTTAATATTACATCATTACCTACAGCTAAGTTGTAATGTAAATGATTCATAAGTGTTCTACCGATACCTTTCTTAGTACTTATTACATCACTAAGGAATACAAAGTTTTCAGTATTAACAAATAAATTATAAATACTATCTCTTTCATCTAGATGATTAATATTAGCAAATCTAACATTCATACATCCAAGTATATTTTCTTTTTGGTCTATAACTAATATTATAGAAGAACCATTTTCTATCCATGATTCTATTTCACCGTCTTTTAAAATTATTTTAAAAGCTTTATTGTATATATCTTTTAACTCACTATCTACTTTTTCTTTAGAAGTGTTAGATACTAAATCTTCGTAAGTTATAACTATACTATCAGATTTAAATGTATCTGTTAAATGCAGGAATAAATTATTAACTGGTGGTATACATACACTAGTCATAAGTCCACCATTAGGACTTAAAATATAATTTAAACTTTTGATTCTTTGTTTTGATTCTTCTATAGCTTCATCGCTAAAGAATATAAATGTACTAACCATATCCATGCCCTTCAATAAGTATCGTTGATGTTATCTCTCTTACTTACCCGTAGTTCTACTACTGCTCTAAGTGTTACTTAGATGTTGAGACTATATCAATTCCTTCTCTACCTTATGTACAATAAGTTTCTGTAAAGTTAGGACCTAAACATTTCGAGCTCACTTGAACCCTACACGGCGATAAACCCGTTAGTCGTTGAACACATACCGTACTAGATAAGTTTCTCTCTTACTACTAGTATACTTAGGTACTTCGTTGCTGATTGTACATTATACATGTTATATATCATATAGTAATTGTACTTACCATATTGTTATCATCATATTGACCACTCAAGGTCATCTCATCATCTTTTACAAAACATACTCAAATCTTGTTTCCAAGGTATGTATAGTGGATGAGTTTTAGCACTTCCCAGTCATTTAGAATAGTTATAATATACATCTCTGTATATCAGGCAATATTTTCTTTATAAATAATTAAATCTTTATGATTATACGCTTTGTGTTTTGTGAAGTAAGTATTAAGCATATGTCTATTTAAGTTATATTTAAAAGATACTTCTCTAGCTGATTTAGCTGTATCAATTATCTTTCCGTTTTTAAGAATGTTGAATCCAGTTGGTTTATTAGCAACTGTAGTTAAGTTACCTAATTCCCATGGTTCTTCAGAGTAAGGTCTAAATACAAATTTAACAAACACTCTATTAGGGTCTTTAAGAGCAAAAGCTTTAGTAACAGTACTTTTAGCAAGTCCTATTAATTTACCTAGTTCTCCGTTAGTTCTAGCACTGAATATTTCTTTTGTTTCTATATTCATAGCTTGATATCCATCAGTGTGTTTATTAAGTTTTTCTATTTGTATTATACTTCTTATATCAGAGTTCTCTCTAAGTATTCTAGATTTAAGTTGACCAAAACCTAAGTGACCTTTATAATCTATATACTTATCCTTTAGTTCGTCCATGAAGTTATATATCTCTGTTTTACCATTATGGTGTTTTACTATGTATTTGTTAGCTATATTATTTTTTCTAGTTTCTTTAGCTTTTTCATATAACCAAGAAGATGTATTAGTAGAAAGTTTCATCTCAAACCTACCATTAGTACCTTTCCAAATCTTACTTCTAAAGATCGGTTCAGTCATAGTATTAATTCTACTTCTACCCATGAATTCTGCAGCTAATGTTAAAGAGCTAAATTTAGATATTTCACCTGTATCTATGTTTCTTAAAAGATAGTGAACATCATAGTTAGATTCATCATCATTAGCATGTTGTGTGTTTCCGCTATATGAAATCCATTCAAGATTATCAGCATGAAAATTATGTCTGTTTTTATCTTTATGATTAACAATAGGTTTCATCAACCAGTTATCATTTTCACACCAAGCTAAAGCAACTAATCTATGTATTTTTATACTAATATTTTTATTAGATGCTCTATCAAAAATAGAAATAGATGGATATTTGTATTTTTCCATATTGTTAATATCGTAATTTCTTACTTTATTTTTTCTTATTTCTAATAATCTTCCATCTTTACTAATAGCATAATCTGAATACCTAGCAATAACTCTAAATTCTTTATTTTCATCAACATACACAGGTTCTTTAAATACCGCAATCATAACATCTTCTTCTCTATGATTAATCATTGTATTTTTATGGAATCTAACATCCCATATTCTATCCCAATTATTTTTATCAAGAGTTACAACATAATAAACTAACCATTTTAACCATACTTTTTTTGTAATTCTTTTCTTACTGTAATATAAACTTATTTTGACACTATCAGTATTAGTTTCAATATCACTATTGTCTTTACCTGAAGGTCTACTTACTTCATTTGTATCCATATCAACATAACAAAATATTGATGGAAGTAATCTTTTTTTCATACCATCACCTTTTATATTTTTTATCATATAATAGTAGGGAAATATAAAAATTAGATATTGTCTATCTATAGCGTCTAAATCTTAAAGTTAATTATTTATATAAGCGCAACCATCATGATCAGCTCCCAGACCATCTATTCTAGTGAAGTGTGGAGATAAAGAGTTAAACGGTTTTTGATCCATGATAGGATAATTATATACTGTTTTCTCAATATGTCCATGTTTATATTTCACTTCTCTATCTTCAACTGTTGTTTTTAAATAGAATGTAGTTAAGTAACTACTTCTCATACTATCAACAGGAAACCTTGTTATCATACCTGGATATTTATTTCTATCATCATAAACAACTAAATAGAATAACTCTAAGTAAGTTATAGGTCTAACATTTTTATCTATCTCAACTTCTTCGTTAAAATAGAGTTCAATATTTTTACCATCATCTTTTACTAATCCTAAATAATAACCATTTATCTTAACAGGTAGATATTTATAATCATCCTGCCCAAATTTGTCCATCAAGTTTTCTATACCTTCATAACTAACCCAATCTTTTTTATCTTTAGGAGATAAGTCTCTTAATACTGGTTTTAGTGTTTTAGGGTCGTATAAATAAGCTTTAGAAGCTTCACTATCAAATACTTCAGATATTATATTAACTAATCCTCTTTTAAATATAGGAGATATAGCAGCTACATATTGATGTAATCCTATAACCGTATCTGATGGTTTAATAAAATTAGGACTTCTTAAATCCTTAACTAAATTAGTAGATGGGGTAATAACATTTCTTGTACCGTACTTAACAGACCTTTTAGTCCATTTAGATTGTATTAATCCTGTCTTACCATCTAGTATATCTTTTATATAGTTATATATTTTTAAGAAGTTTTCATGTAGACTTATGATAATAGAATTATATAAATCTGACATACTATCTTCTAAAGAAACATTAATATTTTTAACTGTGTTAGAAATAGATATTAAAGTTCTATACATATTATTAATATCATCTTCTGATGGTGTCCCATTTTCTTTTATATTGTAATCTCTTAGACCTGCTGGTAACATAAGTATATAACTAGACATATGTTGTTTAGTACCATACTTTTTAATTATATCTACTTTGTTTTTTCTTTGGTCAGATTCGTTATAGTCTAAATTAAGTTTTTCTATATGTTGCATAAAGAAATATAAACCAGTTCTACCTTCTTCAGATTCTACAAAATCATTATCTTGAAATATGGCTTTAGTTTTACCTAGTATAATAGAACTATATAAACTTCCCATACCTAGTAAGTTTTCATAGACCATAGGATGTAATATCTTAACTCCTAAATCTATATAACCAAATGTTTCATTTCTTGTATTGGAACCTATAGGACCGAATATTTTAGTAGAGAATAATCCTTCAGGTTCAAACTCTTGTGAACCACTGAACTCAAAGATGTTCAGTTTAGATACTTGACCTATCAATTCCACTACATTTTTATTAGGTGTAATGATATCAAAATTCAAGAGATGCTTGCTGTTTTGCACGTGAAATCCTTTTTATGAATTATAATTCATTTAAGGGGTCTGCTATGGCAAAAGGTAAAGATGATAGCTCTTTAGACGATATAGATAGTATATTAGCCTCTCTTGAAGGCGATGATGATTTTGGATTAGATGGTGAAAGTCAACCCAAGAACAAAAGAGAAGCTATCGAGAGAGTTGTTAAAGATGGCGCAACAGGATTTGTAGAACATTTCAAATCTGAACCAGTTGATAAAATAAAAAGATTTGTAGAAACTGCAGTACCAAGAGGTATTCAAAAAGAAGTTGGATTTGTAGGTGAAACTGTTAATAGTATTAAAGAAGTTTACCAAAAAGATGCAAAAGAATTAAGAAGTAATAGTAAAGAGTTAATAGATATAATTAAAAGTAAAATGCCTGATAATAGTGGTGTTAAAAATATACTTAATAAGATATCTAGTAAACTTGGTATAGACGATGATAGTCCTAGATATAGTGGACCTACTCAAGACGAGATGATAACAGAAACTTTAGATAATCTATTTAAACAAAAAGATGCTAGGGAATCTACAAGAGAAGCTATATCAGAAGTTAAAGAAAACCATAAGTTTGAACATGAATCAAAATTGTCTGGTAGAATAATATCTAACTTAGAAATGAAGAATGATTTTGATAAAAATTTCACTATTAATTATTATAGAAAATCTATAGAATTAAAAATGAAAACTATGTTGATAACTAAAGAGTTATTAGAAACTACTAGAACTAGTCAACAAGGTTTTAAAACACAATTTGAAGCTATTATTAAAAATACATCTTTACCAGACTTAATTAAACTTAAAAACAGTGAACAAACTAAAGAAGCATTTAAACAAAGATTCAGAGAGAATCTAACTGATATGTTCTATGCCACTGCTACACCTTTAGAGAATATGAAAAATAACATCATATCTAAAACTAAAGAAACCATAGGTAATGTTGGGTCTTATTTAAACATGGGACTTATGAGTGCTAATATGGGTAGCGCTATGGGTGATATGAATAGTATGGGTATGGGTCAAAGTAAAGCAAACTTAGCTGGTGGATTCTTAGGTGGTTGGGCTAGTGATTTTGCAGCAGAGATAGCTAATAGAAAACTAGAAGATAATCAAACAGTAAGAGATAAACTAAGAAAAATTAAACTCATGTTTGCTGACCCTAAAGATGCGTTTTATGATATGTCTGAAGAAGAAGGTGAAAAGAATACTTTAGTATCTAGATTCAAAGCTAGACTTTATAAGAATATTGGTAAACTAGCACAGACTAAAGAAAATGATAAATTAAGGATAAGAGAGAACGCTCCTGATGAAGCAACTTTCTTTGATTATAGAACTAAAAATAGTATTGTTAAAATTATACCTATGCTACTAAGTAAAATATATGGTGAAGTAAGAGCCAGTAGAACTGGTGAAGAACCATCTGGTATTTATTATGATTATACAACTGGTAGATTAGAAGAAAATAATAGTATTAAAAGTAGATTTAAAAATAATATTAAAGCAGGTTTAACTGGTGTTGCTGGTGCCAACTTAGATTCTCTAATGAATATGTTAGAGAATGATGAAGATGGTAAACTAGATGAACAAACTAGAAATGAATATAAATCTGCAATACTTTCACATTTAGTTAAAGATGGTACTATATCTCCTAAAGGTTTAGAAAAAGATAAATTCTTACAAATGGTTCCTGAAAATAAAAGGGAAGAGTTTAAAAAAAGATATGAAAAACTTATGGAGAAATCTAGAGTCGATATTAAAATCATCGATGATATTAAAGATAGTCTTTATAATATAAAAGCCAATACTCCTTATATAGATAAACTTGTAGAAGAGATGTATAAGAATGGTAATATAGAAGAAATAGTTAAAATGGGTATATTAGACTATGACGATAAAGAAGGTATTTATACTGTTAATAAAGATAAGTATGGAAGTCTTTTAGATTCATCATTATCAGAGATGAGAGATTATGACCCTAGTAGTTTTAAACCTAATTTCACAATGGAACAAGAAGACCCAAATGAAGATAGTATGGGTAAAGTGTTTAAAGATGCAAAAGCTAAAGTTTATCAAAAAGTTAATGATAAATATAATATAGATAAAAAGTTAGAAACTATACAAGCTGAATTAGCTAAACTTTCTGAAACTTATAAAGTAGATGAAAAGATACAATCTGTAAAAGATTTTTCTGTATCAGATTTAAAAGACCCAGAGAAAAGAAAAAGGTTATTTAAACAAGCAAGAGTTAAAACTAAAAAATCTAAAAGAAGTTTTGATAAGAAAGTTGAAGAATTAAAAGAGAATATTAATATTGTTTCTGATATGACACCAGAAGAAATTAAAGAATATCTTTTATCTAAACAACCTACTTTAGAAGCATGGTTAGATAATAAACTAAAATCTGGTAAAGAAGTTACTGAACATCATGTTGAAACTGTTTCTAAGAAAGTAACTGATAAATTAGAAAAGTTAAGAGCTGTAGATAGTGTTAAAGCTTCTGAAAAACACATTAACGATTTTATTAAACAACATAGATTAAAAGGTAGATATAATTTAACTAAAAAACAAATTATTAATCAAACTCAAAATCTTGCTGAAAAGTATGGTATAGAAGAGAAAGTAGATAATACTAAACAATATGTAGAAACACAATTAGGAAAATTAAAACTACCTAATAGCAAAGTAGAAAATGTAAATAGATTACAACCATATACTAATACTGATTTTAGTAATTATAAATTTGAAGATAGTGTTAAGTTTAGAAAACTAAGAAATACTAAATTAAAAGATATTCTTTCTTTAGAGAAAGTTGATGCCGATGAATTACATAATCTTTATAAGAACAGTGCTGAATCTTTAAGTGGAATAGACTTCTTAACATGGGCTAGAAACTTAAGATTTAAATTTGTTAATGGTCAATTTATTAAAATGCCTGAAGATGCTAGATTTGAAAATCTAAGAAGTACAGTAATTGATTATATGGCTAAACAAGCACAAGGTATTTTTAATAAAGATAAGAAAGATAAATTCTCTGGAATTAAATCTATATTTGGTATTGAAGCAGGTATGACACCTTTACAGATATTAGGAAAGGTACTTAAAAAGACAAGAGCTTGGGATAGAAAGATAATGTTTGACATTGTACCTAAAGCTATGGGACATGTTATTAAGTTTCCTTTTAAGATGATTAAAGGTGGTGCTAAAGCATTATATAATGGTGCGTTCAGTAGAAATACTATGAACTTCGCTAGAGTACTTGCTGGACTTGATCCAATATATCCTGATGGTAAAGATGGTAAACTTTCTAAAGTAAAAGAAGGATTAGATAAAACTAGAGCTTTAGATAAAAAGATACTTAAAGGTACACCTGGATTCTTTATGGATATGTTAAAGAAAATAGGTACTGGTACTAAACAAGCTAAGAAAGGTGTTAAATCTGGATGGGGTTGGTTTACTGGTAAAAAAGAAGTAGATGAAACTGTTAAAGAAACTAAACAAAAGATATTTAACGATGCAGATGGAGATGGAGATATAGACGGAAGTTGGAGAGACCAACTTAATGAAAAAGAAAAAGCTAAGAATAAAAAAGATGATAAAATTATTAACTTAAATCTTCCTAAAGATAAAAAAGAAGATAATGGAATCTTTGGTATGATTGGTATGGGTCTATTAGCATTAAAAACTGTACTAGGTAAAGTATATAAAGTTTTAACAGGTCTACCTCTTATAGGTAAAGGAATAAAAACATTAGTTAGTGTTGTAGGTAAAGGATTTAAATTCTTAGCTAAACCACTAATGGGATTAATCGGTAAATTAGGTATACTTGGATTAGGTGGTAAAGTTGCTGCTGAAGTAGTCGAAGATGTAGGTTTAAAAGCTGGTGCAAAAGTAGCTGGTGACTTAGCTGGTAAACTTGACGATAAAGTAGATGCTAAAGATGTTAAGAAAATAGCAGATAAAGTAGATAACAATAAAATCATGAACATATTAAAATCTTTTAAAGATAAGATAGTTGCTAAATTAGGACCTAAAGCTTCTGTAAGAGTATTAGGTACATTATCAGCTAAGATAGCATCAAGATTAGTTCCTATGGCTGGATTAGCGCTATTAGCATATGATGCTACTATGATAGCTAAAGATATGATACAAAATGGAACAAGTTTTGCCTCAGCTGTTTCTAGACAAGTATTAGGATTCGATTTATTTAACGACGATGAACCTGTACTAGATGAAGATGGAAATCCTGTTAAGCCAGATGAAATGTCAGGTGAAGAGTTTACTAAAGAAGCTATGTTAGAAGAATATCTAGCTAAATCTAAAGAAGACCCTGAAGCTGCTAATAAGTATAGAATGGAAAATGGTTTATCCATGGAAGATATTGCTGCTGGTGTTAATAAGAAAAAACAACAAGATGCATATATGAATTCTACAGAATATTCAGAAGCTTATAAAAAAGCAATGAACTCTAGAAATGTTTTAAACAAATCTGGTAAATCACTTTCTGAAACATATGGCGGTGGATTTGATATGGCAGGTGGAACATTTAATCTAGCTAAATCTAAAGAAGCTATAGGAAAAATGTTAGATGATGTGGCTAAACAAACTGGAATGGAACCTAACATGCTTAAAACAGTTGCTGCTATAGAATCAGGATTTAATCCAACAGCTTCAGCTGGTACATCTTCTGCAAAAGGTTTATTCCAATTTATAGATAGCACTTGGAAAAGTATGTTAAGTAAATACGGTGGAAAATATGGATTAACTCCAGATGCTTCTGTACTTGATCCTATGGCTAACGCATTAATGGGTGCTGAATATTTAAAAGAGAACAGTAAAGTAATAAGTAGTGTTAAGAAAGATGTTAATGCAACAGATTTATATATGGCACACTTCTTAGGTGCAGGTGGAGCTAAACAATTTTTACAAGCTGACCCAAATGTTACTGGTGCTTCAATATTACCTAGTTCAGCTAGTGCTAATAAATCTATTTTTTATAAAGAAGGCGGAGTTCCTAGAACAGTAGGTGAGATATATCAATTCTTACAAAATTTAGTTGCAAGAAGAGCTAAAGAATATGGTTTTAGTCCTGGAACACCAACATCACCAACAACAGATGGTTCTACACAACCAGTTACACCATTGGTACCTGAAAATGGTTCACAACCTGTACAACCAGGTTCACAACCAAACACACAACAACCAGCTACTAATACTGGAAGTGGAACACCACCTGTAACTAATGTCCCTAAGACACCAACTACAACTGATATGACTAATGGATTTGTACCAACATCAAAAACTGTTACATCTCAACCAGAAGTTGATTTTAGTAAAAATAGTGATGTATTACAAAAATCTTTAGAAGTACAAACATCTATGGATAATACATTAAAAAGTATCTTAACTAAAATATCAGAAATACAAGGTAATAAAGTTTCTCAACCTGTTACTAATACAGAACAACCTAAAGAACAACCAAAAACTTTAGATAATCCTGAAGCAGTAATAGATTTAACAAAAAAAAGATTTTAAAGAATATACTACATACAACCTTAATGGTTGTATGTAGTTATTTTAATAAATTATCTATATCAGTTTCTAAAGTAGGAAAGTTTTCTTTTAAAATGTTTCTAACTTTAACATCATTATTAAAATCATTATTTTTAATAATATTGCTAATCAATGTGATACATTTACAATAGTTATGAAAGTTATTCATTTTAGTTTTCATTTTAAATTTCTTACCAAATAATGTAACCTCTTTAATTTCATTCTTATACATAATAAATGGAAGTTCATTATACTTAAGTTGGTTTTCTAATTCTTTATTTCCTTTTATTTTTTGTATAAGGAATAAAGTAACAATACCCCAATAAGATGGAATAACTTTAGTATCTAAACTTTGTATTTCTTTCTTTAAGGCATTCTTATGAATTTTAATACCTAACCACTCTTCTTTATAACCATCTAACCTTAAAAAGTCCATTAATGCTTTAGTACTATAGATTTTATATCTAAGAAATTTAATATTCTTTTTATTATTATAAAAAGGATCTAACAATTTACCTAAATCACTTTCTGGTTTAAATAGGTTAATAACATTTTTACCGTCAACAACATCATTTGATATATTTTCTAATACATCAATATCTTTTAATAAAATTGGTAACATCAAAACTCCCTATATAGCTGTGTTGTAAGCAAGTATTAAATTTAATACATAGTAATTTTTTACATTATCTTTATGTATTTTAGTAAACTCACCATCTTTATTATCATTACTAACATACATTTTATTTAGTATGGTATCATCCTCTAAGAAAGATTGACAAAGATATTCAAAATCATCAATAGTAGAAATATCAGGTTTAATTCTCAATAAGAATTCTAATACTTCACTTTGAAATTCAGCATCTGTATCATATAGAATATTTTCTATATCTTTTATACCTTCTTTAGTATATAATTTAATTAATGGTATTTGTGCAACTTGCTCAAAAAACGACTCAATATTTTTTGATTTTTTAGGATCAATCTTTTTTATAACTTCTATATTCATAGTTATAATATCTTTAACTGTTTTAAAACAATTTTCCAATGTTTCTTCCTTAAAAATTTATTTTTACTGTTGATGACATAGTATGTTTACCATGTAAAATATTAACACTTAAAATTAGGTATTCACAACCAAATATATTATTAAGAAATAATATTAAAGTTTTGAAACTCATCTTTTTAGAGTTATTCTTTTTCATAAGTTCATATTTCTTTTTAGTCTCTTCAACATTTGTATTAGTTATAGTTTTAACATAACTATCTAATTTACTATCTAAATCTTTACTTAGCCCAAGTTTTAAGAATGCTCTATATATTTCATATACTGTAGCATCATCATTTTTTTCATCTACTTCTTTTACTAAGTGTTTCACTGTTAATAACTTATCACCATATTTTAAATCTACAGTAAAATGAATTTCTTTAACTTTTAATATATTACGAAATAACATATTAAATATTTTAATAGTCATCTCACCATTATCAGTATGAGTAGTATAGTTAGTTTTTATTCTAGACTTATCACTACTATTTGTACTATTATCAGAAGCATAAACATCTATAAGATTCTTAAAAGTATTAGTCATCTTGTTATCTTCTATAATTTTCCTAAACATTAATGCAACTGCACCAGACGCATTATTTACTATTCTTTCAGCGAACACATTTCTATCCTTTGAAATTTAATTATTGCTATTATTAACTTTAACCTGAAAACTCAATATTAAAATATTAGTGTTATTCTTATTTCATTGTTAGTACCTCTCTTATATTTTCTAAATTAATAATATATGGTTGTAGTTGTCTAATATTAAACTTAAAAAGATTATCATTTTGTTTTAATTTTTTCATAGTGTTGAACTGTTTAATAAGTTCATCGCTTAAATTTAAGAATTTATATATCTCTTTATTTACATCATCTAGTCTTCTACCATGATCAGTACACCAACTATACAACATATTAGTTCTAGTTGTTTCAGCATTTATCTTAGGAATAAATTTATAATCAGTATCTTCTAATAGATTGTTATTGTTTAATATCTTTTCTATATTTTTATTATAGGTTACGATATCTTGTAATACTATTTCTATTATAGTTTTATGGTCTCTTATAAGTACATCATAACTATAAACCTTTTTCTCTTTAAAGAAAAATCTAAATATTCTTTTTAATAGATTCATTTTGAACTCCTTAATTTTATCAATAAAAACAGCTAGACAAAAAAAGGATATTCCTTATGTGTTATTCAACACATAAGGATATTTTTCTAATAACTTCATAACACTATAAGCAATAGCTACAGCATCAATACTATGTTCCGTTTCTTTATCTAAATCTAAATGTTTACCTAATTCTATATTATCTCTTACAGCTTCTAACATATCATCTTTATAAGCATTACCAGTTGATACTACTGATTTAATATACTTAGGTTGTAGTTTATAAATTTTAGTTTGTTTACTATGTTTCCTAACAGTCATCATAATAACACCTAAGAAACTACTAAGTTTTAATCCACTTAATGGAAACTTCTTATTAAAGAATGCGTTTTCCATTCCTATAAGATCAGGATTATATTTTTCTAGTATCTCTTTCAATCCTTCTTCTAAAGCAATTAATCTATCTGCTTCTTTTTCAAAGTTAGATAGTGTATCTAAAATATAGTTATTTAGATTTAATGTAAAAGTATCTATTTTAATTATTTCTAAATGTTCTGTAATTTCCATAATACATATACCTGTATTAGTACCAGGGTCTATACCCAATATTCTTATGTTAGATGTATGGTTCACTAGACCCTACTTCTAAATATATATTCAATGGTTTTTCACTTAGAACTTTAGTAGCTATATTAATACCAGATTCTACAAAGTATGCAATTTGTACTTTTCTAGGTTCTTTATAAGTTTCGTTATCTATACTACTACATATAGCTATTTCTGTTATATGTGTATCATCTAGATTTAATAAAGTTAAAACATTTTGAATATCTTTTAATTCGTCTATGGTAAGATTAAATAAGAACTGTATAGTCTTAGTAATCATTTGTGTTGTTTTATTGTTTTCTATAAGTTTCTTTTTATCTAATGCTGTAGGTGAAAGTAATCTCTCATCTTTAGTATTAAATATACTTAAAACTTCGATATTGTTTTCATCAGTTGTTATTTTAAAGAATTCATCTCTACTATTAATAACTTCTATCTTTTTAAGATAATAAGCATGATAAACAACATTATTAATAGTTACAGATTTTACAAATCTATATTTCTCTTTTTCTAAAGCAGTTAAGTCATTATCAATAGGTCTCATAGCAAAAGGTATCATATTTCTTAATGTAACATCTGCTGCACTATGGTCATTATACCTATAATTAACATTATCTATTATAGGTTCACCACCAGTTCCAATAGCATAATAATTTAATATAGGATATTCATAATCAGGAACTAATAATGTTCTATCTATATCAAAATATTCATTAAGAGTAGTATTACTATGGAAGAAATGATTTTTTCTTATACTCATAGAGAGTAATACATCTAACCAATATATGGTTGCATTATTAGAAAGTATATTCATTCTTGTTCCTTAATATCATCTAGTTCTAAACTTCCTGAACCAATAAATAATTCACCAGCTACAAAATCAACAGGAACTACAATTGAAGTATCTGTTATATGTTTAAAATCTGTATGTATATTATCAGCATTCTTAGTAGCTAATTGATATAACATTGCTGCAACCATATCTTTCGTTTCATCATTAGATTTAACGGCTTCCATTTTAGCATTATTTGCTGCTTGTTTATGTATGGATTCATTAGAACTATTAACAGCTTCTATAAGTAATCTTGCATCTCTATTATCTTGATTTCTTGTATATTTACCGTGAGTAGTTCTTATGATGTCTGATAATACATCATTATTTTTTTCAAGTTGATCAAGTTGTTGATCTGTATATAATACACCAGCCATATGTACTCCTTATTATCGTATCTTTTCATGTATTCTTTATTATATGAGAGTTATTATAGAACCCACATATTTATATATAATACTCTATCAATCAATGGATTGAAACACTTTTTTTCTTTCTGCTTGTTGCAGTTGCTCGATCGTTACATTTGGAATCTCCATCGGTTATATAAAGCCTACTAAACTCTAAATGAAGCTCAATCTGTATTTATGATTTTGGACACATAATTAATTTTTCGTTTTTTTAAAGATAACTACTCTTATTGGGTAGTTATCTGCCTTTTTATTGTCCTTAAGAATTTAATAGAAAGAATAATATTTAGAGGAGAATTTAAATATGGAAATAGAAGTAAAAGAAGAACCATTATATACTGCTGTTGTTTACAGTGATGGGTCATGTGGACCATCTAAAATATAAAATAAATATACAGAGATTATTACCCCAAACCAAGAAAGTATTATACGACAAATAATGCTAAGGTTGTAATATGTTAAAAAAAGATTTTTTAATAAGAGTAAAAGAAAAGTATGGTGATAGATATAATTATGATTTAGTACCTTTAAAATTTAATACACATGATAAAATAGATATAAAATGTTATAAACATGGTATTTTTACAACAAAGGCATATGGACATTTATATGGTGGAAAATGTAGACTTTGTTCAGATGAAGACAAAGTTATGTCAACGGAACATTTTATAAAAAGGTCAAATGTTATACATAATAATAAATACAGTTATGATAAAACAGTTTATAATGGTTATCATAATGAAGTAACAATAACATGTCCTATACATGGTGATTTTCAACAAAAACCAATAAACCATTATAAAGGATATGAATGTTTTAAATGTAGTTTAGAAACACTATCTAAAAAGAATAGAATGCCTTATGATATCTATCTTTCAAGAGTTAAAAAAATACATAATAATAAATTTACATATCCTAATATAAATTATAAAAATAAAGATGATAAAATTGATATTATATGTCCAGAACACGGTTTATTTCAACAGAGAGCTTCGGTACATTTATTGGGATTTGGTTGTAAAAAATGTAGTACTAAATCTAGAGGTGAAGATTTTATAAATCTGTACTTAAAAAATAATAATATAATTTTTGTAGAACAATATAAAATTAAAGGTTACAGATATCTGTATGATTTCTATTTACCTAAATATAATTTATTAATAGAGTATGATGGTCGTCAGCATTACAAATCTAGTTGGGGTGGTGAAAAAGAACTTCAGAATATACAAAAGAGAGATAAAACTAAAAACATAGTAGCTAAATATAATAAATATAACCTACTAAGGATTCCTTATTGGGAATATAATAATATAGAAAATATAATAAATAAGGAGATTAAAATGTTAGAAGAAAATAAAAATGAAGTGGAATATACGGCTGTAGTGTATTCGGATGGGTCATGTGGTGGAAATCCTGGATGGATAGGCTCTGGAGTACATGGTTATTTATATAAAGATGATGATATTAAAGATAAACTCAACGATGCACCTAATGGATATCTTATGTGTACAAAAGGTTATGTTAAAGTAGACCTTGCTAAAAATTTAACTAAAGTTCTCCCATCTTATTATATTAATGGAATGTTTACATTAGATAGAATTGCTACTAATAATGTTGCTGAAGCAAGAGCTATGACAATAGTTACTAGAAAGTTATTAGAATCTGATATTAGATTAAAAAAGATTTATATAAAAACAGATAGTAGTTATGCTAAAGGTATCTTTGATAGATTGATTATGGATGAATATAAATTAGAAGAGTTGTCATTAAGACCTAATAGTGATATTTGGTTTGAAGCTTTAGATTTATTAAAAGAATTACATAAAAACAATATTGATATAGAGATTATTAAAGTATTAGGACATAGTGATGTATTAGGTAATATCATAACAGATAGTTTAGCTAATCTTGCTAGATACAATTCAGAAAGAAATGTTATTGGTGATTTCTTTAAGATAACACCTAATAATAAATACTGGAAACCTAATATTAAAAAAGAACCATTCTTAAATGTTAAATCATTGTTCTTTAATCATGCTGATAGAGAAGTTAATCCTTATAGATATGTTATAATGGATTATAATACATCTAATGAAATAGGAACTAATGATAATAGTGCTTTATTTGGTTTGATATATACTAAAGGTCAATTTGCAGATATTGAAGAAGTATTGGATTTAGATAAACAGTTATGTAATCATAACTATACTTTATCAGAGTTAAATATGTCTACATTTTATTCACAAGAGTATAATTACTTTAAAGAACATTTTGGAGATATGGTTTATAAACCTAATAAAAGAGAAACAGGATTTGATATATTTGAATCACCTTTAACATTTAGTACATTTCAAGGTTTAGCTAAAGTAGCTTTTAATAGAACATTAGAACTTGATACAACTTATAAAAGTTTTATAACACATCAAGCTGGTGATGAAACACCTAATAGAGAATATATAGATATAACTAATCTTATCTATAAAGATAATGAAAAAGGTAAAAGAAATTGTTTCTTGAGTCAGAATGAAAAGTTTTTGAATTATGTACATAAACACAATGATAAAGATGTTAAGATAACATTATCATTAGGTACTGAACTTCCTAATAGAAATATTTTAAAGAATATTGAAAAAGAAGCTAAGAATGTTTATCTAGAAATAGTTAAAAAAGATAAAATCTTACAAACTAATGTAATAGTAGTTACAGAAGATATCATAGGTGTATATACAAATTTCTTTACAAGAAACATAATAACTAAGTAGTATCCATATGGATACTACTTAGCATTATCTTTTATTACATCTATAGTTGTTAGATAGTAAGAAGTAAATTGATTACTTAATACTAAGAATGTTCCAAAGTTAGTTATAATATCTGCAGTCTCTTTAACAGAGTATTGTAAGCTATTAATAACACCTTTACTATAAACAGATTCATTCTCGTTAATCTCTTTTAAGAATATAGTAAGAACACTTATTAATCTATTTACAGATTTATTCAATGCTTCTACATCAGCTTTATAAAGAATATTATTAACTTCTATTAATTCATCTTTAACAATTTTGATAGAGTTACTATTTGGAAATAAACCACCAATAGTTACATCTTCTTTAATAGATTTACCGTCTATAAGTTCAGATATAATAGAAGTAGTTTTATTAGATAATTCTGTTAAACTATCTAAATTTTTAATATTAGATAATCTAGCATCATTGTGATTGTTGTATAAGTTTTCTATAAAACTAGATACATTATCAATAGATGTTTTAATCTCTGGTATTTTACTAGCAAATACTTTTAATTCTTTAGTAGTACCAAGATAATTAAGCTTCATACCAACAACACATTTAGTTTGGATATTTTCTATCTCAAAAAACTTCTTAGATACAATATTATTAATAACACTGTTTTTACTATTTAACATATTAACATTATCTTTAAAATACTTATCTGTAATAGTATAAGTTTTCATAAAGTTACTAATAGCATTATTAATACCTAATAATGAATTACTAAAGAATGATTTAATATTAGAAATAAAGTTAGAAGCAGATTCAGTTGTAAATGTACTTGCTGTTTCTGATAATAATTGTATTTCATTTTTAGTAGCTAACCAATCTTGGTTAATAGCTGTTTCTTTAGTAATTTCAGAATCTTTAGATACAACTTTACTGTGACCATTAATATTAGATTCGACTTGTTTTAAAGAACTTTTTAAATTATTCAAAGCTTTTTTAATATCATCTTTTTTATAAGTTTTTAACCCATCTTCTATAGAATCGTAGTAGTATTTAAAATACTTACTCATACCTTCAGTTATAGCTTTTATAATATCTTCATTCCAACTTTTATACCATTTTGTAATATCATCAGCTTTATTAAAATTACCGTCATAATTTTTATCTATAATAATAACTTTAGTATTTTTATTTTTTAAATATTCATTATTAAATTTAATTAACTCTTGAATATCATCTAGATGTACAGGAATTTCTTCATCTTGCTCAGTTAGATAATACATACCTTTTTGAATAAACTCTAAATCAGAGTGAAAAGCTAACCAGTACATATCTCTAGGTGTTGTTTGTACTTTAGCAGATTTAAACATATCCATAACACCTTCATGTTTTAATTCTTCACCACTGTGACCACCAATACCATTATTGTTTAATGTGTCTTTTAATAAACTCATATTCTTTCCTTATTTATTTTCATAACATTTTATATTACTAGCAATAACAAAAAATACACCTTTAGTAACGTGTATTATATTATTACTGAATTTACCATTAGCTTCTAAAGAAACTCTTACATTATTTGCTAAATGAGGATGTTCATTAGCATCACCTTTGATATCTACCTTTTCTAATTGTTTAGAAAGGAATTCAAAATCAGCAACATATTTATCAGCTATACCATTAAATGTCATAACTCTTTCTAATATATGTTTTAAATGGTCTTTAGTTAATAACCTACTCTTTAATTCATTATCTTTAAATCTAGCATCTACAGTTTTTATTTTAAGTTGACTACTATCAGTACTTATTAAATATGATATTCTATTTTTACTACATTCTAATAGATGTTCTTTATTAGCATCAAAATGTGAATTCTTAAATAATGAAGCTTGTGTACCATAACTTTTTAAAGCACTAGCACTATCTAATAATGCTTTTAACATATTATCCATTTCAGTAGTATTACCAAAGTCTTTAACCATAGGTAAATGATGATTAAATTCTTCATGGTCTAAACTATAAACTTTTTTAGCTTCACCAAGTTTACCAATTTGAAATTCTAATTTCTTTTGTAATATCTTGTTACCTTCAAAAAACTTATATAAATATTGTTTAAGTCTACCAAACAACTCTATAAATTTAGCAACTATATTTTTAATCATAACTTTTAATTCTTTTAAAGCTTTAGCAGCTAACTCTTTAGGTGGAATAGCAGATTCAGTTGTTAATAATTCTAAATCTATAAGTACATTTTTTAATGCAGATTCATTTTGTAAATTATCGTTAATTAAATCATGTTTTTCTAATACATTTCTACAATCCTCATTAACAGATAAAAACTCTTTATAACAAGTTTGAAAATTAGTCAATGCATTTTCATATTGTAAATTATCTAATATATTTATACCGTCAGGAGTATCTATATGATTATTTTCTAAAGTTTCTTTTAATAAACTCATATCCTATCCTTTTTAATTCTTTCATTAAAAAAATATAGAGTCGGTTATAATTGAAAAAGAGATTAATATTTAATAAAAATATTGGAGAATAATATGGAATATAAGAAGAAAGTTAAGAACTTTAATTTGACACCTATGGAAACAGAAACAGCACAACAAACTATTAACATACCTGTTGGTGCATGTATTGATTTACTTCATTGTGAATTTAATAAAGGTAAAATGGGAGAGACTGTTATTAATGGTGGTTTACCACAATATTTAGGTATCATTGGTAGTGTTAATAATTATAAGTCAACTTTAGCACATTACATGGCAGGTTCAGCTTTAGACAAGATTATAAAATCTGGTTATCCAAGCTTTATAGAAACTTTAGACACAGAGATGTCGGTTAAACCATCTAGACTATTATCATTAGCTGGTAATATATCTAAAGATTTAATACCACACATACAAGCAGGTAGTTGGAGAGTTAGTAATGCTACATCTATTAGTACAAATGATTGGGTTACTAAATTTGAAGATTATGTAGAAAAAAAAGAAAAAGATAAATCTTTAGATATAGAGATAGACCCATTTACAGATAATTACACACATAAAACAGTAGTTAATAAAATACCAACTATTTTAGAGATAGATACTATATCTAAGTTTACTAATGAAAAAGCATTAGATAAGTTATCAGATAACGATTTAGATAGTTCAGATACTAATACAGTATTTATGAATATTGGTATGTTTAAAAAGAAATTCTTATTACCTTTACCAAGAAATTTATCAAGAGCAAATATATATGCTATATTAACAGCACATGTTGCTGAAAAGATAGATATGGTTACAGGTCCTGCTATGTATGTAAGACCATCTAAACAACTTCAATTCTTAAAAGGTGGAGATGAAATAGAAGGTGGTACTAAAGAGTTTAAACAAACTACTAGTATGATGTTACAAGCACATACTGCTAGATTACTAAATAATAAAGCAACTAAACAAGCAGAGTATCCAGCTGATGAAAACGATAAATCAGAAACAGATTTAAATGTTGTTACATTAACAGTATTAAGAAATAAAGGTGGTGCTTCTGGTATATCTATTCCATTGGTAGTTTCACAATCACAAGGTGTTCAACCTACATTAACAGAATTTCACTATTTAAAAGAAGTTGGAAAATATGGTATGGAAGGTAATGATAGAATTTATAATATGGTACTTTTACCAGATGTTAAATTACAAAGAACAACAGTTAGAAAGAAAATAGATAGTGACCCATTATTAAGAAGAGCTATTAATATAACTTCTGAAATGTTCCAGATGATTATGACTAGAGCAGAGTATAGAGATATTAAGTATGTTACTATTACACCAGAAGCTTTATATGCTAAAATTAAAGATATGGGGTATGATTGGAATAAACTATTAGATACTAGAGGTTATTGGTTAATAGACCAATATGATTTAGAAATAGATAAACCATTTTTATCAACTCCAGATTTAATCAACATGTTCTTTGAAGAGTATCATCCTTGGTGGTATCCAAAAGATAATATCAAAAATGCTTGTCTAGATAAGTAATTTATGAAAACTTTATAAGAAGGTTAAGTATGGGGGATAGAAAATTAGAACTAAAAAATGTAATAAATTCAAGTACTAAGTTAAACCCTCAAGATAAAAAAGAGTTAGGTTTGATTTTAGGTGATGAAGTATATAGAGATAAACTCTCTAGAAAATTATCAGGTATGCTTTTAGAACAAGCAGTTAAAAAGCCTGGTAATATAGCAAAACATGATAAATTAGGTTTTGTTCATACAGAAACTGATTTCCTAAAAAACTGTATAACTATAATAAAAAATATATAAGGATAATAATATGGATAAGAAATTAATATCTAAAATAGGTACTAAAAGTACTAATACAAATGTTAAAATAGATGGTTGTATACCATTAGGAATCTTAAGTGCTGAACAATATGTAAGATATAAGAGATTTGAAGATATTGTAAATGATGAAACAACTAGTTTAGTTATTTCTGAAGAAGCAGAAACTTTAACTATATTACATACATTCTTACATCCTTTAACAAAAGCTAAATTTAACTTAGTTTATAATAGCAATAAACAAGAGTTATTATTATTACCAGATATAACATTGAATGTTGATTTAGGTATTCAAAATATTACTATTGTTGGATATGCTGTTGGTGGTGCAAGTGTTGAGAATAAAACAGAAAATGTTAATTTTAAGAAATCTATAGATACTACTTTTAAAATAAAATTAGATCCATCTAAATTAGATAATCTTAAATCTAAAATTAAAACGGCTATATTAGCAGTACATGGTGCCGATACTGGATCAGGTACAGGTAGAGGTTTTGGTCATTATGCTGAGAATGGTGATTACTTAGAATATAATACATTTCCACAAGCTGTTTTAATTATTGATTTTACAGATGAAATTCTTAATGAAACTTTACCTGTTAATGTGTTAACAACATATAACTTAACAGATGATAAGATAATATCTAATAATCATGTTTTAAAAGAAAACATTCAAAAACATTTAGTATTCCTTTCTTTATAGGAATACTAAATGAATAGAAAAGAGACAACAAAATTTATATTAGACAATATGAGTATATCTAAATATACACATGATATCTTAACAACATTCTTTAAGAATATGTCTGATGGTGAGTTTCATGAGTTTATGGTTAAGTTAAAAAATGGTAAACATAATTTATCTTTTGTTATACCTCATGAAGAAACTGTAACAGAAGAAATGATATTTGATTTAGCTGATAAATTAGATGTTAAATTATTTCAGAAGTTGACTTTTCATGAACAAGGTATGACACATACACCTGTTATACCATATATGGTAATAATAGTTCCTGCTAAAAGAGCAGCACAAACACAAGATAAAAAATCATCTGTATCACATGGTAATAAAATTGATAGTTTAACAGGTCAAGTTACTGGAGATAGTAGAAGTGCTAAGATAACTATGCCTGAGATTTTAATTCATGCTGGATTTGGTATTGAAAAACCAATAGAAGAACTTATGAACTCTAGAGGTGGAGATTTAGGTTTAGGTAATGCTATGGATGTAGCTTTATTTAATAACGGAAGTGTATCTTTAAAAAATATACAACCACATAGTACTAAAGTAGTTAGTACAAAATCTTTAAAAGCTTATTTATTAGCGTCACACATAAAATCAACTCTATAGTATACCATACGGTATACTATAGATATTGTTTTTTAATTTAATTTTTTACCTACAATGAACATGCTTCTAGATAACTGTACACTATTATTTACAAATAAATCATCTTGTATATCATAAGATATTTCATCTTTAATATCAATTATCATTTGTGGTTTAATAATGTTATCTGCATTAGAAGTATTATTTGTTATTTCTAAATTAGGTACACCTATTAAGTATTCCATAATACTAGCGTTAACATTTAAATTATTACTATGTCCAACATATGTATTTCTTGGTGCTATTTCCATATTAGAAATATCCATTACACTATCCTCTAAAGACATAACAGAAATCTTAACATCTTTAATAAAGATATCTTTCCATTTCTCTTGTAAGATATCATAACTTGTATTATCTTCCATAGATATAATATTAACTGGTTTAATAACAGCATCAGGAGTATAGTTAGTTTTAATACCTTCTATCTCTTTCATCTCATGTGATCTGATATTAGTTTTATTAATATAACTATTAAAGTAATCTTTCATATCTTCTTCATTAGTTCCTAAACCTGTATCTATATCTTCAAGTGTTGAAACAGTACCTTTAAGATTAATAATAAATACATCTTTAAATTTCTCATGTAGTATATCATAGTCTTCTACTTTACTAACACTAATAATGTTAGTAGGGATATTTCTATTAATACTAGTATCTAAATAATTAACCATAGTTCCACTAATAGTTTCCATAATATTTACAGTAGGTGTCGCTATATTAGTATAAACACTAACATTACCTTTAAAGTCATCTAGATAAGAATTTAATTCCGCATCTATTTTTTCTAATGGATCACCAGAAGCTTCTAATATAGTTATCAATCCTTTTTTACTTAAGATAGCATTAGGATTGTTATTATATAGGTATTTAATATTATCTATATTATTACTATTATTAATAACTTGTGTAGTATACGATGTTAATTTATTCAATAACTTTTTAAAAGCATCTATTTCATCTTTGATATAAAAGTATCTATCTTCTATACCAGTAAATGATTTAATCAAAGCTCTAATGGAGCTATTGATATCAAAAGAGCTAGTTATATTAAATTCTATATTATTCTCTTCTAATATACTATTAATACTCTTATTACCAAAACTATAACTACCGTGTTCTACTAAGTTTTCAAAATACCATTTAAGATTAGTTTGAACAAAAGTATTTTGACTATTAACTTCCATTATCCAATTCTTTTTAATAAAATCAAAATAAGATTCTATATACTCTTTAAAATCTTTATAGTGTGATATATTAGTTGGGTAAGTAGGAATATTATTATTTATCTCTTCTATAAGAAGTTCACTGAACCCATCTCTAAATAATCTTAATTTAGAAGTATCTATTTTATCTTTAACTATATTATAATAATTTACTTTATCTAAAAGTATATCATCTTCACCACATAATACAGATAGTAACTTAATAAGTAATACTAAACCAGTATAACTAGTAAGATTATAAGTTTTACTATTATTAGGGTCAGTATATTCTATCATAGTACCTAATCGTTTAGTACCACCAGTAGTAGTACCTATATTAGGATCGTTATAATCTATAACAGTATAATAGATATCATGTTTTAACATATACACCCAGTTATAAATTAAAGACTCTACTTTATTATCGAAGAAGTCAAATAGCTTTTTAGGTGTGATATATAATAGTTTAGTTGTTTCACTATTTTGTTTCATCATTTCTAAAGTATTATTTACATTGTTTAACTCATGCTCAAAATTAGCTAAGTATTCATCTGTTAAACCTTCCAATGGATCTACTTCCACTAATTCAGATTCTAATATTTCAGATATAGACATAACACTATCTGTAGAGTCATAGTAACTATTTAAAGCATCTGGTGTAATAACTAGTTTTCTTTCAGTTGCTTGTTCGTTATATTTACTTATTCTAGGTTTTACATATTCTTTAACTTCTAATTTAGCTATACCTATACTATTAGGAGTAAATACATTATCTATAAGTAATTGTAAAGTTTTACTTTTACCTATATTGTGTTTAATATAATCTAAATTTCTATACAACCAAAACTTAGAAATATTATTAAGATAGTTAACTTGTAAACCTATACCATTACTATTGAAATATTCTTTCATAAGGTAACTATGTACATAAGGTGTATTAATATTTTTAAGTCTAAGATTTAATATAAAAGCTGGTAAGTTATTATATATAATACCTAATAAAGTAGGAACATACAAATCTTCATATTTAGCATAACTATCAATTTTCCATCTATATAAAATCTTAACTAAATATTCTTCTAATTGACTTATTATATTGGTTTCATTAGTTTCTAAGAAATAACTATTATAAGATAATACTTTTCCTTCTTCTGCTTCTATAGCTATATTAATATCAACTGGATTTAAACATCCTTTAATATAATCTATTTCAGTTGGGTATTTAGTTACTAACTCAGCATAGTAACTTTCAAATTTAAGTAACTCTTGTTTAGTATACTTGTATGTCTCAAATAGAGATTTAGATAATTCTACTTCCTCTCCTGTTTCTATCAGTTTTATTATAACTGATTTATTACTTATATGCTTTTCTCCAGATATGTTTAAATAGTATTTCCACGTAGTTTTATCATAGTAATCAATACTATAACCATTGTTAATTAGATTTGTATTTATCATATCTGGGAGTATATCTAACTTAAATACAATACTCTTACTGAAAAGAAGTATTTTTTTTATAAAGTCCTTATACATGATATATCCTTATGATGATTATTTCAATAAAATAAAGAGAGGAATAAATATGTTTTTTCAAGGTAAGCAAACAACATCTTTACCAACAGCAACAGCACTAGCAAAATTGCTAAATCAACCACAAAGTCATAATAATAACAATGGTAATAATATAGTGGATGTAGGAGGATTAGAGTCTATAGTAAGACAATTCTCTGGTAAACAATCTATTAACGAAGATTTATTAGCGTTATTTCCAGATATGAAATTTTGTGCAGAAACAGTTTCATTATCTATAATTTCTCCAAATGATATGGCTACTAAGAATTTCAATATTAATTTTAAAACTTTAAAGTTAGGTAATGATTTAAAAGGTAGTATGTCAGTTTTAATTAAAGATGATTTAAATACTTATTATAATATAGATACTAAACTATCTGATGTTATAGAAGAATCTTTATTCTTTAAAGGTTCATATCCAGAATGTTTTATTCCTGAAGCAGCTCTTAATGATATCATAACAGATGATAAATATAAAAAAGTAGAAGCTGGTGATATTACAGTAGAATCTTTTTTTAAAAGCAACGCTAAATCTAAAGGTATCTTTAATAAACAAAATACAGTATCTGCTAAAGAGTATAAAGAAATAATATTATCAGCACTAGATAAAAAAGATGAAGAGTTCAATACCGAATCAGCAGTAACAACTGTACAATTAGAAAAAGAGTTAGGTATAGAATTTTCAGATAACTTTGGATTATTATATTCTAATTTTATTAACGATGATGTAACTAAAAAATCTATTACTGGTTTATATAAAAAATCAAACGATAAAGAACTAACAACAGAATCTGGTAATAAAACCAGTTTAAAAGATGAAATTATAAAAGTGTTTAAAAATCCCAATAAGCTACAAGAAGAAAAGTTATTAAATATTAATTCGATATCTGATACTTCTAGAAAATCTTTAGGTAGACCTTTACATATAAAACTAGACCCTGTTAGTATTAAACCTATATGGAGTATTACTCCTGATAATCATATTGGTTATTTAGTTTTACTAGATGAAAATAGTAATTTAATATCTTCTAAAGATTACGGTAGTCAAGGTATGGATAATAACAATACTATAGGTTTTAGTAGTAATGCAAAAACTGTATCAGATGGTATTTTGAATAGAGCTATATCTGGTTTAAAAACTATGACTGAAGAAGCTAAAGATTTAGATAACATGGAAGAAATCTATGGTGGTATTTTACATAACACAATAGTTAAAAAGATATCAGAAGGTAAATTAAGAAACATTGGTAATTTATCTAAAGACCAAAACTTTTTAAGACTTATGTTCAATAGAGCATTAAAAGGTAAGAAAACTAAAATAGTATATTTACCAGTAGATGTTGTAAGTTATTTTGCTTATGAATATAAAGATAACGGTATGGGTTTAAGTAGACTTGAAAAAATATCAGTTCTTATGAGTATGAGAGCTATTATGTTATTTGCTAAACTTATGGCTAATATTAAAAATAGTATTCCTATTACAGAAGTAGAGGCAACAATAGATAGTAAAGAACCAGATATTAAAGCAGCTATGAATAAAATTATATCTTCTACTATGAAGAATCATCAAGTTAGTTTACCTATAGGTACAGCAGATGTTAATAGTTTAGTTCAATGGGTTCATAATTTAGGGTATGTTTATAATATATCTTCAGATAGATTACCAGATACTAAAGTAAAACTAAATGATACAAGTAGAAATATAAAAATTCCAGAAGATACTATTTCTGAAATATTAGAAGAATTATGTTATATGGAATTCTTTATGAATAGTGATATGGTTAAATCTTTTAAAGAAGTTAACTTTGCTACAACTGTTGTTACACAAAATAAACTATATGAAAATAGAATAATGAAACAACAACTTAAAACAGAAATCAATATGACTAAGAAGATAAAAACTATTTTAACTAATGATGCTGTATTAAGAGAAAAACTAACTGATATTTTATTAAGTAATATTAAAGAGCTTAAAAAATTGAATAAAGAGTTGTTATCTTTAATTTCTAGTAATAAAGTATCTGATGAAGAATTAGTAGAAATACTATTAGAATTAGTTATTGATGACTTAGTAGTTTCATTCCCTAGACCAACTAGTCTTTCAGAGGGTGATAACCTATCTAAATCGCTTAAAGACTATAAAGAAGCCATAACTGACTATGTCGACACACTATTTGAGTCTGAGGCTTATTCTAGTGCCTTTGCAGGCGAAGAGATAAGTAGTAATATTGAAACATATAAAGCTATTATTAAGAAAATGCTATTACAAGAATGGGTTAATGAAAATAATTACATTCCTTCTATGTCTAAGTTCTTAACTCTAGATGATAGTGGACAATCTTTAAATAACTTATTCTCGCAATATACAGATACTATGGGAACATTTGGAACACTTGTTAAAGATTTCTTAAAAGTAAATAAAAAGAAAGTAGATAAGTTAGATAACGATATAAATAAACTTGGAGACCATTCAGATGAAATGGAACCAGATGATAGTGAAGAGATACCTGGTGGTACAGAAGGTGAAAACCCAGGAGAAGAAATTGATCCTGAAAAAATAGCACAAGGTGATGAAACTATAGAACCAAACCCTGGTGAACAAGAAGAAGAAAAGCCTGATGATAAAGATGAAGAAGACGACTTCGATTTTGATTTAGACAAAAAATAAAAAAAAGATACATATTAGTTAGAGCTTACGCTCTAACTAATAGTATTTTATTAAACCCAATATAGAATTTAAACTTATAAGTTAAACCTTCTATAATACCACTATATGATTTATATTCAGTAGATACACCTTTAATTAAACTATATAATGTTTCATTTGATTCTTCACTTACAAAGAACTTATCACCACCTTCTGTAGGTACAACCATATCTTTAATATCAACATAGATATGTGTTCTATTTAAAGCTAATTCTAAATAATCACCTACAGGTTCTATTTTAAAACTTTTAAAGATTCTCTCTATATGTTTTAAATATTTAGTTTTAAATTTATCACTAACTATGAACTCGTTAATATCTTTTATACTATTAAGTTTTTGTGAACAATCAATAGCATTAATAAAGTTAACCATATCATAGTTAATTTCGTTAAAGATAAAACTATTAACTAATCTCTCATTATCCACTATTTTAGGTGGTATTACAGGATTAGGAATATCATAAACATATGCAATATCTTTATTAGTATTGTATAATGGATTAAAGATAAACTCTTCAGGTTTCTCTACAGTATATGGTACTAATTCATCATTACCAATAAACTCTCTTTTAAAGATATGACAAATTGCATCTGGTTCATCTACAATTACTTCTTCAGGTTGTTCTTTAACATTAGGAGAAGTAATGAATGGATACTTAGGAATATAGAAATTCTTATGAGGTTTAGTATTACCTCTTTCTGGTTGTCTATCTCTAGAAGTATTCTCTCTAGGTGTTTCAGATGGTTTAAAACCTTTATCTCTTAAACCACTTTCTCTAGAACTATGTGAAGGTGTAATATCACTTCCTAACTTACTGAATAAACTTCCCATATCTTTACTATTTCTCTCAACTCTAGGTTGTTCATTTCTATAACTACTACCACCATAACTATTTTCTTTAGGTTGTTGTCTTCTAGAATCTCTATCTCTATAGTCAAACTCGTCTAATAGAGCATCTCTATCTTTTATTAATTCATCTTCTTCTCTTCTTGTTAGATTTCTACTTCTTAATCTATCGTCAATATCTCTTAACTCATCTTCTAATTGTCTATTACTCATTTCTGAAACTCTCATGTTATCTCCTATTTTTTTTTAAATTGAATCTTCTATCATTTCTTCAAAATCATCTTCTAACTCAATATCAACATCTTTATTAAGTTTAAGTAATTCTGAAAACTCTTCTATTGGTTTTTCTAAATACCAAGGTACTAATATATTACCATCTTCAGTATCTAAGAATATATTTCTTTTTAATGCTGGAGTTGGTGCTGTTTTACCTAAGTATAATAATGTTCCTCTTACTGCTTGTTGTGCAGTTAGATTTTTTAACGATGGTGGGAATTGATTAGTTCTTCCTCTTTCTACACCATTTCCTCTGCTTTGCATTGTCTTCAGCATGTATCGCTACTACACACCCGTTCCTATTCAAGAACTGCTTAACCATTACAGTTAACGACTACATATATCTTGTAGAAGAGTCATAAGACTGATGAGACTATATCTTGTGATAGATTACTATACACTTTACCGTTTCCATTTAAACCATACAGGTACCGCTTGGCTGTACTCTCACTAGGAGATAGTCGTTGAACCCACATACTCCATATAGGATGACTCTCGTCTTTTAAGATGCTTCGTTGCGTCGATTCCACCCAGATACTAACGTTTTCACTATTCCTTTATTTCCTTTATTATGGTTAAGGTTGTTACACTCTATATACCTTTCGGTGTGTAAGTAGTAGTTAGTATTTTTAACAGGAGTTCCCGCTATTAGATAAATAAAGACCAATTGATCTTCTATTAAAGCAGTAGCCTTAGGATATATAAGATCACTCGAATTATCAAAAACAGACAAAGTTATGTTTACACCACTACTCTTTATTATAGTAAAGATTTTTTTAGAACTTAACTCTGCTAAATTCTTTGTAACCTCTTTAAGGGTGATTGCCGTTCCTCTAGTGTTTATCCTTAAAAGCACTTTATTAAAAGTATAATATATTGGATATGTAATATAACTCAATACATCCAAATATTTATTGTTTAAATCGTTATGGTAATCTTTAAAGTTAACTATTAAATCACTATAGTTAAACAATAAATATTCCATTAACTTATAAAAGTCATCTGCTTGTATACCTATATAATTAAGGTTCTTAGCTGTTATAGCGTCTAAATAACCTTCCAAGCTTAATAAGTGTTGTTTAGTATCATACAGCATTCTTATCATAGAGTAAGAATCTTTATATAATAGTCTAGCTAACACCATTGTGAAAAATTCTCTTTCTCTTTTAACATTACCATATGATTGTACCATATCTTCTACATTATCTGGAAACATATCCATAACATATAAAAGATTGCTTATTAATGCTTCATCGTTATGACCTTTCTTTACTATTATTTTATAGTTGTGAGGTTTATAAACAGATACTAAATGTCCTCTTGGTTTTATACCAGTTGATTCATATACATCATATTTTTCTAAAACACTTTCATCTACATCTTCTTTAGTAAATACAAGATTCTTACCATAATTACTTAAACCATACTTAGTTAATAAATATATATAAATAGGTGTTATTGGTTTACCTAGTTTATCGTCTATATTAAGTAATAGCAATTTACTATGTAATAAACTAACTACATACTTCTGTCCATTTTTAACTATAGCTTTCATTACAGTAACAAAGTTAAGTTTACTTATCATAAGTTTTAAGAATATACCATTATTACTTGGAGATATACTTCTATCACTTACTACTTGTGATACAACATATTTAGTACCTGATAATTTAGTTATATTACCTCTTTCTGCAAATGGAACATATAAAGGTTTTTCTATAATATCTTTTCCACCAAATTTAAATACATATTTAACCATATATAAATAACTCTCTGCTATATCGTGAACATATCTTGTGGTTGTATTATGTTTGATTTCTTCTTTTGGTGTTACAGGAGCAACTCCTATGAACTCGAACGGTATACCGCTTTGTACCATTTTCATACTATTTTGAAATACATTTTCTAAAAACTGTGGTATAGTTTCAAACTCTTGTTTCACTATACCATTTAACTCTTTAGATATTCTGGGTGTGTATTCAAAACATTTAGTTAACAACGGTCCCATATCATCCTCCTTTAAAAATTGAAATTAATGATTTTATTGTGTCTCTTACTACAGGACCATTTTTCAATAAGTCTCGTATAAGATTATAAGTATTAAGTTCTTTTTTAAGTACTTCGGTTTTATAATTTATTATAGATTTTTTATAATCTAAAAATGCTTTTTCTTTATCGATTAACATCTTTATCTTTTCAAATTTCATCTTCTCATTTTCAAGTTGTACTTTTTTTAGCTCTCCAGCTAATTTACATAATTCTACATTTAGTTTTTTATCTTCTACATCTAATTTTTTCTCCTCTAGGTTTAATTTAAAATCTCTTTTTTTATTACTATCTAAGTTTAACTTAGCTTCTCGTTCTGTACTATAAATACCAAAGTCATTATGTCGGTCTTTTAATCTCCATTCTCTTATAACATGGTTACCATGTTTATACTTTATAACATCTTCTACAACTGTATCAGATGTATTCAATGTTATTATTTCATTCTTAATAACCATAAAGTAGTTATTAACATCATTATCCTTTAAAGTTATCTCTAAAGAAGTTGTGCCTTGGTTATAGTTACTATAAAAGTCAGTATTAAAACCTATTATATTTTTAGTAATATATCCATCTAATAAATAATCAAAATATTTTTTATTCTCTGACAAATCTTTTTCAGAGATAAAACTAATCATCCTAAAAGTAAAATAGAACTTATCCTGATTATTAATAAACTTGTTTAACTCAGCTCTAAATAAAGCTTTAGCACTATCATCGAGTAAACCAATATTATGCGATAAATATTTATTAATACATAATAATTCGTTAATATCGTTCTTAGTATATCTATAACTCTTAATAACTACCACACCTTTCTTTCTAGTATCAACTTTTATCAAGTTCTTTATATGGAATAAGTCTTTATTAATTATATTCATAATCATACCTTGATTATCAACAACATAACCACTTCCTGCAAAGTCTTTAAACACATATGTTCTAACTTTATCATAACTATAGAACTCATCATCTTTAGTTATACTATATTTACCTACATAATTTTTACCGTCGAATATAACATCGTTATAATCTTGTTCTACAGAATAAAAAATATCACCATCCATCTTATCAACCTTATTGTCTTAACATATTTAATCTATGTTAATAATATATTGTTAAAAATATAAGGAATAAAAAGTTAGATAAGACTATACCATATGGTATAGTCTTATACTTTGTTTTTTGTAAATACAATAAACTAATCAGGTGATTAAGCACCAATGAAAAGTTTGTTGAAGTTAGCGATTTTGATTTCACCCATAACATTAGTTAATACGATGTGTTCATAAGTTGGGAATGCAGCAACCATGTTAACTACAGAGTTACCGATAGTTTTCTTAACTTCAGCAACGATAGTAGGAGCATAACCGCAGAATCCTAATCCTAATAAATCAATCTCTTTATTTCTGTCACCATTTGCAGTAAATGCAAATACAACTTTTTCGTTCATTCTGATATCTGGAGTAGAAACAACTTTCATTTCGATTTCATCAGTAATAACATAATCACCTTCTGGTAAGAATGTAGCAAGTTTTTCACCAATACCAACTGAGAATCTTATTTTTCTACCTGGATTAACTCTGTTATATACAGCTTTATATCCTGATGTGTTGTATAATTCAGCACAAGCAGTTTTTAAAGAAGATAATAACGCAGCTTTAACAGAAGCTTCTTTGTTTGTAGATTCCATGTTGTTAACAACAAGGTTCATATCTACTGTTAATTCAACAGATGTTGGAAGTACAAATGTATTACCAAGACCAGCTAAAGTTTGTTCACCAGAAGCATGAGCAATTTTAGTAGCTTCTAATGCACCTAATAATTTAGATACAGCAGCAGCAGATACTTTATCTCCGAAGTGTGTGATATATTTAGCTAATACATCTAAGTCAGAAATAGTTGGGTTATATAATTGTGCAATTGGACCTTTGATTGTAAATGGTTCTTTATATCCAATATTGAATACTTCTGAATCATTATCTAAAGTTAATAATGTACCTTCGTTAAATAAATCTCCATTAGCTTCATAAACTTCTAAAGAGAATCCAACAGGAACGATATCACTAATTGCATCATAAATTGTATCATAATCAGCTTCACCAGGAACTAGTGCAACATCACCATCAAGAATTCTTGTAATTTTGTAAGATGGAGTTTGAGCAGTTAATTGTGATTTAGTTAAGTTACCATGTGCAACTACAACCATTTGGAATTCAACTACAGTATTAGCATGTGAAGGTAATACTAATGAACCATCAGCTTTTTTGAAGTTTTCTAATTTAGTTCTGAATTTAGCGTTAACACCGAATTGTAATTGAATATCTTCAATTTTACCAACGATAGTTGCAGTAAACGAACTGTTTTTTAAACCGTTAGCATTAAATACCATTCTTTCAGATTTATCAGCATTAGCAAACATAACTTTATCAAGTTTGATAGTTGGAGAAATAGTTCTTACATTGTTAATAGAACCTGATGTTGCAACTTCATCTGTACAAATATCTAAGATATCTAAAGTTTTACCAAATACATACGGAGCAGTCTCAATAGTTTTAGTACCGTTAACTTCAGCATATTTTAAAGCTGGAACAATGTTAGTAGAAGCAGAATCAAATACAGGGTATAATCTGTGGTTTAAACCTTGTAAGAATGATGTGTCTTTTAACATTTTGAATGCAGGAGTAATTTCTTTATTACCGTTTGACCAGTTAGTAATGAAACCAGCTGCAATGTATTGTAATTTAATTTGATTTCCACCATCTACAGTAGCAACTGAAGGGAAGAATTCTTCTGCAAATTCATTTTGGTTAGTTCTACAAGCATTAACTAATAAAGTAACTTTTTGTGTGTCATTAACCATAGCACCAACTGCTGATTGTCTATCTAACATATCAACACTATAAGCTTTTTCAATTCCAGAAAGGATACTATCCATTCCACCAGATTTAGCAATAGCAGATTGTGTATCTAAAATTGCATCTTGCATTTTAGCAAGTTGAGTTGAACCATCAGTATTAGCAGTTTGTGCTAATGTAATAGCGTCACATACAACAGCAGATTGTGTATCTAATTGATCTTCTTTAGCATTCATAGTGAATTGTGAAGAGTTACCTAATGTATCACCAACAACTTTTAAAACTTTTTTTAATTCCAACATAATGAAATTCCTTTCTTTGTATTATATAATATAAATCATTAATATATTTTAAGCTAAACGTTAATATAGGTTTTTATTTAATAAAACCAGATACAACTGCAAAGCTTACACCTAAACTATTGCAAGCAATAGATTCTGAATTAACACTATCAATTATTTCTTTTAGTAGTGCATAACGAACTTGTAGTATTTTACTTCCAACTATATAGTTAGTAAAACCTTCTTTTAAAACTATAGTAATAACATTGTTATTATTAACAACACTAAACGTATCTTTAAAATCTTTAGATACATTTTTACTAGTTAATGTATTTAAGATTAAGCAAATAGAATTTTCTTCATTTTTATAACTACCACTCCCTTGTAAGATTTCTTCAAAAAACATAATAAAATTGTTTTGGTAAAACTCTATACTTAAAACATCATGTAGATATTTATTCATTAGAGACAATTCAGTTAAATCACCTTTACCAATATATTTATTTAACTTATCAACCGTATTTCTATACTCTTCATCAGTATTAACATTCATATCCATACTAACTCTTCTATTTTTTATAGCATCGTTAAAATCAGACATAGTAATATTAAGTTCTTCTAAACTTGGTATTAAAAATTCAGGTAAAAAAACAATAGAAAAATTGTTATCTTTTTTCATGTTCAACCTTTTCAATATTTTTTTTATCTATCATAATATTTATTGGTAAATAATACTAGGAGTTGAAATGAGCGCAAATGAAACAGTATTACATAACAATAAGTTCAATACTTATCTAAAATGTATAACTCTTATATATAGAGAAATAAAATTAAATAAAGATGTTAAGAACCCTGATTACTCAATAGAGTTAGTAAAAGAATTAGCAGGATTCTATACAGATGATAGTCAACCTATACTTGGTACTAAAGCTTTATTAGCAGATAGTTTACAAGAACTATGTACTAACATTGTAAATAACATAGAAGGTTACAGTGAAGATGATATAATCGATAGTTTATCTTTATTATTAAAAGATGATAAAAATACCTTAACATCAGTATTAACTAATCTACAAAAAGAAATGAACAATAGTGCTTTAAAGAGAAGTGTTGTATCTTTAAGAATACAATTAAAACAATATACTAAAGAAGTAACTATTAAGAAAAAATTAGCTAAAGCTTATTATGATACAAATGTAAATAAAAGTATTAGTATTTTAGACTATACTAAAAACTTAGTAATGGAGTTAGATTTATTAACATCTAGTAGTGGTGAAAGTATTCCTGGTATAGTTAATGAAATAGATATAGAAGATAGCTCTATGGTTAATGCTATTAATGCCGCTAAAGATATGTTAGATGGTAGCAGTAAATTACAAACTGGTTTTAGAGAAATGAATGTTATGTTACAGAATGGTTTTAAGCGTGGAGACTCTGTAGTTATTAATGCACTACAACATGAATATAAATCAGGTTTAGTACAAACATTAGCTATGCAAATCCCAATGTTTAATAAACCACATATGATAGATATAGAAAAAAAACCTTTAGTACTTTATATATCCTTTGAAGATGATGCTGAAGTATTCATTTCTTTTATGTATAAATATTTATATAGTAGTGAACATGGTGTTAATCCAGATATGGCTGAAATATCTTCTGAAGAGATACAAACATATATAAAAGAAAAGATTAAGATAAATGGATACCATATTAAGATGGTTAGAGTTAATCCATCTGAATGGACTTATAAAGAGTTATTTAACTATATATTACATTTAGAATCTTTAGGATATGAAATTCATGCATGTTTAGTGGATTATCTTATTAAAATGTCTGTAGCTGGTTGTGTTGGTAAAGGTGGAACAGAGTATAGAGATTTATTCGATAAATGTAGACAATTCTTTTCAGTAAGAAAAATTACATTTATTACACCACACCAAATGAGTACTGAAGCTAAACAGTTAGTTAGAAATGGTGAGAATAAACTTAAATTTGTTAAAGAAGTTGCTGGTAAAGGTTATACAGAGTTATCTAAACAAATTGACCAAGTTGTTGATATTGAGATATGTATTGCTAAAGCATTATTTAATAAGAAATGGGTATTGACTATGTATATAGGAAAACATAGAGGTGCTGGTATTTTAGACGATGCTGATAAGTATCAAGTGTTAGCATTCCCATTCAGAATGCCAATCCCAAGTAATGTTAATAAAGAAGATTATAGACCAATCAATGTTAATAAATCAAAAGATGAAGAAGACCTCTTCGCAATGTAATAAGGAGATAAATATGGGTGCAAAAGTAACAGAAGAAGGAATAAGTAGTATAGTAAAAGAAAGGATTGATAATTTTGATTACAATCCTGATAGTGAACATAGAAGAGGTGAAAATTCTCTTGTTATTCATATAGACGATTGTGCGTTTATAAATGATGATAAATCTAGAATGTATATTGTAAATGATTATAAAGATGGATTAGTCTATGTAAATCATCATTTAGATTTTCCATTAGGTTCTATAGTTGAATTTAGAGATGTTAAAGATTTAAAAGGTGTTCTATCTGGATATGAAGACGGAAGAAGTATAATAACTATGTTAGGATATGAAGCAGAGTTAAGTAAAGGTAAACCATTTTGGGTAACTAATACTATATTATCTACACCAGATACAAAACCTTTACATAATACAACTACTGTAATAGAACCAAGATTTAATCAAGATGGAACTATTCTTTCGTTCGGAGAGCATCAAGTACCTACTTTTAATAATGAAGTAGAAGCAATATGTAATGATATAAGAAGTCATGATAATTTATTCTTTATATGTCCTAGCTGTGGTTATGTAAGAAAGACTAAACCTCTTATTCAAGAGTATAATGGTATATTATTAGAAAAACTGATAGAGAATAAAAATCTAGTTTGTGAATGTTGTGTTCACGGTACTACTGATGATGAACATATTAAACCAACCGAAGATGAAATGATTATTGCTTCTTTTAGTACATATAATTTTATTAGTAAGTTTGACCAATCCGTTCCTGAAATAGTAGATGTAGATGAAACACAACCACATGGTGTTAAACTAGGTACCATACTTTCGTTTGATGATGTCAATGTTAAAGAATCAAGTACTAAGATATCTGAAACATTAAAAGAGCTTATGAGGTCTCTTAAAGATAAAATGAGTGATAAGTTAGGTAACAAAGTAAATGATAATAAACTTAATAGAATGATAGAAAAACCTAATCAAACTATGTTAAGATTAGAATTAGCAG
>JACCEC010971637.1_pt1 | contig 46456 bp, 16 predicted proteins | sample 7450121 | NCBI WGS metagenome assembly JACCEC01 (sample SAMN15323455, study PRJNA562643) | freshwater metagenome | isolation source: river surface water | place: USA:Blue River Watershed | collected 2017-08-18 | reverse complement strand
AGATCAAAAAGATCACCGAGATTTGCATGAATTTGGTGAAAAATTTGCCGCCACCGCCGGCCCCAACTGTAAAACAAAAATTCAATTTGAACTTTTTTTTAAACGAGCAATGCAAAGACGCCATCAACATTATCGATTTTGTGAAGGGAATCCACATCGACATGAAAGATTTTTTGTTGTATGGAAAGCTCGGATATTCAGAGGCAGTCTCTCACATATTTCAGAAAGAGATGGAGAAAATCGAATTGACAAGGCGTCCGATGCACTGCACTGATTTAAAACGCGAGATTTTGTATGTGCGCAACAATGATCAGTGGCAAAACGATGAGACGAAGGAAATCACCGACCAGGCCATCGAAACGCTCTCCAACCGTAATTACATGCAAATATTGCGGTGGAAGGAGGAAAACCCGGATTACATCGAGTCGCCCGAAAAATATAGGAGCTACTTGATGTTGATGAAAGAGTTGATTGGCGGCTCGAGCGATCGAGAGCAAGAAACGAATTTGAAAAAAATAATCAAAAATATTGCGGCGTTTACTCTCATCAATAAAAATAAGGAAACCTAGGTTTCCTTATGATCCTTCCTCCTTCCTCTTACGATCCTTCCTCCTTCCTCTTTGTATTTTTTAGAGAGGAAGGATTAAAAGGAAACCTTAGGTTTCCTTTCCTTATTTTAAAAGCGTTGGTTCTTGGCCGTTTTTACATTTTGAGTGGTGATGCTCGGCGGTTTAAACATGATAGGCGTCGTCGCGGTTCCATCAAAGGTGTTTGCAGGACAGTCATCAAAGTTCTGTAAAATCTGGATTCCGAAAAGTTTTTGGGGCACTTCGTCGCCGTACTCATCAACTTCAACAGTATCGAGGACGGCACACAATTTTCGTTTGGTTTCGACATAGTTTGACGAATCCAAAAAGGGGCGCGTATTTTTAATTTGTTTTAATTTTTTCAGCTGAAGATAATCGCTAAAGGACATATATTTATACCTTAGAGGGTTATTTCATTCCATACTTGGCCATGAGAGTGGTGAGAAGCGAGAGTTTGGTTTCGTCGAATCCGACGCCCTGCGCCGGCATACCATATAAATAAATGTAGTAACTGTAGAGAGGAGCGAGCTTGAAAGTTTTCGAGATGGAAAACTGACCACTGGTGTTTGCGACGGCTTTGATTTCGTTTTTGCCAGAGAGAATATCGTCGTTTTTCTTTTGCAACATGAGGACACGAACATCGAGGTCGGCATTTTCAACAAAGAGAGTTCTGGAGTGGAGCGCACCGTCCAAGCCGTCTCTCGCGATTTGGAACAAGAGTTTTAAATTGGTATTTTTCTGTTTATTAATGGCAGCCATCATCGCGTCATTTAAAGCCAAAAATGTCGGCACCGACTGAGGTATTGTCAAGTATTTACGATTTGCCATTTTTTCAACATAATCGGTTTCAATTTTTTGCAACACACTGACGAAATCGGCGCCGAACTGCAATTCTTGTTGAGAGCTGGTGCTGACGGGATTAATCAATGACTTGCTGGTGTTTTGGGCACCGGTCATGAGAGATTTTCCTTTGAACATGTGTATTAATATACACGCCGAAAAGTGTAATAAATAAAATTTCCACAAACAGTATAACATGAATGGGCTTGATTTAGATATTAACAATTATACGATCAAAGACCTCGAACGATTTTTTCAGATCACGCCAAACAAAAAATATTCGGCAGCGGACATTGAGTTGAAAGAGGCGCAACTTAAAGAGGTGCTCTTGACATCGGGTCACATCGACAAGAAATTTAAGCGCGATTTGATTGCTTTTTTGGAAACGGCGAGAGAGTGGTTGATCACGGTGAAATGTCGTCCGGCGATCTCACTGCCACAAAAAGAGAACATGTTGACGTCGCGGAAACCCGAGTTGATCGAGAGAGAGTCAACGCCGTACGTCAACACATATTCGAGTGAATATTTTCCGGGAGAAATGAATCCACTAAAGACTCGTGTGATATCGAAGTGTCTAAACATCGACACACGTTTTAGAGACAACATGACGCAAACGAGTAGTTCGGATTTTTTGGTGAATCTGCCGATCCGGTTGCAGAAAGTGGTTTCGATGCAAATTACGGCGATCGAGTTCCCCGTTTCTTTTTACGGAATTTCGGCCAAGTATGGCAACAATTATTTTTATATAAGTGCGACCCAGCAATTGATTGAAGACGGAGAGATTTTCGAAGAGTCGAAGATTGTGATTGTCCCGGATGGCAATTATAATGCGTCGGATTTTATTGATACAATCAACACCCTCATATCAACCACAAACCCGGACGGAACGCCATTGGATCCCAACAGCTTATTTAATTATATCCAATTCCGGCTGGATGTTTCACAGACGGGGTCGGGAACGGCGAAAGTATTTCTTGAGACGAAGGGGAATCTGGCATTCAGCATCAAGTCGATTTATCTCGATTTTTCGAAAGACATCAATGGAGAACCCGATAAAACTCCCGTCACAAGTAAAATCGGGATGAATTTGGGATTTTTAAAGCGCAAGTATCAAGGAGAAACCAGCTACATATCGGAAACGCTTGTAGAGCCGGCGGCGGTGCGTTACTTGTATTTAGCAATAGATGATTTCAACAACAATGTGAATAATCATTTTATTTCTGCGTTCAATAATTCGATCCTGAGTCCGAACATTTTAGCAAGAATTTCTGTCAAGGGGTCTTATTTCAGTTTAATGATGGAGACGGATTTGAACTTGACGACGGAGCCGCGGAAATATTTTGGCCCGGTGGATATTCAGAAGATGCACATAAAGGTGTATGACGACCACGGACGCATATTAGATATGAACAACTCGAATTTTTCATGTTGCATATTGTTCAAAATGTTGTATGACCTTTAGAGAATTATATTTTTTGAACTAAAAAATATTGTTTCATAATATATAAAAAAACATGGCTGATTTACCCGAACCCGACTATGATCGTAACGATCCCACTATTGACGACGCCTACACAGGCAGTGTTTATGTCTTGACCGCCACCGGTGGTTTCACCATGGAGCGTGGCTTCGATACCATCAAGTTGGCTGAGCAGGAAGCTCCCGCCCACATCGATGTTACCGATGCTATCCAGATCAAGTTGGATGTTGCTACCTTCAACTCCAAGCTTGACCTTACCTCTTTCGATACTCTCACTGACTCCTTCGGAGTTGATGAGGTCACTCTCACTGCGGAGGATTTGACCGCTGGCCTCACCAGTGCTTCCCAGGTTATCTCCGTCGGCAAGTACTCAACTCTTTACTCCGATTTCCAGGCCTACGTTGCCAGTTATTTCGGTTTCGATGGTGGATTCTCATCTTTGTTCACTGCTGCTTCCGAGTTTGCGATTGACACTGATAACCACTTCGATGGCGCTTCCTTCATTGCTCTCTTGACTGGTGTTGCCGCTGCTCCCGAAGGCAACTACATCAGTGACTTGAGTGGCTCCATCACTGTTTCTAACATTGCCAAGTTGTTGAAGTACTCCGTCGATGCCAACGTGTTTGGCAACCGTGACCCCGAAGTTAAGAACTGGGGTGTTTCCGATGGTTTCGTCGCTGGTGATTTGATCTGGGTCCCTGAGGGCACCACTATCACCCTGAAGCTCGCTATTGACCCTGAGGCTTTCAATCCTCTTAACAATGCTGGCCCTACATACGGCACCAACACTGCCCAGACCCAGACCACCTCTTTCACCTCCACCAACTTCACTCTCGATACCACTGCCACTACCACCTTGATCACCCGTGTTGCTCAGGCTCCTCTGTTGATCAAGCTTGTTACCGTTTAAATAAAGGAAACCAAGGTTTCCTTTAGATCCTTCCTTTTATTGGTGGGTTGATCCTTCCTTTTATTGGTGGGATACTTGTTTGTGTGTGTGTGTTAACAAAGTTTTTGTAAAATAAAAATAACGAGTATTTATTTTTATTTTTTTTTGAGGTTAATTGTGTCAGTACATGATTGCAACGCATGGTCTTTGTTTCGTTTTGTGCAGTCAAATAGACGAAGAATCTGTCTTTTGTAATATTATAAAGGAACAATGTTAAATGGGGTTTTCGACTTTAAACGTTTTAGTAAAACACCATTGCCAGCACCACCGGCACCCATTTTAATCAGAGGACCTCGAGGACCAACCGGTCCGGTCGGTTTGCCTTACCGCCCCCAAGACGTTTTTACAGGACCGACTGGCACAACAGGCCCAACGGGAGGCGCTGGCCCGACGGGAACTTTTTATGGCCAGTTGATCGAGCAGAATCTGACGCCATTGAATAACGAAATCTCTTTCGGTCCTACTTTTCAAAACGTTTTCATCAATACGGGGCGAATGGGTCCTCTCGATTTGAGCAGTGGCGGTGTTTTTCCCACAACAGACGGAACCATTAATTTGGGATCCGAGACGGCCAAGTTTCAAAACATTTTCGCGAAGAAAGCCACGATTGAAAATACGAGTTTAGTGATTCGCGACCAGAGTGGCAATCGTGTGACAATGTCTTTTGATTTGGAAAACTACAAGATCATTTACGACGTGGTGACTTCGACCGGTCAGAGTTTCAAATTGTACAGCATTGAGAATATCAATAATACACTCGATGTGAACTTGTTTCCATACACTGGGTTGACATTCTACAAATCGGTTGCTCCTGTGTACAACATTTTGGACACAATGGTGACGGAAATCTACACGAACCTTCAGACGATGGATAATCTTGAGCAGGCCACGACTGGTTACTATTTGATCATGGACTCGGAGGGGCGTATCGATGTTCCCTCAACAATCACTGTTGAGCGCGACTCGGTGACATACACTTTCGAGCAAGATGTGCAGAACTTGGATTTGGGCACGCTGGTTTTGGACGTGCTGGCCGGAGACATGATGATCATGACTGTTTACAAGTTGTCCGCCACAACATACAACATCAAGTGGTCTCACTACGAGATGTCGTACCCGGTGGACTCGGTGTCGACTTCGTACTTTGTGAACAACTCGGTGACGACGGATAAACTGGCGGATGCGGCAGTTACGAGCGACGCGGTTGCGGACAACAGTATTGGGAATCAACTAATTGCGAATGCGGGGGTGACCTTTGCGGACTTTTCGTTGAATTCGGTTTCGGGCGGCAAGATTATCGACAATTCGTTGAAAGGCGAGGATTTTTTGCCCGGCACAATTACGGGTGCGGACATAAACGGTTCGATAACGACGATTTATTTGAGTGGCAATGTTTTGTTTAATAATAGTTATTTTCAGAATGTGACAATTACGCACGAGGATTTTGCGACAGACACATTTAATGTGGATCGAGACTTCAGTAATAATAGTGTTCAGATGCGGCATTTGTCGCCGGATTTACGTGCTCTTATTGGAGTTGGTGAGCAAGGTCCCACGGGCGTTACAGGTCCTGCTGGATATGGTGGAAGACAGGCTTTAAGTAATGCGGAGACGGGACAGACTGGCACAACTGGTATAACGGGAGCCACTGGTAATACTGGGGGAACTGGCAGCACTGGAGAAACGGGTGATACAGGCGCCACCGGCGCAACTGGCCGCACAGGTGCCACGGGTTCTCGAGGACAAATCGGGTCGACTGGTCAAACGGGAGAGACGGGTTCAACTGGAAGCACGGGTCGAACTGGATCGACGGGGTCCTGTGGAACAACCGGCGACACTGGTCAAACTGGTCAAACAGGATCCACAGGAACGACAGGCCAAACAGGCTCTACAGGAGCAACCGGCGAGACTGGTTCCACTGGTCAAACTGGATCTACGGGTTCAACTGGTCAAACTGGTACGACAGGAACGACGGGCCCAACCGGCGACGCCGGTTCAACGGGTCAAACTGGTGCCACAGGATCAACTGGCCAAACAGGTTCAACCGGTAACACGGGCCCTACAGGATCGCTTGGAACGAGTGGTTCGACAGGTGCTACAGGCCAAACTGGTCAAAGTGGCGACACTGGATCGATGGGTTCGCAGGGTAGTACAGGCGCCACTGGTCAAACTGGTGCCACCGGATCAAACGGTCAAACGGGTGCCACAGGGTCGGAGGGAGCAACTGGTTCAACTGGATCGTCTGGCACTACCGGATCAACTGGTTCCACGGGAACAACTGGTTCTCAGGGATCGATCGGAATAAGTGGCCAAACTGGTTCCACAGGTTCCACTGGCCAAACTGGTTCTACAGGTTCCACCGGCGAAATGGGATCAACTGGTTCAACAGGATCTACTGGTTCAACAGGATCCACTGGCCAAACAGGCCAAAAGGGCTCCACTGGAACTACTGGAGATACAGGAACGACTGGCCAAACTGGAGCCACAGGCGAGATAGGAACAACGGGCGTAACCGGATCTACTGGCCAAACCGGTCCAACCGGTCCAACCGGCGACGCAGGAGCCACGGGTGAAACTGGCGCGACTGGTCTTAAAGATGGTACTGGCCAAACAGGTTCAACCGGCTCGACTGGCTCCACAGGTACAATGGGTGCGACTGGCCAAACGGGCACTACCGGACAAACTGGTTCGACTGGCGCAACGGGTACAATAGGATCCGTAGGCGCAACTGGTACTACTGGCGATAAGGGCACAACTGGCGAGACCGGTACAACTGGATCGATTGGATCCATTGGTAACACAGGCTCGACGGGTTCAACGGGTACAACAGGTACGACGGGCACAACCGGACAAACTGGTTCGACGGGCGCCGGAGGCGCAACCGGAAGCACCGGAACAACTGGCACAACGGGTGAGACTGGCACGACTGGCGCGACGGGCGCCGAAGGCGCCACCGGTAGCACTGGTGTTACGGGTAACACAGGTACAACAGGTGAGACTGGCATGACAGGAGCAACGGGCGCCGAAGGGGCCACCGGCAGCATGGGCGCAACCGGCACAACGGGTGCAACTGGATCGAAGGGCACAGACGGCACCGACGGCATCATTGGAACGACTGGACACACTGGTTTTACCGGCTCCACTGGATCCGAAGGAAGCACAGGCTCCACTGGATCAACTGGTGCAATGGGTCCAGACGGTAAAGACGGCATCTTGGGCACAACTGGATCGACTGGGGCAGATGGACAGGATGGAATTGTAGGCGTTACGGGCAACACGGGGTCAACTGGGCGCACGGGGTACGATGGGCGAGACGGTGATCCAGGCCAAACGCTGACAGGCACAACTGGAACAACTGGTTCGACGGGTGCCACCGGCCAAACAGGCGACATGGGTGCCACGGGTTCGACGGGCCAAACTGGTGGGAAGGGTTTTGGTGGTTCAACTGGGGCCACTGGAGACAGGGGGGATACTGGATCGACTGGTGCGGATGGACGACTCGGCAACACTGGTTCAACAGGTTCCAGAGGCAGTACTGGCGACACCGGCACCACAGGATCCACCGGTGCGGATGGCATCAAAGGTGCAACAGGTTCTACTGGATCAACTGGTCTAACTGGTATTATGGGTGCAACGGGTTCCTCGGGCTCCACAGGATCTACCGGTTCAACGGGCTCCACCGGATCCATTGGGTCTCTTGGCTCCACCGGCACCACAGGGTCCACTGGCTCAACGGGCTCAACTGGTTCGAGAGGAGATCGTGGCGACAGTGGAAACACGGGCACAAATGGAAACAGTGGCGCAACTGGATCGATGGGTTTACGCGGCACACACGGATCTGGCGGCGATACGGGCACAACTGGCACAATCGGCTCGACCGGATCGGTGGGCGCAACTGGATCGATTGGTTTGATTGGTGATACGGGAACAACCGGCACGACGGGTTCTCAGGGGTCTCGTGGATCGAGAGGTCTTACAGGAAACACAGGAGACACAGGGACGAGTGGTGCCACCGGAAATCAAGGCAACAAGGGCTCGAATGGTTTACAAGGAGACACGGGTCCAAGCGGCACGACGGGTTCAACCGGTTCTGTGGGTTCAACCGGATCGACCGGTTCTTTGGGCGCAACTGGATCGATGGGTTTGGTTGGACAAAGTGGCGCAACTGGTCAAACAGGGCAAACCGGTTCCACTGGCGACACGGGAAACACTGGCTCCACTGGATCTTCCGGCACACCTGGTTCTGCTGGTTCGAGAGGTTCTACCGGAAACACTGGCGACACTGGAAATCAAGGTTCAACTGGCAGCACTGGTGCCACGGGGTCTAAAGGTTCGACAGGAAACACGGGCGATACGGGAACACTCGGACCGAGTGGATCGACAGGGCGAACAGGGTCAACTGGTTCGACAGGAAGTCGAGGAAACATTGGCGATACGGGCACCGTGGGAACAACTGGCACAACAGGTTCGAGAGGTAGTACAGGCGACACTGGCGATACCGGATCAACTGGTAAAACAGGAAGTGTCGGCACAACAGGAGCCACGGGGTCGAGAGGCAACGTGGGAGACACTGGAAATGCGGGTCTGCAAGGAACAACCGGAACAACTGGAACAACGGGGTCGCGCGGCAGCACTGGAGACACTGGAGACACTGGAACTATTGGAAAAACTGGACAAACCGGATCGACCGGCTCGAGAGGCAGCACAGGAGACACGGGAACAACCGGCACGACAGGAACAACCGGCACAACTGGTTCGAGAGGTTCTGTGGGTATTTCAGGAATGAGTGGTGACACGGGGGCAACTGGAACAACTGGCACAACTGGTTCGAGAGGCAGCACTGGAGATACTGGCAATACAGGGTCAACTGGTTCGGATGGCACAACTGGAAAAACAGGTTCAACGGGTTCGAGAGGCAGCACCGGAGACAATGGATCAACCGGTTCTGATGGCACAACTGGAAAAACCGGTTCAACCGGCAATCGCGGATCCACAGGAGACACGGGAGACACTGGAACAACTGGCGCAACCGGCCCGATAGGACATCTTGGTATTCGTGGAAGACAGGGCGATACAGGAGACACTGGCACAACTGGAAAAACCGGATCTACAGGTTCGAGAGGCAGCACTGGAGACACGGGCGACACGGGCACAACCGGAACTCTTGGAACTACTGGAAGAACGGGTTCGAGAGGCAACACGGGAGACACTGGTGATACGGGCACGACAGGAACGACTGGCCGAACAGGATCAATAGGATCGACCGGCTCGAGAGGAGACACTGGTGACACTGGCAATACCGGAACAACCGGTCGAACTGGTACAACTGGTGCAACAGGTTCGAGAGGAGACACTGGTGACACAGGCAATACCGGTACAAGTGGCCGAAGTGGTACAACAGGCGCAACCGGCTCGAAAGGAGATACGGGTGATACTGGCGATACGGGTCGCACAGGTCGCACAGGTCGCACAGGAACAACGGGAGCAACCGGGTCGAGAGGAGCTATTGGCGCCATGGGGCTCAGTGGTCAAACAGGAACAACTGGACAAACCGGACAGACAGGTAACACAGGAGACACCGGTGCAACGGGCGCACAAGGTCCGCCCAACCCTGGCCGAACAGGTACAACGGGAACCACCGGCCAAACTGGTAACACTGGAGACACTGGTGCAACTGGAAGAACCGGCACAATAAATTCAGGCGAGAGGGGTCATAGTGGTTACACAGGCACAACTGGCACAACGGGTCGCACCGGTCGCACCGGCACAACGGGTTCCACAGGAGACACGGGAGACACCGGAGACACTGGCCGAACCGGCCGAACCGGTCGAACTGGACGAACTGGTGCAACCGGCGATACAGGTGATACCGGCGACACGGGATCTACTTACACAGGTCCCACAGGAACCACAGGCCGAACAGGTACAACCGGCGATACGGGTGACACGGGCAACACCGGAACCACTGGACGAACTGGTTCGAGAGGTACCCGTGGCCCTGTAGGAATTCCAAGCGAAACCGGAACAACTGGCACTACAGCAAGCACTGGCACAACCGGCCGAACGGGATCAACCGGAACAACTGGCGATACGGGTCACACGGGCACAACCGGTACAACTGGAACAAGAGGTCCTACGGGAACAACCGGTAACACTGGCGACACGGGTGACACCGGTCCAACTGCCGAAATGGGTGACACCGGATTTGACGGATCTCTTGGTCCGGCGGGCGTTGGCAATGAGGGCGCCACGGGGCCGACTGGAGAAGGACAGCAAGGATATGGGCCGAATTTTTTGGGACCGAGCCGATCCAACATGTATTACCCCTTGCTCTCGGATTTCAGTGGAAACCAAGACGGTTACTATTTCAATGTGAGCGCGTCCTCCACCGATTCGACCAATTATGCATACAAGGCATTTGATAAGAATCTGGATTCGTATTGGAACTCGGCATTGGGCACATTCGATGCCTCTTCGGGTGCTTACATCGGCACAAACAACATGAACATAAGTGGCAACTTCCCCATCGATCAAGTCTCTCCAATCAACTCGACGTCATTTTTTGACGAAACGTCGTTCTATGTAGGAAAGACCCAGAATTATACCAACAGTTTTACACAGTCGAGCAAGAATTTGGCGAACGAAACGAACTTGATGATTTACCACACATTCGATCAGTACCATGTTCAAGACAAAATTGTTTACAACCGATCTCTCGAGGCTTCGTCGTCACAAAGTATGTCAACGTTGGTGAATTACCCGACGATTGATACGAGCAACCAATTAATGGGTTACGGCTGCATCCAGTTTGGCAGCGCAAGTGTCTTGAGATATGTTTATTTGTCCAACTTACAATTTGTTGTGCCTGCGATCACGGCCTCTTTCTGGATTAAACAGAACGCGGCGGATAAGCAAGCGATTTACCAAGGCCTTTTCAGTCTGGATGACCAGACGGGCAACTCGCTGAAACTCGCGGCCGATACATCCAACAATGTGTACCGGGTTTCTTTGTCGGATGCAGTCGGCGGGAGCCAATCGTTCATCTCTCCAACTTCGAGCGCAATCACAAGTTGGACCCATGTGGCCCTCATCATGAGTGGGTCGGCAGTATCTCTCTACATCAACTCGGCCAAGATTTTGGACACGAGTTTTAATTATCAAATCAGCACAACAAGTTATAGTGCCAACTTTTTGGGATACGATGGCGCGAATGCGTTTGTAAATGGTTTTATGGACGAATTTCGCCTCTTCAATCGCGTGCTATTCCCCGAAGAAATCGCCGCCCTGTATAATTATTCGACAAATGTCTCTACATCGGTGAGCGTGACTTCGAACAACACCTCGTGGCGCAATGTAGATGTGCGAAACTGGCGACAAGATTATACGAATTGGCAGCTCGGCGATTCATTCGGTTATGTCGACGCATCCTACAACTATCGAGGCCTCATTGGGTTTGTCAATAACCAGGCCACTGGAGAGAAGAAAATAACGAAAGTTAATAATTTGACTTATCTGCAAAGAACTGAAAAACTCGCATTGACCGCCGTAGGCGGCGCGGACTTCAGCTACAACGCTGGATTGTACACGTTGAACCAGAACAATACAAATACGACTTACTTGAGAGCAACCGATTTTTACCAAACGGATTTGCAGGACGGCTTCACAGTTCATACAAAATTCAGTGTAGACTCGGACGCTTCACAAAATGTTCGCCTGTTGAGTTTGCGGTCGCCGGCGCTTCTGCAAAATGCCAGATTCGGCATCCCCGCTCTCGGTGCCAACTCGTTAGTGACTTATTCATCGAATACACAAAATATAGCAAATTGGACCACTAGCATCGGGTCCGGAGGAGCAATACAGGTATCTAATTATTTGACAACAAACATACCCGCTCCGGTTGTCGGACAGACACTTACATTGTCGGCATCATTTACAGCGCAAACCTCCATTGCTCAAACATTTTATTGTTCACCTGGCACATATCAAGTGGGGTTTTTCGCATGCGGTGGTGATCAAAATAGCAACGTTGATATAACCGGTGGCATAATGGTGACCGTGGACGGCGCGACAGTTCTTACAAAACAATACACAGAAGTTCGGCGAACTTATTGGGTGTATTTCACAGCGAACTTTACCATCACAACAGTTGGCAATCATACAATTAGTTTTGTAGGAATCGGCGACGGCAGTACAAGTACGACAAAAGTTGTCAGCTTGAATTTTGTGTCGGTTGTCCGTACGCAAGATGTGATAAACTTTGGCAACAACACGTTTGAAAATCCAGCGCAGTCGACGAATACAGCCACTGCACTCCCGAGTGCAAATTCTTTGCCAAACTGGACCGCTGTTCTTCCAAGTAATATTCTACTTTTGAACCAATCGACAGGTACGTACAACTATCCGAAACCTTATCCAGTCGGTAACCAGTGCATCGTGCTTACAAGTCTTAGTTCGGTGTATCAAAATATTTACTTGACACCTGGTTATTACTATGTGAGTTATCACTTGTCGCTTATTAAAAATTACGGCGGTACAACAAACTTTATTGCAGTCTCCGTGAACGACGTGGCTATAAACAATCCATCGTCCGACCAATACAGTATGTACTCGCTGAATTACAACAAGTGGCTGCATTTTTTGAATTCTTTTTCTGTTACCACCGCAGGAATATACAAGATTGCTTTCAGTGGAACTGTGAGCTCAACCACAAATATAGACTACGTAGCAATTGACAATGTGAATCTAATAAGTCAAAAGCCGTCCGACTATGCTTTGTTAAATATTTATAGAAATGGCTCTCAAAGCTCTCTTAACATTAGTTACTCGTACAATACTAGAACTTTTGTCGACACAAAGTTGATGGACTACTCGGCAAACAGGATTTATGACATCTTCATCAATATTGGCAAGTATGGTCAGACAGCCGCATACAAGGCATTTGCCTATGATAGTAGCAACAATTTGTTAAGTAATCAAGTGAACTGGATGGATGCGAGCAATGCGTGTCCCTTCGCCGACATGTTTGTAGGAAGGCCACAGGACCCGAATTCCTCTACGGCGATGTTCAAAGGCAAGATCTACAATTTGAACGTCATTTCGCCCAATACTTCTTATTACACATTTGATGCGAGTGGCGGAACCGACTACACGACAACAAGTGATTATTACACCACCAACGCAACCGGCGAAAACACAACTTATTTATCGATCGCCGACATAAATCCGGGTGTGGTTTCGCAAAATGCGCGCCTCTCGGACGCGATCAATGGAAAGTCGGTCAAGATGGATTTCAAATTCAGTTTGAACAACCAAGCGAGAAGTGTTGTGAAACAGACGGTTCCCACCGCGGTGGACTTTCCCACGGCGATCGATACATCCTTTGCACAAATTACAATCAGCGGAAATACAAACGAGAATGCTTACTTGAATGGAGTCTACGATGCCTCTTCATCCACGCCGATTGCATTCTATAACACGACATTCAATGACTTTTCGCCCAACTTGCATTTCGACATGTCTTCGAGTTTTACTTTGAGCGGCTCTAGCATCAAATCGGTCACAGACCCTTCTACCAATATTTCTGCATCGCCGTATATGTTGGAATCACTGAATCCGAACCTTCGTTCAAGTGCTTTGGCTGCTTATTCGTTCCGCTACTTATCCACATCATACACGGGTCCTGTTGTTAAACTTCGACGTGTTTCCGACAACTCGACTGTTGACTTTTATCCCACGTCAAATCGAAGTAATCCACTTTATAACCAATTACGGTCGGGACCAAATGGCACGGGTACAACAGTCAATACATTTTTAAACACCACGAGTGGTTACGTGACAACTTGGTATGACCAGACAGGAAATGGAAAACACGCAACCCAAACTAACACTGCTTTTCAGCCCTTCATCTCATCATCATCTATCAATTTGGACTTTAGTAATAATCCCATCTCGTATTTGAACATGCCCGACTCGACAATACCGTCCGGCAACTCTTCGTACACAATTTATTGCTATCACCAGTATTTCTTAAACAAGACCGGTGGAAGTATTTTGGGTGCCGGAGATTACACGGTAGACCCTACGCAAACACTGGCTTTTGGCTCTACACCAACCGGTATATACCGCAACAACTGGTATGGCAGTGATATTTCATTCGGCACATTTATATACAATAATCAATCGATTGCAGAGACTTATAATGGGACAACGCGCTTAAGAACCGCATATGATTCAAATAACGGTGCTGTCTTGTTTTCTGGCACAGCGGCTGTTGCGAGAAATACGTCCACCGGTTACAATACGATTGGCAAATCTGCCGTATATAGTGCCATCATTCCACCGCTTGATAGTACGAATTTAAGTGTCTATTACACCTTTGACAGCAGCTCTGTTTCTGGAACGAATCTGTTTAACAACGTAACAAGCGTTTACGACGCATCTCTCGTAAACGGAGCGAGTATCGACACATCAAGTAAAAAGTTTGGAACCGCTTCGCTATCCCTCTCTTCAGCCTCAAGTCAATATGTGAAGGCATCCGCATTTACTCCCAGCACATCCGGTCTGTCATTTGCGTTTTGGTTCAGGGCGAACAATACTACCAGTTGGAGCAGAGTCTTTGATTTTGGAAATGGAGCTGTCAGCAATAATATTTTGTTTTATGTTCAGAGCGACTATATTGCGGCATCCATCTATGTAGGTGCTTCGGGAACCGATTACACAAACTTTTACACAACGGTCAATGTGAATGACAACGTTTGGAGACATATGGTCTGGACAATTGATCCCACCGGGTCGGCGTGGAAATTTTACTTGGACGGTGTTTTGGTTCACACCAGAACAACGGGTGCTACATTTCCAAACGGTACTCAATTACTTTTGAATTATATAGGTAAGAGCAACAATGTTTCGGACCCTTATTTCAATGGAGGTGTAGACGACTTCCGCATTTACAACGGGCGTGTGCTAACACAAGCTAACGTTACGAACATTTACAACAATAGTCAAACGCCCAATGAATACTTTGGAGGCTATCTTAACGAAGTTGTGATTTTTAACACTGATTTTCCTATTGACCAAATCACAAACCTTAACAATTCGAATACTTGGAATTTGCCCGTATATTCATCCAATCAAATTGGGACCAAGCCAGCGATCGATTTCACAAACAGTGCGTTGATGGCCACCACTGATGTGGAGACATCTGTTAGCGCGATGACTTTGTTTTTTGTTGTTAACAATACGAGTACCGATGTATTACAATCGAGAGGTCCGACAAGAGCAAATTTTATTACAGTAAAAAGTGTGGAAATCAGACTCTACTATGGCACAGGTCAATATGTATCCCTTACAGGTCCCGACTTTGGCGGTTCTTCGCCCAAAATTATCATGATTAATATTTATGTTGTTGGCACGACATTTTATTTGAAGTATAGTTTGAACGGCACAGTTTCTTCTTTATTATCAACTAGCATTCCGGCTTCCAATATCAAAATCTTGACGGGTTTCTACTTGGGTCGACAAGTTATGATGGGCGACTTTTTCCAATTCAACTCTACATTGTTGGATATTAATATGCGGCGTATCGAGGCACTATTGGCGAACAAATGGGGCTTAATGAGTTCATTGGATGCTTCGCACCCATACAAAACCAACCCGATTGGTTACGACATCCCGCTCGCTTATCCGTTTAACACTGCCTTTGACTCGCTCGGATGGTACTCGGACGCCAACTATAATTATAACACGGGTGCTTACGTCGGATCCAAAACTACATATGTCAATAGTCTCGGCACAATTGCGGGTGAGTGGTTGCAACTCAAGATGCCTTATTCGTACCCCATCTACTCATACTCGTTCGCCCCTCGTGCCAACCAAGTTTTGAACTATGAGAAATATTTGCCAGGTACTTGGTATGTGGTCGGTTCCAACAACGGCTCTACATGGTACTTGGAACATTCGCAACAAATTCGCACACAAAGTCAGGGCAAAGTTTTTTATACTGGCTCTCAAGTGCCCTACTTGTATCATCGTCTCATTATTTCAGAGGTTTGCTATGTGAACTCGACCGATTTATCCAGGTGCTACATTGGCCAATGGAAAACCAATGGAATCTTCTACGATCAAACGCGCATATTATCGATGAATGACGGAACCAATGGCAATGCCATCGCCATTTGTCAATCTATTCACGAGAAAAATACGCTCGCGGTTAGTCATCGCTCCGCTGGTTCTCTCGTAACCTATCAACCTTTGGTCTCCTCTTTGACCGATGGTTCTGTCTACACGGCCACTGTGCAAGTGGTCGCCAACGATGGTTCGTTCAACTTCTACACTTACGTCTCTGACTCGAACCAAACCAAATTGACCGCTGCAGACATATCTTGGAGCACAACTTCGCCCAATTTATTGAGTCACAAGAATTATTGGGTCGGCAAATCGGAAGACCCCTCGGTCAACTTGATTGGCAACGTGAATGCGTATAGCTTTGCAATCACACAGAACGGCTTGTCAACTGCGGATGCATCCGGCTACTTGAATACCTTCAGCTTCTCCGGCACGGTTACTACGGATACAACTTACGGCAATATGCGTGCACAAGGTTCGGCGACTTCTTATTATGTGGCCGGCCAGAGCCCCAAGTTTTATTATACGATCGATGGAGGCACCACATTTAACTCGCGTACTTACACGACAACCTCTGCAAACAACTTGGATCGACGGATTTTCTACAACCAAGATGTGTCGAACGTCTTTCTCATTTGGAGTCCATCGGCGGAAAATGACTGCGTGGTAATTCGCGATTTCAGTTCGACGAATATTACGACAACATCCTCGCCGAGTTACTCGTTCAGCTCGACGATTTCGTTGAGCGCACCCATCAAGATATTTAATTCGCAGTATGCCTTTATCGCCGGCGTTGATGGGTTCTCTCACAGTTTTTACCGATTCGATTTCGTAAACAAATCCTTCCAAACTGTCTTTACGAATCCGGACGCCGAAACTTTTGCCGGATCGAAACAAATTCGCGCCTTCTATGTGACCGATCTCTCCAACATCATTTTATTGACATACGGCGGCTCGGTCTACTACACGAGAAACGCGGGAACCAGTTGGACAAACAGTCTGATATCCAATTATGGCATCACGTCGTCTTTATTTAACAATATTACGTCGGTGAATAACAACGCCCGTATGTTCAATATTCTCGGACAGGGCGTTTACCAGTTTGACAATCTGCTCACAGATTTCACAAGTGGAGAGTGGCTCCAACTCGAGAGCGACGCATTCAAACAGAGAATCAACGCTTACGCGCTGATTACACCCAACACCAATGTGAAAATGCCGACTCGATGGTTCTTTGTTGGAAGCAGAGACAATATTTCTTGGTCAGTGATTCACTCGAACACTCTCGACGCCTCCTTTGTGAGTCAACCTGGCTACGAATTGAATTACACAGTGCCATCCTCGTCTTTCAAATATTATCGAGTATTGATTACCAATGTTGCAGCCAATGCAGACAGTGTCAATTTGGCCGAGTTCCGCATTTTATACAACGAATATGGCGCGACGGGAACGACGGGAACCACAGGCCCTACGGGCCCGAGTGACATAGGTAACACCGGATCAAAAGGTATTACAGGGCGCACGGGTTCAACGGGTTCTACCGGTCCAACTGGATTCACAGGAAACACTGGCGCAACGGGTCGAACTGGTTCCACTGGCTCTACTGGCAACACTGGGTTTTCTGGATCAACCGGTTCCATCGGTTCAACCGGTTCCACCGGCACAATAGGATCAACCGGATCAACCGGCGCAACCGGATCAACGGGTCCCACCGGATCACTGGGATCCATCGGTTCAACTGGGTTTGACGGAGAGACTGGGTTGAGTTGGCAGTACGATAGTTATACTTTGAACGAGAAGGCGAAAGGATTGGTGCTCGATATTACCAAGTCTGTGGACAATATGTCGCTCTGGATTGATGCGCAAAGTAGTGCCGAGTTTGATTATGACGTGGCTAACAAAACGACGTGGTCCGATAATCCTGCGAAAGTGGCGACACATGTGGCAGCAGGGAACGGCACATTGAACTCTCTCGCCTATTCTTACGATGGTATCAACTGGACGGGTGTCGGGAGCACCACATTTGTAAATGGCGGAAACTGTGTGGCGACCAATGGTTCGATTTGGTTGGCCGGCGGACAAAATCCGGCGGCGGGACCCACTATGGCATACTCGTTCGATGGTATCAATTGGACACAGATTCCAAATACTTTTACAGGAATTACGGTGCGCACAGAAGACTTTGCCTACGGCAAAGATGGTTCGAATAGAAACATGTGGGTAGCGATAGGAACGAATAACTCGACCGGTATAGCAGCAACGTCGTATGATGGTGTCAACTGGACCACTCTCGGAACAGTTTTCTCATCTGTCGGAAACGCGATTGCTTGGAATGGATCCCTATGGGTGGCAGTTGGTGGAAACAGCAACACCATCATGACTTCGACCAATGGAACCACTTGGTCCGGATTAGGCGCGACCATTTTTTCTATTGGCTGGGGCATCGCATGGAATGGGGCGATGTGGGTGGCCGTGGGCCAGGGTACAAACATAATTGCTTACTCGTATAACGGCCTAACTTGGTCCGGAGTTACTTCTTCGCCGATTTTGACAGTCGGTTATGGTGTGGCCTGGAGCGGAACCATGTGGGTAGCCGTCGGCCAAGGCGGAAATAGTATTGCCTACTCGTATGACGGAATCGTTTGGACGGGTGTTACTGGGACAACCGTGTTTTCAAACAATGGTTTTTCGATCACATGGAGCGGATCACTTTGGATTGCAGGCGGACAAGGCGGAAATACTTTTGCGACAAGTACGAACGGAATCACTTGGACCGGACGAGGATCGAGTACTTTCTCTACTGTTGTGCAGGGGGTCGTTGGATACAAGACGGTAACAGATATAACGAGTGTGACAACCGTTTCAGAGTACTTGCTTGCGGGTGCGGGAACAAACACATTGGGAGTCACTTCGGACGGCACCACTTTCACAGGTCTGAACCGATTAAACACATTTTTGACACAGGGTAACGCAGTCTTTTATGACTCGAACAAATGGATTTCGGTCGGCTCTGCGCCATTCTTTGTCGGTGTGGGAACCACTGGCGCAAACATTGGCACGTCAACCGATGGAATCAACTGGACGACGCTTTCCTCTCCCCAAAACTTTTTCACAGCGGTTTATTACATTGCTTATGGCAACGGCGTGTACATAATGTGCGGCAATCCATCGGTTGCCGGCAATACCATGTACGTCTCGTTTAATGGACAATCATGGACTCCCGTGCTAAATAATCCCATCACAACCATTTGTTATAGTGCAAGATATGCAAATGGGGTTTGGGTGGCGACTGGTCAAGGAACTTTCACGATTGCAACGAGTACCGACGGCTATGTATGGACCGGAAGAACAAACACTACGTTTTTTGGCTCATATGCGTTTACTTCCTTTTATGCAAATAATTTGTGGGTTGTTGGAGGAGCATCCAGTGCGGGGGTTGGAAATACAATTGCCACAAGTAGTGACAACGGCGTTACTTGGACCGGCCAATCGTCCGGATTAACGGCCCTGACATTGAATGCCTATGGCGTGACCTTTGGCAACAATACTTGGGTTGCAGTTGGCCGAAGTAGTACTGCCAACAATTCGATTGCATATTCGACCAATAATGGTGTCACCTGGATATCCAGTCCAGCAACATTCACGACACAAGGAAACGCGGTGCACTTTCGAAACAATTTGTTTTTAGCAGGCGGTCAAGGCGGAAATATTATCGCGACATCAACGAATGGAATTACTTGGACAGGTCGTACATCTCCTTTCACAACTTCTTGTAACCATATCAACTGGAATAGCTCGACGTGGGTGGCAGGCGGTTCGGGTACATTTACGTACGCATACTCGACCGATGGTATCACATGGACTGGAACAAATCCGGCGACATTTTCGGCGTTGGTTTATACCGCATGGGGTCCTGGAAACACCATCGCGACCAGCAGTGACGGAGTTTCATGGACAGGCCGCGGTACAACCACTTTCACAAATTCTGGAAACGATGTCATCAGCGATGGCACCAAATGGATTGCAGTTGGTCAGGGTGGAAATACGATTGCGACCAGTTCAGATAGTGGCGCAACTTGGTCGGGACAAAGCTTGAATTATTTCTTGTCTGGCAATGCGATCAACTATGTAGTGCCTGCGAGCCCGACTACTTCCACGACAACGTATGATGCGAGTTTCAATCCAAGCACAGTAACTGTATCGACACCTTCTTACATAGCGGCTGGTAGTCCAACGGTTGTTTTTGTTGCGAACGGTCAAGGTGGAAACACAATTGCTACAAGTACCGACGGAATCAATTGGGTAGGGCGCGGCAGCTCAGTTCTAGCAACACAAGGTTACGGCATGGCTTATGGCAAGGATGATAACAATGTGAATCTGTGGGTAGCCGTTGGTTTTACAGGTAACACAATTGCAACAAGTTATGACGGAATCAACTGGACAGGTCGCGGAACAAGCGCGTTAACAAGCTTCGGTTACGGTATCGGGTTTGGTCGAGACGGAAGTGGCGCAAATTTATGGGTTGCGGTTGGACAAGGTACGAATAGCATTGCCACAAGTTCGAACGGGATTACTTGGACCGGTCGCACGGGAACATCAATTTTCTCGACATATGGTTGGTGCGTTGCGTTTGGAAAAGACGCATCGGATGGAAATGTATGGGTAGCCGGCGGTGTGGGTTCTTCCTTTATTGCCACAAGTCCAAATGGAATTAGTTGGACAGCTCGAAGTCAACCAGCACTTACAACTGCCTGCTCAGGAATTGCATTCGGCAGAGACGGATCTGGCGCAAATTTATGGGTTGCGGTTGGACAGGGCGGCAACACGATTGCAACAAGTAGTGATGGAGGAGTCACTTGGGTAGGCCGCTTGGCACAAGCAATCACATCACAAGGTTTCGGCGTAGCGTATGCGAATAATTTGTGGGTAGCTGTCGGTTCGGGTGGAAATAGTATTGCAACAAGTTCTGACGGAACTAACTGGACCGGTCGCACTGGATTATCGATTTTCAGTTCAGGTGGATTGGGAATCACTTATGCAAACAATATTTGGGTTGCAACTGGTAGTGGTGGAAACACTATTGCAACCAGTGTGGACGGAATCAGTTGGGTCGGTCGTGGCGCAACAAACGTTTTTACAACAAGAGGCTACGGTGTCACTACAAGCAGTCTCCCTGCAACTTCTCTCGCGGTTTCTACGGATGCAACCACTTGGACTCCGATTGCTGCCGTACCCGGCGGTTATGGAAACAATGTGTTCTCCACTCAGGCGAACTCCGTATTTGGACGCGCGACATATGATATCTCTACCGTTTCGCTCCCGCTGTATGTCGCGGTTGGTAATGGAACCAACACAATTGGGTATACTTACGATGGAACCACTTGGTATGGTATCGGTACGTCCATTTTCACTTCAGTCGGGTACGGAATTACGTACGATCCTTCTGCTTCTTTATTTGTAGCCACTGGCACGGGAGGCAATACTATCGCGACATCGACGGACGGAATAAACTGGACCGGACGTGGTGCGGCTGTCTTTACCACACAGGGTAACGGTGCTGCTTACGGCAACGGTCGCTGGATCGCAGTCGGTTCGGGCGGGAACACAATTGCAACAAGTACGGACAATGGAAACACATGGACCGGCAACGGCGCCACCACGTTCACCACGGGTGGATACGGAATTACGTATGCAAATGGTTTATGGATTGCTGTTGGCCAAGGCGGAAACGCTCTTGCAATATCTTCCAATGGAAGCACTTGGACAGGACGAACCAATTCATTGACAACTGGTCGTTACGTATTGGGGGGGCTCACTTACGATATATCTACCGTTACGCAACGCGTGTATTTGGCGATCGGCGTAACAACCAACAGTATTGCGACCAGTTTGGACGGAAATACATGGATTGCGAGATACAGTGGATTTGGAAATGCGCGCGACATTGTTTCCAACGGAAACGTATTTGTGGCGGTAAACAACGGAAACCCTTCCATGGCATATTCATTCGACGGTGTCACCTGGACGAATCCGACAAACCCTTTCACTGCGGGTCTTGGCGTCGGATATGGTCTCGACGGAACGGGCAGTGGATTATTTATTGGGTGTGGAAATTCACCGAGTATCAGCAAGTCATCCAATGGTGTCACATGGACATCCGTGTCGATTCCCGGCAATTTATTTACGACGCAGGCGATTGGCTGCGCCTATATTAATAATTTGTGGTATGCGGTCGGTTTTGGTGGAAACACAGTGGCCACAAGTGTCGACGGTACCAATTGGGTCTCGAAAGGACCCGTGATGAGTCAGGGGTGGAGAATCGGCGGTCCGGCGAATTATGACGTTTCAGCAGTGACGACGCCTCTCTACGTCGCTGTAGGTAGTGGTGGCAACTTGTTTGCGGTATCGACAGACGCCACTACGTGGGCCGCTCATTACAGAGGTCCATTTACAACGAATGCTTACGACATTGTGAACAATGGATCGCTTTGGGTTACTGCCGGTGCAGGCGGAAACACGTTGGCCACAAGTACGAACGGAATGACTTGGACTGGACTCGGCACAAGTGTGTTTTCGACACAGTGCAATAAATTGTACTGGAACGGGTCAATGTGGATGGCGGTGGGCTCGGGCACAAATTCGATCGCTTACTCGGCGAACGGCACGTCATGGACGGGTGTTACGAATGCCAACGCGAAAATCACTTCAGGAAGTGGTATCACATATAGCAACAATACGTGGATTGTGGCGGGCTCGGGTGGAAACACGATAGTAACAAGTACAGATAATGGTGTAACATGGACGCCGAGTGCATCTGGATTGACTGCTGCATATGGAGTTGCGGCTAGTCAACAAAGATTTGTAGCAGTTGGCACTGGAACAACCTATAGAATTGCCGTGTCAACAGATTTAATAAGTTGGGGTTATGTTCCAGCTGCTAATTCAGGACAGCCATTCTCAACCGCCGGCTATGGCATCGCTTGGAATGGCACTCAGTTTGTCGCTGTCGGCTCTGGTGGAAATACTGTCGCCTACTCTTCCGACGGTTTAAGTTGGACCGGTCTCGGCACAACTGTTTTTGCAACCGATGGTCGTTCGATCAAATGGTTCAACAACAAGTGGTATGCAACCGGCACTGGCACAAACACTGTCGCGCAATCAACCGATGGAATTACTTGGACGGGAGTGGTTACATCCACTGCATCATTTACCACCGGATATGGCATCGACTACTCGAGCTCCGTGACAATAAATAAACCCACCGTCATTGCCGCGGGTGTTGGCGGATGCGGTCTTTACGGCACAACTGACGGTGGAAATACTTGGGTCGGAACACTGAACACCGTTTTCTCGACAGGAGCTTATAATATCGCCTGGAACGGCTCTCAATGGGTAGCCGTCGGCCAAGGCGGAAACACTATTGCTTCTTCATCGGATGGTCTCACGTGGACCGGACGCGGAGCGTCCATCATCACAACCGCCGGCTACAGTATTCGCTGGGCAAATGGCCGATGGATCGCCGGTGGTCAAGGCGGAAATACATTGGCATATTCGTCAGATGGCGCGACTTGGACGGCGGGTAGTGTTTCCGTGATTGGTGGATTGTACGGAATGTTTGATTTAAGTATAAACTACACTAAACCGGCGTACATTGCGTTGGGCGATGGGCAAACCATCAATGTTAGTTCCGATGCAAGTGGTTGGTCTGCATTATTGACACCCCGTGTTTTCACAACGTCCGGATTTGCAGTTGCCTCCTCGGGGACGTACAGTTCGCCAACGATTACGGCGCGCTTGGCAGTGGCCGGCGGTTCCGGCGGAGGAAATACCATGGCAGTCTCCTACGATCTGAATTTGTGGCAAGGGTTAGGTGCAACCACTTTCACGACACAGTGCAACAATGCGGTGTGGAACGGATCGATTTGGGTCGCTGTCGGATCTGGAACAAACACGCTCGCGTATTCAACGAACGGATATTCGTGGACGGGTCTAACCACTACAGTTTTCGGAACGAATGGTTTCAACGTTGCCGGGAACGGGTCGATCTGGGTCGCTGTCGGAAACGGCACAAACACGATCGCCTACTCTCTCAACGGGATCACATGGACCGTTCTCTCCACTACATACATCACAACCGCGGCATATGGTGTCGCGTGGAATGGATCCAATCTGTGGATGGCGGTAGGATCTGGAACAAACCGTTTTGCCACTTCTCCGGACGGAATCGCTTGGACAGCGCGAGGTGCTGGTCCGACAACAACTCTATTCGGAATCACTTACGGAAATAATCTGTGGGTAACCGTCGGATCCACTGCGAATACAATTGCCTATTCGAGCAACGACGGAACCTCGTGGACCGGGTTGGGAACGACCTACTTCACCACACAAGGAAACGATGTCGAGTATAACGGCACGATTTTCGTAGCGTCGGGCGAAGGCGGCAACACGTTGGCCTACTCTTTCAACGGAACCTCGTGGACCGGTTTGGGAACGTCGGTTTTTACAACAAGAGGCCAAAAGATTACTTGGAACGGTTCCTTCTGGACTGCCACCGGACAGGGCGGCAATACATACGCAACGAGTCCCGACGGAATTGTGTGGACTGGACGAGGAGCCACCATATTCACAACAAGTGGTTTCGGAATCGGGTTCACTCCGTTGACTACATTCACAAAACCAAAACTGGTTGCAGTTGGGTCCGGTGGTAATACGTTGGCAACTTCGGATGATGGCATCACATGGTCGGGTCGTGGACTCGTGCCACTAACAAGTGCCGGAAGAGGCGTCAAGTGGTTGAATGATCGTTGGGTAATTGTCGGCAGTGGAACAACCCTTGCGTACTCGGACGACGGTTTAATTTGGATCCCTCTCGGTTCAACCACTTTCTCAACCAACGGTTATGCGATCGATGGATTTGTCGGAAATTACACAAAACCCAGTTATGTCGCGGTGGGTTCGGGTGGAAATACAATTGCAACATCCAACGACGGCATCAACTGGACCGGCAAGGCTTCGTCAGTTTTCACAACCTCTGGAAACTGCGCTTTCTGGAACGGTTCTCTCTGGGTTGCAGTTGGCCAAGGAACAAACGGAAACATCGCAACCTCTCCGGATGGTATTCAATGGACCATCCGCAATTCGCCTGTCGTTTTCACGACTGCCGGCAATAAAGTGGTTTGGAACGCCAACTTGAACTTGTGGATTGCAGCTGGACAGGGCGGCAACACCGTGGCGACTTCTCCAGATGGAATCACTTGGATCGGTCGCGGAACCACCACATTCTCAACCGCCGGCTATGGCATTGCGCACTCGGGCCCCGTAGGCTCCACAACGGTGAGCACTGGCACGATTGCGGATCGAACCACTGACAACAAACTGTTTTTATTTGTCTCTGTTGGTTCCGGCGGAAATACGTTTTCGTATTCTAACAACGGAAAATCATGGACCGGACTCGGCGCTTCTGTATTTACCACACGAGGAAACAAAGTCGCTCACAATGGAACCATGTATGTTGCTGTCGGCTCGGGTGGAAACACTATCGCGTATTCATATGAAGGTCTTACACTCACAGGCGCAGGCGCGTCTGTTTTTACTACCGCCGGTTTTGGTATTGCAAATAATGATTACATGTGGGTCGCAGTGGGTCAGGGCGGAAACACAATCGCTACGTCGGAGAACGGAGTCACTTGGACAGGTTCTGGCGCAAACATTTTCACAGTTGCCGGTTACAATGTGACGTGGGCAAACAACTTGTGGATCGCAGTAGGTGAAGGAACAAATACAATTGCCTCATCTACCAACGGTTTCGCATGGACGATCCGAGATACATCCGGCTCTGTTTTCTCAAAGGCGCGCGGAGTTGCCTATGGACAAGGTCTCTGGGTCGCTGTGGGCGAAGGTGGAAACACAATCGCGACAAGTTCGAACGGCCAAACATGGACGGGTCTCGGCGCCACAACTTTCACAACAAGAGGATACAATATCGCTTGGAATGGCTCTCGATTCGTGGCGGTTGGCCAGGGCGGAAATACAGTCGCCACGTCGGTGAACGGCACCTTGTGGTCGGCAGTTACAGGAAACACCTTTGCCACATATGGTTCCGACATCAAATGGTGTTTCAACAATTGGTTGGCAGTGGGTTCAGACGTCTCGAACTACTATCTCGGCTCCATGGACGGCGTAAACTGGACTGGACTCGGCAAAGGCACAAATACCACTGAAGTGATTGGTGTCGGCGGAAACTTTTACGGAACCCAAGTCAAATATGTGACAATGGAAGGAAGTGCCGGTAATTGCTTAACATCTTATGACGGGTTCAATTGGGTGAAACGAAGTATCCCTGCATCGTATGCAAATTATGTAACGTATGCAAACAATACTTGGGTCGCAGCAGTTTCGACGGGAATCATATATTCGTTCGACGGAATTGTATGGACAACCACCGTACCATTTACGACCGCAACATTTATTGCATATGGAAATGGTCTTTGGGTAGCGTTTGGAAGCGGTGGACAAATTAGTACATCGCCGAATTTGATCACTTGGACAGCAAGAACTACACCTTTCAATTCATACTCGCAAGCAGCTTACTGGAATGGTTCCTTGTGGATCGCACTTAGCTCTGGTACAGTAAATACAATGGCCCGATCGACGGATGGAATTATTTGGACCGGTATGGGAAGAACAATATTTTCAGGTGCTGGTCAAAGTGTGATTTACGCCAATGGGCTTTGGGTCGCCGGTGGAGTTGGAACAAACAGCGTTGCCACAAGTACGGATGGAATTACTTGGATACCTCGCGCGTCGGGAGTTTCCGATAATGTTCGAAGTATTGCATGGAATGGTTCTCTTTTTGTTGCCGCTTGTTTCAGTACAACAATTATAACTTCGACGGATGGAATTAATTGGCTTCCACGAGGAAATCTTATTCCAAGTCCTTGTATCGGTGTTATTTGGACCGGTACTTTTTGGATAGTAGCAAGTCAATCAAACATGCTTGGTTACTCCAGTGATGGCATTACTTGGTATAGAAAACAAGTTGCATCCGCAATGATAACCATTGCAACGAATCAAGGAACGAGTTACCCAAGTGTTATCAAAGCCTACGACAAATCCAATTTGAGTAACAATACTACGTTTATGTTTGATGAACTGAGAACCAGTTTCCTCACCTCTCATCGATTGACCGAGAATGTGATTAACGGCTATCCGGCTCTCCAACTGGTTCGTTCGGGATTCACTAGTCCTTATTATCCTGCATATACCGGCAACGCGTTTTCATTCTTCACTGTGATCAAATTCAATTCGATTTACGGAACTCCGCGTTTCCTCTCGTTCGGACCCGGGTCGACGACAAATGACGCATCGCTGAATACCGCATTCATCCTATCTGGCTCTTCGACCGGTGCCATATCTATTTGGAGAAATAATGTGCAGTTTCCGATTTCCAATGTCGCGATTGGCACTCCTTATTTGATTAGCGGCTATTTCGACGGCTCCAATGTAAATGTCGGAGTAAATGGACAATATACAACATATGATAGCTCGGGCGCTTTCAGTATCCAAAAAGTCGGCATCGGCATAAACACCTTTGATAACTCGGGCACGACTCATGCAACCGACTATGGCGACATTATGGCATTCGCGGGTTCGCCAACCGATTCGCAAAGATTCATGATCGAGGGCTATTTAGCTTGGAAGTGGGGTCTCCAGAGCTCTCTACAACCTACGCATCCATACTACCTCAAATCCCCTTATAAAACCTCTCTCGACGTTTTCCAGCCTCTCTACATTCCTCAATCCAACAACTCTGGGTATGCCGGTAGGATTGTAGAATCATATCCGATGGCATATTATCCGGTTGTAGAGACGACTGGGTCTCGCTTGGGCAATTATGCCTCGTTGGAGCAGTATCCAGACAAAACATTTTCGGGCCAGCCCAATTATGATGCGAATGTTGTTGCCGATCTCTCTGTCTACTATAATTTCGACATTAGTTCCAACTCGGATCTTGAAATTGCCAATTATGCAACAGGTGCTTACGTGGTTGACGCTTTATTATCAGCTGGCGGCTCCCTCTCAACAAGCGTCTACCAATTTGGTACCGGTTCGTTGCGCGTGACTTCTGTATCGAGTTTGACAATGAGTTCTGTATCTATCTATCCACTTGGAACGTCCTTCTCGTTCTGGTTGAAATCAAATGCCAACGCCAACAACTCGTATGTGTTTGCTCTGAGAAACAACAGCGATCTCACACAGCAAGGCGTTTACTTTAATATTTTCAACAACTCTTACTCTCTGAATGTGTTCAACAGTTCAACGAGCAGTTCCACCGCGACAGGATCCGCAAACATTAACAATAATACTTGGGTGCACTTTGTGTGGACTTTGGATCCGAACGGCAACTGGCGAACCTACATCAATGGGTCACTGACAGACAACTTGACTGGGCGCTTGTATCCATCTCTCGGTTCCAGAAATTCGGCAAATTTGGGAATCGGTGCCTTCACGGATGCCTACTTGGACGAGTTCATGATCTTTAATCGCGTCTTGACGCAAAGTGAAGTGACAACTTTGTTTGCAGGCACGCCGATTTACTTAGGTACATCGCCTGCGACGATTTCAACGGCAGACTACAAATTCGGGACGTCATCCTTGCAATTCCCCGGAACAACACACACAGGAACTGTTGCGATAAATCCATTCACACTTTCTTACGGAAATGCGATAGCACTCTCAGCGTGGGTAAAATTCGCATCTCTCGATACAGTTCCGCGCACGATTCTATCGCTTACGAATGCTACGGATTCCATCAAGTTGGCTGCAACTGCGAGCAATTACTTGGTGTATCGTGGAGATAATTCATACAATGTGCCAATTGTGCCGACAACAAACTCTTGGACTCATGTGGTTGCAAGTAATCCAAATATTGGAACAAATACTTGGACTGTGACTGTGAACAAGAGTGCAACTAACACAACAACACTGTTGACGCCTCTCACCACGAATAACTATGTAGCAGTTGGACAAGGAGGCAATTCCATTGCGTTTTCAACCGATACAACGACTTGGACCGGACTCGGTGCAAGTGTATTCACAACCGCCGGTTATGGTATTGCATATGGTAACGGATTGTGGGTTGCAGTTGGCCAAGGCGGAAACACGATTGCGACAAGCACAAATACCACATCTTGGTTAGGCCGCGGGGCCAGTGTTTTTACGACTGCGGGGCAAGGAGTTATGTACGCAAACAATTTATTTATTGCTGTTGGCCAAGGCGGCAACACGATTGCGAGTTCAGCCGATGGTGCAAGTTGGACACCCGGAACTGGTTCAAGTGCGTTATCAACAGCCGGATATGGAGTGGCTGGTCCGGCCACATATGATGTTTCGACAGTTTCTCTTAGTTTTTATGTTGCAGCTGCGGGACTAAATCGAAGTATAAACGGAACAAATTGGACGACTGCACAAGGTATAATCGCCGGTGGTTTGGGTTATGGTAAAATAGTATCTGGGTTAGATGTGAATGGTAATTTTTTAATTGTTGCTTCTGGTCGAACCAATGGAACCGGTGGAGCAGGAAATACAATAGCCACAAGCACGGATGGAGTCACATGGACTGGTCGTGGAACTGCAGGTTTTGATGTTAATCTGGGATGGGTATCAGGCCTTGCATATGGAAATAATATGTGGGTTGCTGTTGGTAGCGCCAGTTATTTAACCACTGGAGGTAACAGCATTGCATCAAGTACGGATGGAATCAACTGGGTAACTCGTTCCACTCTTTTTACTAATGGCAGAGCTGCCAGAGTTGCATTTGGAAATAATTTGTGGATAGCAACATCATCCGATTCGGGAACTAATTATGCGACAAGTTCAGATGGTACTAATTGGACTGGAAGAACAATTAGTGGACTTTCTTTTTCAGCTTATCCACAAGGCGTAGCGTTTGGAAAAAATGGATCTGGTGCAAACGTATGGATAATTGTAAGTAGTGCTGCAAATTCGTTAGATATAGCAAAAAGCTCAGATGGAATATCTTGGACAGTAACAAACCAGTATTACAGTAGTTTTAAAAATGCATGTGATGTTGTTTTCGGGAAAGATGATTCGGGAGTTGACTTGTGGGTTGTTGCTGGTCAGTATGGTGGTGGCGCAGGTTTTTTGTATAGCTACGACACAATAACTTGGACTGGTGTTATTATTAGTAATTCTGTCTATGCAGTAAATTTGTCGTTTGCAAATAATCTTTGGTTTGCAAGTCTTAATAACGGTGGTTATTTTACAAGTACAGATGGAAAAACTTGGAGCAGTCAAATTTCAGGTAGTATTTATTCAGTTACTTACGTAACACGTTCTTTCACAAAACCAAATTATATCGCAGTCGGTTCGGGTACAAATACTTTTGCAGGCTCGGCGAACGGCACAAGTTGGAGCCCTCTTCCTATGCAACCGTTCACAACAGCCGGCTACGGAATCAGTTGGAACGGATCGAAATGGGTTGCTGTCGGCCAAGGTGGCAACACAATTGCAAGTTCGGTTGATGGTATCAACTGGACAGCCGGCACCGGAAATATTTTCACAACACTTGGAAGAAATGTCAAATTTGCCAATAACTTGTGGGTTGCAGTCGGACAAGGTGGAAACAGCATCACAACCTCTACGGATGGCAACACATGGACAGGTCGCTCTGGTGTCTCCGTTTTCACTACTGCCGGATTCGGTATCACTTATTTGAATGGAGTGTGGGTTGCAGTCGGCCAAGGTGGAAATAGCATTGCCACTTCAACCGACGGAACCACTTGGGTTGGACGTACAGCATTAACTATATTCACCACTCAAGGGTTTGGCGTAGCATCGGCCACAACAACCGCAAATGTTGCTTTAACATCGAATACATCCAACAATATTTTTACGAAGGGCGCCATCGGCATGGACGCCTCTTCGAATACGCAGAAGATGGACGGTTTCATCGACGACGTCCGCATCTACAACTCGAGTTTGTCGAGTGCGCAGATTTCGCAGCTTTACGACGGCAAAGTCGACGCCAATGCGCTCATCTCTCATTACACGTTTGACACGATTCAAGGGAACAGTACTGTGGGATACAGTTTTGCCAATTATGCCTCCGATTCAGTGGTCTACGACGCCTCGATTACCAACACCGGTTTATACACAAGTAGTGTCAAACGTCTCGGCACCAGTTCTTTGAATTTCCCCTCCACGAGTTATAGCGGTAGCGTGAATCTCGGTTCCATCGATTTGCGCGCGGACCCAAGCAATGCAACCGTGACCACCTGGGTCAACTTCTCCTCTCTCGACACAGTTCCAAGAACCGTATGGTCGTTCGGCCAGAATAATCGCTTCTTAACCTTGAGCGCAACTTACCAGAATTACACATTCACGTACAAGAACAGTGGAACCAATCGGTTTATAAATGTGGCTGGACCCAACTTGAATGCTTGGAACCACTTGGCTGTAAAAGTCACAAACGATGTATCAAACTCGTGGACCCTTTACGTAAACGGTGTAAAAAATGCGTTTACTCTCGACTCCTCCTTCTCTCAAGCGTTGCCCTCTATCGATTTCGGAAATGTCTACGTGACAAACTCGATGGGTGTAGATGGCTCTCTGAACAAGATGCACGGATACATAGATGACACTCGAATTTACAACCGGGCACTCTCCGACGCTGAGGTGCTCAATGCGTTCAACACCGACTATGTCTTTACGATCGAGTCGAGTCAAGGCATTGGAGCGACCACCGACGTCTCGGTCACTTATTTCACACCTCTCGCGTGTACAGGTGACACGGGAGCTACGGGTCCATTTGGTAATCCGGGATTGGGTGGCATTACTGGCTTTACTGGAACAACCGGACCTACCGGAACAACTGGAAATACAGGCCAAACCGGATCAACTGGTCAAACCGGATACACTGGCCCTACTGGCGGACGCCAACAAGGCTCTCAAGGCCCCACCGGCAACACTGGTCCCACAGGCCAGACTGGCGCGACTGGACCCCGCGGACCGTTCGGATCTTTCGGCCCCGTTGGCACAACCGGCCCCACCGGCACAACTGGCCCCACTGGCCCTCAAGGAAACTTTGGCTCGACGGGTTCCACGGGATCGACAGGTTCGACGGGTTTTTGGGGACCTACGGGCTCTCTGGGACCCACCGGTCCCATCGGGTTACTCGACACCTCTCAGATACCCCCCAAACAATATACTGTACAAGACGTGATGAAATACTCGCGCCAAATGTTTTCCAAAGCCATCACCCTCAACTCATACAGCGTGCCAGACTCGACCGTATATGCATCAATTCAAGGAGACAATGTGCGCTTGAATACTGACATAATCTACACATTTGGTAAAAACAAATTGCCGGTATATATGGCCCTTACCGGCACCACGCCTACATACGGCGTCTCTGTCTCTCGATCACTAACTTCGTGGTCGCCCATGATCGACACATCTTCCTCCGAAGTTTCGCGCGTGGTTTGGGATGGAACCAAGTGGATAATTACGTACTTGGCTGCCCACGCCATTACACACACGTATGACAATGTGACGTTTAAACACTATGTCTCGCCGAACGAGTTTGCGTCCATTGGGTTTAATCCTGTCGCCAATTTGTACGTGGCGGTCGGCAACTCGGGCGTGTATACGAGTTACGACAGTGTTCATTGGATATCAAATGCATCGGGAACTGCTCTCATGACCAACACATCCAACTATCACAATGGCAAAGTGTTGTGGAACGGGGCTTTATGGGTGGTTGCTGGCAACGGTGGTGCGAATTCTCTCATTTATAGTGAGGATGGCGCGACTTGGTACAGCGGAGGTGCCAATTTGTTTGATTCGGGTTACGGCGCCTTCGACGTGGCATGGAATGGGTCCATTTGGGTTGCGGTGGGCGCACCGGTTGGACAAAGATATGCCGCTGCCTACTCGTACACCGGCAAATCGTGGACGACAATCCCACTTGACAATCAACTCATTAAGAACAATAGCGACGCGTTGTACAATACAAACAAACCGCTTTCTCTCGAATGGGACGGCACTGCATTCATCATGACGTTGTCGGCGACCACTTCGGCGGGCAACCATAATTATGCGGTGAGTTACAATGGAATTAACTGGACGCATGATCAGCCATCGATAATCACGGGCGCAAACGTTCCCAAGTGGACTGGTTCGACATTTGTGATTGCCGGCGAAGACGCGACAAATAGCGTGTTGATCAAAGAAAATGATGGGTACACAAATTGGCGCTCCGCGCCCAACGCATACAATACGACAATTTACGATTTGGAATGCAATGCGGAGTTCAGAAACACCATCGTGTTCCCTCGATCGATCTTGTTGTCGAATCTGAGTCACAGTTTTGACGGGGGCATGACGTGGACAGATGCCGGCTCGAACATTGGCACTCTCATGACAACCATGAACAAAGCGGCGAACAATGGAAAGCTGTGGGTTGCCGTTGGCACAGGAACCAATACGATTGCGACAAGTGCGGATGGGCTGCATTGGATTGGCGGTGGTGCAGATATTTTCCCCACGGCGGGTCTCGACGTGTATTGGGCGAACGGTCTTTGGGTTGCAGTAGGCACAAATTCGATTGCATATTCAAGCGATGGAATTTATTGGATAAAATAAGCCTTGTGGGTCGGCTTAATGGTCGCCTTTTTTAAAGCCTTTTAAAGCCTTTTTGACGGTCGGCTTTTTTAAAGCCTTTTTGAACGGTCGTCGTTTAAGGCTTTCGCCTTTTAAGCCTTTTTGAACGGTCGTCGTTTAAGGCTTTCGCCTTGATGCCTTTGAAACATATTCTTTATATATTATAACATATATGTTTAGTGCAGTTTTACATAATGGAACCACATGGGTTGCCGGTGGGGCCACTTCCGTGGCATACAGTACCACAGGAAAAACATGGACCACCGTCGTGGGCGGGCCGACCCAAGTAAAATCGCTTGCCTGGACCGGCAGCCAGTGGGTCGCTTGCTGCGACGGTTCTAATAATTTATACGTAAGCAACGACGCCATCACTTGGACTCTAAACACAATTTTATCATCATACAATCTTAATAAAATCGGATACGCAAACAACACTCTCTTTGCTCTCTCTTCGGGCGCCATCTTTTACACAACAAATCTCAATATGGGCTCGTGGACTTCGCATGCAGCTACCGGAAATTTTACCGGTTTTGTTTTCACCGGCACCCATTATTTGTTTTCCAGCAATTCGACTCTTTTGTCAACTCTCGATCTTGTCTCGTGGACAACCTCTGCTCTCCCAAGTCCATCCACTACACTCGCCATCAATAATTCGGCCAACGGTGTGGCGACCGTCAAACCCATCACCATCGCTTGTTCCGACAGCAGTTACAACACGTTGGGCTACACATACGATGGCATCCTATGGTACGGTTGCGGGAACACCGTCTTGCAAACGCGCGCTAATCACGCCGCTTGGAATGGCAACATCTGGGTCGCCGTGGGCAAATCGAGCGGCACCTGGTTTGCCATCAGCAAAGACGGCATCTCGTGGCAACAACAAGCAGACTCTCTGTTTACCGAGGCGTATGCCGTCGCTTGGAATGGGACCGAGTGGATTGCCGCGGGCGAAGGCGCCGCCTTCTCTCTTGCCCGGTCGGTTGACGGCATTCATTGGGTAGGCGTACCCGGTTCAAAAACCGTATTTCCCACAAAGGCTGTCGATGTGGTTTGGAACGGCCACGATTGGATTGCTTGCGGCGGGACTTCTCTCTTATTTTTGAATGGCAACAGTAACAATTCGCAAAGTGTCGTGGTAGGCGACTTGAGCAGCGTGTTGGTCAACCCTTCCGCAACCGCGTCGAGCGGCGTTTTCCCCGAGTATTCCGTCGACTACAACGACTCGACCGCGTGGACCTCTCAATCCTCCGTATATAGTAATGCAGGCATTTATACAGGGTCGGAACCCAGTGGCGGCGAGTGGCTGCAAATCAATGCGGGCACCAGTGTAGCCATCAAACAATATTATCTGCGATCGAACGCGCTGCAGTGGTCCCTGTACGGGTCCGCCACGGGATCCGGTCCGTGGTCTCCGCTGGATACCACCCGAATAGATGCATCCAATTCCTTTTTTGCAATTACAAACAACAACGCGAATCCATATACTTATTACAGATTCGTGTTTCAAAAAATTGTGAGTGGTCCTGCAACGAATGTCCAGGTCAACAGTGTCGACTTTTTTGTGGACAAGTCGTCGCCGGCGACCTCTCGATTCTACCGATTACAAAATACCAAGCGCTGGCTCTCGTCCGTCGTAAACACGGGGTACGCTTCGTACATGCAGTACAATGGCGTTGCGCCCATAACAACGAGCCCAATCTCGGTGCCGACGTCTTACTCATACGACGGCCAGTACAACTTGATGACCGATTTGTCGAACGCCAATGTGTATTATTCCACTGCAAACACTGTGCTGACCGCGGTGAATCTCTCGTCGATTCCCCAGAAGTATGCGTCGTGTTTTAATGGCACGCATTTTTTCGTCGGCGGATCGGGAGCTCAAATCATGTATGCGCATCCGAGCGATATGACGACGTGGTATGCGTCGGACGCCGCGCCATTTGCGGGCGGCTCGATTTTCTCATTGGTGTCGAATCCGGGGATTGGGTTTGTTGCGCCGCCCAATGCGGTTTATTTGGTGCCGGGCGAAAAGTTGTCGGTGGTTGCGCCCAAGTTTTACGACGAAAATATGGAAAAACGTGGGGCTGTGTTTAATTTTAGTTTACAATAAAAACAACAATGTTGCTGAAAATTAAGTAGCGAACAATGGTGTCGAGGTCTTCTTCGTTTTCGTAAGAGACTTTATTCGATTCAATTTCTGCTTGGAATTCGTAACCTTTGTAACTGCATCCGTGGTACATGCCGAATTTGTTTTTTGGGCGATCGGGAGGAGTGGCAACGGGAGAAGTGGCAACGGTTAATGCAGCGGCCGATGAGTCGGTTGATGCATCGATTGATGAATCGCTTGATGCCATGATTGATGCAGCGGTTGATGAATCGCTTGATCCAGTGCTTGGTGAGACAGTGCTTGCTGCATCGGTTGAGATAGTGCTTGCTGCATCGGTTGAGATAGTGCTTGCTGCATCGATTGATTCAGTGCTTGGTGATCCAGTGCTTAGTGCATCGGTTGAGACAGTGTTTGCTGCATCGGAAGCAGTTTCTGTTGAAGAATCTGTGCCAACCGGTCCAGTACTTGATTTCTCGGTTTCTGTTGAAGAATCTGTGCCAACGGTTCCAGTAGAAGATTCGGCAGCAGCTGGTCCAGCAACATCGTCGAATGACGTAAGACATTTTTGAATTGTTTCTTTACTTATTGGCGGGGTTTTGTTTTGTCCAAGTGGTGCCAATATTTCAACATTATTGAAGGTACTTTCTAGGTCAAGTTTATACGAATTCTCTTGCATTAATGTTTTGACTCCTTCGCAATCAATACTTTTCGGTTGGCTTGTGTCAACATTAGGATCACTTGATGGTTGTATTTCTGGTTTGTTTGTGTCCACCGCGGTTCGAGAATTATCTTCTTCTTCAAATTGATGAACCGTATAACCCAATTGTGGAATACATTTATCAATAGTAGTTGCTTCAATTTGTGGATTTTGTGTTTCACCTTTTGTTTTTATTCCTTTCAAATTTGTTATCAAATCTTTAAAATCGTCGTCAACATACTCTTGAGAATTTTTTATTAATGTGTCTACTTTGGCGCACTCAATCGACGACTGAAATTTATACCCTAATTTTGGAAGGCATTCTAATAAGTCTTTTCTTGAAACTTTTTTAGCTAAATTTTCAAACTGCTCGTGAGTTATCATATCCTTGCTACTCGGATTTGTTTGAAATAAAGGGCGTAAATAAGATAAAATTTTTATGCAGAGTTCATCATTTACAACAGAATATCCTGAGTTTTTTAAACAATTAGTTAAAAATTCTTGTGTTAAGGGTTTTTTCCTACTCTTATTTAACTTTTGCAATAATTTTGAAAAGTTTTCATTTGTAATATGCCTACCAATTGTCAAATTTTCACTTTTAATTACTTCCTCTATATCATTACACCTGTGTATAGAACTGTACTTTTTCGCACCACCTTTTTTAAGAGGTTCAACACTCACAATTCGCACAAACTCTTTTTCACTTACTGGCCCTTCCACATTGTTAACCACAATCATCACCGTATCCACATTACACAAATCAATTAAATCCTGAATTTTTGCATATAACATTGTCGGATCATCCAACACAACAATTTGGTGCTTGATGTTGCTCTCCGTCGGCACGCTGACTCTTTTTTTTAAATCTCTTAACGTCGCCGCTCTTCCGAAATCGACATTCGCGATGTTTGCAAACTCTTCTTGCTTTATACGATCATCGTTTAACAGCCGTTTGTTGTTGTAATAAGTCACCTGCAAACTCTTTGGTTTTGTTAACAACATATTTTCCACAATGACCATGATGTTTTGAATATTCGTGTCAGACGTTACTAATTTGTCTCCGCAAAACTGCATCTCGTAAAATACCTGAGCCAGATTTACAAAGTTTTGTTCAAAGTTTGTTTGGGTCTTTTCTGGGTCGTCAGAATCGTCCAGCAAATTTTTTTGCGGCAAATTGTTGTAATTCGCTTTAAAGTCATTGAATTCAAATTCTTGTTCGACATGAGTTTTATTTAATATGTCCGAAACGATATCTGCAAAAATATGAGTGTCCTCGGTGATTTCTATTTTTTTTCCTTCTTCTTCTTTGAAAAAAGTTTTATACGCATCCTTATTCGATTCCAACAAAATTAATAACGTGCCTAAAATAACCGTATCGTCATAACTTGTCTTGTTCATTTTGTCAATAAGGTCTTCAATGATTTCATCCATTATCTATAATATGTACATTTTTCTTTTTTTTATATAGGAAACCTTAGGTATTCAAAGGAAACCTAAGGTATTCAGCCCTTCGGGCTTCCGCCTTTTGATCCTTCCTCTAAGGGCGATAAGGAGCGTCGCTTTTCGCCCCGAAGGGGCTTATCGCTCCGAAGCCCGACGGGCTGTTTGATCTTTCCTCTCCAAAGTCAAAGGAGGGATTTAAAGGGAGAGAACAGCGGAGCTGTTCCACCTTCGGCGCAATCGGTGCGTAGCTCCCGAAGGGAGCGACACCTTAGCGCCTTACCCTTGGTTCCCTTTACTTGACCGACGTCTTTTTCTCGACGACGAGGTTGTCTTGCTTCTGCTTCTGCTTCTGCTTCTCGAGCGACTCTTGGCGGTATGGCCACGAAGATATCGTTCGTCAACATCTGGTAAACGGCCAGGAACAAATTTGTACCACTTGTATCCCTGCTTGTTCTCGTCGCTCTTTTTGGTCCCTTCCTCTGCTTTTTGGGGCATTTTCTCCTCGAGTTTGATTTGCTCTTCCAGCCTTTTGTCGTACTCTCTTCTCTGAATCTCTTTGGACATTTGTTCTTTTTTCATTTTCTTCATGTGTTGTTTCAAAATCATCTTTCGGCGCATGTGATTACTATAAATCGCTTTGCTCAGATTCTCGTTGTCCTCTTTGCTTCCTCGGAAACGAGTCCAGATGTATGTTTTAATTATCCAACCTACCATTGCAGTTGTCAAGATGACTCCGCCAGTTACATAGATATTGCCAGTTGTAATCTCATAAGCTGATTTGAACAAACCGCCCACAAGTTTTATCATTTCGCCCATTTGGTCTTTCGCGTAGCTCATTTTGCTGAGTATAGAATCGTTTGTAATTCCGGGTACGTTTTCAGTCGGATGTACTATAGTCACACTCCCACCCTTGGCTACTCCTGAAATAAAACCCTCTATTCCCTTTGCGAAACCAAAATAATCACCAGTAAGCAAACTCAGAAAATATGTTAACGTAACAGCGTCAAGCATGTAAGTAATCACTTTACACAAAGGTGCAATCATGGTGTCATCATTAATCTGTTGGTCAATAAAATTATCGAGTATTTTAAACAAATTGTCAGACAACATTTGTATCACCACCGTTATAGCCACCACACCGAAGCTACCAGCTAAGACGGTAGGAGCGGCTGCGAGTACAGCTGGAATTGCAAGAGCGTTTACTGCAGCTCTTCCGTAAGTCCCAAAATTTGAGTGTCCCGAAATCTCTTCAGCGGATATTCGGAGATCCTTTCCGTCGACACCTTTTCTTTCTCTTGCGTCTTTGTACTTGACATCAAATGTTCCATTGCCATGAACTTCGACAATGGTGCCCGGAATCCATTTGCCTCTCTTATCGACATTTCCATCGATCTTATCACCGACATCAAAACGATTTGCCAAGAGTTCGATGCACTTTTTTTGCTCCACTTGGATCGCAACATCCATCGCGGTTTGGCCTTCGTCGTTCCGAATATTCACTTTGGCTTTTTGCCTCAGTAAATAATCAACCACGTTTGCGTTGCCTTTCCGCGTATTCCGTATGAGAGCCGTGTCTCCTTCCCCGTCATGGTCTTGCACATTGATGTCGACAATGTCTGCGTCAAGCATTTTTTTAATTGTCGATAGACTGCCGTAAATAAATTTTTTGGCATTGGCGGCGGCTTCCGCAGCAGCAGCAGCAGCCTCATCTTCATCCTCTCCATTGCTGCCACCCCCTTTTTTCTTCATCATGAGTTTCTCGATTTCTTTCATAGACTCGGCATCAAAATCGAACGTCTCTTGCAACCCTTTCAAAACCTTGGCACGCTCAACGCCACCACCACCTTTTTTTTTCATGAGTCTATCGATTTCAATCATGGATTCGCGATCAAAGCCGAACGTCTTTTGCAAACCTTCCTCCAAGACTTTGAGTCGGTTGGTATCGCCACTAGTACCGCCACTTTGTTTAGTTGCCTCTGCGACAACTTTGAATTTGTCATCGATTTTCTCCGCAATCTTGTGCGCAATATTTACCTTTTTTATTTCCTCTTCATTCAGTCCTAATTGTTTAAATGCATCATTTATTTCTTTATCATTATAATCCATACCAGTATAAATATTACTTACATAATTATTACAACCCAAAAAACAATTAAAAAATAACATGAACAATGACCAAATCGCCGTAGTGAATCACATCGTGAACGGCCAAAATGTAATCGTCAACGCAGTCGCCGGTTCTGGCAAATCCACGACCGTGCTCTCTGTTGCCAAGGCGACACAATCCCTAAAAACCATTCAATTCACTTACAACTCCATGTTGCGCATGGAAATCAAGCAAAAAATCAAAACACAAAACATTACCAATCTCGACGTCCATACTTATCACAGTATGGCCGTGAAATATTACGACTCGACCGCCTACACCGACACGGGCATTCGCCAAATTTTGGCGAAAAATATGAAGCCGCGCATGCCTCTTCCTAAAATGGATATTATCGTGCTGGACGAGACGCAGGACATGACGTTTTTGTACTACAATCTCGTTCTCAAATTCACGATGGATATGGACCACGACTTTCAGCTCCTCGTTTTGGGCGACTTCATGCAAGGCATCTACGAATTCAAGGGCGCCGACACGCGGTTCCTCACTCTCGCCGACCAATTCTGGCGCAACCATCCGCGGCTAAAGTCGGCCTCGTCTCCCTTCCACCACTGCTCTCTTAGCACCTCTTACCGCATCACCGATCCCATGCGCGAATTTATCAACAAGGCGCTTTTGGGCGAGATTCGCCTCCTCTCATGTAGGGCGGGGAATATGCCCGTTTATTATCTACGCAACACGCGGCGCAACATGGAGAACATGGTTGTCTACCACATCAAGAAATTGTTGGCGGAGGGGGCGTCGCCGAGCGACATTTTTATTCTGGGGGCCTCCGTCAAGGGGCCGAACAGTCAGATCCGCAAGATCGAGAACGTGTTGGTCAGCCACGGCATCCCGTGTCACGTGCCCATGTTCGACACGGATACGATTGACGACAAGATTATTCAGAACAAGGTGGTGTTTTGCACATTCCACAGCGTCAAGGGGCGCGAGCGCAAGTATGTCTTTGTCACCGGGTTTGATCAGGGGTACATGTCGTTTTACTGCAAGGATTTGCCGCAAAACCGGTGCCCCAACACGATTTATGTGGCCGTCACGAGAGCTACGGAAGGACTCTTTTTGCTCGAGCGGAGCGAGTTCGACACGGATCAGCCCATGAAATTTATGAAGAAAACCCATTTCGAAATCAAAAAAATGGACTGCGTCGAATTCAAAGGCATGCCTTATTACCAAGTGTACGATGTTCCGGAAAAGAAAAACGAAGATGGCGTAAAGCACTACGTCACGCCCACTGACCTCATCAAGTTTATTCCCGAGCAAGTGCTGGAGGAAATCACGCCTTACCTGAAAACCATGTTTCGCGTGGTTCAACCAAAAGCCATGGAGATCAATATTCCATCGGTGGTCGAGACGGAACAAGGATATTTCGAAGAGATTAGCGACCTCAATGGTCTTGCGATCCCGGCCATGTACTGCGACTATTTGAGCAGCCTTTGGGAGGAAGATGGCGGGACCAATGTGCTTTATCAAACGATTCTACTGATTCTGGATGAGCTGAAAGAACACGAACACAAATATTTGAAAGAGGCCGCTTCGCGGCTGCCTGCGAAATTCACAAAACCGTCGGACTACTTATTTTTGGCAAACGTCTACACGGCGTTCCAAGAGAAGCTGTATTTCAAGTTGAAACAGATTGGCGACCACGAGTACAACTGGATTACAGACGAAGTCCTCGAGAGATCCAGAAACCGTTTGGAAAACACGATCGGACAAGAGTGCAAAGATCACAAGCCTCTCATTGAAAAAACGATTATCCACAGCTCTCAAGAGCTCGAACACGAAGTGATCGACAATTATTTGGAGGAATATTTCGAGGAGGGTGTTCAGTTCCGCTTTACTGCGAGGACCGATTTGATCACGGCGAAAACGGTGTGGGAAATCAAGTGCGTGAAGGAGTTGACGATGGACCACCAATTGCAAGTGGTTATTTATGCGTGGCTGTACAGGATGTTGGGCTACCCCCGGAAAACATTCAAGTTGTTTAATATTCGAACGAATGAGGTTCAAGAATTAAACGCGACGCGACAGGAGATCGATTTTGTGATGATATCTCTCTTGCAGGGAAAATATCAAAAGATGGAGAGGAAGAGTGACAAAGATTTTTTGAATGATGCAAATCTTCTGTTTACAATGTATAACAACAAGTGAAAATGCAGCTTTTACAGTACACTCTTTTGACATTGGTGGTTGCGTTTTTTATTCAATTCTGGGTCATCAGTGTAATAACGTCGAAAAGGCCGCAGAACACGATTGGCAAGTTTTATTTGTCGATGGTGTCGGCGTGCATTATGGGCATTTTAGAGGTAATGATATATGACACATACAAGAGCTCGGTGTCCTTGTTTTACTATTTGGTTTTGGGTCTCATGGTGTATCTCTTTGTATACTTGTACAAGAGTCAGACGGGGATCGACGAGATGGATTACTTGAAGCAAATGATGGAATCACACTCTCGAGAGATGGAATTATCAAAGATGGTTGTGGAGAGAACTGATAATGTGCAAGTGAAATCGATTGCGAGTACATTGATTCAGCGGCGGAAGAGAGATATCGATGTTATCGAGAAGCTGTTGCATGACGATTCGAAGAAAGCGCCAACGAGGCCAACCGCTGAAAAACCTCTTTTAAAACCTGCAGCAAAACCTGCAGCAAAACCTGCAGCAAAACCATTAAATATTATGTCTTTGTAAAGAGGAAGGATCTTTAAATCTTCACCGGTATAAATATTTTAACTTAGTTATATATACAAAAAAATGTCGATTCACAGTCGGATTTCGGGCCCTGTTTCGTTTTATTATTTAAAACCAAAGGACAGTAGTAGTACTTTACCATTATTTTTGTTATTTGGTGATATACATTTCTCATATGATGACATGTGTACCAACTGCACGTGTGAAGATGAAAAAAACTGTTGTCACGCGATTTATGACAAAGACTTTTTAAAAAAAATTGAAAAACTGGCCAAACCCAATAGACCCATTGACTTTTATATCGAGTTTTTTGGTGAAACCGAAAAGGTATCCACCGGCCCGCTCCACAATTTCATGGAGCCTGAGTTCCAAAATTGCTACAAGCACACTTTAAAAAACAAAAGTAATTGTCCCGCGCCAGGCATTCGATGGCATTATAGTGATATTCGGATGTCGTACACAAAAAACAATATTGAAAACGTGTTCGAGTCGTTGTTTCGATTTACTAGTTGTTGTATTGATTTGAACAAAACAAAAAGTTACAAAGGTGTTCCACTTGCCAAATGGTTGACATCTAACAAAACTACGTTGTTCCAAGTTATCCCCGGTTTTGATATTTCAAAAAAAGATGAGATGCACAAAATTATCGATTTGATTGCAGAGTCTAAGCATTTAACCATCGACGAGTTCGCCGAAAGCATTATTGATTTTCTATTCGAAAGTAAATATCCAAGTTTGATACACAAACAGTTTAAAAAACAGGTAAAAAACAGTATGTTTGCAGAAAAAAGTTCTATTGTAAAGATGATGCGGGACAGTTTGTTGAATATAAAGCTCAAAAAGATTGATAAATTTGACAGCAAAATGTTTGTCCAGCTTAAGAATTTCGATTTAACCGGGAATTATTTGCCAATCGATTTTTTTCTTTTGGAAATTAACGCAATATTTGTCGATTTATATTTAATTTTGCGAACCATGAAGAAGATCGATCACCCACCTTCTCTTTGTATTGCTTATCTTGGTAATGATCATATTAAAAACATAGCTAGAAATTTAGTGAGTACGGGTAAATACGAAAAGGTAGCATTTGCGAAAGGTACTGAGAAGACTCGACGATGTGTGGGGTTTGATAATGTACTCGAAGACTTGCGATCATCTTTAAAAATCCCTAATACAAGCAGTACACGCAGTAAAAGCAGTACAAGCAGTACAACTCGTAAAACACAGAAAACCTCACCAAAACCCAAGTCATAAAGATTTATTTAGATCATCGTACTGAAAAAAAAAGAATATTATTTTGTATACAGTAATGTATACAAAATGTCGATTCACAATCGGATTTCGGGCCCTGTTTCAATATATTATTTAAAACCAAACAATAATAGTTTACCGTTATTTTTGTTGTTTGGTGATATACATGGTTCATATGAGAATATGTGTTCCGAGTGTACTTGCGAAGATGCAAAAAACTGTTGTCACGCGATTTATGACAAAGCCTTTTTAAAAAAAATTGAAAAACTGGCCAAGCCCAATAGACCCATTGACTTTTATACCGAGTATTTCGAAGACTCTTACACACAGTTCAAGGGTCCGCTCGAAAAATTCCTGGAACCTGAGTTCCAGGCTTGCTACAAGCGAACTTTAAAAAATAAAAAAAACTGCCCAGCACCCAAGATTCGATGGCATTATAGTGATATTCGGTTCGCGGACACAAAAAACAATATTGAAACTATTTTTAACTCGTTGTTTGGATTTACTGACTTTTGTGTTGAATTGAACAAAACAAACAGTTACAAAGGTGTTCCACTTGACAGCTGGTTGAAACTTGACAAAACTATGTTGATCGAACATATCATCCCCGGTGTTAATATTTCAAAAACAGAAGAGCTGCACAAAATCATCGATTTGCTTGCAGAGTTTCCGCATTTAACCATCGACAAGTTCGCCGAACGTATTATTGATTTTCTATTCGAAAGTAAGAAATATCCAAGTTTGATACACAAACAGTTTAAAAAACAGGTGAAAAACAGTATGTTCGCAGACAAAAGTTATATTGTAAAGATGATGCGGGATAGTTTGGAGCGTTGGAACTTAAAATATAATATTGACAGCAAACTGTTCGAACAGCTGAAGAATTTCGACATAACAGGTGACTACACAAACATATCTAATTATTTGCTGATAAATAACGCAATATTTGTAGATATATATATAATTTTGCGAACCATGAAGAACATCCCTAGTCCACCTTCTCTTTGTATTACTTATCTTGGCGATAATCATATTAGAAATATGGTTAATATGTTGTTGGACACCGGTATTTACAAACTGATAGCTGCCGGTCATGAAAATGAAGAGAACCGATGTTTGCAATTTGATCATGTACTCGAAGACTTGCGATCATCTTTAAAAAAGCGTAATTTAAGCCAGAAAACTACATCAAAACACAAGCCATTTTCCTTAAAAAAACTCTCGTTCATTCTTTTTTAATAATTTGAAAAGAGTCTGAAAAATGAATCTCTCCATCTCTCTTTAACTAACAAATAGAAACTACTTGGAAAAGACCACGGAACAAAAACATTTTACAAATCCTTTTTATAAAACGTTTTGAAATTTATAAAGTTGAGAGCCTGAATAAAAAGTCTCTCCATCTCTCTTCATCAACAAAATAGAAACCACTTGGAAAAGACTACGAAACAAAAACATTTTACAAATCCACTTTATGAAATGTTTTGGAATTTATAAAGCAGAGAGCCTGAATAAAAAATCTCTCCATCTCTCTTTAACTAACAAATAGAAACCACTTGGAAAAGACCACGGAACAAAAACATTTTACAAATCCACTTCATAAAAACCTTTTGGAATTTTATAAGCCTGAAAATGAATCTCTCCATCTCTCTTCATCAATAAAATAGAAACCACTTGAAAAAGACCACGGAACAAAAACATTTTACAAATCCACTTCATAAAAACCTTTTGAAATTTATAAAGTAGAGAGTCTAAATAAAAAGTCTGAAAAACATTCGGGGTCAATTTTCAAAAATGGACATTTTTAAAATGTCCAAAAATGAAAACTGCAAGATAATCTTTTTTCTCCTTACTGAAAAAATATTTCTGTTTTTATTCAAAAGGTTGCAAAGCATTTTCAGTAAGAGTGTTGAGATGCGTCGAAAAGTGATTTTTCAAAAAATTCCAAAAAAGTCCGAAAAAATCCAAAAATCCCAAAAAACAGGTGAGATTTTAGTGAGACGTCTCACTTTGCCTACATAAAACCGATTTTGCAAAAAAACAGGATTCCTTTCTTGTAGAGAGCCAAAAAAGTGCCTCTCTCCTACATAAGTCCAATTTTATCCCGATTTTTGAAAAATGTCCAAAAATGGCATTTTTCGGGGTCTTTTCTACAATATTTTTACTACATGGTTGTAGAGAGGCTTGTAAAAACGTATGTAGAGAGGTATCTACAAGCTCTCATGTTTTTAAAATACCCATGTAGAGTGGGCATCTACAAGTGTTTAATTGTAATCAAAGACCCTTGTAGAAAGGTTCTTTTAAAGAGGCTCTCTTTGCAAAAGTCTGAAAAACATTCGGGGTCAATTTTCAAAAATGGACATTTTTAAAATGTCCAAAAATGAAAACTGCGAGATAATCTTTTTTCATGTGACTGAAAAATTATTTCTGTTTTTCTTCAATTTGT
>JACCEC012699558.1_pt1 | contig 46534 bp, 43 predicted proteins | sample 7450121 | NCBI WGS metagenome assembly JACCEC01 (sample SAMN15323455, study PRJNA562643) | freshwater metagenome | isolation source: river surface water | place: USA:Blue River Watershed | collected 2017-08-18 | reverse complement strand
GATGGACAGCGCTTGACGAAATTTCTGGCAAGCCTGTCCGAAGAGTCCCGCTTCACGCGGTTCTTATCGAACATCAAGGAATTCACGCCCAAACAATTGGCCCGCCTGACCCAGATCGACTACCACCGCGACATGGCGTTAGCCGCTGTGATCGAGCACAACAGCGGCGAAGAGCTCATTGGCGTGGCCCGCTACATGTTGCTGCCCAACACCACGAGCGCCGAGTTCGCCTTGGTGGTGAGGGATGATTATCAGGGCCATGGCATCGGCGCCAAACTCATGAATGCGCTGTTTGAAGTGGCCAAGGAACAGCAACTCAAGATCATTGAAGGATTAGTTCTCGGCAAAAACAGCAGCATGCTGGGACTGATGACCCGGTTAGGCTTCAAAGTAGAAGTCGATCCGGACGACCACGCGTTGCGGCGAGTCGTTAAAATCCTGGATGAATGAGCCTGCGACGCAAACGATTTGAACTGATGGTGTTCGAGCCCAGCCGGCATCGATTGCTGGTCGGGGAGGATATTGGCGATGAAAACGCACCCGAGCTTTTTCTGTGCCTGCCGGGCCTGCTCGAAACCCGCCAGAGTTTCAACGAATTGGTCACCCATCTGGCCCCGCACGCCCGGGTCATGATCGTGGATTGGTGCGGCCGGGGTGACTCCACCAGGCTCAATGCCGCTCATGATTACCGAATGAGCGTCTATCTCAGTGACTTATCGCTCTTTTATTCCCATGCGATGGGCGCCATCAGCACCTCGAGCGCGTGCAAAAAGCCGCGGATTCATCTGGTGGGCACCAGCATGGGAGGACTACTCGCCGTATTTCTGGCCAGTCACAAACCCCGCCATCTGGGCACCGTGATTTTGAATGATGTCGGGCCAGTCCTGCCCTGGAGCGGCGTGTTTTCACTGATGACCGGGATTGCCTCGGCAAAATCGGCGGATGCGGGATCCCAGGTGGCCCATCACCTATCGAACAGCATGGGCCGCGGCAGCGAACTCAGCGGACCAGATCTTGCGAAGAAGTTAAACGTGGATCCCGCACTGCTGCGCGCAGTGCGTCAGCCCTCGCACCTTGATCTGCCACACGAAACCCGACTGTCGGGAGTAGATTTCTCAAACGCGTTTGCCGCGGTCACCGCACCCATTTTGCTGCTGCGAGGCATGGACAGCGAGATCATCAATGATGCCGTGGTGAAACGGATATTCGAACTTCACCCGCTCACGCGCATCCATGAGTGTCCCCACAGTGCACACCCGGTTACGTATAGCGCCGACGTGTGTCAGGCGATGCTCGACTTCACGGCCAAGTATTAAACCCGTGTTTCGTCGCCCGATTGATCACATTTGCATCACCCTCGTGATCAAGCCTCCATCATCCGCCAAACGTGATATGCGTCTTCCGTATTCACAATAAAAAAGGCCCGCAATCTGCGGGCCTTTCGGAAAACTCGACTTAACCGCGAACGATTAAGCGGCCTTCAGAGCCGTGGTAGCCGCTTTCATGCTGGCTTTGGTGGCGGACTGAACATTCTGCTCAACCGCAGCCACTGCCTGCTTGGCCGCTTTGCTGGCCGTCTCGTAGGCAGCGTTAGCCGCCGTCAGAGCGGATTTCACCAGCGCCACACCACTCTCGGAACCGGCGGGAGCCGACTTCGAGAACTCTTCCACTGCGCTATGAAATTTCGCGTTGCTCACCGAGATCTGCGCTTCGGCCATCTTGGCAAATGCGTTGGCGGTCTCCGAAGCAATGCCGTAGACGGCGTTTGCGTAGGACACAGCGGCTTCCAGGGTAGGCATGGCAAACGAGGACTGGACTTTCACCAGTTCCTGAACGTCTTTTGCACCGGCCAGGGCTTTCATGTTCTCTGCACCTTGGCTCATCACGTTCTTGGCCACTTTCATTTGCAGGTCGACCATTTTCTCAACGCCGTTAAAGGCCACATCGGCCACTTCCACAACGCTCTCCACGTTAACTTTGGCCAGGTCTGCGAATTGTTCGTTTACGTTTTTCATTTTTAATCTCCAGTTCGATAAGGGTTGTACTGCACGTTTAAGGTTTAACTCTTCGCGCTGCTGGACCGACTTGATGCAGCGCACAAACCGTATTGAACCGAAAGATTTGGTGCGGTGCAACCCCCTGAAGGAGATATTTTGACGCATTGCCGCAAATTCCCATATTATGAAAATGTGGGCCTGATCAATACAGGGAAACGCCCGATTACCGGTCTAATCGATGGGAATCCGGGGGCTTATTGGACCCCCCAGAGGTGGGTTTTTCACGCACCTCACCGTCGATCACACTCGGATCCGATGGCCGATTCTGATCCCGGGCGCCCCAGGAACCGGATACATCCCCCCGAAACCGCCCCACGTGTACCTGTCCGCGCAGACGCGACTGCCCCGTGGCCATGCCGATCAACGCGCTGACCAGGGAGACGGCCAGCGCGCAGACCACGCCCATCCAAAATCCCGAGATCTCAAAACCCGGTACCAGCTTGGCCACGCCCAACAACACCAGACCATTGATGATGGGCAAGGCCAGCCCAAAGGACAACAGGGTCAAGGGCAAGGTGATGAGCACCAAAAGTGGCTTGAGCGTGAGATTGGCCAGCGCCAACACCAGTCCACTGAGGAGAAGACTTTCGGACGTGTGAAACACCAGACCATCGAACAGCCCATCCACGATCCAGAGCGCCAAGGTGGTGCTCAACCAGAGCAACAAAAAGCGCTTTAAGGTCTGCATATGGAATTATTCATCAAATCACCGTTGCGCAGCACAAATTTCGCGTAGTATCCGGTCATTGCGTTTAGCCTTCTCTAAAGTCCTGCTGTAGTAAGGGACTGTCTTTTTGTACCAGGCCGACCGCATCCGCCGCGGTTTTTATTCGGCCTGGACCACTGCGCGGTGTCTCACCGTAGCGTGCCCTGCCTTCCCGCTTGTTGAATCACAGACCCCTTCATGCCCGGTTGGCCGATGTGCCCTGCGCATTGGTGTCGCACTGAAAGTTAATTTTGAAAACATTTGCTGAACTCGGCCTAGCCGACCCCTTACTGCGTGCCGTTGTCGCGCAGGGTTACACCCATCCCACCCCCATTCAGGCCGAAGTCATCCCCGAGATGATTCAGGGCCATGACGTGATTGGCATCGCCCAGACCGGTACCGGTAAAACAGCCTCCTTTGTGCTGCCCATCCTGCATCGACTGGCCTCACAACGACTGAGTCCACAGAAATTTACAGGGGCCGGCCCCAAGGCGTTCACCACGCTGATTCTTGCCCCCACGCGCGAACTCGCCCAACAGATCTGCGAGAGCATTCGCACCTATGGCAAGTTCATGCGCCCATCGGTCACCCTCGTGGTGGGCGGTGCAAGTCCGGTGCCACAGATCAAAGCGCTGGCCGCGGGTCTGGACATTGTCGTGGCCACACCTGGTCGACTGCTCGATCACATGCGCGCCGGCAAAGCCCGTCTGGATAAAACCACCACCATCGTGCTGGATGAGGCCGATCAGATGCTCGACCTGGGGTTCATGCCCGCCATTGAAGAAATCATGCGCAAGATTTCGCCGCAACGGCAAACCCTGTTGCTCTCGGCCACGATGCCCAAGCCCATTCGCGCCCTGGCCCAGGAATTCATGCGTACCCCCAAAGAGATTGCGGTGGCAGCGGTATCCAAACCCGCCGAGAAGATCCTTCAGGAAGTCATCATGGTGGAACAGTCACTGAAAAGCGAACTCTTGGTGGATCTGCTCGCCCAGCGCGATGTGGAGCGCGCCATTGTGTTCACGCGTACGAAACGCGGCACGGACAAGGTGGAACGCATGCTCAATGAGGCGGGTCTACGCTGCATTGGCATTCATGGCGACAAATCACAAGGCCAACGCAATAAGGCGCTCGCCGCCTTTAAGTCAGGCTCTAAAAAGATCCTGGTGGCCACCGATGTTGCCGCACGCGGACTCGATGTCAGTGATGTCTCGCACGTGGTGAACTACGATATGCCCACCATTGCCGAATCCTATGTGCATCGGATCGGTCGTACCGGACGCGCCGGCCGCAGTGGTATTGCGATTTCACTGTGCGATAAGTCCGAACGCAATCTGTTGCGCGATATCGAACACCTCACCCATACGGCCTTGGAACCCACCAAGGAACTCCCGGAGAACGCCGGGCGCACCGGACGCTTCACCCTGATCGCGCTGCCCGCCGACTATGTTCGTAAGGAAGAGAAACGTGGCCGATCACACCCGCGGCCTGCCGGCAAAAGTGGCAGCAACGGTCAAGGTGGTCGAAAGAAATTCTTTGGCGCAAAAGCGAAGGGCCGTTCATCGGGCCACGCTGGCTCGAGCGGCTCGGGTGGTTCTGCCCGCCATGCCGATGGGCGCGCACGCCCTTCAAGCCCCCGTTCCTGAGCGGCGTGACCGGGGTGGCGGAAGCGGTGAGATTCGAACTCACGGAGGACTTGCGCCCTCGCCGGTTTTCAAGACCGGTGCATTCAACCGCTCTGCCACGCTTCCGTAAGCCCTGATTTTATCAGGGCTTGCCCCATCGTCCGGCGCATCCCGACGCTAAAAAACTTGCTATCGTCTGCCCTCGGTCAAACATTCGCGTGACACGATGAGCGCACCCAAACGAGGATTACGAAAAGGCCTGGTGAACTACGGCGACACCGAGTTCTCGCTGTTTCTTCGCCGTGCGTTCATTAAGGGTGCCGGATTCACCGACGACGCCCTGGATCGGCCCATCGTGGGGATCACCAATACCGGCAGCGGATTTAATCCGTGCCACGGTAACGCCCCACAACTGATCGAGGCCGTTAAACGTGGTGTCATGCTCGCCGGTGGATTGCCCGTGGAATTTCCCACTATCTCCCTGCATGAGAGTTTCGCGCGGCCCACGAGCATGTTTTTGCGCAATCTGATGTCCATGGACACCGAAGAGATGATCCGTGCACAGCCCATGGATGCCGTGGTGCTGATCGGCGGATGCGATAAGACCGTTCCCGCACAACTGATGGCGGCCGCTTCGGCCAATATTCCCGCCATCGAACTGATCACCGGTTCCATGCTGACCGGATCTCATCAGGGCACACGCGTTGGGGCCTGCACCGACTGCCGCCGTTACTGGGGCCAGTTTCGTGCCGAAGAGATCGATGCCAATGAGATCGATGCCGTCAATAACGAGTTAGTGGCCAGCGTGGGCACCTGCTCTGTGATGGGCACGGCGAGCACCATGGCCTGTATCGCCGAGGCCTTGGGCATGACCGTTTCCGGTGGTGCATCACCACCGGCCGTCACGGCCGATCGGATGCGGATTGCGGAACTCACCGGCAGCACCGCCGTGACGATGATCGCCCAAGACCTGACACCCGAAAAAATCCTGACCCCGAAGGCACTCGAGAACGCACTGCGTGTTCTGCTGGCCATTGGTGGGTCCACCAATGGGCTGGTGCATCTGGCCGCGATTGCCGGCCGCCGGGGCATACGCATTGACCTGGAGCGACTGGATCAGTTTGCACGCGAGACACCGGTCTTGGTGAACCTGAAGCCCTCCGGTGCCCACTACATGGAGGATTTCCATCACGCCGGAGGCATGCATGCTCTGCTGCGCGAACTGCGTCCTTTGCTTCACATGGATACCCTCACCGTCTCCGGCATCACACTGGAGGAACAACTCCACGCCGCCCCACCACCCTTCACGCAATCGGTGATTCGATCGCGCACCGATCCGATCTACCCCGAGGGAGGGCTCGCCGTACTGTTTGGCAACCTTGCACCTCAGGGCGCCATCATCAAACAATCGGCAGCACACCCCGATCTGATGGAACATGAAGGCCGTGCGGTGGTTTTCGAGAATCTGGAGGATATGGCCAATCGCATCGATCGCGATGATCTGGATGTCACGGCGCAGGATGTACTCGTTTTAAAAAACATCGGCCCCAAAGGGGCTCCCGGAATGCCCGAGGCCGGCTATATTCCGATTCCAAAAAAACTCGCTCGCCAAGGCGTCAAAGACATGGTGCGCATCTCCGATGGTCGAATGAGCGGAACGGCCGGCGGCACCATCGTGCTGCACGTAACCCCAGAGTCCGCAGTCGGCGGTCCGCTTGCACTGGTCCGCAACGGGGATCGGATCCGCCTATCGGTGGCCAATCGCTCGATCGCTCTCTTGGTGAGCGACACGGAGTTCGCCGCACGCGCAGCGGCGTTCACGCCACGCCCACCCGCGGCACCGCGTGGTTATCAGAAATTATTCCTCGATACGGTATTGCAGGCCGATGCGGGCGCCGACTTTAACTTTCTGCAGGCCGAGTCCATGCCGCACACCATACCTTCTGCGCGCAAGACCTGAATCGGTTGGGCATGACGACCGCCACCCTTCCCCCGATACTGCAGGTCGGACAGTTCCCCGGCGCCATGCAGGCCGCAATCGATGCCCGACTGACCACGCATCGTGAGCCCCACGCCGCTATCCAAGGCATTCTCACACGCAGTAACACCCGCATTGAGCCTGCGCTCATCGATGCGCTGCCTGCGCTTCGTGTGATTGCCACCTGCGGTGTCGGCTATGACAAAATTCCGCTTAACCTGTGCCGTGCTCGGACAATCGCGGTCAGCAACACGCCAGGCGTATTAAACGATGCCGTCTGCGAACTCGCAGTCGGCCTGTTGTTAAGCCTGCTGCGCCGCCTGCCTGCGGCGGATCGGTTTGTGCGCGAGGGCAACTGGGCCCACGGCGCCTTTCCGCTCACGCGTTCGCTGGCCGGCAAACGCGTGGGCATCGTGGGGATGGGCCGTATCGGAGTGGATCTGGCCCATCGCCTGCTGCCATTTAGGGTCAGCATCGCCTACACCGGCCCCCGTGAAAAGCCCCAACTGCCCTATCGATACTGCCCGCAACTGCTTGATTTGGCCCACGACAGCGATGTGCTTGTGCTCACCTGCCCGGGCGGCCCAGAGACCGATCATCTGGTGAACGCGGAAGTCTTAGCGGCCTTGGGGCCCACGGGCCTCCTGATCAATATGTCGCGCGGATCGGTCGTTCATGAATCCGATCTGATCGATGCATTAGAGCGGCAGACTATTGCAGGCGCTGCGCTCGACGTGGTGACCGATGAACCCCACGTACCACCGCGTTTGCGCGCACTGCCCAATGTGGTGTTAACGCCGCACGTGGGCAGCGCCACCGAAGAGACCCGGGTCGCCATGACGCGACTGGCCATCGACAATCTAGAATCCTTCTTTACGCATCAATCCCTTCTCACACCTGTTGTTGCCATTGACACCTAATATGCCGCTGATTGCCTCGCCATTACCTGCCGTTTTGTCTCCGGTGGTCACACCGTTTACCGCCACCGGCGATGTGGATGCCGCCAAGCTCGCCAAACAGTGTCAATGGCTGCAACGCCATCAGGTGGGGCTTGCCGTATTTGGAACCAATTCCGAAGCCAATTCCTTATCGGTCAGTGAACGCATCACGGCCTTGGAGTACCTGGTTCAACAAGGCGGTCTGCCCGGATCCCAGATGATGCCGGGTGCAGGCGCCTGTTCGGTGCCGGATGCCGTGGCGATGAGCAAGGCCGCTGTCGCCCTCGGATGCGCCGGAACACTGACACTTCCACCCTTTTATTACAAAGATGTTCCCGATGACGGGCTGTTTGCCTATTTTGCCAACATCATTGAAGGCGTGGGGGACGCTCGCCTTCAGATCTATCTCTACAACATTCCACCCGTGACCAAGGTGGGATTCTCGCTGGCCCTGATTGAGCGATTATTAAAGGCCTATCCCACGACCATCGTGGGCATGAAAGACAGCTCAGGCGATTGGGCCTACACCGAATCCGTCATCCAGGCCTTTGCGCCCGCAGGCTTTCGGATGTATGCCGGTAGCGAGACTTTTCTGCTGCGCACTCTGCGCTCCGGTGGCGCGGGGTGCATCTCGGCGACCACCAATGTCAATCCTGGCCCGATCGCGGCGTTAGCGGCGCACTGGCAGTCGGCCAACGCCGATGGGCAACAGGCGGCTCTCGATCAGGTGCGTCAGGTGTTTCAGACCCGGCCCATGATCCCCGCCATGAAAGCGGCCATCGCGCATTTTTCTAACGATCCCTTATGGGCGCGGGTTCGCCCGCCCCTGGTGGCACTGAATGCCGAGACGACTCAGGACCTGGTGGCCGCGATGCAGTCGATCGGGTTTGAGATCACTGGCCTTTGATTTCTTTTTCTAGCAAGGCATTGGCCGCGACCAACAGATCATCGTAGCGCTGCCGCTCGGCCCGGATCTGCTCGGGCGTCCAGGAGTAAAACCCGCGCCCCGCTTTCATGCCAATGGCGCCTTGGGCGACGTGGTCGGACAACACCTGACTGGGCACCGCGTCATTGCACAGATCGGGATAGATCGACTGCGCGGCCGCATGGTGAACATCGAGCCCGGCATGATCCCGCTGCAAACAGGGGCCGGCGGCCAGGTAACGAAACCCAAACCCGAAACGCACCGCGGCATCCACGTCCTGAGGCGTGGTAATGCCCTGATCAATCAGCTTCATCGCTTCACGCGATACCGCATGCTGTAATCGATTCACTAGAAACCCGGGCAGATCTTTTTTGACCCGTATGGGCACTTTGCCCACCGATCGCATATAGCCCGCAACACGATCGGCCACAGCAGGATCGGTGCGATCCGATGAGATCACCTCCACACCGGGCACCAGATGGGCCGGCATAAAGTAATGCGTGCCCAGCATCCGATGCTGACTGGTCAAGCCTTCTCCGATGCGGCTGATGGGCAAGGCCGATGAATTACTGCACAGCGGTGTCGCCGGGGGGGCCATCTGCTCCAACTGCGCAAACAAGGTCTGCTTGAGGGCAAGTGTCTCGGGCACGGCCTCGATCACCAGATCGACATCCGACCAGCCCACATTCGACAGGTTCTCCACCAGTTCTAGGCCCGCTGATGCATGTGACCGCAATCGTGCTAACGCGGCGGAAAACCGCTCCCGTATGGTGGCCGCCCGTGCATCATTGGGGTTCACGATCACCGTCTTCCATCCATGGGCGGCAAACGACGCGGCGATATCCACGCCCATGGTGCCACCGCCCACAACCACTAGCTTTTCAGTTGTCATTTCTACTCCCCTTACCCCCCGATCATATCCACCCCAAAACCCCGATGGGACAAGAACCCCGGCTGCGGAATACCGGCCGGGCCCCTAGTAGTATTCCTAGGTCGAACCCCCGGTTTTTGCCTTGAAAAAAACACCCTCACCTGAGACCCTAGAGGGCTTCATCACAGTAGTTTTCAAGGAGACGTTTATGCGCTTTACCAAGTTTCTTGCTGCGATCACCTTCGCAGCCACCAGCACGGCATTTGCACAAAATGTGTCCATCGCCACCGGCGGAACCGGCGGCGTGTACTACCCCATGGGTGGCGGTCTGGCCGCCGTGCTCTCCAAGCACGTTGCGGGGATGCAGGCCACCGCTGAAGTGACCGGCGGATCCGTAGACAACCTGAATCTGATCGCCAGTGGCAAGCCCTATGTGGGTTTCTCCATGGTGGATGCGGCTCTCGATGCGTCTAAAGGTGAAGGCAAGTTCAGCGGCCGCAAGGTGGACCTGCGCACACTCCTAGTGCTCTATCCAAATCGCATGCACGTGGTCTCGACCGAATCCACTGGCATCAAGTCCATGAAAGATCTCAAGGGCAAGCGTGTCTCCACAGGCAGCCCCGGAAGCGCGACCGAAGTAATGGCCCTGCGTCTGATTGAAGCCTCGGGTCTTGATCCCAATAAAGACATGACCCGTGAACGCTTGGGTGCGGCCGAGTCCGTCAACGCACTGAAGGACAAAAAGATTGAGGCCTTCTTCTGGGTGGGTGGACTGCCCACCGCCGCCGTGACGGATCTGGCGAGCACCCCCGGCACGAAGATCAAGATGATCGACCATGCCGATGCCGTCGCCGCCATGAACAAGAAATACGGTAACCTCTATTACGCCGACACCATTCCCAAGTCGGTCTATTCTGGGATGGATGCCGACAACAAGATCGCCTCGGTGGCCAACGTGCTCTTGGTAAGCGCCAATATGCCCGATGATCAGGCCTATAAGATTGTGAAGGCAGTGTTTGATCATCAAAAAGAGTTGGTGGCCGTGCATAAGGAATACGCGAGCGTGACTATTCCCAATCAGAAACAGGTCTCGACCCCCATTCCCTTCCACCCAGGTGCGGTGAAGTTCATCCGCGAAAAAGGCGGCAAGATCGAGTGATCCGAATGGATCGATCCACGTAAACGAAGGCCCGCACCACGCGGGCTTTCGTTTTCTTGCGACGGCATCCGGCAATACATGCACAAGGAATGGCGATGAGCGACACCCTGCAAAAGATGGGTCTGCCCGACGGCGATCTGGACGAAGAAACCCGTCAGCGCGTCGAAAACCTGATCAAAGAGGAAGAAGGCGATGCCAGCAGTTACAAGGGCTGGTTTGGCGTTGCCCTCACTTTGGTGGCCGTGGGGATGTCGCTATTCCACCTCTACGCCGCCTACGCCATCGTGCCCACCCAGGTCATGCGGATGACCCATGTGGCCATGGTGTTGGTGTTTATATTCCTTACTTTTCCAATTGCCCATCGCTACAAGGATCGGCTGATGTGGTGGGATATGTTGTTTGCGGGACTGGCGATCGCGGCACTGGTCTACGCGATCATGGGCGGCGATAACTTTACCGACCGCAACACCTTCCCGCTCACCACCGACGTGGTGTTCGGCACGATACTGATTCTGCTGATTCTGGAAGGCGTCCGCCGCACCAATGGGTGGGTGCTGCTCTCGGTCACGATCGGATTTCTGTTATACGCCCTGTTCGGTGACCTGATGCCGGCGCCCTGGACCCATAAGGGCTATGACTTATCGCGCCTAGTCGGGTTCATGTACATGACACTGGAGGGCATCTTTGGCGTGGCGGTCGATGTGTCCTCCACCTTGATCATTCTGTTCACCATTTTCGGTGCCTTCCTGCAGTTTTCCGGCGCAGGAAAGTTTTTTATTGATTTCTCGTTTTCCGCGATGGGCGGGAAAACCTCGGGCGTCGGACGCACCGTGGTGCTGTCCTCGTTTCTGCTCGGTGGTCCTTCGGGGTCTGGCGTCGCCACCACGGTGACCGTGGGATCAGTGGCCCACCACATGCTGGCCAAGGCCGGCTATGAGAAGAATGCGGCCGGTGGATTGTTGGCGGCCGGTGGCCTTGGCGCCATCATCTCGCCGCCCGTGCTCGGCGCGGCGGCCTTTCTGATCGCCGAGTTTCTGAAGATTTCCTATCTCGATGTGTTGCTGATGGCCACCATCCCCACTTTCCTGTTTTACCTGGGGTTGTTCGTGATGGTCGAGATTGATGCGCGCAAATACGGCATGAAGGGACAGACCTTGGGTAGCGTGGAAAGCGCCTGGTCGCTCGCCAAGAAATACTGGTTTCATTTCTTCTCGCTCATCTCAATCGTTATCTTCATGTTGCTCGGGTTCTCGCCAGTGATGTCGGTGTTCTGGGCCACGGTGCTCTCCTTTGCCACGAGCTTTCTGCGTCACGACTCCGCCATGATCTCCTATGAAACGCTCACGGGAAAGGTGCCGTTTTGGAAAAGTCTGTATAACTCCCGTTTAACCGAGGCCCTCTCCGATGGATTTACGCAAGTGTTATCGATTGCCGCCACCTGTGCCGGTGCCGGACTGATCGTGGGCGTGGTGGTGCTCACCGGTTTAGGTTTGAAATTCAGCGCGATCGTGATTGACTACGCTGGCGGATCCCTCTTTCTCACCGCACTCTTTACGGCGATGGTGGTATGGATTGTGGGACTCGCCGTTCCGGTGACCGCCTCCTACATTATCTGTGCGGTCGTGGCCGCACCGGCGCTGATCAAACTCGGCGTGCCGGACTTTGCGGCCCACATGTTCATTTTCTATTATGCCGTTCTCTCCGAGGTCTCACCCCCGACCGCACTCTCACCGTTTGCGGCAGCGGCGATCTGCAAAGGCAATCCTTACAAGACAACATTCCAGAGCTGGAAGTACGTGGCGCCCGCCATCCTGGTGCCTTTTATATTCGTGCTCGACCCTGCGGGCGTGGCCCTGCTGCTGATGGGCACCACGAAAAAATTAGCGTCGGCGAACTGGGCCGAGATTGCCTGGATCACCTTCACGGCCTCGGTGGGTATTGTGGCGCTGGCTGGCGGGCTGCAGAACTGGTTCCTGGTGAAGACCAATCTGATCGAGCGATGGGTATTGATCGCAGCGGGGCTTGCGCTGACCTATCCATCTACGATGGGCGACGTCATCGGCTTTGTCTGCTTTGGCGCCGTCATTACTGCGCAATGGATCAGATCATCGCGCGCACGGCCTGAGCAATCGCCAGGCAGCTCGTAAGCGCGGGCGACTCCATGCCCATCAGATTCACCAGACCGGCGCATCCGTGATCCTTGGGGCCCTGCACGACATAGTCGGCAGCCGGGTCTCCCGGCCCCACCACTTTAGGCCGTATGCCGGCATAGCCTGGCGATAGCGCGTTCTCCGGCAGGCTCGGCCACCAGGTGCGGACATCCGACTCGAAACGGGCCAATCGGGATTCATCTACCTGATAGGAATAGGCATGGTGCACGCCCGCCGCCAACTGTTCGGCGGTAAGGGACGGCAGCCACTCTACATCCGGGCCAAACTGCGCCTGCCCGCCCATATCAATGGTGAGATGGGTGCCCAACCCGCCCGGCACAGGCACCGGATAGATCAAGCGTTGGAAAGGACAACGCCCGTTTAACCGGGCGTAATTGCCTTTGGCGAAGTGCATGCTCGGTAGGCATTCCGGAGGCAATCCTTCAATCGACCGGGCCACGGCAATCGCATCTAAGCCCGCCGCATTGATCAGCACATTGCAACCGATCACCGTGGGTCCCGGGCTGACGTCGACCTGCCAGACCCCGCCCACGGAGTGGGCGCGCTGAAACCGGCTATCGACCGCCAGCATCGCACCATGATGCTGCGCGTCACCCAACAATGCATGCATCAACTCATGGGCATCCACGATGCCGGTCGATGGCGAATGAATGGCCAGATCACAGTCAATGGCCGGCTCTAACCCATGGGCCTGTGCCCCGGAGATCAACGCAAGATCGTCCACGCCATTGGCACGACCCGTTTCGTAGAGCTGATGCAAACGCGCCGATTCACTGTGTTTGGCCACAATCAACTTGCCGATGCGCCGATGCCCAACGCCACGCGCGGCGGCATAGTCGTATAACAACTGCCGCCCGCGGACACACCATTGGGCTTTGAGAGATCCGGTTGGATAATAGATGCCGGCGTGAATGACGCCGGAATTACGGGCACTGGTTCCGGTGCCGTAGTGCGACTCCCGCTCGATCACGATCACCTCGTGACCGGCCATTGCGAACTCGCGGGCAATCGCCAGCCCGACGACGCCGGCGCCCACTACTAATACATCAACGTGATCCATCCGGGCTAGAAGAAGGCCTGTAACCCCGTCTGCGCGCGACCCAGGATCAATGCATGGATATCGTGCGTGCCCTCATAGGTGTTCACCACCTCGAGGTTCACCATATGCCGCATCACGCCGTATTCGTCGCTAATGCCATTGCCGCCCAGCATGTCGCGGGCCATGCGGGCAATCTCTAAAGCCTTGCCGCAATTATTGCGTTTCATGATGGAGGTAATCTCCACCGCCGCGGTGTGATCATCCTTCATGCGGCCCAGACGCAAGACCCCCTGCAGTCCAAGCGCGATCTCGGTCTGCATGTCCGCTAATTTCTTTTGAATCAGCTGATTGGCCGCCAAGGGTTGACCAAACTGCTTGCGCTCTAAGGTGTACTCACGGGCGGTGTGCCAACAGGACTCGGCTGCACCCAACACGCCCCAGCCGATGCCATACCGGGCGGAATTCAGGCAGGTAAAGGGCCCCTTCAATCCGCGGATATCCGGAAACGCGTTCTCCTCAGGCACAAACACGTTGTCCATCATGACCATGCCGGTGATCGACGCACGCAGACCGATCTTGCCGTGAATCGCCGGAGCGGTGAGGCCCTTCATGCCCTTATCGAGCACAAAGCCGCGGATCTGGCCCTCGTCATCCTTGGCCCAGACCACAAACACATCGGCAATCGGACTATTGGAGATCCAGGTCTTGGATCCGGTGAGCGCATAGCCCCCAGCGACCTTCTTGGCGCGTGTGGCCATGCCACCGGGGTCGGACCCATGATCGGGCTCGGTTAGGCCAAAGCAGCCGATCCACTCCCCACTGGCCAACTTCGGAAGGTACTTCTGACGCTGCGCCTCAGAACCGAATTCGTAAATCGGTAACATGACCAGGGAACTCTGCACGCTCATCATGGAGCGATACCCGCTGTCCACGCGCTCCACTTCGCGGGCGATGAGCCCATAGGACACATAGTTCACGCCCGCACCCCCATACTCGGTGGGAATGTAGCAGCCCAGGAATCCCATCTCGCCCATTTCACGGAAAATACCCGGATCCGTGGTCTCATGACGAAAGGCATCGAGCACCCGTGGCTGGAGCTTTTCCTGACAGAAGCTGCGGGCCGCATCCATGATCATGTTCTCGTCTTGGGATAACTGCGACGACAACAGAAACGGATCGTCCCAGGAGAATTTCGGCGCTGGTTTTAACATGGCAAAGCTCCTGTCACTAGATGCTGGCGATCATGCCGCCATCAATGCGAATCATACTGCCCGTGATGTAAGCCGCCGCCTGACTGGCCAAGAAAGCGACGGTCGCTCCGAACTCATCGGGATGACCATAACGGCCCATGGGAATACCACCCTGACTGTCTGCGATTACCTGTTCGATCGGTTTGGACTCCCGTTTTGCCTTCGACTCATCCAGAAAACGCAAACGATCCGTGGCAATGCGACCCGGTAAGGCCATGTTCACGGTGATGCCCTTGGCGGCGAGTTCACGGGCCAGAGTCTTAGACCAGCCCACCAGCGCCGATCGCAGTGCATTAGAGAGCGCCAGATTCGGAATTGGCGACACCACGCCCGAGGAGGCAATCGTGATGATGCGGCCCCACTGGGCCTGTTGCATATCGGGCAATACCGCATCGGTAATCGCAATCAGGCTGGCCACCATGGTCTGAAACTGCGTGGTCCACAACTCCACCGGCTGACCGGCGGCCGACGTCGGTGGCGGGCCACCGGTGTTGTTCACCAGCACCTGGATTGGACCGGCACGGCGACGGATCTCGGCCAGCTGTTCGCCGGCCCGAGCCGGATCCGAGATGTCCCACACAAAGGGCGTGCACTGGGCCTGCGGTGCGATGGCGCGAATCTCTGCCGCCCTGGCCTCGAGGGCTTCAATCCGCCGACCCACCATCACCACATGGGCACCCTCTTTGGCCAAGGCCTTGGCGCAGGCCGCCCCCAAACCGCTACCGGCACCGATCACCAACGCGTTTTTGCCGTTTAATCCGAAGTCCATGACACCACCCACTCACCGCGACGCACACGATCCAACCATAGCCCACAGGCCAGTGTTTTGCTATCGGTGACCTCCCCGCGGTAAACCGCATCAAAAAACTCCTGCACCGATACCGTGACGAGTTCCATGCACTCGCCAAGTTCGCGGGCGGCAGGACCCGGCACCAGCGACTTGGCCATGAACAGATGAATGGCTTCCGTGGAATAGGCGATCACCGGGTGCATCACCCCCAATCGGGCCCACTGACGGGCGGTGTAGCCGGTCTCCTCGGCCAGTTCGCGCTGAATGGCCCGCCATGGATCCTCATTGGCCATTAATTTGCCGGCCGGAAACTCTAGAAAACTGCGATTCATCGCGTAGCGCCATTGCCGCTCCATCACCAGACGGCCATCGTCCAGCATCGGCACCACGGCCGCCGCGCCCGGATGCAGGGTGTACTCAAAACTCTGTTCGTGACCATCGGGGGCGCGCACCCAATCCCGATGCACGTGCAAAAGCGTGCCACGATAAACCGACTCACCGGACAGACGTTCTTCCTTCAGTTCGGGATGAGGCTCGGTGCTCAATCCCAATGGCCGCGGATCGGGAAGGCTCATGTCCGTGTCTCCGCCATGCGCGCCGAGCGGCTAGGCTTCCCGTGAGGTGTTAGGACGTGAGCGGCGCAGATACCGCCAGACAAACCCCGGATAGGCCAACACCAGAAACACTAAAAACGTGATGGCGTAAAACTGCCAGGCTTGGTCATGGAGCCGACCGATGTCGGCCTCGAGTCCACGACCAATCGCGATAAAAATTGCGTAAAACACAACGAGCTCGCCCAAGCGCCACCAGACGGTCTTCACCGGTTTGGAGAAGACCCCAAAAAAACGCGAGGTGACAAACGGTGCATTGGCCAGCACTACCGCGATCAATAAGAGCAGCAGCGCTGCGGCCGCGGTATTCATGCCGACAGCGACATGCGCACGGTGTACAGGCAGACCGCCATCAGGGGGCCCGGGGCGATGCCCAGCAGCAACACGGCCGCACCGTTGACCGTGAGCAGGGACCGGGCGCTCTTGCCGCAATCCAACGGCACATCGCACTTGGGATCATCGAAATACATCACCTTGACCAGACGCAGGTAGTAAAACGCGCCCACCAGTGAAGCCATCACGGCAAACACCGCCAGGCCAATGTGGCCGGCCTGTACCACCGCTTCGAGTACCGATAACTTGGCATAAAAACCGACCGTCGGCGGAATACCCGCCAACGAGAACACCAGAATCAGAAACACCCCCGCCAACCAAGGATGACGACGTCCGAGTCCGGCGATGTCATCCAAGGTTTCGCACTCGAACCCTTTGGAGGAGGCCAGCATCAGCACACCAAAACTGCCCAGCGTGGTGATCACATAGGTCACCACATAAAACAACGAGGCAGCATAGGCATCCACTGCGCCCACGGTATCGCTGCCCACCACGCCAGAGGCAAACCCGAGCAACATAAACCCCATATGGGCGATGGTCGAGTAGGCCAGAAGCCGTTTCACATTGGTTTGCATGATGGCGATCAGGTTTCCCACTGCCAGCGAGAGCACCGCCAGAATCATGAGCATCTGCTGCCAATCGGCGGCCACACCGATCATGCCCGAGACCAGCAACCGGATCACAATGGCAAATGCCGCAAATTTTGGCGCGGCACCGATGAGCAGGGTCATGGCCGTAGGGGCGCCCTGATACACATCAGGCACCCACATATGAAACGGCACTGCCCCCAATTTAAACGCCAATCCTGCCACCAGAAACACCGTACCAAACACCATGACCAGCCGATCCGCCTGACCCGAGGCAATCTTGTCGGCCACCAGGGGCAGATCCAGCGTGCCCGTTGCGCCGTAGATCATCGACATGCCGTAGAGCAAAAAGCCCGAGGCCAGTGCGCCGAGTACAAAATACTTCATCGCCGCCTCGGTGGAGACCGCATGATTGCGGCGCAAGGCCACCATGGCATAGAGCGCCAGTGACAAGAGCTCAATGCCGAGATAGACCGTGAGAAAACTATTGGCCGAGATCATCACAAACTGACCGAGCAGCGCAAACATCGCCAGCACATGAAACTCACCGTTGGGAATATCCCGATCCACAATGTAGTGCCGCGCATAGAGCAGCGTCATCGCCACCGCCAGGGCCGCACTCCCTTTTAGGAAGGCCGACATGGAATCGGCCACCACCAGACCATTCATGGCATAGATGGTCTGCGTGTCACCGATATTGGCCAACTGCCAAAGCCCGATCGCCACCAGACCACTCACGGTCACGGTGTGCACGATTGCCGCCGACGTACGCACAAACAGATCAATCAGCAGCACCACGGCCAACAGACCCAACAACAGGATCTCGGGCAGTGCGGCACTCAGATGTAAGGAAGCCAGTGTCATGGTCAGAGTGCTTTCATCATTGGGGCGTGGGCAAACCGGCGGGCAGCGATGGCACCTTGGAGATCGCCACATGCTTTAGGAGTTCATCGACCGACACCTGCATCACATCGATAAAGGGCGCCGGCCACAGCCCCATCAACAGCACGAAAAAGGCCAGGCCCAGCAACATCCAGAACTCTCGGGCACCGATGTCTTTTAACTCAGCGACATGGTCATTGGCCACCTCGCCAAACACCACCCGTTTAATCATCCACAGCGAATAGGCGGCACCAAAAATCAGGGTGGTCGCCGCCAGCAGCCCAATCCAGAAGTTGTAATCCACGGCACCGAGGATCACCATAAACTCGCCCACGAATCCACTGGTGGCCGGCAGGCCACTATTGGCCATGGAAAACAATACAAAGAGCGCGGCAAACTTCGGCATACGGTTCACCACACCGCCGTAGTCGGCGATCTGCCGGGAATGCATGCGGTCATATAACACTCCGATGCACAGGAACATCGCCCCGGAGATAAACCCGTGGGAGATCATCTGCACAATGCCCCCCTGCACGCCGAGGGTGTTGAACATGAAAAATCCCAGGGTCACAAACCCCATGTGGGCAATCGAGGAATAGGCCACCAGCTTTTTCATGTCCGCCTGCACCAAGGCCACTAACCCGATGTACACCACCGCGATCAGCGATAAGGTGATCATGAACGTGTCCAGCTCGTGGGCGGCGTCCGGTGCAATCGGCAACGAAAACCGCAGGAATCCATAGGCACCGAGCTTCAGCATGATGGCGGCCAGCACGACCGAGCCGCCGGTGGGCGCCTCCACGTGAGCATCGGGCAGCCAGGTGTGCACCGGCCACATCGGCACCTTGACGGCAAAGGCGACCAGGAAGGCGATAAAGATCAGGATCTGCGCCTCCAGCGGCAGGGGCAGCTTATGCCAGGCCAGCACGTCAAAGCTTCCGGACTTCATGTACAGGTACACGATGGCCACCAAGGTGAGCAGTGAGCCCAATAAGGTGTAGAGAAAAAACTTAAAAGCCGCGTAAACGCGATTGGGTCCACCCCAGATGCCGATGATCAAGTACATCGGAATCAGCGTGGCCTCAAAAAAGACATAGAACAATACGCCATCCAATGCGCTGAACACCCCGATCATTAACCCGGAGAGCACTAAAAAAGCGCCCATGTACTGGCCGACACGCTCTTCGATCACTTCCCATGCCGCGATCACGACAAAGATGGTGATCAGGGCCGTAAGCGGAATAAACCACATCGATAGACCATCGATCCCCAGGTAGTACTGAATGCCAAAGCGCTCAATCCAGGGGGCTTTTTCCACAAACTGCATGCCGCTGGCGGCACGATCAAATCCAACGATCAAGGGCAGGGTCACCAGAAACCCCAGCACCGCACCGGCGAGCGCCATCAGACGCACGGTCGACGTGGCCAGGTTCCGCGGGGTGGTGAAGAGCAAAGCGGCGCCCCAGACGATGGGCAGCCAAATGGCCAATGACAGTACAGGGAATGCGTTACTCATCATTTCACCATCGCCGTTGAACTCACCATCACCGGCGCAAACCACCACAGCAGTAAGGCCACGCCCAGAATCATGGCAATCGCATAGTGGTAAAGGTATCCGCTTTGTCCGATGCGCATGATTGAGGCCACGGCCGCCACGACCCGGGCGCTGCCATTGACCATGAATCCGTCGATCAGACCCTGATCCGTGCGCTTCCACAGTTGAGTGCCCAACAACCGGGCCCCACCGGCAAACACCACCTCATTGAACCGATCCATGAAGTACTTCTGCTCCATGACGTGATGCAGGGCGGCGAAACGGGTCTGGATGGCCTGCGGAATGGACGGCTTCATCAGATAGAAATAGGCACTCAGACCCACACCGGAAAGCGCCAACCAGAACGGCAAGGTCTGCACACTGTGCAAGGCCAGTGCCAAGGCCCCGTGATAGTGGGCCGCCAAGGTCGCCATGGCGGGATGACCGGCGTCAACATGAATCACGCCTCTAAACACATCGCCAAAGAGCATGGGGCCGATGGTGATGGCGCCGAGGACCACGGACGGCAGGGCCAAGGCGATGAGGGGCAGTGTCACCACCCACGGCGACTCATGCGGCTCGCCGCCGTGATGGCCATCGTCATGACCATGGCCATGCCCAGCCCCATGTGTCCAGCGCGGCGTGCCATGAAACACCAGGAAGAACATCCGGAAGGAGTAAAACGCGGTCACAAACACACCGAGCAGCAACATCAGATAGACCACGGGCGCGGCCACCAGATTCGAGGCGCGCACGGCCTCGATGATCATGTCTTTGGAATAAAACCCGGAAAACAACGGCGCGCCGATCAGCGCCAATGATCCCAACAGGGACACCGCCCAGGTGATGGGCATCTTCTTCCACAGTCCGCCCATATGGCGAATGTCCTGCTCATGATGCATTCCAATGATCACGGAACCGGCCGCCAGGAACAGCAGCGCCTTGAAAAACGCATGGGTCATGAGGTGGAAAAAAGCCACCGAATAGGCCGAGGCGCCCAGGGCCACCGTCATATAGCCCAACTGTGACAGCGTCGAATAGGCCACCACGCGCTTGATGTCGTTCTGAATAATGCCCAGAAATCCCATGAAGAGCGCCGTAATCGCACCGATAATCAACACAAAAGAGAGCGCGATATCGCTGAGTTCAAACAATGGCGACATGCGCGAGACCATGAAAATGCCGGCGGTCACCATCGTAGCGGCGTGAATCAGTGCCGAGATCGGTGTGGGGCCCTCCATCGAGTCGGGCAGCCAGACATGCAACGGAAACTGTGCCGATTTGCCCATGGCGCCAATGAACAGACAGATGCAGGCCACGGCCAACAGAGGCCAGTCGGCTCCTGGAATCAGGCGAATGGACTCGCCCGCCAGTTTGGGGGCGGCAGCAAAAGTCTGCGCGTAATCCAGCGATCCCGTGTGGGCCAACAGCAGGCCGATGCCCAGTATGAATCCAAAGTCGCCCACGCGATTGACCAAAAAAGCCTTGAGATTGGCATAGATCGCCGTGGGCCGCGTATACCAGAATCCGATCAGGAGATAGGACACCAGGCCCACCGCCTCCCAACCGAAAAACAACTGTAGGAAGTTGTTGCTCATGACGAGCATCAGCATGGAAAACGTGAACAGGGAGATGTAGCTGAAAAACCGCTGGTAGCCCGGATCATCGTGCATGTAACCAATGGTGTAGACGTGCACGGCCAAGGATACCGAGGTCACCACCACCATCATGATGGCCGAGAGCGTATCGATCAGAAACCCAACCTCCAGCGTGAGGCCGCCGATCTGGGCCCAGGTGTAGACCGATCCGTTAAACGTGTTGCCCGAGAGCACATCAGAGAGCACCACCAAGGAGGCCACCAGCGATACCGCCACGCCCGAGATGGTCACCCAATGGGCACCGGCACGACCGACGCGGTGCCCAAACAGACCCGCGACGATCGCACCGAACAGGGGTGCCAGGGGTACCAGGAGATAAAGCATCTTCATCGCAGATCAGCCCTTCAGTTCATCGAGCTCTTCGACCTCGACGGTATTCAAGTTTCTGAACAAGACCACCAGGATCGCCAGTCCAATGGCCGACTCGGCCGCGGCCACGGTCAGAATAAAAAACACGAACACCTGTCCGGCGGCATCGCCCAGGAAATGGGAAAACGCGATGAAGTTCATGTTCACCGCCAACAACATCAGTTCGATGGCCATCAGCAAGACAATCAGGTTCTTGCGGTTCATGAAGATGCCAATCACCGACAGGGCAAAGAGGATCGCCCCCAGCGTTAGAAAATGGGCCAGTGTCACCATGGCTTAGCCCCCCTTCCCGTCATCGGTCTCGGGCACCGCGGGCCGCACCGGGGCCACCTTGACCAGGCGCACCCGATCCTGGGCGCGCACCCGCACCTGCGCGCTCGGACTCTGACTCTTCACATCTTTACGACGGCGCAGCGTGAGTGCAATCGCGGCCACGATGGCCAACAACAAAATCACTGCGGCAATCTGAAAGGCGTAGACATAGTCGGTGTAGATCAACCGGCCCAGGGCCTTGGTGTTGTCATAGTTGGCGGGCAGTGCCGCCACGGCGCTCTCCGGCACATTAAAGCTGCGGATCACCACGGCGGCCATTTCAAAAATAATCAGACCGCCCACCGGCGCGGCCACACGAAGATTGGCCCAGAACCCCTGGCGGAGTTTCTCGAGATCAAAGTCAATCATCATCACCACGAACAGGAACAGCACCATCACCGCGCCCACATAGACCAGCACCAGGGTGATGGCCAGGAACTCAGCGCGCAGCAACAGCCAGATGGCTGCAGCACTGAAAAAACTCAGCACCAGGTAAAGGGCCGCATGCACAGGGTTGCGCGCGGTGATCACGCGAATAGCGGCAAACACCGTGATGGCAGCGAATGCGTAAAAGAGGGTTAAGGTGATATCAAACATCCGGTTGGCCTATCGATAGCGGGCATCGTCCTCACGGGCGTTGGCGATCTCCTGCTCATAACGATCCCCCACGGCGAGCAGCATTTCCTTGGTGAAGTACAGATCACCCCGCTTCTCGCCGTGATACTCGTGAATATGGGTCTCCACGATCGAGTCCACAGGGCAGCTCTCCTCGCAGAATCCGCAGAAAATACACTTGGTCAGGTCAATGTCGTAGCGCGTGGTGCGTCGCGTGCCGTCGGCACGGACATCCGATTCAATGGTGATCGCCTGGGCTGGGCAGACCGCCTCGCAGAGTTTGCAGGCGATGCAACGCTCTTCACCATTGGGATAACGGCGCAGCGCATGCAGTCCGCGAAACCGCGGCGACATCGGTGTTTTCTCTTCGGGGTATTGGATGGTGATCTTACGGGCAAACAGATACTTGCCCGTCAAGGCCATGCCACGCAGCATCTCCAGCAGCAGAAACGATCGGAAGAAATTAATAAGTCCGCTCACGGTGCCCCCTTACCAGATTGACCAAGGGGTCTGCATCCACAGACCAATGACCACCAGCCAGACCAGGGTCACCGGAATAAAGATCTTCCAGCCCAGACGCATGATCTGGTCATAGCGGTAACGTGGGAACGATGCGCGCATCCAAATGAACACGCTCACCACCAAAAAGGTTTTGATGCCCAGCCAGATCCAGCCGGGGATGAAATTCAGGGCGTCGATCGGCGCATCCCAACCCCCCAGAAATAGGAGTGCCGCCAGCGCGGATAACAGAATCATGTTGGCGTACTCGGCCAGGAAGAACACCGCAAAGGCCATGCCGGAGTATTCCACCATGTGGCCGGCCACGATCTCGGACTCTCCTTCGACCACGTCAAAGGGATGGCGATTGGTTTCCGCCACACTGGAGATGAAATACACCACGGCCACGGGCAGCAGCGGCAGCCAGTTCCATGACAGGAAGTTCAAACCATACTGTTCCGTGAACAATCCTTTTTGCTGGCCAACCACAATCTCGGTCATGTTCAGACTGCCGCTGACCATCAACACGCAGACCAGGGCAAAGCCAATGGCCAACTCGTACGACACCATCTGGGCCGAGGCGCGCATGGCGGCCAGAAACGCGTATTTCGAGTTCGATGCCCACCCCGCCAGGATCACCCCATAGACCTCCAACGACGTGATGGCCAAAAGCAACAATAAACCGGCATTGACATTGGCCAGCACCACCTCGGGGCCAAAGGGCATCACCGACCAGGCGGCCATGGCCGGAAGAATGGTCATGATCGGGCCCAGGATGTAGAGCCCGCGACTGGCCTGCGACGGCATGATGATCTCTTTGGTCATCAGCTTGACCGCATCGGCAATCGGCTGCAGCAGACCCAAGGGACCCACACGGTTCGGACCCAGACGCACGTGCATCCAGCCGATCAGCTTGCGCTCCCAGAGCGTGAGGTAGGCCACACAGGCCAATATCGGCAGCACCACCGCCACAATCTTGATGAGCGTCCAGGCGACCACCCAGGCATCACCGAGCACGGACTCGCCAAACACATGAATGCCCAAGAGCAGCTCATTCATGTCAGGCGGCCTCCAACTCAATGGGCCCAATCATCGGACCAAGTTCGGATGAGAGCGCATGGGCCGCCGACAGGCGCACGACACCCGGCGCCACACGGGCATCGCTGGCGACCTCAAGAATCGCGCTCGCACGGCCGCCCTGCACGCACTTCATCTTGACGCCATCGGCCAGACCCAGGCGTTGAACATCGGCCGGGTTCATCCAGGCCTTGGGAGGCGCACTCACCCGCATCTCCTGCAGCGCCGGTGCATGACGCGTAATGGCGTCACTGCGGTAGATCGGCACATCGGCCACGCGCACGAGTCCCGTGCGCTCACTGGCTGCAAGTGGTGCGGCGTCTCCTACGGTGTTCACACGGACCGACAATCCGGGGATGATGGCCCCGGGCTTCACATAGCCCAACACGCTCTGACGGACTTCTTCGGACGATTCAAACGCAAAGTTCTCCGCACCCACCATATTGCCCAGGACACGCAGCACCTTCCATCCAGGGCGGGCCGCACCTTGAGGTCGTACTACCGCCTGGATCGCCTGCAGTCGGCCTTCGCAGTTCACATAGGACCCCGAGGTTTCGGTGTACGGTGCGATCGGCAACACCACATGGGCCACCGACATCGCCCCATCTTTAAACGGGGTCAAGGCCACCACCATCTTGGATGATTTCAATGCCGTGCGCGCCTGATAAGGATTGCCATAATCCATGGTCGGATCCAGGTTCACCAGAATCACACTGTCGGACGATGTGGCGAACATATTGGCGGCATCCAGGCCACCGTGCGTGGGCACGGCCTTGGCCAGATACCCCCCCACACCGTTGGCACCCTCGACGGTAAATCCAATCCGACACCCCACGCGATCGGCCACGGCTTGCGCTGCCGACCAGACGGCGGCTGCCTGCGGATGAGCCAGCACACTATTGCCCAGAAGAATCGCGGCATGCTGCGATGGGTCCGAGGATCCCTGCAGATGTTGCACCAAGGCCTCGCTCTGCAAGGCCTGCACCCACTCCGTGGGAGAGACCACGATGGACTGGGCCTGCGGCATGAGCAGATCCTCGGCCACCGCATTCACGGTCACCAGTTGAGCCCCATGACGCACTGCCTGACGCAACCGTTGCGCAAGCAAGGGATGATCGCCACGCAGAAAAGATCCCACGACCAACACGCGATCCAAGTCACTCACCTCGGCCAGGGTCATGCCGAGTGTGGGCGTGCCGGCAAAGCACTGATCGAAACCGGTCTGCCCCAATCGCGGGCGGCAATCGATGGCGTCGCTCTTTAAGGCGCGGGTCAGGCCCGCCGCCAAGGCAAGTTCCTCAATGGTGCTGTTGGGCGAACAGAGTGTGCGCACCTGATTCGGGCCGCGATCAGCCGAGGCCTTCAGGGCGGTGGCGACCTTCTCGAGGGCCTCACCCCAACCGGCCTCACGCCAGGTGCCATCGGCGTCGCGCAGCATGGGCGTGGTGAGCCGCTGTGGGCTATTTAATCCTTCGTAACTGAACCGATCCCGATCCGAGATCCAACATTCATTGATGTCCTCGTTTTCAAACGGCACCACACGCTTGACTTCACTATTTTTAGACTGCACCACGATATTGGCACCAATGCTGTCGTGCGGACTCACGGAGCGCTTGCGCGACAACTCCCAGGTACGGGCGGAATAACGGAAGGGTTTGCTGGTCAGCGCACCGACCGGGCAGATGTCAATCATGTTGCCCGAGAGTTCACTCTCCACGGCATTGCCCACAAAGGACATGATTTCGGAGTGCTCACCGCGGCCAGCCATGCCAAGCTCCATCACGCCGGCGATCTCCTGACCAAACCGCACGCAACGGGTGCAATGAATGCAACGGCTCATTTCCTCGGCCGAGATCAACGGACCCATGGACTTGTGAAAGACCACGCGCTTCTCTTCAGTGTAGCGGGATGCCGACGGTCCATAGCCCACGGCCAGGTCCTGCAGCTGGCACTCGCCGCCCTGATCACAGATCGGGCAGTCCAGTGGGTGATTGATCAGCAGAAACTCCATCACGCTCTTTTGGGCCTGCTTGGCTTTATCCGAGGCGGTGAACACCTTCATGCCGGCGGTCACCGGTGTGGCGCAGGCCGGCAAGGCCTTAGGCGCCTTCTCCACTTCGACCAGGCACATGCGGCAGTTGGCAGCGATCGACAACTTCTTGTGATAGCAGAAATGCGGAACGTACAGGCCGAGCTTGGTGGCGGCATCCATCACCATGCTGCCTTCCACTACCTCGACCTTCTTGCCATCGATCTCAAGTTCAACCATGTCGCTTACTCACCCATCCGCTCTACAGGTAATCGTCCACCACGCAGCGCTTGTGCGTGATGTGGTGCTCAAATTCACTGCGAAAATGCTTTAAAAAGGCCCGTACAGGCATGGCCGCGGCATCGCCAAGGGCGCAGATCGTGCGGCCCTGGATATTTCCGGCCACCTCGTTGAGCCGATCCAGATCCTCCATCGTGCCCTGACCGTGTTCGATGCGCTGGACCATGCGCCACAGCCATCCAGTGCCCTCGCGGCAGGGTGTGCACTGACCGCAGGACTCTTCATAGTAGAAATACGACAATCGCAACAGACTGCGCACCATGCAACGGGACTCATCCATCACGATCACTGCGCCAGAGCCCAGCATCGAGCCCGCCTTTGCAATCGCGTCGTAATCCATATCGGTGGCCATCATGATCTCGGCCGGCAACACCGGCATCGACGATCCGCCCGGAATGACGGCCTTCAGCCGTCGGCCATCGCGCATGCCGCCGGCGAGCTCCAAGAGTTTTGCAAACGGTGTGCCCAACGGGATTTCATAGTTGCCCGGCCGCTCCACATCCCCCGACACGGAGAACACCTTAGTGCCACCGTTATTGGGTTTGCCCACTTCCAGATAGGCCTGCCCCCCATGACGGATGATCCACGGCACGGCCGCAAAGGTCTCCGTGTTGTTGATCGTGGTGGGTTTGCCGTAGAGGCCATAACTGGCTGGAAACGGCGGTTTGAATCGTGGCTGACCCTTCTTGCCCTCGAGCGATTCCAACAGTGCCGTCTCTTCGCCACAAATGTAAGCCCCGAATCCATGGTGGGCGTGCAGCTGAAATGAAAACTTCGAGCCGCAGATGTTCTTGCCCAAAAACCCGGCGGCACGGGCCTCATCCAAGGCCTCTTCAAAGCGTTCGTAGACTTCCCAGATCTCACCGTGAATGTAGTTGTACCCCACCGTGATGCCCATCGCATACGCCGCAATGGCCATACCTTCGATCACGATGTGCGGGTTGTAACGCAAAATGTCGCGGTCCTTGCAGGTTCCCGGTTCGCCCTCATCGGAATTGCAGATCAGATACTTTTGAATCGGGAGTTTGGCCGGCATGAAACTCCACTTCAGGCCCGTCGGGAAACCCGCACCGCCGCGGCCACGCAAACCCGACGCCTTCACCTCGGCGATGACGTCCTCCGGGGTCATGCCCGAGAGGATTTTCTTGAGCGCCTGATAGCCGCCGCGCGCCTGATAGTCCTTCAGTCGCCAGCCATCCGGGGTCAGTCCGGCCAGGATCTGCGGACTGATATGCCGCCCATGAAAACACGTGTCAATCATCGGGATCTCGGGTGCACCCATCATGCGCCTCCCTTCGTGGACGTGGCGCCAGCGCCCGCCTGCGCACGGCATTCCTCGAGCAATGCATCGATGCGGTCATTGGACATGAAACTGCACATCCGATGGTTGTTGACCAGCATCACGGGGGAGTCGGCACAGGCGCCCATGCACTCCCCTTCCTTGAGCGTAAACAGGCCATCGGCCGTGGTCTCGTTAAAGCCAACGCCCAGCTTGGCCTTCAGATACTCCGCCGCCTGATTGCCGCTGCGCAACGCACACGGCAGGTTGGTGCACACGGTGATCTTGAACTGCCCCACGGGGGCCAGGTTGTACATGGTGTAGAAACTGGCCACCTCGTGGACCGCGATGGCGGGCATGCCCAGATAGCTCGCGACATCGCGCTCCACTTCCGGGGAGATCCATCCCACTTCCCGCTGGGCAATCGTTAAGGCCGACATCACCGCCGACTGCTTCTGATCCGGGGGGTACTTGGCCACCTCGCGGTCGATGCGTCGATAGGCATCGGGCGATAAGACCGGCTCGCGCGGACGCTCGGATAGCGAGAGTTGGGTGGGCGTGGAGGCGCTGCTCATCGATCAATCTCTCCAAACACGATGTCTTGCGTGCCAATGATGGTGACCACGTCGGCGATCATGTGCCCGCGTGCCATCTCATTGAGTCCCTGCAAATGGGCAAAGCCGGGCGCACGAATCTTCAGCCGATAGGGTTTGTTGGCGCCATCGGACACCAGATAAATACCAAACTCCCCTTTGGGATGCTCCACCGCCGCATAGCACTCGCCTTCGGGCACGTGAAACCCTTCGGTGAAGAGCTTAAAGTGGTGGATCAACTCTTCCATGTTGGATTTCATGTCGAGTCGCGCCGGCGGCGAGACTTTGTGATTATCCGACATGACCGGTCCGGGGTGTTGGCGAAGCCACTCCACGCATTGGGCGATGATGCGATTGCTTTCACGCATCTCGGCCATGCGGCACAGATACCGATCGTAGGAATCGCCTTCCTTGCCCACCGGGATATCAAAATCCAGCTGGTCGTAGACCTCATAAGGCTGATGTTTGCGCAGATCCCAGACCACGCCGGAACCGCGCAACATCGGACCGGTAAAGCCCATCGCCTTGGCACGCTCGGCCGAGACCACGCCAATGCCCACCAGACGCTGCTTCCAGATCCGATTGTCGGTGAGCAGGGTCTCGTACTCATCGACATAGCCGGGAAAGCGACGGGTGAAGTCTTCGATAAAGTCGAGCAGACTGCCCTGGCGGTTTTCGTTTAAACGCCGCGCCGCGTTGTCCGAGCGCTTGCGATTGACCAGGTACTGCGGCATGCGATCCGGCAGATCCCGATAGACGCCGCCCGGACGGTAGTAGGCCGCGTGCATCCGAGCACCCGAGACGGCCTCGTAGACATCCATGAGGTCCTCGCGCTCGCGAAAGGCGTACAGGAATACCGCCATCGCACCCACATCCAAGCCATGGGCACCGATCCACAGCAGGTGATTGAGAATACGGGTGATCTCATCGAACATGACGCGGATGTACTGCGCCCGAATCGGCACGTCCACCCCCATGAGTTTCTCAATGGCCATGACATAGGCATGCTCATTGACCATCATGGACACGTAATCCAGGCGATCCATGTAGGGCACCGACTGGATAAAGGTCTTTTGTTCGGCGAGCTTCTCGGTGCCCCGATGCAAGAGACCAATATGGGGGTCGGCCCGCTGGACCACCTCGCCATCAAGTTCGAGCACCAGACGCAGCACACCGTGGGCCGCAGGATGCTGCGGTCCGAAGTTCAAGGTGTAGTTTTTAATGTCGGCCACGGATCGATCCTGGGTTATTGCGGAATAAATCCGCCGTAGTTGTCCTCACGGATCACGCGCGGGGTCTGATCGCGTGGCTCAATGGTCACCGGCTGGTAGATCACCCGTTTCTGCTCCGGGTCATAGCGCATCTCCACATAACCCGACATCGGAAAATCTTTTCGAAATGCGTGCCCCACAAACCCGTAGTCCGTGAGGATGCGGCGCAGATCATCGTGACCATCAAACACGATGCCGTACATATCAAATGCCTCGCGCTCATACCAGTTGGCGGCCGACCACAGATCGGTGAGCGAGGCCACTACGGGCAGTTCGTCATCGGGGCAGAACACCCGCAGACGAAGCCGCTGATTGAGCTCCACGGACAACAGATGCACCACCACCGCAAACCGCGGGCCCTCGTAGCGGCCGTCTTGGTAGTCGCGATAGTCCACGCCACACAGATCAATCAGGGTGTCAAACCGCAGGCCGGGAGTGTCGCGCAGACGCTGGCCGACATCCCAGTACTGGTCGGCCGATACGGTCAGCGTGGTTTCACCCAGGGCCACCTGGACCTGTCGGACGGCGCTGCCCAGCGTGGATTCAAGAATAGAGGCCAAGGTGCTCATGAATCAGCTCCGCGCGATCGTACTGGTGCGACGAATCTTGTTTTGCAATTGAATGATCCCGTAGATCAGGGCTTCGGCGGTGGGCGGACAGCCCGGAACGTAGATGTCCACCGGCACGATGCGGTCACACCCGCGCACCACCGAGTAGCTGTAGTGATAGTAGCCGCCACCGTTGGCGCACGACCCCATCGAGATCACCCAACGCGGCTCCGGCATTTGGTCGTAGACCTTGCGCAAGGCGGGCGCCATCTTGTTGCACAACGTGCCCGCAACGATCATGACGTCGGACTGTCGCGGACTCGGTCGAAACACCACACCGAAGCGATCGAGGTCGTAGCGGGACGCCCCCGCGTGCATCATCTCCACCGCACAACAGGCCAGCCCAAAGGTCATGGGCCAGAGCGAGCCTGTACGCGTCCAATTGATGATGGTGTCGGCCGAGGTGGTCAGAAACCCTTGTTTGAAAACGCCGTCAATCGCCATGTCGTGTCGCGCCTCCCGTGTCCCGTGTCGCCCTGTGGTCCCGCGTTCCGGTCGCTATTCCCAATCCAGTGCGCCCTTCATCCATTCATAGATGAAGCCGAGCACCAGAATGGACAGAAAGACCATCATGGACAGAAACCCAAACAACCCAATATCTTTTAAGACCACCGCCCACGGAAACAGGAAGGCAATCTCCAGGTCAAACAGGATGAATAAGATGGCCACCAGGTAGTAGCGCACGTCAAACTGCAGGCGCGCGTCTTCAAACGCCTCGAACCCGCACTCGTAGGGCGACAGTTTTTCCGGATCGGGGCGGCTGGGTCCCAATATCTTGCCCACCGTCATCGACGCGATGCCAATGGCGCCGCCGACCAGAATAAACATCAACACCGGAAGGTATTGCTCTAAGTTCACGACTCAATCCCCGGAAGTATTTTTTTATTACTTCTTCTTTCCCTGTTTGGTGCCGACGGCGAGACTCGAACTCGCACAGCTTGCGCCACTGCCCCCTCAAGACAGCGTGTCTACCAATTTCACCACGTCGGCGACAAAACTCTCGCAAAACCCATACTACCCCGACTGTCCCGTCGGTCCAAAAAATTCCTTACTTCTTGCCCCCACTTGCCGGTGCAGACGGCACCGATGACCCGGCCGGTGGCAGTTGCGATGGCACGGGCACCGACGACGGCGCCTCGGGTGCCGATTGCATCACGCTGCCAGATCCCGCGGGCTGCTGACTCTTGGTGGCAATGAACGACAAGGCCAAGGTCGCGATAAAAAAGACCGTGGCCAAAATCCCCGTGGTTCGACTCAAGAAATTGGCGGACCCAGTGGCGCCAAACACGCTGCCCGCCGAACCGGACCCAAATGCGGCACCCATGTCCGCCCCTTTGCCCTGTTGCAACAACACCAGCACGATGATGCCGATGGCCGAGAGCACCTGAATCGTCAACACTAAATTTCCTAACCAGCTCATTTCCTTAACCCCTTACGGCACACGCAATGGTGTAGAACTCCTGCGCCTGCAATGAGGCACCTCCCACTAAGGCGCCATCGATATCCGGCTGCGCAAATAACTCGCGTGCGCTCGCCGCTTTCACACTGCCCCCGTACAACAACACCACCTGTTCGGCAGCGTTCGCATCCATCCGCGCAATTTCGGCGCGAATCGCAGCGTGCATTTCCTGGGCCTGCGCCGCGGTGGCGCTGCGGCCCGTGCCGATGGCCCAAATCGGCTCATAGGCGAACACGGCACTGGCCAAGCGCTTCTCTTCGGCCAATCGCACAGCCACTGCACGCACCTGGCCACACACCACCGGTATGGCCTGGCCTCGATCCCGAATCTCCAACGATTCGCCCACACAAACGATCGGGGTGAGGCCCGCCAACGCCACGCGCACCGCTTTTGCGGCCACCACGGCATCCGACTCTCCCCAACGCACGCGGCGTTCGGAGTGCCCCACCAAGGCAAACTGCGCCTCAAAGTCCTGCAGCATGGCCGCCGATACTTCTCCGGTGAATGCGCCCTGCTCTTCTGCACTCACATCCTGGGCGCCCCAACCCACCGAATGGCCCTTTAAACGTACCGCGGCCTGAAACAAATAGGGGAAAGGAACGGCCACCGCGCAACGGGCAATCGGCGCATCTTTGGGATGCTGATCGAGAGCCCCTAGAAGCGCAGACAGCAGGCCTTCGTTCTCGACCATGCTGCCATGCATCTTCCAGTTACCGACGACCCAAGGCCGTCGCTGCGCTGCACCAGAGTTTACCATCAGGCGCTTGGCGTTCCCTGTGCAGGAGCCCCCGTGGAGGCCCCTTCCGCAGGCGCTTCCAGCAAGGCCTTCATGGACAAACGCAGACGCCCTTTGTCATCGGCCTCCAGCACTTTGACGCGAATCGATTGGCCCTCTTTCAGATAATCGGAGACCTGATTCACGCGTTCATTGGCAATCTGTGAGATGTGCAACAGGCCATCTTTACCCGGCAGGATCGACACGATCGCGCCGAACTCCAACAGACGCAGCACCGTACCGTCGTAGGTCTTGCCCACTTCGACTTCGGCGGTGAGTTCCTCGATGCGCTTGATGGCTGCGCGTGCGGCATCGCCCGTGGTAGCGGCCACGGTAATCGAACCGTCTTCCTGAATGTCGATCTGCGTTCCCGTTTCCTCGGTGATGGCCCGAATGGTGGCGCCACCTTTGCCGATCACATCGCGAATCCGCTCAGGATTGATCTTCATGGTGTAAAGACGCGGCGCAAACTCGGAGAGTTCCTCGCGGGCATGGTCCAGAGCAGCCTTCATCTTGCCCAGAATATGCAGTCGGGCCTCCAGGGCCTGGGCCAGGGCGACCTGCATGATTTCTTTGGTAATGCCTTGGATCTTGATGTCCATCTGCAGCGCAGTGACACCGTTTTCGGTGCCCGCGACCTTGAAGTCCATGTCGCCCAGGTGATCTTCATCGCCCAGGATGTCCGTGAGCACCGCAAACCGGCCACCGTCTTTGATTAAGCCCATGGCGATTCCGGCCACGTGGGCCTTCAACGGCACGCCGGCATCCATCAGGGCGAGACAGCCGCCGCAGACCGAGGCCATGGAAGACGAACCGTTGGACTCGGTGATCTCGGAAACCACGCGCATGGAATAGGCGAATTCCTCGGGACTCGGCAACACGGCCACGAGTGCACGCTTGGCCAGTCGGCCATGGCCGATCTCGCGCCGCTTGGGTGTGCCCACGCGACCGCATTCGCCGGTGGCATAGGGTGGCATGTTGTAGTGGAGCATGAAGCGCTCACGGTACTCGCCCGCCAAGGCATCGATGATCTGCTCATCGCGGTTCGTGCCCAAGGTGGCCACGACCAGTGCCTGGGTTTCGCCACGGGTAAAGAGCGCGGTGCCATGGGTACGCGGCAACACGCCGGTACGAATCTCAATGGGCCGAACCGTACGCGTATCGCGGCCGTCGATGCGGGGCTCGCCATTTAAGATCTGCGAGCGCACCACATTGGCTTCAATTCCAAACAAGGTCTCCGCGACCAGGTTGGCATCCAGAGACTTGCCCGATGCGGCCGCTTCTTCGGCGATCTTGGCTTCGATGTCAGCGTAGATGGTTTTCAGCTTCTGGGAGCGCTCCTGCTTGTTGCGCATGCCGTAGGCCTCTTTGAGCGGGGCCTCGGCCAGCGCCTTGATGCGCCCGATCATGGCCTCGTCTTTTTCCGCCGGTTTCCAGTCCCACTCGGGCTTGCCCGCTTTTTCCACCAGACGGTTGATCGCGGCAATCGCGATCTTGCCCTGATCGTGGCCAAACACCACCCCCCCCAACATCACTTCTTCCGACAGCTGTTGGGCCTCGGACTCCACCATCAACACGGCCGACTCGGTGCCGGCGACCACCAGATCCATCTTGGAGCTCTTCAGCTGCGTGGCGGTGGGATTTAACACATACTGACCATCGATATAACCCACGCGTGCCGCGCCAATCGGGCCATTAAAAGGCACACCGGAGATCGCCATCGCGGCCGACGCACCAATCAAGGCCGCAATGTCCGGATCGATTTCAGGATTCAGGGAAACGACGGTGCAAACCACCTGGACTTCGTTATAAAAGCCATCGGGGAACAAGGGGCGCAGGGGCCGATCAATCAAACGCGAGGTGAGCGTTTCTTTTTCCGAGGGGCGGCCCTCACGCTTGAAAAACCCGCCTGGGATCTTTCCGGCAGCGTAGGTCTTCTCAATGTAATCCACCGTTAAGGGGAAAAAATCCTGGCCAGGTTTGGCACTTTTGGCAGCGACCACCGTGGCCAGCACGATCGTATCTTCCACATTGACCAGCACCGCACCGCCGGCCTGACGGGCAATCTCGCCCGTTTCCAACACCACTTTGTGCTGGCCATACTGAAACTCTTCTTTAGCAATATTAAACACAACGTTTCCTTATCTCTTAATCAACGCTTCACATCATCACGTCACATCAACGTTTCACATCATCACTTCGCTTTGCACTACACCCACACTTCACTTCAAAGTAAAAATGCCCGACCAGGGTTACCGGGCAGGCATTTTTATTCACATCTGGATCAGATCGCAGGTCGGACTGTCGATAGAAATCCTCACTGGTCCGATTATTTACGCAGGCCTAAACGCTCGATCAGCGTGCGGTAGCCCTGGACATCGGTGCGCTTCAGATAGTCGAGCAGTTTGCGTCGACGGCTGACCATTTTCAGCAGGCCGCGCCGGGAATGGTGATCCTTGGCATGGGCTTTGAAGTGGTCGGTCAGGTCATTGATCCGGGCGGTCAGCAGAGCGACCTGCACTTCCGGACTACCGGTATCGTTTTTGGCGCGCTGGTACTGCGCCATGATGTCAGGCTTATTTAACGTGGCAACGGACATGACACTCTCCTAAAAAATGTCGTAGGACTTGCGGTCGGGCCTGCCAGGGCCCGCCGTGCGGAGCTGCCTTTCAGCAACCCGTTGAATTGTAAAGGAAAATTACCTCCAAAGCCAGTGGGCGCGGGGCCAAGCGCCGGGGGGCGTGCCCCCGCGCGACCCCTTACACCATCACACCAGCTGCGGGTTGAGCTTCTCGACCTTGCTCTCCAACTTATTGAGCGCGTTCAGATAGGCCTTGGCCGAGGCCACCACGATGTCCGGGTCTGCCCCCACGCCATTCACAATCCGACCGGCCTTGGACAGCCGCATGGTGACCTCGCCCTGGCTTTCGGTGCCCGTGGTGATCGCATTGACCGAGAAGAGCAATAACTCGGAGCCGCTTTTCACGGTGGACTCAATCGCGTTGACCGTGGCATCGACCGGCCCGTTGCCATCGGCCTCGGTGGCCACTTCCCGGCCAGCGGCGGAGAACACCACCTTGGCATGGGGCCGTTCACCGGTCTCCGAACGCTGCGACAGCGATAAGAACTTGTAATGCTCATCGGACTCTTCGATCGACTCGCCCGACACCAGCGCCTGAATATCTTCGTCGAAGATCTCCGACTTGCGATCGGCCAGGTCTTTGAACCGGGCAAAGGCCTCGTTTAAGGCCTGCTCAGAGTCAAACTCAATGCCCAGATCCGTTAAGCGCTGCTTAAACGCGTTACGCCCGGAAAGCTTGCCCAGCACGATCTTGTTGGCCGACCAGCCCACATCCTCGGCGCGCATGATCTCGTAGGTTTCACGGTGCTTGAGCACGCCGTCTTGGTGGATGCCGGACTCATGGGCAAAGGCATTGGCCCCCACCACGGCCTTATTCGGCTGCACCGGATAACCCGTGATCTGGGACACCAACCGGGAGGCCGACACGATCTGAGTGGTGTCGATCTTGGTGTCGCACTTAAACACATCCTGGCGCACCTTCACCGCCATCACAATTTCCTCCAGGCTCGCATTGCCGGCGCGCTCGCCGAGCCCGTTGATGGTGCACTCCACCTGACGGGCCCCATTGAGCACGGCCGACAGGGAGTTGGCCACGGCCATGCCCAAGTCGTTGTGGCAATGCGTGGACCAGACCACCTTATCGGCGCCCGGCGTACGGGCGATCAACTGCTTAAAGCGCTCGCCCCAGACACCGGGCACGCTGTAGCCCACGGTATCGGGCACGTTAATGGTTTTGGCGCCCGCCTTGATCACCTCGCCAAACACACGTACCAGGAAATCAATATCGCTGCGTACCGCATCTTCTGCGGAAAATTCCACATCCGATGTGTATTCCAATGCCATCTTCACCCCTTGGATGGCCGCCTCGACGACCTGGTCGGGGTTCATGCGCAGCTTTTTCTCCATATGGATCGGGCTGGTCGCAATGAACGTGTGAATTCGGCCTTTGGCGGCCGGTCGGATCGCCTCGCCGGCCGCGCGAATATCTTTTTCCGATACACGGGCCAAGGAACACACGGTGCTGTCCTTGATCGTCTCCGCGATCGCCCGAATCGCCTCGAAATCCCCGGGGCTGGCGGCCGCAAAACCGGCCTCGATCACATCCACCCGCAGGCGCTCCAATTGACGCGCGATGCGGATTTTTTCGTCCTTGGTCATGGATGCGCCGGGGCTTTGCTCGCCATCGCGCAAGGTGGTGTCAAAAATGATTAAACGGTCGGTCATGATGCATATCCTTTGTAATCCGCCCTGCTCGAGCAGGACTGTAATGGAACTCGGGTCTGGGGTTGCCTGCTATTTTGAGATCCGGCGCAGGCAGTGGTGCTCGCGGGCACCGGCCGGTGGGGGTCGAGAGTTAGCGCCCGTGGCGCAGTCGACCCAGGGAGGATAGAAGTAGACCCAGTCCGACGGTCGTCGGTATCTGATAGGTCGTGGAATGCAAGGACAAATGATCCATAGGGCGAAACTATAAATCCTTTTCCTCAGGCTCTGCAAATACCTCCACCCGTTCTCCACGGGTTTTGCGCCAAAAAAACAACACCCAGCCCGACAGTCCATAGGCCAGCATCATCAGAAAAAGTAGCGTGGGCGGATCCTGGGAAATCAACACCAGACCCAAGGCCACCAGCACGATCACCACGAAGGGGACGCTGCGGCGCAGATTCAGGTCTTTGAAACTGTAAAACGGTACGCTGGAGACCATGGTCAGACCCGCATATACCGCCATCGACCAGGCCACCCAGCGCAGATCACGGGCCGACCAGTCGATCCACTTGGTCTCACGCAGATCGGTGGCCACCCAGACCAACCCCGCCAGAAGTGCGGCGGCCGCAGGACTGGGCAGGCCCTGGAAAAACCGCTTATCCACGATCGCGATGTTGGTGTTAAAACGCGCCAAACGCAGCGCCGCCCCGGCAATGTAGACAAAGGCCGCCAGCCAGCCGAACTTGCCCAGGCTCTGCAGCGACCACATGTAAATGATGAGCGCCGGCGCGGCCCCAAACGACACCATGTCGGCCAGGCTGTCGTATTGGGCACCGAAGTCCGAGGTGGTATTGGTGAGTCGCGCCACGCGGCCATCGAGGCTATCGAGCACCATGGCCACAAAAATCGCAATCGCCGCCTCCGTGAACCGGCCGTGCATGGCCTGAACGATGGCGAAAAACCCCGCAAACAAACACCCCGTGGTGAAGAGATTGGGCAGCAGGTAGATGCTGTTGCGTCGACGGGGAAGGCGCGTGTTCATGACTTTAAAAAGTGCACGCGGCTCAGCGCGCGGGGTTTACCAACGGGCCAGCGGCGTGGAATGGGCAGAGACTTTGTCACCCACCGAGACTAACGCCTGAGCGGTCAAGGGGCAATAGACATCCACCCGCGACCCGAACCGAATAAACCCGTAACGCGCACCGCGCAGCAGTTCATCGCCGGGCTTGGCGTAACACAGGATGCGGCGGGCCACCAGTCCGGCAATTTGAATGCAGGTCAGGCTGCGGCCCTGCGGATCCTGCAACACCATGGCACACCGTTCATTCTGTTCGCTGGCCTTGTCCACCGCCGCGTTGAGAAATGCGCCCGGAAAATACTGCACCTCGCGCACCTTGCCGTGAATGGGCGCGCGGTTCGAGTGCACATTGAACACGTTCATGAACACGCTGATCTTCAGGCTATCGGCGCCCGTGATCGGGTCGACCGCCTTGCCCACCACCACAATGCGCCCATCGGCCGGCGACGTGATGAGCCCTTCACCGAGCGGCGGTGTGCGCGCCGGGTCGCGAAAAAACTGGATCACAAACACCGCCAGCAACCAGAGCACGGCCGCGATCACACCCCAGCCCAGCCAGGTGGCGACCACGGCCAGGATCAGACTTCCGGCGACAAACGGCCAACCCTCGCGGGCAATGATCGGATGAGGGTAGCGGGGAACGTCGAAATCGGTCATCAGTTGCGTGTCTGATCCACCAGCTTGTTGGCCTTGATCCAGGGCATCATGGCCCGCAGCTTCTCGCCCACCTGCTCGATGGGATGCTCGGCGGTCAGGCGACGGCGTGACAACAGGGTCGGGGCGCCTGCGCGATTTTCCAAAATGAACTCTTTGGCGTACTCGCCCGTTTGAATACGGGTGAGCGCTTCTTTCATGGCCCGTTTGGTCTCGGCGGTCACGACCTTGGGACCGGTCACGTACTCACCAAACTCGGCGTTGTTTGAAATCGAGTAGTTCATGTTGGCAATGCCGCCCTCATAGATCAGATCGACGATCAGTTTGAGTTCGTGCAGGCACTCAAAGTAGGCCATCTCCGGTGCATAGCCGGCCTCGACCAAGGTCTCAAAACCCGCCTTGATCAACTCCACAGTACCGCCGCAGAGCACCGCCTGCTCACCGAACAGATCGGTCTCGGTCTCTTCGCGGAAGTTGGTCTGGATGATGCCGGCCTTGCCACCGCCAATTGCGCTGGCATAGGACAGCGCGATGGCCCGCGCATTGCCCGTAGTGTCCTGATGGACTGCGATCAGACAGGGCACGCCGCCGCCTTGGGCATAGGTGCCACGAACGGTGTGGCCAGGCGCCTTGGGCGCGATCATGATCACATCGAGATCGGCGCGCGGCGTCACCTGACCGTAATGCACGTTAAAGCCATGGGCAAACGCTAAGGCGGCGTTTTGCTTGATCACCGGCGCGATTTCAGCGGCGTAGACCGCACCGATGTGCTCATCGGGCATCAGCAACATCACCACGTCCGCATCCTTCACCGCATCTTTGATCTCGGCGGCCTTCAGTCCGGCTTTTTCCACTTTGGTCCAGCTCGGGCCGCCCTTGCGCACACCCACTACCACATTGCATCCGCTATCGTGCAGATTCAAAGCGTGGGCATGGCCTTGCGAGCCGTAACCAATGATCGCAACTTTTTTTCCTTTGATCAGGGAGAGATCCGCGTCTTTATCGTAGTAAACGTTCATGTTGTGTCCTTTATGTGTCGTGAGGATTATTCTGGAGTCGATGCGTAATGGCTCGCCTGGACTAGGCCTTCAGAATCCGATCACCGCGAGAGATGCCGGAGCATCCGGTGCGCACGGTTTCTAAAATGCTGCCCTCTTCCAAGGCCTCAATGAAGGCGTCGAGCTTGTGGCTGTCGCCCGTGAGTTCAATCGTGTAGGTTTTGTCGGTCACGTCAATCACACGGCCGCGAAAAATATCGGCCATGCGCTTCATTTCCTCGCGCTCTTTACCGACCGCACGCACCTTGATCAACATGAGCTCGCGCTCGATGTGCGGATGCTCAATCAGGTCCACCACCTTCACCACATCGACTAAGCGATTCAGATGCTTGGTGATCTGCTCAATGGTGTCATCCGATCCCTTGGTCGAGATGGTCATGCGCGAAAGGGATTGATCCTCGGTGGGCGCCACGGTCAGGGTCTCAATGTTGTAGGCGCGGGCCGAGAACAGGTCCACCACACGGGACAGCGCCCCGGGCTCGTTCTCAATGAGAATGGAAATAATGTGTCGCATGTCTTGGCCCCTTAGAGATCTTCTGCACCAAGCAGCATTTCGGTTAAGCCCTTGCCCGACTGCACCATCGGCCAGACGTTTTCTTCGCGGTCGGTGATGAAGTCCATGAACACCAGGCGATCTTTCATCTTGAAGGCCTCACGCAAGGCCGGCTCGACATCGGCGGGCTTGCTGATCAACATGCCCACATGGCCGTAAGCCTCGGCCAGTTTCACGAAGTCGGGAAGTGAATCCATGTAGGACTCGGCATAACGGCTCTCGTACTCGATCTCCTGCCACTGACGGACCATGCCCAGGTAACGGTTATTCAGATTGATCACCTTGACCGGCACGTGATACTGCTGGCAGGTGGAGAGTTCCTGAATGCACATCTGAATGGAGCCCTCACCCGTAATGCAGGCCACTTCGGCATCGGGATGGGCAAGCTTCACGCCCATGGCATAGGGCAACCCTACCCCCATCGTGCCCAGGCCACCGGAGTTAATCCAGCGACGCGGATAGTCAAACTTGTAGTACTGGGCCGCGAACATCTGGTGTTGGCCCACGTCGGAGGTGATGAAGGCCTCGCCCTTGGTGACTTCCCAGAGTTTTTCCACGACAAACTGGGGCTTGATCACCGTGTCGCTATTTTTGTAATTCAGGCATTGACGGCCACGCCAGTCCTGGATCTGATCCCACCAGGCCGCATGGGCCTTTTTGTTGAACTGGTGCCCGGCCGCGATGGCCTCCTTGATCTGCGCAATCATCTCGCGCATCACATCGCCCACATCGCCCACGATGGGCACGTCGACCTTCACCCGTTTCGAAATGGACGATGGATCAATGTCCACGTGGATGATCTTGCGCGGGTTTTGGGCAAAGTGTTTGGGGTTGCCGATCACACGGTCGTCGAATCGGGCGCCGATGCCCACCAACACATCGCAGTGCTGCATGGCCATGTTGCACTCGTAGGTGCCGTGCATGCCGGGCATGCCCAGGAATTTCTGATCCGTGGCCGGATAGGCGCCCAGTCCCATTAGGGTGTTGGTGCAGGGATACCCCAACAGGTCGACAAGCTCACGCAGTTCCTTCGAGGCGTTGCCCAGGATCACACCGCCACCGGTGTAGATCATCGGCCGCTCGGCCGACAGCATCAGCTGAACCGCTTTCTTGATCTGCCCGGCGTGGCCTTTGACCACCGGGTTGTACGAGCGCATCACCACTTCCTTGGGGTACTCGAACTTGCAACGATCGCGGGTGACATCCTTGGGGATGTCGACCAATACGGGGCCGGGGCGTCCAGTGCGGGCCAGATGAAAGGCTTTTTTCATGGTCATGGCCAGGTCACGGACATCCTTGACCAGGAAGTTGTGTTTCACACAGGGCCGGGTAATGCCCACGGTGTCGCACTCCTGAAAGGCATCCAGGCCGATGGCATGGGTGGGCACCTGGCCCGAAATCACCACCATCGGAATCGAATCCATGTAGGCAGTGGCAATCCCCGTCACCGCATTGGTGACCCCCGGGCCACTGGTGACCAGGCACACGCCCACGGTCTCCGTGGATCGGGCATAGGCATCGGCCGCGTGCACGGCCGCCTGCTCATGGCGCACCAGAATGTGTTTGAATTTGTTTTGCTTGTAAATCTCGTCGTAGATGTAGAGAACGGCACCGCCAGGGTAGCCAAAGATGTGATCTACGTTTTCCTCGTGCAGGCAACGCACGACGATTTCTGCGCCTGTAATGTCCATAGGTTGTCGGTCCTATCAAGTTCCAGTGATCCTTGCCCGCCGGTGCCACCCGCCCCTTGGTCCAGAGACCAGGGCCAGCGACACAGACCTTGCGACAAGGGCTTTGAGTTGACGGATCGCCGTTGCTGTCTCTTGTGGAGCCAGTACCGGCAAGGTCAAGCCCTCTAATTTAACATACCGGTATGAATCCCAAGGCTCTGGACCAATTCCTGGCAAGCGTGGAGCACCGAGCCTTCCGGATCGCGGTGATGGCCGTGCGCAACGACGAGACGGCCCTGGACCTGGTCCAAGACGCCATGATGCGACTGGCCGAGAAATACGGGGACCGTCCGGCCACCGAGTGGCCGATGCTCTTTCAGCGCATCCTGCAAAACGCCATCCTGGATCATCACCGTCGTCAAAAGGTGCGCCGGACCTGGGTGTCACTGTTTGAAGACCTGACCCCGGCGGCCGGTGATGACGAGTCGGGGCAAGACGGCGAGGGCCTGTTCGATGCGCCCGACAACCGGCTGCTGCAGCCCGAGATGCTGGCCGAGCGCCGCCAACACTGGGATCTGCTCAACGCAGCCATTGAAAACCTGCCCATCCGTCAACAACAGGCCTTCCTGCTGCGTTATTGGGAAGGGTTGGATATCGCCCAGACGGCTCAGGCCATGGGCTGCTCCGAGGGAAGCGTTAAAACCCACTGTTTTCGTGCGATAAAAAATCTGGGCGATGCCCTAAAGTTGATAGAACCCCAAGAACCATGACCACGCCCGACGAACTCATCTACCAAGCCCGACAGGCCTTGGAGCGCAGCCAGCAGCAGGTGGATCAGTCCACCCGAAATGCCCTGCGCAATGCGCGGTTGCGGGCCGTGTCGCGGGCAGAAGAGAAATTCTCGAGTCGGGCCTCCGTGCCCAGCCGTTGGCGTCTGTCCAGCGGGCAGGCCTGGGGGATGGGCTTATCGTTTGCCTCGCTGGTCACCGTGGTGGTGGGCTTGCAGATCGCCCAGACCGATGCGATCGAGCAAGACATCTTGCGCATCGCCGAAATTGATAAGCGCATGATCAGTGGTCCCTTGCCGCCAAAGGCCTACCTTGATCCTGGCTTTCTGGCTTATCAAGAAGAAACCCTAAACGCAGAGCAAGTCGTCGGGCTTACCGCGGGCATCACCATTCATGCCACCACCGTGGCCGCTGCCGGTGCGACCTCTGCCGGTCTTCGTCAGTATTGGAATGCGGGTCGGTTTTTCCCCGGCCTCGAATCTGGCCCCCAGAAATATCAGTGGGCCAAGCTCACCAACCCACAGCGCGATGCCTTGGCCCCGCTGGAAGCCTACTGGCCGGAACTCGATGAGGCCCGCAAACGTAAATGGGTCAAGATCGCCGACCGCTTTCATCTGTTAAGCGATGCGGAGCGCGCACTGGCCCAGGAACGCATGGAGGCCTGGGTCGCCCTGCCTGCCGTGGAACGACGTCAAGCCCGTGCCGTCTACGATGGTGTACGCGACACCATCCCCGAGCATGTCCGTGCCATGAAGTGGAACGAGTACCAGAAACTCAGCGAGAAAGAACGCACGCGGCTATTTGAACTTGCCCAGCAAAAAGTCGCCGAGGCCAGCGCGACCTCCGATGCAACGGCCGTGCGCACTGCACGCCCGCACTCCGCCCTTGCCCCTCGCGCTGAAAAGCCACTGTCGGCACAGTAAACTTGGGCTGTGAATTCAGCCGACACTGACGTTTCATCTTCCACCACTACCCGGATCGCATCGGCCACCGTATGGCGGCGATTCATGGGCATCGTGTACGAGGCCCTGTTGTTGTTTGGCCCCCTGCTGGTGATCGGGTTTGTCTACTCGGTGATCGTGGACTTCAGCGACAAGGCCAATCCCGATCTTCACGACATCAAGCGCACCGGACTGCAGATCATCATTGGCGCGGCCCTGTTGGTGTATTTCAGTTGGGGCTGGAGCCAGGGCCGATGCACGCTGCCGATGCAGACCCTGGGAATGCGACTGCAGTTGCGCGACGGCCGCGATGTCGACCTGCGCACCGCCATTATTCGTGCCCTGATGGCGATCCCGAGCACGCTCTCGGGCATCGGATTGTTGTGGGCGATCGTGGATCGGGATTCACAGACGATTCACGATCGGCTCGCGGGAACGCGACTGGTCTACGTTCCGGTCGGCAGAGTCATCTAGCACGCTTGTGGCCGCGCGCCGGTGCCCGCTCGGGTTGTTAGTGCACGACCCGGTCGAAGGCGAAATCGCCGTTTTTAAAATCGACCGGGATCACATCGTTGGGCCCGAACTTGCCTTCCAGAATTAACTTGGCCACCGGATTCTCGATGCGTTGCTGAATCGCGCGCTTCAGTGGTCGGGCGCCAAAGAGCGGATCAAACCCCACCTTGGCCACCTCATCGAGTGCGGCATCGGAGACTTCGAGCTTCATGTCCCGCTCCTCAACGCGGGCCTCGAGCCGCTTGAGCTGGATGCGGGCAATGTTTCGAATGTGCGCCTGCCCCAAGGCATGAAACACCACAATCTCATCAATCCGATTGATAAACTCGGGCCGGAAGTGGACTTTCACCTCGGCCATCACCGCCTCCTTGATCTCCGCAGCCGGTGAACCGGCGAGGCGTTGAATCTCTGGAGATCCCAGATTCGAGGTCATCACCACTACGGTGTTGCGAAAATCCACCGTGCGCCCCTGGCCGTCGGTCAGACGGCCATCATCCAACACCTGCAACAAGACGTTGAACACATCGGGATGGGCCTTCTCGACCTCATCGAGCAGGATCACGCTGTAGGGTTTACGCCGCACGGCCTCGGTCAGCGTGCCACCCTCTTCATAGCCCACATAGCCCGGGGGCGCACCGATCAGACGCGACACGGAGTGTTTTTCCATAAACTCACTCATGTCAATGCGCACCATCTGTTCTTCGGAATCGAACAGAAACTGGGCGAGTGCTTTGCAGAGTTCGGTCTTGCCCACGCCGGTGGGGCCCAGAAACAGAAAAGAGCCATAGGGCCGGTTGGGATCGGATAGGCCTGCGCGGGAGCGACGGATCGCATCGGAGACCAGGGTCACGGCCTCGTCTTGGCCCACCACCCGTTCATGCAGATGGGTCTCCATGGTCAGCAGCTTCTCGCGCTCGCCGGTCATCATCTTGGACACCGGAATTCCGGTGGCACGCGAGACCACCTCGGCGATCTCTTCGGCCCCCACCTGGGTGCGCAGGAGTTTCGGTTTCTGGTCCCCGGAAGAGGCCTTGGCATCAGCGGCCTTTAAACGCGCCTCCAGTTCGGGGAGCTTTCCATACTGCAACTCCGACACCTTCTGCCAGTCGCCTTTACGGGTATGGGCGTCGATCTCATGGCGGACCTGATCGATCTCTTCTTTGATCGACTGGGAGCCCTGCACGGCGGCCTTTTCCGCCTTCCATACTTCTTCGAGATCGGCCAACTCGCGTTCGAGTCGTGCGATCTCCTGCTCTAGAAGTTCAAAACGTTTTTTGGAGGCCTCGTCTTTTTCCTTGCGCACCGCTTCGCGCTCGATCTTTAACTGGATCAGGCGACGGTCCAGCTTATCCATTGATTCCGGTTTGGAATCGATTTCCATTTTGATGCGGGAGGCGGCCTCGTCAATCAGGTCAATGGCCTTGTCCGGCAGAAAACGATCCGTGATGTAGCGATGCGAGAGTTCCGCGGCGGCAACGATGGCCGGATCGGTGATGTCCACGCCGTGGTGGAGCTCATAACGCTCTTGCAGGCCGCGCAGAATCGCGATGGTGGCCTCGACACTCGGTTCGCCCACCAATACCTTTTGGAACCGCCGCTCCAGTGCCGCATCCTTTTCAATGTACTTGCGGTATTCATCCAGGGTCGTTGCACCGATGCAATGCAGCTCACCCCGCGAGAGCGCGGGCTTGAGCATATTGCCGGCGTCCATCGCACCCTCCGCTTTGCCTGCGCCGACCATGGTGTGGATCTCGTCAATGAACACAATGGGGTGACCGCTGGGATGGCTCTCCGCCATCTGGGCAATGTCTTTCAGTACCGCCTTGAGACGCTCTTCGAACTCGCCGCGATACTTGGCACCGGCGAGCAAGGCCGCCATGTCCAGTGTCAGCACCGATTTACCTTTTAAACCTTCCGGCACCTCGCCGTTCACGATCCGTTGCGCTAGGCCTTCCACGATGGCGGTTTTGCCCACACCGGGCTCACCGATGAGCACGGGATTATTTTTAGTGCGCCGTTGCAGAATCTGAATGCAGCGGCGGATTTCATCATCCCGACCAATCACCGGGTCGAGCTTTCCGCGGGCCGCACGCTCGGTCAGATCAATGCAGTATTTCTTTAACGATTCGCGTTGCCCCTCGGCCTCGGCGGAGTCCACCGACTGGCCACCGCGCACCGCGTCGATCGCCAACTCCAGGTTCTTGCGCGTTAAGCCCGACTCGCGCAGCAGTTTTCCAGCGGGTCCTTTGTCATCGGCCAAGGCCAACAGGAACAATTCGCTCGCTATGAACTGATCACCCCGTTTTTGCGCCTCGCGATCGGTCAGGTTAAACAGCCGCACGAGCTCCGAGCCCACGGTCACCTGACCTTCGGGCTTGGCCACTTTGGGCAGGCTCTCCAGTGCGCTGTCCACGGCCTGGCCCAGACGCTGAGTGTTAACACCGGCGCGCGCCAGCAATGATTTCGTGGAGCTCTCGTCCTGCTGCAACAGCGCCGAGAGCACGTGCAGGGGCTCCATCGTGGGACTGTCATACCCTACGGCCAGGCTCTGGGCGTCCGAGAGCGCCTGTTGAAAAGCGGTGGTTAATTTGTCGGTTCGCATCGTCGCATCTCACTCGATAAGGGGGTGGCGTTTGCCACGGTTAGTGTGGAGATGGGGGCATTGCGACGCGAAATCAAGGGCGCGGCTACACTG
>JACCEC011359021.1_pt1 | contig 46570 bp, 37 predicted proteins | sample 7450121 | NCBI WGS metagenome assembly JACCEC01 (sample SAMN15323455, study PRJNA562643) | freshwater metagenome | isolation source: river surface water | place: USA:Blue River Watershed | collected 2017-08-18 | reverse complement strand
GGAGTGGAGGGCGGCCGGGTTGTCCCACTCGTGATTGAAGAAGCCCACCGAACGGTAGCGTGTGGAACGCTCCTCAGGGGTGATCTCCAATCGGGCACAAATGGCCTCTTCGGGCATCGGCGGGTGGGTGCCGAGGGCGATCAGGATGTCCAAGGCGGCCACCGAACCGGACCACTCGGCATGCAGGGCCTTGAACACCGCGCCGATGGGAGCGGTTCGAGTGCCATCGGGGATGATGAGCAGGACGCGCTTGCCTTGGAACTCTCGGGCCGGATGGTGCTGGGCCACCCAGGAGGCTATTTCGGATTCGTTCATCGGGAAATCAAACCCCGGCCACAGTCGCCCGGCCGGGGCTCGGGTCATCATGGATGAGCCGATCCCGGGATGACAAATGCGATATCCCGAGGACCGGTCGCGTTCCGCGACGAAGCGGGTTGAACCCGGTCGACGCCGGGAGGGCCGCTCCGGCCCCCCTGGATCGGCCCCGTTGAGAGCCTAAAGCGCCTTGAGGGCTTCGAGCACGTCGTCGGCGTGGGTCTCGGGTTTCACCGTATCCCAGATCCGCGCGATCCGACCCTGTGCATCGATCAGGAACGTCACCCGATGCATGCCCTGATAGCGCCGGCCCATGAAGACCTTCTCACCCCAGGCCCCGAACGCCCGGGCGACGACCGCGTCGGGATCCGACAGCAAGGGGAAGGGGAGTCGATGCTTGTCGGTAAACTTGACGTGGGATTTCACCGTGTCGGCGCTGACGCCCAGCACCCGGGCCCCGGTCTTCTGGATGGCCTCGTAGCGGTCGCGGAATCCGCAGGCCTCCTTGGTGCAACCCGGGGTGTCGTCCCGCGGGTAGAAGTAGATCACCACCGGTTTTCCGAGCAGATCCTGGGAGCGGATCTCGGAACCGTCGGTGACCACGGCGTTGAACGAGGGTGCCGCGTCTCCGGCACGAAGAGTCAATGGAACAGCCTTGGCCATACCCTCAACCTATGCGGGAACCGCTCAAGCGCAATGAGCCAGCGCGGTGAGTCTGAGTCCCTCGAGCGTCAATCCGGGAACCACGGCGTCGATCTCGGGCAAGCCCCGGGCGATCAGGCGTGCGTAGCCCCCGGTGGCCACCACGGGCAGGCGGCGGACCCCCAACTCCCGACGTAGTTCGAGGATCAGGCCGCGCACCAGACCCCGGTAACCGAAGACGGCTCCGGACAGCATGGCCTCCTCGGTGTTGCGACCGACCACCCGACGGGGATTCCGGATGCGGATCCGCGGCAGGAGCGCGGTCTTCTCGTGGAGGTAATCGGTCATGGCCGAAAGTCCCGGGGCGATGATGCCGCCGACGTAATCCCCCGCGCGGTTCACCACGTCGAAGGTGACCGCGGTCCCGAAGTCGACGACCAGTGCGGGAGCCCCGTAGTGGTGGCGCGCGGCCACGGCGTTGGCCAGTCGGTCTTGTCCGATGGTGTCGGGCTTGGGGTAATCGATGCCGACGCCGCGGAGCGTGTGCGGAGTGAGTTGCAGCGGAGCCGTGTGCCAGCGGTGGTGGGCCCACTCGGTGACCGCCGTGTTGACCCTTGGTACGACACTGCAGAAGCACAGCAGGTCGGGTTTCCGTCGGCCCAACAGCGCCTCGAGCAAGGCCGGTGCGGTGCCGTCATTCCAGGCCGAAGTCGGCAGATCCCCGAGGATGCGAAGGCTTCGCGGTCCCCCCAGCCCGACATGGGTGTGGGTGTTGCCGATGTCGAGCAGGAGCATCATGGCGTCGGGCCCTTGGCCAGCGAGACATCCCCTCCGATGATGTGCTCCAGACGCCCATGATCGGTCCGGACCAGCAGCGCTCCGTCTTCATTGAGCGATTCGGCCCGGCCGATGATCACGCGGTCGGCCATGCGGATGGTGACCCGCTGGCCCAGGGTGCTGCAGCGCCGCATCCACTCGTCGCTGATCTCGTGAAAGTCACCGCGACGCAGTCGGCCATAGGCCGCCTCGAGTTCCGCGAGGACCCGGGTGGCCAGTTCGGCCCGATCGAAGGGGCGGCCCCCCTCGATCCGGAGCGAGGTGGCGATGGACCTCAACTCCGGGGGCATCTCGTCCTCGGCCAGATTGACATCGATGCCGATGCCCAGGACGACATGGCGGATATGGTCGAGTTCGGCACCCAGCTCCAGAAGGATGCCGGCGACCTTCCGGGTGCCGAAGACGATGTCGTTGGGCCACTTGATCTCGGGCTTCAACCCGGTATGCCGCTCGATCCCCCGGGCCACCGCGACGGCGCTCACCACCGTCAACTGGGTGGCGGCCGACGGGGGGAGTTGAGGGCGGAGGAGCACCGAGAACCAGAGCCCTTTTCCCGAGGGTGAAATCCACTGCCGGCCCAGACGTCCGCGTCCGCGGCTCTGGGATTCGGCGAAGACCACGATGCCCTCGCGGACTTCGTCGCGCGCCAGCTTCTCGACCACATCGTTGGTGGAAGCCGTTTCCTGGAAGACCTGGATCTCGCGACCGATGATCCGTCCGGGTCCAAGTCGGGCCATGAGGTCGTCGGCATGCAGACGATCGGGCGATGAGCGCAGTTGATAGCCGTGGTGCGGACTCGCTTCGATGTCGTAGCCGGCCTTGCGGAGCTCTTCGATGCGTGACCAGACGGCGGCCCGCGAAATGCCCAGGTCCTTGGCCAGTGCGGCCCCCGAGATTCCGGCCTCCCCGGCCGATCTCATCGCGGCAAGAATGCGGGCGTCGGGATTCACGGCATGAAGTCGAGGCCGATGTCGACGGCGCGGGCCGAATGGGTGAGCGCGCCCACCGAGATGAAGTCGACGCCGGTCTCGGCCACGCCCCGAACCGTGGATTCATGGATGCCCCCGCTGGCCTCGGTTTGGCAACGACCCGCCATGCGCCGGAGGGCTTCGCGCAGGATCTCGGGCGGCATGTTGTCGAGAAGGACTCCGGCGGCACCGGCCTCGGCGGCCCGCTGAGCCTGTTCCGGGGTGTCGGCCTCGACCTGGACGAACAACCCGGGGAATTGGGATCGGGCGCGTCGCACGGCGGCGGTCACCGGATCCGGGGCTGCGTCGGCGAGAGCGGCCAGGTGGTTGTCTTTGATGAGGATCCGATCGTGCAACCCCATGCGATGGTTGACCCCGCCCCCGCAGCGCACGGCGTATTTCTCGAATTGCCGCCACCCGGGCGTGGTTTTGCGGGTGTCCAGGATGCGGGTGCGGGTGCCCTCCAGAAGGCGGACGTAGCGGGAGGTGGCCGTGGCGACGCCGGAGAGGCGTTGCACGAAATTCAGGGCCACCCGTTCTGCCGACAGCAGGGCTCGCGAGGGGCCGGTGACTTCGAGCAGGGGAGTGCCGATTGGGCAGGACTGCCCGTCGTCGACGCGTCGGAGGATCCGAGCGTTGGGGGAAAGTTCCCGGAAGGCCATTTCGGCGAATTCAAGCCCCGCCACGGTCAACGGTTCGCGGGCGTTCATCCGGGCCGTGGATTCGGCGTCGGGGGGGATGCAGGCCAGACTGGTGGCGTCGCCGGTTCCGAGGTCTTCCTCGAGGGCCTGGACAACGGCCATCCGAATCAGTTGGGGATCCAATTGCTCCACGGCGCAAGGCTGCAAGAGTCGCGGTCGGGCGCGCAATCGGCAAAGCGCTTCAACTCGTGAAGGAAAACAAAACCGGGGCGCAGACCGTGTTGGTCGGGCACCCCGGTTGGAGGCAGGAGTTGTGAGCAGGGGTCGTTTTGAACGGCGCGAGTAGGACCGTGTTTTCGACCGTTCTGTTCGCCCCGTGTTGTTGGCGGCCTTACTGGAGCGCCTCGAACACCTTGCCCACCATGTCCTTGCTTGGGGTCAGGGTCTTGGAGCCCGGTTTCCACTTGGCGGGGCAGGCCTGATCGGGATGACGGACGAGGTAGGCGTTGGCCTCCATCTTCCGCAGCAGCTCCGAGGCGTCGCGGCCCACGTTGTAGAAGTTGATTTCGCTCGAGACCAGGGTGCCTTCGGGATTGATGATGAAGGTGCCGCGCAAGGCCAGACCGCTGCCGCAATCATAGACCCCGAAGATCCGGGAAACGGCCCCGGTGGGGTCGGCCGCCAGGGGATACTTCACGTCGGCGAGCAAGCGCTCGGAATTGCGCCAGGCCAGATGGGCGAACTTGGTGTCGGTGGACACACCGTACACGTCGCAGCCCAGGTCCTTGAGCTTGGGATGGACCACGGCCAGGTCGGCCAGTTCGGTGGGGCAGACGAAGGTGAAATCGGCCGGGTAGAACACCAGGACGGTCCAGCGGCCGCTCCGCTTGGCCTCCTCGAGGGAGAACTTGCCGAACTCGCCGGCGGCGGGATCGTAGGTTTCCATCTCGAAGGGGGGGACGCTTTGTCCGACGCGCAGTGTGATCGAGTCGCTCATATCAAAAATGGATGAATCAGCTGTTTGGAATGACTTGGATGACTGGGATGACTTGGGGTCGTTGACCAGTGGTTTTGGCGCGACGCCGAAACCGGGGACATCGATAGCATGTCCGGCCCGGGGCGCAATCGGTCGCCGTGTTTTTTTGACGGATCGCCATCGTGGAATAGGGTGGACCATGAAGCCCTCGCTCTGGTTGCTCCCCTTGCTCTGTTCCACGCTGTGGTCGGCCGAACCTTGGAACCAGTGGCGTGGACCCGCGCGCGACGGGCGCATTTCCGGAGCGGAATGGCCTTCCCGCCTTGATGAGGCCAGCCTCCGTCGGCGCTGGCGTGTGCCTTTAGGCCCCAGCTATTCCGGCCCCGTGTTGAACTCAGAGCGGGTGTTCGTCACCGAGACGGTCGACAAGAAACGCGAACGCGTGAGCGCGCTCCGCCGCTCCGACGGATCCGTGGCCTGGACGCGGGACTGGGACGGTTCCATGTCGGTGCCTTTCTTCGCCCGGTCCAACGGAGATTGGATCCGAGCCACGCCGGCGCTGGATGGGGATACGCTCTATGTGGCCGGGATGCGGGATGTCCTGGTGGCCTTGAATGCCACGGATGGCACCGAACGCTGGCGCCTCGATTTCGTGAGTCGATTCGGGTCCGACCTGCCCACCTTCGGCTTCGTGTCGTCGCCGTTGGTCGACGGCGACAGCGTCTACGTGCAGGCGGGCGGGGGCGTGGCCCGTCTGCGCAAAACCGATGGGCAGGTGATCTGGCACGGGGTCCGCGACGGCGGTGGCATGATGGGCAGCGCCTTCGGTTCGCCCGTCATCCTCACCCTGGCGGGGCGCCGGCAATTGGTCGTCCAGTCACGCACCAAACTCATCGGGGTGGGGTTGGAGGACGGCGCCGAATTGTGGTCCCTTCCGGTGGAATCCTTCCGGGGGATGAACATCCTCACGCCCACCTGGGCCGGCCAAGACCGTCTGTTCACCGCCACCTACGGGGGCAAGACCCTGGGCATCGATGTGCGCTCCGAGAACGGGCGGCTTCGCGCGGTGCCCGCCTGGGAGTTCAAGGCGCAGGGCTACATGACCTCGCCGATCATCCACGACGGTCATGCCTACCTCCAATTGCGCAGTCAGCGGGCGATGTGCATCGAACTGGCCACGGGCGTGGAGAAGTGGACCACCGGCGAGAGCTTCGGGAAGTATTGGAGCATGGTGGCCCAGGGTGACCGGATTCTCGCACTCGACGAACGGGGTGAGTTGATCCTCTTCAGGGCCGACCCGGCCCGGTTCGACGTGGTGTCGCGGCGCAAGGTCGCCGATTCGGAGACCTGGGCCCACCTGGCCGTGGACGGTGCGTCGCTCTACATCCGGGAATTGAACGGGATCAGTTCCTGGGACTGGAACAAGCCGTCTGCGCCGTGACGCGCGGGTGACTCAGAAAATGCTGCCCGCTGCGGTGCCGATCACCTGCAAGGGGCCGGCATCCTCGAGCGTTTCGGTGGCCTTCTCGACCTTCTGAAGGGTGAGCTTCAGGTTGCGCAGGAATGCGTCGTCGTTGATGAGTTGACCTACCGTGCCGTTGCCGCGGTTGAGCTTCTCGGCCACCTCGCGGAGGTTGGTGAGCATGTTGGTGGTCTCGCGGAAGAGGGAATCATCGACCAACAAGCGGCCGATCGTGCCCTTGCCGGAATTCATGCCCGAGACCATCTCGCGGGCGTTGGACAGGGTGACCTTCAGGTCCTCGGTCGAGGCGATGAGGTTGGTCACGGCTTGGAGTGTCTGCACATACAGCGTGTCCTCCTTCATCAGTCGGCCCATCGTTCCCTGACCCTGGTTCATCCCCGTGGTCATGGAGTCGATGTTACTCAGGATCGACGCGATGCGCGGTTGGTTGTCCTTGATCATGTCGGTCATGGGCCCGAGCAACTTGGTGAACTCCTCACCGCTGAAGCTCTTGGTCATGTTCTGCATGCCGTCGGCCGCGGTCTCGAGCTTGGCCATGATGGCGGCCAGGTCGGGTTGTTCGCGGCTCTCCAACAAGGCCCCGGTGGAGGCCACCGGCGAGGCGGGGTTTCCGAAATCCAGCGCCACGAAGTTCTGCCCCATCAGGCCCGTGAACTTGATGGCCGCCTTGCTGTCGGTGCGGACACCGGCGGCCGGCTCCACGGTCATGGCGACCTCCACCTTGCCGTCGGCGAGGCGGATGGCTTGGACTCGACCGACATCGACGCCAGCCAGTTTGACCGGGTCTCCCGCCTTCAAGTCACCGGCCGTGTTGAACCGGGCCTTGATGGGGATGCCCTTGTCGAAGAACCGACCGCCTCCGACCATCTCGAACAGCACGAATGCGGCCACGAAGACGAGGGCGAAAAAGAGGCCCAAACGGGTTTCCAGAGAGTTTTTCATTCAGACCAATCGAGTGACAGCCGTCGGGGGAGAATGTCTGCCGCAGAACGCTAGAAAGGCAACTCCGACCGAGTCAATGGCGACCGACACCTCCCCGCTGCGGAGAGCTTGAGCCACCGGCCACGTCGACAAGTCTCCGTGAAAAAACCCCGGGCCACAAGCGCGGCACCGGGGTTCTGGAGAATCGGGTTCCGAATTGACGGATCAGGCGAAGGTGTTCTTGCGGTAGGCACCCATGACCGGGGCATCCGGGTTCACTTCAGGGCCGAAGTAGCGCAGGCACACCAGAGGCTCGGTCTCGCTGGTGTTCTCGAAGGTCACACCGGCCTTCGCACCGTCTTCGGTGCAGAAGTACTCGTCTTCAGTCAGTTCGTGGAAGCGGATCAGCTTCGGACTGTTCAACGGCTGACCGTTGATCTTGCCGCTGCCCTGGACGCAGATCAGGCCGTAGGCCCCGTTGTCCTTGATGGTGGCCTTCATGCCCGGATCGACGGTCAGTTCCTTCGCGGTGAAGAGCTGTTCGCCATCGACCTTGCCGTACACGATCCAGCGGTCGACGAAGCCCTCCTTGCGGGTGTCGGCGACCGGGACCGGCTCCAGATAGTGGTTGTCCTTGAAATTCGGGTCGACGTTCTTGTCCCAATCCAGCTGCTCGACGATGAAGTCGAGGTCCTGATGGTACTTCTTGGGCATGTCTTTCACCAGCAGGCTCCAGGGCACATAGCGGCCCTCGACCATGCTCTGGTACATGCCGAACACGTCGCTGCCCCATTGCGGCTCGTAGGTGCACAGGCTGCCCGGAGCATGGAGGATGCACGGGTCGATCAGCCACCCGGTCCCCGGCTTCAGGCGATAGGCCTTGGAAAGGTCGAGGATGCCGTTGTCGCCCTTGTTCCAGTCCTCGAGGCACTTGCGCACCTGGGCCTTGGTCGTGCCCGGCTCGAAGCCCATGAAGGTGTAGGGGAAGTTGTTGCCGACGTTGTTGTGCTGGGGCGGGAAATAGTAGCTCTCGGGCTTGCCTTCCTGACCGACCAGCTTGGCTTGCTTGGCCGACTGGTGCATGTGGTGCGGGATCGGCCCCATGTTGTCGAAGAACTTGGAGTACACGGGCCAGCGGCCGTACTTCTTCCAGATCGATTTGCCCACCAGGGTGGCCCCGGTGTCTTCGACGGCCTGCCGCAGGGTGAAGCGTTCCTTGCCCACCACGACGTAGCTCAGACCCTCATCCGGCACGCGCCCTTCATTGGCGGCCTCGGTCGTCGAGGCGAACCAGCGCTCGTCGATGCCGCCGCGATTGGCGCCGTAGGCGTAGGTGTCGTCGGGGTGGAGCTTGAGGCGGAGGCCCGGCTGGAGGAAGGAGCGAGGGACCCAGGCCGGAGCCAGGCGCAGCAGGCCTCCCGTGCGGGAGAGTTCGGCTTCGACCTTGGACTTGGTGTTCTTCCGGACGGTCTTGAGTTGCGTGACGGTGTTCATCGAAATCGTTTCAGAGAGTTCGTTCGACCTCCGCTGGTGCCAGTCCGAGTCCAGCCACAACGGGCCTTCATCGGAGGATCAACGCAGGATTGTCGAAGGCTAATCGCGAGGAGGCCCTGTCGGCCAATGGAAAACCGACGAACGATCCGGATTCTCTCAGGACGATCCGAAGCGGCTTGCGACCGGGCGGGTTCATGGCTTTCCGGTGACAGTGCCGACGGAAGGATCCGACGCGCCGCGGGCGTCAGTTGGGCAGGAGTCTCAGGACCGACTGGGGCAATTGGTTGGCCTGGGCCAGCATCGCCGTGGTGGATTGATTGAGGATGTTCTGTTTGGAGAACTCGGTGCTCTCGGTGGCCACGTCCACGTCTTTGATGGCCGAAGTGGCCGCCGTGAACGATTCGATGGTGGCGGCGAGATAGTCGTTGGCCATGTTGAGCCGGGATTGGTTGGCGCCCACCTGCGCACGGTCGGCGGCGAGCTGGGTGATGGCCGTTCGGACGTAACCCAGAGCCGTGGTGGCCGCGGAGGTGGTCGAGATGGCGGTCGCCGAGGTGGTGACGTTGTTGTAGGTCGTCGAAGTGGTTCCGAGATTGATGCCGCTCATGACGAAGCTGGTGCCTTCGGAATCGATGACCGACTCCACGTTGGCCGACGAAAAGAGAGACACGCCGTTGAACTCCTTTCCGGAGATGTCGGTGATGTAGCTCTTCAGCTGCACGAACTCGTTGTTGTAGAGGGTGCGGTCGGCGTCGCTCTTGGTGCCGTCGAGGGAGAGCATCGCCAGCTCGCTCATGCGGTTCAGAGTCTTGGCGACCCGCTTGAGGTAGCCGTCCTGGGTGTTGGAGAACGATTGCGCGTTGGAGACGTTGTCTTTCGCCGCATTGGCACGCTCGATCTTGGCGTCGAAGCGCATGCTGATGGCCAGGCCGCCGGCGTCGTCGTAGGCGTTCACGATCCGGGAGCCGGAGCTGAGTTTGGCCAAAGACTTGGTCAGCGCCGCGGAGGTTCGGGTGAGGTCGTTGGCGGAGGACTGGGCCGCCAGATTGGATCCGATGGTCATGGAATCGGGAAGGGGGTTGAGGTCAGGTCGTCAAAAGGGGCGGAAGATTTTCCAAGCGATCACTGCGGCAGCAGGCGCAGCACCGACTGGGGCAACTGATTGGCCTGGGCGAGCATCGCCGTGGTGGACTGGTTGAGGATGTTCTGGCGGGAGAATTCGGTGCTCTCGCGGGCCACGTCGACGTCCTTGATGACCGAGCTGGCGGCCGTGAAGTTTTCGATGGTGGCGGCGAGCTGGTCGTTGGCCATGTTCAGGCGCGACTGGAAGGCACCGATGGTCGCCCGATCGGAGGCCAACTGGGTGATGGCGGTGCGGATGCCGGTGAGGGCGGTGGTCGCCGCACCGGTGGTGGCGATCGAACTGCCCGTGACGGCCGTGTAGGTGGCCGAACCGAGGTCGACGCCGGTCATGTCGAAGCCGGTGCCCTCGGAGTCGATCACTGAGGACACGGTGGCGGCCGAGAACAGGTTCACCCCGTTGAACTCCTTGCTCGCCACATTGCTGATGTAGCCGCTGAGTTGGTCGAACTCGTTCTCATAGAGGGCCCGGTCGGCGTCGCTCTTGGTGCCGTCGAGGGAGAGCATCGCCAATTCGCTCATGCGGTTGAGAGTCTTGGAGATGCGCTTCAGGTAGCCGTCCTGCGTGTTGGTGAAGGACATGGCATTGGCCACATTGTCCCGCGCCGCATTCGCACGCTCGATCTTGGCGTCGAAGCGGAGGCTGATGGCCACGCCGGCGGCGTCATCGTAGGCGTTCACGATGCGTGAACCCGAGCTCAGCTTGGCCAGGGACTTGGTCAGCGCGGCGGACGTCTTGGTGAGGTCGTTGGCGGCTGATTGCGCCGCCAAGTTTGAACTGATGATCATACGGTTTTACTGTGTTGTTGGTTGGTGGCAGGACTGAAATCGGGGGTGCTGGCAGACGGCTTGGCCTTGCTCAGCGAGGGTAGCTGGGAGTGGGGAGCCCGGGTGGCCGCTTCTCGGTTGGCCTTCTGGATCTCCTCATAGACTTCCTGCCGGTGCACCGGGATGTTGGAGGGGGCTTCGATGCCCACTTTGACGGTGTCCCCGTCGGTGCGGATGATCTTGACGATCACTCTTCCGTCGATGACGAGGCTCTCGCCGGTTTTTCTCGAAAGTATCAGCATGGTACCCTCCTTGGTCGTTGATCCTCAGACGGCGGATATCGGGTGCTGGATCGCGTAGCCCGATTGGCTCAGCACGACTTGCTTGCCGATCAACGTATGCCGGTTGATGACGATGGGTCCTTTGAGGTTGACCGTGGCCGAGCCATCCGGCTTGAGGGTCACGATGTTGAAGACGAAGGCATCGTTGGGATTCCGGATCTCCAGGAAGTCGACATCGTCGTCGCTCAGATCGGGGGCATAGTCCGGCATGACAAAGCCGGGAGGCACCACCAGGAAGGCCAGGTCTTCGCCATCGGGCACCGAAAGCCAGCGGAATGGCTCCTGATCGGGCTTGGCGATCAGCGAGTAGGTCTTGATGCGCTCAAAACCCAAGAGGCCCAGCGGCAGTTGCACCTGCAAGGTCTGGATGATGTCGATTTCGGCGACGCTACTCATGGCGAGGTCCTTTGAGCACCGGGCGTGCCAGCCTCGAAAACAGCCCAAAAACCGCTGTTTTGGTCGTCCGTGGGGGCAAAAGAGGCCGAGTATGCCTCCAATCGGGAGGTTCGCCGGCAAAATTGGCCGGCAAGGTCGGTTGCGTGCCCGGAATGCCGGTCGCCCTTCGATCATTCGGTCGCGCTGGACTGTCATAGGGGCTGGATTCGGTTCGGGCCGGGCGTTCACACTTCAAGGATGTCTACACGTTGGCGGACAGGATTGAGGCTCGCGGCCGGTTTGATGGGTGGGATCCTCACCGCGCTCCTCATGGTGGTGGCTCCTCTTCAGCCTCCGGTGCCGTGGTCCACCGAACCGGTCCGAGTCCCGATCCAGCGATCCCTCGAAGCACAGCGAGGGCTCCCGAAGACCTCGAAGGGGCCGCTGCGGGCCGGTTGGGCTCGTCGCCGGCTCACGCCGTCGTTGGGGCATGGGGAGGACGCCGGTACCGAAGGCCGGTTCCGTGCTCTTCCGTTGGCCGGTTTCGGGGCCCGCCGAGGACGGCCGGCGACCGGGGTGCGTCAGGATCTCTGGGTCAAGGCTCTGGCCCTGCAGGTCTCGGAGCAGCGCGTGGTCTTCATCGCGTCCGACCTGCTCATCGTCCCGCGCGAGGTGGCCGATGGCGTGGTCAGCAATCTTTTGGCCCAGCCCGGGTTGCGTCGGGATCAGATCTATTTCACGGCCACGCACACCCACGGGAGTCTCGGGGGGTGGGGCGAAGGCTGGGTGGCCGAACAATTCGGCGGACCGTTCGTGCCCGCGGTCCGGACCTGGATGATCGCGCAGTTGACCGAGGCGGCGCGTGAAGCATTGGAATCGATGGCCCCGGCTTCACTGGGGGTGGATGCGTTCCCGGCGCCCGAGGGGATCCGAAATCGGTTGGTGGGCGATTCCGGCGAGGTGGATCCGGAATTCGCCTACCTGCGGGTGAAGCGTCAGGACGGGCAGGAGGTGCTGTGGGGTTCCTACGGAGCCCATGCCACGGTGCTCGGATCCGGGGAGATGCAATTCCATGGCGACTACCCCGGGGTCTGGCAGGAGTCGGTGGAAGCGGAGATCCGCGGCATGGCCCTGTTTGCAGCGGGGGCCGTGGGGAGTCATGGACCGCGGGTGTCCCGGTCGGGTTGGGAAGGGGCCCAGGAGTTGGGCCGTTCACTGGCCCGCCGGGTCTTGGATCGACGGGAACAGTGTGATGTGCAATCGGAGCTGGTCCTGGGGTCGGTGGCCGTCGAGGTTCCGTTGCCACCGCTGCGGGTCCGACTCGACGAGCACTTCCAGTTGCGACCGTGGGCGGCGGCCCGTGTGCTGCCGGTGGCCGAGACCACGGTGCTTCAAGGGGTTCGGATCGGTTCCTGGATCTGGTTGTCCACTCCGTGCGATTTCTCCGGAGAATTGGCGCTGCAACTCAAGGCCCGGGCCCGGGATGCCGGGCTGCACTGTGGGGTCACGAGCTTCAATGGAGACTATGTGGGGTACGTGATCCCCACCCGTTATCAATCGATGGACAGCTATGAATCCCGCACCATGTGTTTTTATGGCCCGACTCTCACCGATGGATTCATGGAAACGCTCGGTGGGATTCTCGAGCTTCTGGGTCCGTCCGCAGAGCGACGCCATTGACCGAGAGATCGGCCCGGGTCGAAGTTCGAAAAGCCGGAATTGCTTGAATTGCCGGAATTCCCCTTGTTCGGCGGGGATGCCTCCCTCTAGGTTGCCTGCGCCAGGGCCCATGGAACGTGGACTTGTGAACCCCGCCAGGGCCGGAAGGCAGCAACGGTGCTTGTTCCGCGTCTGCCGTGGGTACCCTGGCAATTTTGTTTTCGGGTCGCTGCCTGAGTCCACTTCGGAGCGCAACCAACGCGTCTTCCGATGAAATCCCCGAGGCCGAATTCCCGGGTGGGGCGCGGAAAACCTCCCAGATCGGAGTTCCTCAGTTGAACATCCCTCGTGCCGGGTCGAACGTGCATCCTTGAAAACGGTCATCCATTGGTTTCGTCGGGATCTGCGGGTCACCGACAACACCTCGCTGTGGCAGGCTTATTCCGCATCCGATCGGGTGATCCCGGTGTTCTGCTGGGACGACGCCATCCTGACCGCGCCGGATGTGGGGCCGGCCCGGGTGAACTTCCTGCTGCGGTCCCTGGAGGCCTTGTCGCGCAATCTGGAATCGCTGGGGCACCGGTTGATCATCCGCCATGGCCGCCCGGAGGCGATCCTTCCGGCGTTGGCCCGGGAGTCCGGTGCTGAAACGGTCTACGCCAACAAGGATTACGAACCGTATGCCATCGCCCGGGATGAACGGGTTCGAGGGGCGTTGGCGGAGCAAGGGACGGGCTTTCGATCGTTCAAAGACGCCGTCGTGCACGAGGAGCGGGAGGTGCTCACGCGCACGGGCACGGTGTTCAGCGTGTTCACCCCCTATTCGCGAGCCTGGAAGGCGTTGCCGATCGCCACGCCCGTGCCCCGCATCGGGGGACCCAAGTCTGCGGTGGCTGCGTTGCCTTCGTTGCCCCTGCCCGGAAGCGGGGATGGATTGGGCCATCCGCTGACCCAGACCCTCTTCGAGGCCGGCGAGCGCGCGGGGCTGGCGGCCTTGGATCGGTTCCTCGAATCCCGGGTCTTCGACTACGACCACGGCCGCAACGTACTCTTGGAGCCCTCGGGTACCTCCCAGTTGTCCCCGCATCTGCGCTTTGGAACCGTGGGCGTCCGGACGGTGCTCAGCCGATGGGCTTCGGCGCGTTCACAGGCCACGGCCGCCGCCGCCCAGAAATCGTGCGACACCTGGCTCAGCGAGCTGATCTGGCGCGAGTTCTACATCCAGATTCTGGCCAACCACCCGCGCGTGGCGTCGCGTGCCTTTCGCCCGGAATACGACCAGCTCCAGTGGGAGGGCACCGATGCGCAGTTCGAAGCCTGGTGCCACGGCCAGACGGGGTATCCTATCGTCGATGCCGCGATGCGGTGTCTCAATGCCACCGGGTGGATGCACAATCGGCTTCGCATGATCGTGGCCATGTTCCTCACCAAGGACCTGATGGTTTCGTGGCAACGGGGCGAGCGCTATTTCATGCGGGCCCTGGTGGATGGCGATCTGGCCGCCAACAATGGCGGTTGGCAGTGGAGCGCGGGTTGCGGAACCGACGCGGCCCCTTACTTCCGGATCTTCAACCCGGTGACCCAGGGGCAGAAATGCGATCCTGACGGATCCTTCGTCCGGCGTTGGATTCCGGAGCTGAGGGATTCCCCGGCGGACTGCATCCATGAGCCTTGGACCCGTCCGCTGTTGCTGTCCCGCTGCGGCTATGCCCCTCCGGTGGTCCAACATGACGTGCAGCGAGGGCGCTGCCTCGCCATGTTCAAGGCGGTCAAGGGATCGCCTCCCGCCCCCGAGTCAACGGCCTCTCTGGAATGAGCTTCCCACAGCCGAAGACCGATGATGGACCTGTGAACTCCCAATCCTGCATGACCCCGCAATCCGTACTCCCGATCAGTCCGGTTGAACTCGCGCCTGCCGATCGCATTCGCCTCGAATACGATGCCCTGACCCGTCAGCTCGAGCGGATGCGGGCGATGCAATATGCCTACAATCGCAAGTTCTTCGGATTGTTGCTCCTCTCCACGCTCACCAGTCTGGGGCTGATCTTCTGGGGGCGCTGGACCGGTCTGCTCGTGGTCTGCTTCGGATTGGTCAGCACCGGCGTCAGCGCGTCGTTCTTCCTCCATTTCTGCGACTTCGCCCGGGTCCACGCACGGGCGCTCGAGGCGCGGATCAATGTCCTGCTGGGTACACGCGCTCTGGTGGCCTCCGAATTGGAGGCCGATTACTTCTACCCCCACGCCTCGGTGAAAATCAGCGGCTTCAGCCTGGAACGTCCGGGTTCGTTCTTCTCGGTGTACACGCTGCATTTCTGTGCGGTCTGGGGATCGCTGGTGCTTTGGTGCGCCGCCGGACTCTGGGACCAGTTGGCGCCGGTCACCTGGTTCCTCTGGGCGTTCCTGTGGGCCGGATGGTGCGGCGTGAATACCGCATACTTGGGGTGGTGGTTCGGAAGGTCCGGGGCGGAGGCCCGTATGGCCCGGCACTTGGCCGAGGCCTATGGACTGAAGCCCGAGGCGGTGCCTCCGGTGGGGGCGCAGACGCCCTGAGCCGCGGGTGCCAGGTGGGGGGGAGCTCGCCCGGGTTCCCACTGGCTTGCTCCCGGTGTGCGCTGCGTCTGGCGTAAGAATCCATTCCCCCGGCGTCGGCTTACGAATCGAACATCCCGGCCGCAACGCGGGGTGGTCTGGGCTGTTTCCGATCTGGCCAAAGCGGGCTCTCCATGGAAACTCTTCGGCACACCATGAACCGCCGCTCCTTCCTCACCGCCGCCGCCGTGGCCGGCGCCTCCGCCTTTGGGGTTTCCGCTGCCGCTGCCGCCGTCGCGGCCCGCCGGGATGCCTCGGGCAACCGCATCAAACTGGGCATCGACAATTTCGCCGTCCGCGGCTGGGGCTGGAAAGGGCGTGCGCTGGTGGACTACGCCGCCGGACTGAAGCTCGACACCCTCTTCATCACCGACCTGCCGTCGCTGGGTTCGCTGGAGATCTCGAACGCCACGGAACTGCGCCGCTATGCCGCCGACAAGGGCGTGGAGATCCTGCTGGGTTCCTGGAGCATCTGCCCGACCTCCAAGTCGTTCAAAAAGGATTGGGGCACCGCCGAGGAGCACTTGTCGCTCGGCTTGCGACTGTCCAAGGCGGTGGGTTCACCGGCTTTCCGGGTGGTGCTCGGTTCTCGGGACGATCGCAAGACGCCGGGCGGCATCGAGGCGCGCATCGCCGACACGATCCAGGTGCTCAAGGCCTGCCGCAATCAGGCTCTGGATCTGGGGGTGAAGGTCTCGGTCGAGAACCATGCCGGCGACATGACGGCTGATGAGTTGATCAGCCTGATCGAGGGCGCCGGCCGCGACTTCGTCGGAGCCAACATGGACTCGGGCAACGCCGCATGGACCCTCGAGGATCCCTTGGAGAGCCTCGAGAAGCTCGGGCGCTATGCCATCACCACCAGCCTGCGCGATTCGCGCATCTGGCAGACCGACAAGGGCTGCAAGGTCCAGTGGACGGCGATGGGTGACGGCGGTTGTGTCGATCTGAACCGGTACTTCGACCGGTATGCCCAACTCTGTCCCGGCGTGGCGGTGAACATCGAGACCATCGGCGGGTTCGCCGTGGAATTCCCCTACTATCAGGATTCCTTCTGGGAGGCGTTTCCCAAGAAATCCGCCGCCGAGTTCGTCCGCTTCCTCGCCTTGGCCCGCCGCGGTCAGGCCATGGACCAGTACGATGGCGGCGACAAGGCCCGTCAGCGCGACGAACTCGAGAAGAGTATCCGCTATTGCCGCGAGAATCTCGGGCTCGGCGTCCGGGCTTGAGGAAAAGGCCTAAAACCCGGTGCCGCGAGCGGCGCGAAGCGTCGGACGAGGCCGGAGGGTGCCCAAGACGACCTGGGGCGCTTTCCGGTCGCATACGGGGTGTGACGGACTGGCGGTCACGATCGGGTGTCGCCCCGGATGAAATGACTCGGTGTCGCCTTCTGGAGTTGGAGATGGCCGGGGACTTCGTGTAGTTTCGGCGCATCCATGAAGGTGCTCATCCTCGCCGCAGGCTATGCCACGCGGCTGTATCCGCTGACGCTGACCCAGCCCAAGCCGCTGTTGCCGGTCGCGGGCAAGCCCATGATCGATTACGTCATGGACAACCTCGCCCCCATCGGTGGCATCGACGAGGTGTTCGTGGTGAGCAACGCCAAGTTCGCCGGCCACTTTTCGCAGTGGTCGTCGGCCTACCGCGAGGCCTCCCAGCACCCGTTCCGCTTTTCGGTGATCAACGACGGTTCGACCGACGATTCCAACAAGCTTGGGGCCATCGGTGATCTGAATCTCGTGCTCGAGCGGCACCAACTCGACGACGATCTGATCGTGGTGGCCGGTGACAATCTCTTCAACCAGAGCCTCCGGGGGTTCGGGGAGTACTGCCGTTCGCAGAACGGGCCGGTGCTCGGGGTCTACGACGTGGGCAGTCTCGAACAGGCCCGCAAGTACGGGGTGGTCGATGTCGACACCCAGGGCCGGATCACCAGTTTCGTGGAAAAGCCCTCCGAGCCGGCCAGCACGTTGATCGGCATCGCCCTCTACTACTATCCGCGCCAATCCCTGCCTTCGATCCGTCAATATCTGGCCGAGGGCAACAATCCCGATCAGCCGGGTCGCCTGGTCCAGTGGCTTTACCCGCGCATGCCGGTGATGACCTGGAGTGTTCCTGGCATCTGGTATGACATCGGTTCCAAGGAGACGTTGGCCGAGGCCAATCGGATCTTCGCCCGTCGTTGAACCGCCCGCCGCGAGTTCGTCCGCCTCCACTCGTCCTCCAACCCGTTCAGATGCCATGACTCATCTCGCCAGCGCCTTCCTCTCGATGGCCCGGACCTGCCCGGACAAGACGGCCCTGTATTGGGGAGAGGCCCGCTACACCTATGGGCACTATCGGGATCAGGTGCTCGGGACGGCCGGCCTGTTGCGGCGAAACGGCGTGCGGCCCGGGGATCGGGTGGCCGTCTGGTTGAAGAACTGTCCGGAGTTCGTGGGAGCCCTGTTCGGCGTGCTGGCGGCCGATGCGGTGCTGGTGCCGATCAACAACTTCCTCAAGCCCGCCGAGGTGGCCTACATGCTGGAGGATGCGGGCATCGAGTGGGTGATCGCCGAGTCGAGCCATGCCGGGCTTCCGGAATTGCGGGCTTTGCGGCCTTCGATGCAGGTGATCGACGCGGAAACCCTGCCGACGGCCGCGGACGTCGTTCCCGCCCCGGCCCGCGGAGGCGATGATCTCGCGGTGTTGATCTACACCAGCGGCACCACGGGGCATCCGAAAGGGGCCATGCTGTCGCACCGCAATCTGCTGGAGAATGTCGCGTCGTGCCGGGTGTTCCTCGAGTTGGCGACCGAAGACCGGTTGATCGTCCTCTTGCCCATGTTCCACAGCTTCATGCTGACCGTGGGGCTCCTGCTGCCGTTGCTCAGCGGGGCGTCGGTGGTGGCGGTGAAGGGACTCCAATCGCCCAAGCACATGATCTCGGAGATCCTCCAGAATCAGGGGACCGTGTTGCCGGCGATGGCCGCCCTCTTCCGGGCGCTATCGCAAATTCCGGCGGGCGTCGAATTCACCTCGCTGCGCCTGTGCGTCAGTGGCGCGGGCCCGCTGCCGCTGGAGATCCTCAACGGCTTCAATGCCCGGCATCCCCAGGTGCCGCTCATCGAGGGGTACGGACTGAGCGAGGCCAGTCCGGTGGTCACCGTGAACCCGCCCCGGAATCCCCAACCCGGCACCATCGGCATCCCGATCCCGGGAGTGGAGGTCTCGGTGCAGGACGATCAGGGGCAGTGCCTCGGAGACGGCGTGGATGGGGAGATCTGCGTTCGGGGCGGCAATGTGATGCTCGGCTATTGGAATGCGCCGGAGAAGACCGCCGAGACCCTGCGCCGTGGATGGCTGCTGACCGGCGACATCGGCCATCGGCGTCCCGACGGGTGGTTTGTGATCACCGACCGCAAGAAGGACATGCTCAAGCCCAACGGCATGAACGTGTACCCGCGGGAGATCGAGGAGGTGCTCTATCGGTTTCCGGGCATTCGCGAAGCCGCCGTGGTGGGTGAACCGTGCGAGCGGCGGGGCGAACGGGCCGTGGCGTTCGTGGCGATGGACGAGGGTCGGAGTCTCGACGAACACGCCCTGAACGCGTTCCTCAAAGAGAATCTCGCCGACTACAAGGTGCCGCGCCGCGCGATCGTTCTGCCCGCATTGCCGCGGAATGCGACCGGCAAGATCCTCAAGACCTCGTTGCGCGAGATCCTGGCCCGGGGAACTTGAGGTCGATCCGGGGGGCGGGGCCGGCATCGGGCGAGTCACCCGAGGTGCAGCCCGAACAACCGGTGGTGCTCCTGGATCAGATAGCGGTCGGTCATGCTGGCCACGTAATCGCAGACGGCGCGGTGCAGGCCATCGACCGGGATGCGTTTGCGGGCCGCCAATCCCAGTTCCTTGGGATGGGCGATGTAGGTTTGGAAGACCTCGCTGAGCATCCGGATGGCCCGGTTGTTGGGCTCGGCGACGACCGGGTGGTAGTAGAGGTTGCGGTAGAGGTATTTCCGGAGTTCCAGATTCTCGATCCGGCGTTCCGGGCTGTACTGCACCAAGGCCTTGCGATGGGTGCGGACGTCGTCGGCGGAACCCACCCCCGCGGCCTCGATATGGGCCTCGGTGGTCTGGACGACATCGATGACCTGTTGGTCGATGATCTGGCGGATGGTGTAGTAGCGACGGCTCTCGGCGGGCAGTTCTCCGAATTGACGCTTCACGGCCCGTGCGGCCTTGGCCCAGACACGGACTTCTTTGAGGAGCTTCTTTTCGTCGAGCAGGTCGCTGTCGAGCCCGTCGTCGAGGTCGTGGCTGTAGTAGGCGATCTCGTCGGCCAGGTTGGCGATCTGGGCTTCGAGCGACGTCTGGTGGTGCTGGCGTCGACGGGCCCCGTCGATGGATTCGAAGGCCACCCCGTGCTTGGCGAGACCCTCGCGGACTTCCCAACTCAAGTTCAGGCCGGGGAAGCGCGGATACTTGCGCTCCAGCTCCTCGACCACCCGGAGGCTTTGCCGATTGTGCTCGAAGCCCCCGTGATCCTTCATGAGGCGATCGAGCATGGATTCGCCCTTGTGGCCGATGGGGGAGTGTCCGAGATCGTGGGCCAGCGCGATGGTCTCGGCCAGGTCTTCATTGAGACGCAGGGCCCGGGCGATGTTGCGGCTGATGGCCGCCACTTCCATCGTGTGGGTCAGTCGGGTGCGCAAGTGGTCGCCCGAGCCGTTGAGGAACACCTGCGTCTTGTACTCCAGTCGTCGGAAGGCCCGACTGTGGATCACCCGGTCGCGGTCGCGCTGGAATTCGGTGCGCCAGGTCGGTGCGGCCTCGACATGGACCCGACCGCGGCTCTCACCGCTTTTCTGCGCAAACGGGGCCAGGAACTGGTGTTCCCGGGCCTGGAGCTCCGACAGCGTGACCGGCATGTCCGGAGAATGTGCCAATCGGCAGGGGCAGGCCAGCCCAACTCGGCCCGACTCGGCCCGACTCAGCCGAGGCTACCGGCGGCGGTGGCTTGGGGCGTCGCGCGGTCGGCCGCATGGGTCGCATGGGCCGCGTCGGTCTCGGGTCGGGCTCCCCAGACGCGGATCGTTTCGTAGAAGGTGTTGCGCTGGACCGGTTCGCGGCCGGCTTCGCGGATCGCCCGCACCAGATCGGCCTCGGCCGTCATCTGCGGCGATTTGGCCCCGGCCATGTGGAAGATGTGTTCCTCGAGGATGGTCCCGTGCAGGTCGTCGGCTCCGTGACTCAGGGCGATCTGGGCCATCTTCAGTCCCATGCCGACCCAATAGGCGGTGATGTGGTCGATGTTGTCGAGGTATAGGCGCGACACGGCGATGGTCCGCAACTGGTCGAAACCGCTCGGTGCGTGTGGCACGGGAATGCCGTTGTTCTCGGGTTGGTAGGGCAGGGGGATGAAGCCGGTGAATCCGCGGCTGAGGTCCTGCTGGCGGCGGAGTTGTTCGAGGTGGTCGATCCGGTCTTCCAGCGACTCCACATGGCCGTAGAGCATGGTGCAGGTGCTGCGCCCGCCGAGGTCGTGCCAGATGCCGTGGACCTCGAGGTATTCGGCGCCACTTTCCTTGCCGGTGGCGATGCGGCTTCGGACTTCCTTGCGGAAGATCTCGGCTCCGCCCCCGGTGAGGGATTCGAGCCCGGCCTCCTTCAGTTCAAGGAGGGTGTCGCGCACGCTCTTCTTGGCCAACCAGGCCAGATGCAGGATTTCCACCGCGGTGAAACACTTGAGTTGCAGGCGCGGGTCCAGCGCCTTGAGCGCCCGCAGGAAGCCGGTGTAGTGGGAGAACGGCAGGGAGGGATGCAATCCTCCGACGATGTGCAATTCGGTGATGCCGAGGGCCAGCGCTTCGCGGGCCTTGGCCACCATCTGCTCTTCGGTCAGTTGGAAGCCGTCATTGTCCCGCTTCTTGCGGCTGAACGCACAGAACTGGCAACTAAGGATGCAATAGTTCGAATAATTGATGTACCGGTTGAGGATGTAGGAGGCCCTGCGTCCGTTGCGTCGCTGGTTGGCGAAGTCGGCGAGGGACGCCAGTGCGTTGAGGTCCCGGGTCTGGAACAGGCGCAATCCGTCATCGGGCGTCAGGCGCCGGCCGGCGATCACCTTGTCCCGAATGTCCTGAAGCCCATCGGGCCGGTTGAACAAATCCACGTCCGTAGGAAACAGCAAACCCCGCCCGACGCAACTCGGGCTTAGGCGAACGAGGGACCCAAGAGGGAGAGGAAGAGGGTTCCCAGTCGCATGGAACACGGGCATGCTGAGGCCATGCGCACCCTGTTTCTGCTGGCCGCGGTCGCGTTGCTGACCGGCTGCACCCTTGGCAAGGCTCCCTCTCGAATGGCCTCGTCCCTGGTGTTCCATGCTCCGTTCGACCGGTCGCCGGACGCGGTGGTCGGGGCCGGTGAGCGTCGGTTCCAGACCGGGCCGCAGTGGGAAGCCCCCCGCAAGACCGAGGCTGGCCTTCCCACCAATGGGGCCGTCTGGATCGATCCGCAGGCCGGGCGTCATGGTGGCGCGCTGCGTTTCGAGCGGAAGATCTCCCAGGTGGTGGGTTTCCGGGTGCCGGGCAATTTTCCGTGGAAGCCCACCAGGTGGTCCGCGACGGTCAGTTTCTGGCTCAGGACCACGCCCGAGATCGACATCCCGAAGGAATATGCCGATGTGATCCAGATCACGGCGAAGGCCTGGGACGATGCCGCGGTGTTCGTGGAATTCACTCCCGAAGATCAGCCCAAGCATCTGCGCCTGGGGACCTATGCCGACAAGAAGGTCTGGAACCCCGAGGGGCGGGATTGGGGCAAGATGCCGTTGTCCGACAAGCCGCTGGTGGTGGTGTCCCGACCGCCGTTCCGGCGCGAGGAGTGGCATCAGGTGGTCTTCACCTGCGAGAACTTCAACACCGGCCAGCCCGACGGTCGGGTGGCGCTCTACCTCGATGGGGAACCGGTGGGGGGACTGACCGAACGTCGCCACACCTATTCGTGGAACCCGGACGAGGCGGTGATGATGCTGGGCCTGGGCTACACGGGGTGGATGGATGATCTGGCGGTGTTCGACCGCGCGTTGAGCGCGGACGAGGTGAGGGCGTTGCATCGCCTGCCGGGCGGGGTCAATGATCTCCATCGAGGGCGCTGACCGGTCCGCCTCCGGGCATCCGGGGTGGAGCACCCCTCGCTTCGCACCCTTTCCATTTGGCAGCGAGCCTCGTACAGTGATCTCCGTGCACCGCATCCCGTCTTGGCTCTCGCTGTTCCTGTTGACTCTGGCTCTCCGGGCTCAGGTGGATGTGAAGTTGGAGTTCGAACAGGACAAGTTCCTCGCGGGAGAGACTTCCGAGGTCATCCTCCGGATCGCCAATTTCACGGGGGGGCCGCTCCGTCTGGGAGAGCGGGCCGATTGGCTCCGTTTCAGTGTCGAGAATGTCAGTGGCGCGGTGGTGCAGCGGAAGGCCGAACTGGACGAGACCGGAGCCTTCACGCTGAAGACGGGGGCGCGCGCCACGTTGCGCTTCGATCTCACGCCCCTCTTCCAGTTGGAGCAGGTCGGGCGATACCAGGTGTCGGCCACCGTCGTGACCGGTCCGGGTGAGACTCATGTGGCGACAGCTCCGATCGAGTTCGAGATCATGCACGGGGTGGTGCTGTGGGAGCGGGAGTTCGGTGTCAGCGGTATCGAAGGGCAGCGCCGACGCTACGCGATCGTACAGGCCAACTACCTCAAGCGGGCTCGCATCTTCGCCGTGATCACCAATCCGGAGGCGACCGTGACGTACCGGGTGATCCCGCTCGGAACGGTGGTGTCATTCAACCCGCCCTCGATGGCCATGGATGCCCACAACCGACTGCATGTGCTCCATCAGTACGGGGCCGACGATTTCCTGCACCACCGCATCGACCAGGACGGCACCGTGGCCCTCCGCCACAACTACATCGCCCGCACCGGGCGCCCGATGCTGGGAGTCGATGGGACCGGCGACGTGGCGGTCGTTCGGGCGACCCGCCGCGTGGGCAATGGGGACATCACCCCGCCGGAGGAGGCGTCGGCGACCGGGACCAACACGGTTTCCAAGCCCGGGTCGAAGACCAACTCCCTGATGGCGCCGATCCTGCCGCCCACCGGGGCTCCCAAGGCCCGTTGAGGCCGGGGCGGCCCGGGATGGGGCCATGGCGGGTTGGTCGGGGCGGGGTTATTCCGCACCGCGCGCCAGATGCCCTTGTTCGACTTTCCAGCGCTGCAGGTCGCAGCCGAGTTGACGGGGCCAATTCTCTTCGGTGCAGGTCATGAAGACCTGACCTCCGGCTCGAAAGGAGTGCTGCAGTAGCGGCACGAAGGCGGCTCGCCGACGCGCATCGAGTTCTCCCATCACATCGTCGATCAGCAGCAGCGGCGGAGTGCCGTGCACTTCGGCGAGGTGTTCGGCCTGCGCCAGTTTCAGGGCGATGGCCAGCGTCCGTTTCTGCCCCTCGCTGGTGAATGGGGCGGCGGCCCGGTCGTTGACCAGCAGGGTCAGGTCATCGCGGTGGGGGCCCACCACGGTGGTCTTGAGGGCGCGCTCCCGGGTGCGCGATTGCGACAGCGCCACGGCGAAGTCACCGGCGACCCCGGGTTGGTAATGCAGCGACAACGCGTCGCTCTCGGCGGCGATGCGCCGGAAGGCCGATTGCACTCTGGGCGCCAGCGCCGGGACGAACTCGCGCCGCGCCGCGATCAGCGCCTCACCCGCCTGGACCAGTTCCAGCGTGAAGCCGTCCAATTCGACCAGATCGATCAGGGCCTGCTTGAGCAGGGCATTGCGGGAGCGCAGCGCCTTGGCATAGCGCATCAGAAGGGTCAGGTAACCGGGCACGGTCTGGGCCAGGAGAAGGTCGAGAAAGCGCCGCCGTCCCTGGGCCGGACCCTTGACCAGGGCCAGATCCTCGGAACAGAAGACCACCGCCCGCAGGACGCCGAAGTAATCGGCCAATCGGCGGATGGGCCGCTCGTTGAGCGACAGCTTGCGTTCCCGCGGCGACCAGTAGGCCTTGATCTCGCTGACACCCTGTCCCACCACCGATCCGCCCACGAAGTAGCCCTTGGCTCCCTGGCGGATCATCTGGGCGCCACCGCATCCCCGGAATGATCGGAGCGTGGCCAGCAGGTAGACGGCCTCGAGGATGTTGGTCTTGCCCTGGGCGTTGTTGCCCAGGAGGACATGACAGCCGGGACCGAATTCGGCGTCCAACCGGACGTAATTCCGGAAGTCGCGCAGTTTCAGCCGGGACAGATGCATGAGGGCGAAGTCTGCGGGGTTCGTGGCGGGGGTGTCGAAGAAAAGAGGCCCGTCGGGGCTGGAGTGTGCCGTTCAGAACCCGAGGGCCAATCGGTGGGCCGCCACCTGCACCGCCTGCCGCAGCGCCTCTGCACGAACGGGCAGGGGCCAGTCGGAGGGGGCTTCGAGCGTGTAGCCGTGGGGGCAACCGTTCTGGAGCAACCAGAACGATTCGGGCCAGTCGGGGCGGTGTCGCGGATCCACCTCCGGGCGGATGAGGCCCGGGGCGTTGGTCGGTTTGCCGTCGATCCAGGACGAGGGGTCGATGGGGCACAGGGCTCCCACCGTTTCGAGGATCGGGCCGGCCAGCGAAGGCCGGGAGGCGGGATTCAATTCGTAGAGGTAGAATCCATGCGACTCCCAGTCTTCGTGGAGGCAGAGCGAGACATCCCAGGGTGGTTGACTCGAGAGCCACTCCAGATGGAGCCGGACTTCGGTGGATCGGGGGTGGCGGTAGTCCCGGTTCAGGTCGTGTCCGGCGGCGTTTTCGCGGGTCCCCGAGTCGCAGCCCTGGGGATTGAGGCAGGGGCAGATGCCCAGATTGAGGGTTTCAGGCCAGGGGTTGTCGCGGATCAGATCGCGAATGGCGATGAGACCGGCCGGCTCGTCTCCGTGGATTCCGGCCGAGAGGTAGACCCGGGGGCCTGGGCGGCCCAGGCGCGACAAGAAGACGAGCTCATGGTCGCCGAAGACGGAGGTCTGCTCGGTGAAGCCGTGGTGTCGGGCCCAGGAGCGGATTTCCTGCACGACGCGCCGGGCCTCGATGCGCTCGCCGCGATACCCATCGCGGTTGAGTCCCAGTCGACCGGGATGGGTCGGCCGATCGGTGGGGCAAGGTGCGATCTGACCCGGGGCCGAACCCGGGACGGGTTCCGTGGAGTTGATCTCGGACACAGGCCGGAGCTTGAAGCCATCGGGATCGGATCGCTAGTTTGGTCGCGACGATTTCCCCGGGCCCCTACGGTCGATGGACTTGCCCGCGGCCGGCACCGGAGAGTCGTGCTGCCGACCGTGCCTAAGCGACTCGAACTCAATGGAATCACCAAATCCTTCGGTGCCACGCAGGCACTGCGAGGGGTGAGCCTGTTGCTCGGTCCCGGAGAGGCCTTGGCGCTCATCGGCGAGAACGGAGCCGGCAAGAGCACGCTCCTCAAAATCCTGAGCGGGGTCCACGCTGCCGATGCGGGCTCCATGACGCTGGACGGGATCGACTATCGGCCCGAAGACCCCATCGCCGCCCAGCGCGCCGGGGTGGCGATGATCCACCAGGAGCTCAATCTGGCGCCGCATCTGACGGTCGCCGAGAACATCACCCTGGGCGAGGAACCCTCGGCCTGGGGATGGGTGGCCCGATCCCGACAGCGTCAGGTGGCTGCCGAGGCCCTCCGGCATCTGGGGGCCGAATCGATCCCGCTCGATGCGATCTCCGGGGAGCTGCCCATCGCCCAGCAGCAGTTGGTGGAGATCGCCCGGGCGCTGCGATCCCGACCCCGGGTGCTCATCCTCGATGAACCCACCTCGAGCCTGACCCGGGCCGATACCGAACATCTTTTCGCGGTGCTGGACCGGCTGCGCGGGGAGGGGGTCAGCCTGCTGTACGTCTCGCATTTCCTGGAGGAATCGCGGCGGGTGTGCTCGCGCTTCACGGTGCTCCGCGACGGGGCCAGCGTGGCCTCGGGGAATCTTCCGGAGATCTCCAATCCGGAACTCATCCGGATCATGGTGGGCCGCGAGGTCCAGGATCTGTATCCGCGCAGCCCCCGATCCCTCGGCCGCAGCGTGTTCCAGGTCCAGGCCTTGCAGGGCGTGGAGAAGCCGACCGAGGTGAGCTTCAGCCTCAGGAGCGGCGAGGTGTTGGGGCTGTTCGGTCTCGTGGGGGCCGGCCGATCGGAGACCTTGCGGGCGGCCTTCGGGCTCGATGCCCTCCGGTCCGGCACGGTGACTCTGGGGGAGTCGGACATCTCGGCGCACACGCCTCGCCAGCGGTGGGAGAGCGGCCTTGGCTTCCTGAGCGAAAACCGCAAGGAGGACGGGTTGCTCCTGGCCCGAAGCATCGCCGAAAATCTGTTCATCACCCGGCCGGGGTCGTTGGTGCGTTGGGGATTCTGGCATCCGCCCTCGGAGCACCGGGAGGCGCGCGACTGGATGGGCCCGCTGGACATCCGGGCGCACAGTCACTCGCAGTCGGTCCATGAGCTTTCCGGAGGCAATCAGCAGAAGGTGGCCTTCGGGCGCCTGATGTATCACGACTCCCAGGTGCTGCTCTTGGATGAGCCGACCCGCGGGATCGACGTGGGCAGCAAGGTGCACATCTACCGTCAGATCGACGCCGCGGCCTCCCGCGGAAAGGCGGTGGTGATGGCCAGTTCCTACCTGCCGGAGTTGCTCGGGGTTTGCGACACCATCGGGGTGTTCCATCGGGGGCGCATGGTGGCCCTGCGACCGGCCGACCAGTGGACCGAGGCCTCGCTGCTGGCTGCGGCGGTGGAAGGCGCCTGACAGGGCCATCTCGGCAAGGCCTTGTCCTCGGGCGGCGCTCAGGCCATGGTTCGCGCAATTCAATGAGCGATTCGCATGCCCCCGTCCGTTCGTTCAAGGCCGATGCCCTGGACGTCCACGTCTTCGCCAGCCAACCCGACCTGGCCGCGTATGTGGCTTTGGATGTCCGCAACTACCTCGCCGACACGATCGCCCGCAACGGTTCGGCCGCGGCCATCCTGGCCACCGGCAATTCGCAGATCCAATTCCTGAAGAACCTCGTGGCCTTGGGCGGCATCGACTGGTCCAAGGTCACGCTGTTCCACATGGACGAGTACCTGGGCATCTCGGCCGACCATCCGGCCAGCTTTCGTCACTACATGAAGCAGCGCGTCGAATCGCTGGTGAAGCCGAAGGCGTTCCACTACATCCACGGCGATTGCGATCTGCCCCACGTGGAGTGCGCCCGCTACACGGCGTTGCTCCAATCGCAGGCCATCGACTTGTGCTGCCTGGGAGTGGGCGAGAACGGCCACCTGGCCTTCAACGACCCGCATGTGGCCCGGTTGGACGACTCCGAGTGGGTCAAAGCCGTCCGCCTCGATGACGCCTGCAAGATGCAGCAGGTGAAGGAGGGACATTTCTCGTCGTTGGAAACCGTGCCGCCCTACGCCATCACCCTGACGCTGCCCGCCTTGATGACGGCCCGCAAGGTGGTGTGCGTCGCCCCGGAGAAGCGCAAGGCCGTTCCCGTGAAGAACCTGCTTCAGGGCCCGGTCAATTCCCTCTGCCCGGCCTCGATCCTTCGACGCAACCCGGCGGCGGTCCTGCTCATCGACACCGACTCGGCCTCGTTGCTCTGAGCCATGCGTGTCCTGGCTCTCGATCCCGGTAGCGTCCGCGTGGGTGTCGCCATCAGCGACGAATTGCGGATGATCGCCCGCCCGCTGGAATTCATTCCGGCCGAGCCGTTCCTCGCGCTGGTCGACCGGGTCAAGGAGCTCATCCGGGATCAGCAGGTGGAACTCATCGTGGTGGGCATGCCCCGCAACATGGACGGCACCTACGGCGAAGCCGCCAACAAGGCCCGGGAGTTCATTGCCGCCCTCAAGGATGTGATCGTGGTGCCCATCCGCACCTGGGACGAGCGGTTGACCACGGTGTCGGCGGCCAAGGCGCTGCGCAGCGGCGGTACCAAGGCGGCCAACCAGCGTGGCAAGATCGACGCGGCGGCGGCGGCCGTTCTCCTGCAGGGGTATCTCGACAGCCTGGCGCCGTGATCAGGGACGCCATCGCTCCCGGACACGATGCGGGCTCTCCGGCTCAGGCGGCCCCGCTCAAACGCACTCGTGAGCGCCCCGACTCCGCTCCCGAGGGCTTCCAGCGGGTGCGCCTGACCGTGGCCTACGACGGCACCGCCTACCTCGGGTGGCAGGTGCAACAAGAGGGGGCGAGTGTCCAGGGGTGTCTGGAGGCGGCGCTGGGCAGGCTCTTCCGCCACGCTCCCCGGGTCGTCAGTTCCAGTCGGACCGACACCGGAGTGCATGCCCGGGGGATGTCGGTGCATTTCGACGTGCCCCAGGCGCAATGGCGGATGACCGCCGACAAGCTCATCCTCGCGGCCAATGCGCATCTGCCGGAAGACATCCGGGTGACGGCGGCCGCCCGGACCCGGGCCGATTTCCATGCCCGGTTCGACGCCATCGGAAAGCAGTACCGGTACACCGTATGGAACGATTCGGCGCACGACCCGCTGGGGCTGAGACAGCAGTGGCACGTGCCCAAGCCGATCGATCTGGGGGCCATGCGGGCCGCCGCGGCCACCCTGGTCGGGCGACATGACTTTCTGGCGTTCAGCGCCTCACCGGGATACGAACGGCGTCATACCGTGCGGAATGTCACCCGATGCGACGTCCTCCGGTCGGGCCCTCGGATCACGGTGGTCATCGAGGCCGACGGATTCCTCTACAAGATGTGCCGGGGCATTGTGGGGACTCTGGTGCAAGTGGGGCACGGCCGTTTTCGACCGGAGGACATCGTGCCGCTTTTGGCCTCCCGCGACCGCAAGCTCGTGGGCATGACCGCACCGGCTCTGGGGTTGGTGCTCTGGAAGGTGTTCTACCGCAAGCCGGGGATGCCCCGCAGACCGCACCCGGCCGATGTCGAATGACGGGCCCGAAGGCGATCGCCCGGACGGGCTTGCGGAATCGGTCTTGCCAGTCGGCGGTTCCGCGACTACCTCGTCACCGCCCATGATCCGCCGCCTGTTGCCCAGACTGGTCTTCCAATTCGGGATGTTCCTGTGTTCCGCCACCCTTGTGTGGAGCCTGTGGTCCCAGGCCTTTGCGGCGGAGGCCACGAATGCCGCCGCCAAAGACTCGGACTTGGCGTCCAAGGCCAGCGCGTTGACGCGACGGGTGATCGACGAACAATTCATCCAGAGCCACCAGACCGAATTGTCGTTCTGGATCAACGGGATTCCGGGTATGCAGGAGCGTTTCCTGGGAATCCCACGGTGGCAGTATGCCGCGTCGCTGGTCTATCTGGTCCTCGCGTTCTTCATTGCGAGGGCGCTGGACTGGTTCATCCGGAATCGGCTCAAGCAATGGGCGGCGAAGACGACCACGGAGTGGGACGACATCTTCGTGAAGCTGGCCGATGGTCCGGTCAAGGCGATCACGCTGGTCTTCCTGATCCACATCGGCCTGGAGCTTTACGATTGGCCCACCTGGCTGGAGATCAACCTGTCGCGCCTGTCCCTGATCGTGGGAGCCATCGCCCTGACCTTCATCGCTCTTCGGGTTATCGATCTGGCGATGGCGGCCTGGAGACATCAGCCGCGCCATGGGGGCGATGTGGCGTTCAACGAGCAGTTCGTGATGCTCATCGGCAAGTTGCTCAAGGCGGGGTTGATCCTGATCACCTCGCTGACGTTGTTGGGCAACCTCGGGGTCGACATCACGGCGATCCTCGGATCGGTGTCGGTGCTCGGATTGGCCTTCGGTTTGGCCGCACAGGATTCGGTGGCCAATCTCTTCGGTGCCGTGGCGGTGTTCGTCGACAAGCCGTTCAAGGTGGGCGACCGTATCAAGGTGGGTTCGGATGTCGATGGGGTGGTCGAAGCCATGGGGCTCCGGGCGACTCAGGTGCGCAACGCCGATGGATTCCTGATCACCCTGCCGAACAAGTCGGTGGGCAACAACACGGTGATCAATGTGACCGCCCGCCCCTTCATCCGCACCGTGCTCAACTACGGATTGACCTATGATACCCCGGCCCAACGGGTGGATCGCGCCGCGGAGTTGTTGCGATCCATCTTCAAGGCGCACCCGCTGACCGGGGAATGCCATGTCGTCTTCAATCGCTTCGATGCGTCGGCCCTCAACATCGAGGTGAATCATCAGTGCAAGACGCGCGATTGGCCGACCTACCTCGCCGCCCTGCACTCGCTGAACCTTCAGGTGAAGGAGCGCTTCGATGCCGAGAAGCTGGAGTTCGCCTTCCCCACTCAGACCGTGTTGCTGAAGCAAGAGGCCCCGGTGCACGAGGCACGGCTGTCCTGATCGAAGGGGTCCTGAACACGGATTCCCGAGGCCTCCCGGCCGCCCTCCGTCTGGCCGCCTCAGCGCCCGCCCGGGGGTGCCGGTTGAGGCGAGGGGCGCTTGCGGTATTTTTCGTACAGGCGGGTGTGACGCGAGGAGAGATCGACTTCCCTGCCTCGGATCCACATCCGGCGGACCTGGGATTTGAGATCGAGGATGTCTCCATCGGTGACGACGAGGGTGGCGTCTTTGCCCGGTTCGAGGGATCCCACGCGATCGGCGACCCCCAGCATGCGGGCGGCGTTCACGGTCAATCCGCGAACGGCCTCGTCATAGGGCAGGCCGAATGCCCGGGCCTGTGCGGCCGAATACGGGATGTTGCGGATATTGCTGGCCCCGAACTGGTCGGTGCCTTCGCTGAAGGCGACAAGCACCCCGGCCTTGGACAGCACCGCCGGCGCCGAGTAATGGACGTCATACGGGTCGGTGTCGCGGATGGGTTGGGTGAACACATGTTCGTAGGCCACCGGAATGCGGTGTTCGGCGAGGTACCCGGCCTCGCGCCAGGCATCCCTGCCGCCGGCGATCACCGCCTTGAAGCCGCGGCGCACGGACCATTCGGCCGCGGATCGGATGGCCCGCGTTTCATCGGCGTGGATCCACAGCGGGCGCTCCTTGCGGACCACGGGCAGCATGGCCTCCCAGGCCGGGACGATCCGGAACCCGTCACGGGCGGCCTTCTTGGCCTCCGCGTAGGCGGCCGCTTCGGTGAAGAAGGAGTCGATCTCCCGCAATTTCCGGTCGCGATCTCGGACCTGATCTTCGAGGGAGGGGCCGCCCTCCTTGCCGGGGGGACGGGGCGTCGTATCGAGCCCGAAACCGGGCCAGTGAAGGTGCAGGGCGACCTGCTTCTCGACGGCGAGATCCTCGATGGTCCAACCGTCGAGTTGGATCAGACCGCTGAATCCGGAGACGGTGCCCCCGGCGGGGATCACGTGAGCGTGGGTATAGCCGTTGGCCCGCGCCACCGGGATCAATTCGCTGTCCGGGTTGACGGCGATCCAAGCGCTGACATCGGCCGAGTAGTCGCCCACCTCGGTGGTGTCGCGGGTGGCCCGCAGGGCGTCGATCTCGAGCAGGCCCAGCACCGTGGTCGGGGCGATCAGACCGGGAAAGACCCGTTGGCCTTTCAATTCGACGACAGCGTCGGCGGTGTCGGTGAGGCCGGTGCCGATCTTTTCGATGCGGCCATCGCGGATGAGGATCGAGGCGTTGGTCTGGATCGGGCCGGAAGCGGTGAAGATCCATCCCTCTTTCAGCAGCAGCGATGCGGCCTGGGCTGTCAGCAGACTGGCGACCAATCCGACGGAGAGAATCAAGGGGTTCATGCGGGGATATCCGGAAGTCCGGGGAGAGTGCGACGATTCAGGCGGCACCGAGATACCAGCGCCGGGCGTTGTGGGAGAAGAACTTGGCGCGCGCGGTGGCTCCGTGGGCGCTGAAATAGTCGTCCACGATGCCCACGACGGTCGGCAGGGGAGCGAACCGTTCGCTGACCGGCCAATTGCTGCCGAAGACCATGCGGTCCTCGCCGAAGGCGTCGGCGATCGGGTCGAGGATGAACCGGTAGGCCCCGACCTCGCGGGGTGCCGTGCCGTCGGCGCGACCGGTGCCTTCGACCAGTCCGGAGACCTTCATCACCAGGTTTTGATGCCGGCGCGCCGCGCCAACCCCGGCGATCCAGGCGTCGGGCAACGGGGTGCGCACGGGCACGTTGCAGCAGTGGTCGATGACGATGCGCAGGCTGGGGAAAGACTCTGCGATGCGGACCGCTTCGGGGAATTGCTCGGCGGCGATCAGCAGGTCCATGCCGAGGTCCAGATCGGCCAGGAGACCCACGTCGCGCTTCCAGGCGGGGTCATCGAGGGGGAGTCCGCCGTTCCACCCCCCGGTCCGGATGCCGCGGAACCGTCGGTGGGCGGCGTAACGGAGCAGGTGGTCTCGAAAACCTGGCCGGCCCGGCTTCAGGTGGCCGATGAGCCCCAGCAGAAACGGGTCCTGGGCCGCCAGATCGAGAATCCATTGGTTGTCTTCTTCCCAGGGGCTGGCTTCGACCACCACGGTTCCGCTGATGCCCAGGGGTTCGGCCAAGGCGCGGAAGTCCCGGGGCAGCACCCGCCGGTACAACACGGCATCGTCCTTGGGGGGCCACGGCACACCCTGGCGCCGGGTCGGATCGTAGAAATGCGTGTGCGTGTCGAGGATGCCCCCGGGAGCGGGGGCGTGACGACACCCCAGCGGGAGACCGGCGGCGAGGGCGGTGGCCCCGGTCGTCGTGCGGAGAAAATCCCGACGGGTCATCATGGGATGACGCTGCCCCAAGGGGGGGCGGCTGGAAACTCCAGAAGTGGGGCTTTTCGGAGGTCGATTTCAGGCTTTCCTCGGAGACTCAAACCCCGAGCCTGTCGTCCATGTTGTCGCGAGCCATGTTGGGGGCGTGGGTGACGGCCGCCGCCATCGCCAGTGTTGGAATCCCGGTGTCGGGCGCCGATCGGACTCCTGAACAGTGGACCCGCGAGTATCAGGCCCTCGCGCGACCGGTGGCTGCGGAATCCGAGGCGGCGCGGTTGCGGCGGTTCTTCGACCTGCACTGGTCGTATCTGATGCAGGAATCACCCGATGCGGCGACCTACTCGGGTTTCAAGGGGTTCAATGATCGATGGCCGGATGCTTCGATCGGCGCGATCACCCGCCGCAAGGCGGAGGTGAGCCGGGCCCTTGCGGTGGTCGGCTCGTTCGATCCGTCGAGACTCTCCGAAGAGGACGCCCTCTGGTGGGATCTTCTGGGGCGTCAGTTGCGGCGCGAAGCGGAGGGAAACCGCTTTCCCGCGGAGTTCATGCCCATGAACCAGATGGGCGGCGTGCAACAGGCGGTGGCGCAGACCTTGTTCATCATGCCCGGGAACACGGTGGCGGATTACCAGGACATGGTGAGCCGTCTTGAGCGGGCTCCGGTGTGGATCCGTCAGAACCTCGACCTGATGCGCGAGGGACTGAAGCGGGGGCTGACCCCTCCGGCCATCACCCTGCGCGATGTGCCGCAGCAGGTGCTCAATCAGGTCCCCGAGGACGTGTCCAAGAGCCCTTTGTACCGGCGGTTCGCCGACATGCCTTCCAGTCTGCCGGAGGCCGATCGCCTTCGCCTGCAGGCGGCTGCTCGGGCGGCCATCGCCCAGGGAATCGAGCCGGCTTTCCGCGAACTCCACCGCTTTCTGGTCGAGGAATACCTGCCGAAGGCCCGCACCTCGATCGCCTGTTCGGAGCTTCCCGACGGGGTCGACTGGTATGCGCATGCGGTGCGGGGGTCGACCACGACTTCGAAGACCCCGAAGGAGATCCACGAGGTCGGTCTGGCGGAGGTGTCCCGCATCCGAGCCGAGATGGAGACCACGATGCGCAAGTCGGGGTTCACGGGCTCATTCGCCGAATTCCTCGTTTTCCTGCGCACCGATCCGCGGTTCTTCTACGAGACCCCGGCCGGATTGCTGGCGGGATACCGTGACATCTCCAAGCGCATCGACGGCGAATTGCCCCGACTGTTCGGTCGCCTGCCGCGACTGCCCTACGGGGTGGTGCCGGTGCCCAGCTATGCCGAACAATCCCAAACCACGGCCTACTACCAGCCGGGGGCCTGGAGTTTTGGACGGCCGGGCAATTTCGTGGCCAACACCTACGCCCTGAACACCCGCCCCAAGTGGGAGATGGAAGCCCTCACCGTCCACGAGGCCGTTCCCGGACACCACCTTCAGATCGCGCTGTCGCAGGAACTCGAAGGAGTCCCGGAGTTCCAGAAGCACTCGGAGACCACGGTGTTCGTCGAAGGCTGGGCGTTGTATTCGGAAAGTCTGGGTTCGGCTCTGGGATTGTATCAGGACCCGTACAGCAAGTTCGGTCAGCTTACCTATGAGATGTGGCGGGCGGTCCGCTTGGTGGTGGACACCGGCATGCATTCGCTGGGATGGAGCCGTCAGAAGGCGATCGAGTTCTTCAAAGCCAATTCCAGCAAGAGCGAGCACGACATCGTCGTGGAGATCGATCGGTACCTCGTCTGGCCCGGTCAGGCGCTGGCCTACAAGATGGGCGAGTTGAAGATTCAGGAATTGCGCCGACGGGCCGAGCGGGAGTTGGGGGCGAAGTTCGACCTCCGTGCTTTCCATGATGCGGTGCTCGAGAAAGGCGCGCTCCCGCTGGATGTGCTCGAGCGGCGCATCGACCGATGGATCGCCCGCCAAAAGCAGGGCTGATGCCCCGGGGCCGGGCCTGCGCCGCCGGGGTGGTGGTTTCCCGTTCGTGATTGGCCTTTCGTGGACTTGATCGGCCGATTGGGATAACCTGTGCGGCTCATGGAACGTACGTTGATTCTCTGTAAGCCGGATTGCATGCAAAAGAACCTCGCCGGCGAGGTGATTGGCCGTTTTCAGAAGGCGGGCCTCCGGATCCAGGCCGCCAAGGTCCTGCGGTTGACCGACGCCCTTCTGTCGGAGCACTACTCGCACCTGACCGACAAACCGTTCTTCCCCGAGATCGTCCAATTCATGAAGTCGGCCCCGGTGCTGGCGCTCATCCTGACGGGCGACAATGCGGTGGTGACGGTGCGTGATCTTCTGGGCCCCACCGACAGTCGCAAGGCGGCCAAGGGAACCATCCGTGGCGACCTCGGTGAGACCAACATGCACAACATCGCCCACGCCTCCGATTCGGTGGAGAACGCCGAGATCGAGGTGAAGCGCTTCTTCCGCGCCGACGAGATCCCGGCCTGAGCGGCCTGAGCGGCCGGTTTACGGTCCGAACATCCCGGGGTGTTCTGCGGATTGACTCGCCGAAGTGCGGTCATAGGTTGGCCGCCTTGATGAACGGATCCGGTTCGAAATCCTCCCGCTCGGTGTCGCCGCCTCCCGCGGTCGACGATGCGGTCGCCCCCGCCGCCGGAGTCATCCGGTTGCGGGGCGTGCGTCAGAACAACCTGAAGGGCTTCGATCTCGATCTGCCCCTGGGTCGATGGATCGTGTTCACCGGCCTCAGCGGCTCGGGCAAGAGTTCCCTGGCCTTCGACACGCTCTACGCCGAAGGACAGCGGCGGTACATCGAGACCTTTTCTCCCTACGCCCGCCAGTTCTTCGACCGCATGGACAAACCGGCGGTCGACCGGATCGAGAACATCCCTCCGGCCATCGCCATCGAGCAATGCAACGCGGTCCGCTCCACGCGGAGCACCGTGGGGACGATGACGGAGATCTGCGACCACATGAAGGTCGTCTGGCCCCACTTGGCACGGCCGCATTGCCGCCAGTGCGGACAGTCCGTCCAAGCCGAACCGCCCGACCGCGTCTGGCAGACGGTCCTTCAGCGCTTCGAGGCGGGTGACGGAGCCGCCGAGGTGCTCGTGACCTTCGATCTGCCGTTGTCCGACAAGATGGCGGTGGCCGAGCAGTTCCGATTGATGACCCAGCAGGGGTTCCAGAGAATCCTCATCGACGGTCAGGTGGTGCGTCTGGAAGAGGCTGGCGACCGGGTCGGGTCGGTCGGACAGACGATCCGGGTGGTGGCCGACCGGTTGCGTTTGGAGGCGGCGCAGCGCGCCCGGTTCCGCGAGGCCTGCGAGACGGCGTATCGATTCGGCCAGGGGCACCTCACCGTCTGGGAGTTCCGCGCACCCGCCGCCTCGGCGCCTCGGCCGTTTTCGCAGCGCCTCCATTGTGCGGCGTGTGACCTCGACGCGCCGGAAGCCAAGCCGGCGTTGTTTTCGTTCAACCATCCGTTGGGTGCCTGTCCGGCTTGCAAGGGATTCGGGCGCATCATCTCCATCGATCCCACCCTTGCGATCCCCGACACCTCCAAGTCCCTCGAGGGCGGTGTGGTCAAGCCATGGCAGACGGGCATGGGCGTCGAGTGTCAGCAGGACATGATGCGCAAGGTCCGCAGCGCCGGGGTTCCGACCCGGGTGCCGTTCCGGGAGTTGTCCGCGGCCCATCAACGCTGGGTGATGGACGGTGAGCCCGACTACGATCCCAAAGATCCCGAACATTCCTGGCCCAACAAGTGGTATGGGGTGAAGGGCTATTTCCGTTGGCTGGAAAGCAAGGCCTACAAGATGCATGTCCGGGTGCTCCTGTCCCGGTATCGCAGTTACCAGACCTGTGGCGAGTGCCAGGGGAGGCGCCTGCGGCCCGAGTCGCTGGCGTTCCGCTGGACCCCGCCAGGACATCCTGAAGCATTGGACTTGGCCGGGTTCTATGGTCTGCCGGTGCGGGAGGCGTTGCGCCTGCTGGAGACCGCGGCCCCGACCCTCATGCGGTCCTCGAACGATCCGGTGGGGCTGGTCTTGGGCGAGGTGCAGGCGCGGTTGGCCTATCTGGAATCGGTGGGCCTGGGTTACCTCACGCTCGACCGGACCACCCGCACCTTGAGCGGGGGAGAGACCGCGCGGGTGAACCTCACCACCTGCCTGGGCACACGACTCGTCAACACCCTCTACGTGCTTGATGAACCCAGTGTCGGTTTGCATCCGCGGGACAGCCAACGGTTGATCCGGGTGCTCAAGTCGCTCCGGGATGCCGGCAACACCGTGGTGGTGGTGGAGCATGAACCCGAAGTGATGCGCGCGGCCGACCTGATTGTCGACATCGGCCCGGGTCAGGGCGCACGAGGCGGAGAAGTGATCTTCCAGGGCTCTCCTCGGGAGTTGCGGTCGGCCTCGGGATCGCTCACGGGCGATTACCTCTTCGGCCGGCGTCTCGTGGGCGAGTCGCGTCAGCGACCCGTGCCCTTGTCCCGGATCGGGGCCGCCCCTGAGCGAGGGCGAGCCGCTCGCGGTGCCGCGGCAAATTCCGAGGCCACCGTCCTTCGGGAGGCGCTGCCGAAAGTCGGATATCTCGGCACCGTTCCGTGTCTGGTGTTGCGCCATGCCACGGCCCATTGCCTCAAGGATCTCACCGTGACGGTGCCGCTGGGGCGCCTGGTGGGTATCAGCGGGGTGAGTGGATCGGGAAAGACCACGTTGATCCGCGAGATCCTCCTGCCGCTGCTGGAGGCGCGTCTCCATTCCGGCGATCCGACCGCGGCCCTGGAAGAGGAAGTGGACAGCGAATCCATCGGGGAGGCCCAGACCGCCTTGCAGGCCGCCGAGTTGGAGGGCGCCGAGCATCTCGGAGCGGTGGTGCTGGTGGATCAGTCGTTGCTGGGACGTACGCCGCGGTCCAATCCGGCCGTGTACATCGGCGCGTTCGACGACATCCGTGACTTCTACGCGGCCAGTCCGGAGGCCGTGGCGAACGAGCTTCCGGCGGGGTGTTTCAGTTTCAATTCGAAGCGGGGCCAGTGTGAGACCTGCCGCGGGGCCGGCTTCGAGAAGATCGAGATGCAGTTCCTCAGCGACGTGTTGATCCGGTGTGCCGCGTGTGGGGGACGCCGGTATCAGGCGCGGGTCGCCGCGGTGAAGGTGGCTCCGCCGGAAGAGTCGGGACTCAAGGCGCTGTCCATCTCCGACATCCTCGAGGCCACCGCCGAAGAGGCCGTGCGGTTCCTGGGGGCGTTTCCCGATTCCAAGCCGGCTCGCAGGGCGATGGCCAAGCTGGCGCTGCTCACCGAGGTGGGGCTGGGGTACCTCCGGCTCGGGCAACCGCTCAATACGCTCTCCGGGGGTGAGAGTCAGCGCCTCAAGCTCGTCAGCCACCTCGCTCTCACGCCGGCCGCGGCCCGGCAGGACACGCCTTTGGCTCCACCGTCGGCCGGTCGACGCCGTTCCGACCCGGCGGTTTCCGGAATTCCCGCGTTCAAACCGACGCTGTTTCTCTTCGATGAGCCCACCACGGGTCTGCACCTCGAGGATGTCCGTATCCTGCTGAGGGTGTTCCAACGGTTGGTGGATCAGGGACACTCGGTGGTTCTCATCGAGCACCACATCGAATTGCTGCGCTGCGTGGATTGGTTGATCGATCTGGGTCCGGAGTCGGGTGATCAGGGCGGGCAGATCGTGGCTGCCGGGCCGCCCGACCATGTGGCGGGAGTTGCCGAGAGTCGGACTGCACCGTTCCTGCGGGGTTCGGTGTGACGGCGGACCCGGCCTCCGGTCCGGCTTCGCCGCCGGCGTGGCTCATGGAGTTCCCGAGGGCCCGCCCGTGGCATCGGCTTGACCCCGTCGGGTGAGCTGGTGAGCGTTGGGGCCCGTTCTCCCGCTACCGATGACGCTCAGGTTCCAGACTGTCTCCCGCCCACTCCGGGTCTGGGTCGCTCTCGCGACCCTCCTGGCGTTCAGGGGATTGATGTCGGGATCGGAAGTGGGATCAGGATCAGGGTCGTTGTCCTCGCCGATTCGATTGAACGGCGGGGTGGCCCACCCTTTGAGCCCGGCCTCCGCTGGACCGACCGGCCGGGCGGGGTTCACCCGGTTGGAGGTTCGGCAGACCGGATTGGCCTTCACCAACCGATTGGAGGGGGATGCCTTCCTGACCAATGCCGTGGCCAACAACGGATCGGGCGTGGCGATCGGCGATGTGGATGGCGACGGCCGCCCCGATGTCTATTTTTGCGCGCTCCAAGGGCCGAATCGGTTGTTCCGCAATCGCGGGGAGCTGCGGTTCGAAGAGTCGCCGCTGGGAGCCGCCGCCTGCCCGGACCAATTGTCCACCGGAGCCGCCTTGGCCGATGTGGATGGTGATGGGGATCTCGATCTGCTGGTCAACGGAATCGCGGCCGGAACCCGTGTGTTCCTGAACTCGGGTCGGGGTGACTTCACCGAGCGGATCGACTCGGGATTGTCGCGCACAGCGTCACCGATGTCGTTGGCCCTGGCCGACATCGATGGCGATGGCGATCTCGATTTGTACTGCGCGCACTACAGCGACCAGGTGGCGCTGGCGGATCCCACGGTTCAAGTGAGCGTTTCTCAAGAGGGAGGGGTGCCGAAGGTGACCCAGGTGAACGGCCAACCGGCGAGCCACCCGCGGTGGCTGGGACGATTTGCGGTGGGCCCCGATGGCGGGGTCGTGGAATTGCCCGAGGCGGATGGGTTGTATCGGAACGACGGAGCCGGTCGCTTCACGGCGCTGACCCACGTCCCGGGGATGTTCGTTGACGAGCAGGGCAAGCCCCTGTCACCGCCTCGGGATTGGGGGCTGGGGGTTCAATTCCGGGATCTCAACGGCGATCGCTGGCCCGACCTGATCGTCTCCAACGACAACGGGTCGCCCGATCGGTTCTGGATCAACACCGGGAAGGGCCCATTTCGGGCCATCGCGTCCGGGGCCATCCGCCACGGCAGTCGGTCGTCGATGGGACTCGATGTCGCGGACGTTGATCGGGACGGTCAGGATGATCTCTTCATCGTGGACATGATGGCCCGCGACCATGCCACCCGGATGCGGCATGCGGGGCGGGGTGGGCCCGGGTCCACGCCGCCCGAACCGGTCGAGGTGCGTCCGGTGTTCAACCGGAATTCGCTGTTCATGGGTCGCGGTGTGGAGACCTATGCCGAGACCGCATTGATGGCGGGGATCGCCGCGACGGATTGGTCGTGGTGTCCGGCATTCATCGATGTGGATCTGGACGGGCGTGAGGATCTGCTGATCACCAACGGCTTCGATCAGGACGTGCTCGATCAGGACGCGCCCGAAGCCTTTCGGCGACGGAAATGGACCCCCGATCAGGTGCGCCGGCATCGGCAGTTCTACCCGGTGTGGCGGACGCCGAACGCGTCATTCCGGAATCTCGGTTCGGGTCGGTTTGAACCGATGGGCGATGCCTGGGGGTTTGTGGCGACCGAGGTGTCGCACGGCATGGCCTTGGCCGACCTGGACGGCGATGGCGATCTGGAGGTCGTGGTCAATTCACTCAACGCTCCGGCGCAACTGTATCGCAACAACGCCGTGGCGCCGCGCGTGGCCGTCCGGTTGAAGGGCCTTGGCCTCAATCGCCACGGCATCGGGGCCCGCGTGTCGTGGACGGGCGGTGGGATGACCCAGTCGCAGGAGATCATCGCCGGCGGGCGATACCTCTCCGGAGAGCCTCCGGAGCGGGTTTTCGCGGCCCTGGGGGGCACCGGGTCGCCCCAGTCTCTCGAGGTGCGCTGGCGCAGTGGTGCGATCAGTCGCCTGAGCGGGTTGGAGGCGCAGCGGCGCTACGAGATCGAGGAACCCCCGGTCGCGGCCGAATCCTCGGTTCCGATACCGATCACCCCGGTCGCTTCGCCCCAGTTCACCGAATGGAAGGGCTGGCTCAATCACACCCATTCGGAGGCTCCTTTCGACGAAGGGGCTCGACAGCCGGGAGTGCCGGTATCGCTGAGCCGGACGGGTCCGGTGATCAGTGCCTATGATTTCAATGGCGATGGTTGGGAGGATGTGTTGATCGGGGGCGGTCGCGGTGGCCGATTGAGCGTCTTTGCCAATCAACAGGGCCACTCTCTCGTGCGGTTGGACGGTGCCGGTGCCAGTGCCGGTGATCAGACGGCGCTGGTCGGATGGGACAACGGTCTGGGGAGTCACCAATTCCTGGTGGGGGTTTCGAACGAGGAAACCGGTCCGGCCTCCGAGAGCCAGATCCTGGTGTTCTCGCCCACGGCCGCGCCCATCGTGTTGCCCATGGGGCGCTCCAGTCTGGGAGCCATCGTCTTGGCCGACCTCGATCAGGACGGAGATCTCGACGGGTTTGTCGCCGGGCGGGGAGTGCCCGGGCGGTTCCCGGAAGCGGCCTCGTCGCTGTGCCTGAGGAACGACCACGGATCCCTCGTTCGGGCCGACGACTGGAGCAGGCCCTTCCAGAATCTGGGGCGTGTGAGTGGGGCGGTATTCCTCGATGTCGACAACGACGGCGACAGCGATCTGGTCGTGTCGCTCGAGTGGGGGCCGATCCGGTGTTTCCTCAATCAAGGAGCCCGCTTCGAGGACGTGTCGGAGGCGTGGGGATTGCTCAGGCACACCGGGATCTGGGCCTGTCTGGCGGCGGGGGATTTCGACGGCGATGGTCGCATAGATCTCGTGGCGGGCAATGTGGGCCGCAACACCGAATATGAATTGGTCCAACCGGCCCGCATGGCGCTGGTGTCCGGTGAATGGCTGGGCGAGGGCGCCTTGCAGGTGATCGAGGTCTGGGAACATCAGGGGGTCTGGCGCCCGTTCCGCGACCGGAACTGGCTGGCCACGGTGTTGCCCGATCTCCCCCAGCGGTGGCCGACGCATCGGGCCTTCGGCGAGGCGACCGAATCGGCGATTCTGGAGGGGCGTCCGGGTGGGGTGCGCCGGAACACGGTGGCCGGGTTGGAATCGGCCGTGTTCCTCAATCGCGGAGGGCGGTTTGAGCGTCGTGCGTTGCCCCGGGAGGCCCAGGAGTCGCCGGTGATGGGACTCGGAGTGGCCGATCTGGATGGTGACGGGTTCGAGGATCTGGTGCTGGCCCAGAACCGCACCGAGCGCATCGGTCCGATCAGTCGCGATGATTCCGGTCGTGGGCTGTGGTTGAAGGGCGACGGGCAGGGTGATTTCCGGGCGGTGCCCATCGCCGAATCGGGCATCCACTCCGAGGGAGATCAACGCGGTGTGGCCATTCTGGATCTGGATCAGGACGGGCGGTTGGACCTGGCGCTTGGGGTGAACCAAGGCGCCACCCGGTTGTATCGCAACGCGCGGGCCAAGCCGGGGCTGCGGATCCGGCTTGAGGGGCCGCTGACCAACCCCTCGGGCATCGGTTCCCAGGTGCGCCTCCGGTATGCCGACGGCACCGAGAGTCCGGTCAAGACGGTGATGGCCGGTTCCGGATCCGGAGGGCAAGACGATTGGGTTCCGGTGCTCGCGTTGCCCCGTCCCGCCGCCGAGGTGCGCGTCCGTTGGCCAGGGGGGCGGGAGCAGCGCGTGCCTGTGGGGACCGGCGATCGGACGGTCTCGGTGCGGATACCGTGATTTCGGGCCGGAATCGGGTTCCCCGACCGGAATCGGGAAATCGGCTTTCTTCAGGGCCGATTTTAGGCGAGGTTGGCGCCGATGGATTCGAAAAAGCTGGCCCTCGCCTGCCGGGCGTTGGCGGACAACAAGAAGGCCGAAAATCTGATCGTGTTGGACGTTCGTGAATTGTCCTCCGTGACCGACTTCTTCGTGATCGCCACCGGCAGCAGTGAGCCGCACCTGCGTGCCATCGAGACCGAGATTCTCGACGGGCTCCGCAAAGAACACGATCTCAAGCCGGTGCACACCGAAGGGTCGGCCCAGTCCAATTGGATCGTGGCCGATTTCTTCGATGTGATCGTCCACATCATGAAGGCCGATGTGCGGGCGCATTACGATATCGAAGGCCTTTGGGCCGACGCGCCCCAAGTCAAGCCGCCGGCTCCCCGCAAGAGGGCCGCCAAAAAAGAGTAACTTCGCCCCGACGGGCATCCCCCGATGAATACCGCCGAACCGTCCATCCATGCTTGGAAGTTGATGGCGGTGCGGTCGGGGGTGTGTCTCGTGATGGGCCTGATGGGTTGGTGGGTGGCGGGTCGGTGGCCCACGGTGTCCACCGCCGCCTTCATGTTCGCCTTCCTCTCGGGAGGCTGGGATCTGGCCCGTGAGGTGTGGAGCGACCTGCGTCTGCTGCGCTTCGATACCCATTTCCTGATGTTCCTGGTGGTGCCGGGCGCGGTGGCGGTCGGGGCTTTGGGCGAGGCGGCGTTGCTGCTGTTCCTCTTTTCCGCATCGTCGGCGATGGAGAGCTTCGCGGCCGGTCGGACCCGCCGGGAGATCGACGCGCTCCTGAGGCGCGCTCCCAAGACCGCGCGTCTGGTGCGGGGCGACATCGAGACTGTCGTGGCTGTCGAGGTCCTCAAGCCGGGCGATGTGATTCGGGTCACCGCGGGCGAATTGGCCGCGGTCGATCTGGTGGTCTTGAGCGGCCAGAGTGCCTGCGACGAATCTTCGCTCACCGGGGAGTCCGATGCGGTGCCCAAGGCGCCGGGGGATTCCGTCATGGGCGGCACGCTCAATCTCTGGGGAGTCCTCGAAGGGCGTGTACTTCGGCCGGTGGGAGACAGCGCTCTTCACCGCATCCTGAACCTGATCCTCGAGGCCCGGCACCTGAAGGCGCCGTCGCAGCGGTTCACGGATCGATTCGGGACAGCCTACACGGTCGCGGTGCTCTCCGCCTGCCTGATCACCTTCTTCTACCAATGGCGTGTGGCCGGGTTGCCCCCGTTCTTCGGCAGTGACAGGCAGTTCAGCGCCTTTTATCGGACCATGACCCTGCTGGTGGTGCTGTCGCCGTGCGCGCTCGTGCTGTCGGTGCCCTCGGCGATCCTCTCGGCCATCGCCTCGGGGGCGCGGCGCGGAGTTCTGTTCCGTGGCGGAGCCGCCATCGAGAATCTGGCGGGTGTCCAGGTGGTGGCCTTCGACAAGACGGGGACCCTCACCGAGGGGCGCCTGGCTCTGGAGCGGATTGAAGTCCTGATGGGCACCGAGTCCGAGGCCTCCGAAGCCGCGGCGGCGCTGGCCCGGGTCTCCAATCATCCGGTCTCTCGATCCATCGCCCGATGGGCTGACGGCCGGGGCATCCCGGTCGAAGCCGTGGAGGGCACCGAGACCGTGGCGGGCAAGGGGTTGTCGGGGCGATGGCGGGGGCGATCGATGCTGCTCGGCAATCGCGAGTTCGTGCAGTCCGTGGCCGAAGGGGCCGTGGTCACGTTGCCTCCGCCGGTGGAGCGGGCCTCCGAGACCTGGATCGGAGGACCAGGCCTTCTGGCCCGGTTGGTCCTCAACGATGTTCTCCGTGCCAATTCCAAAGCCGTGGTGGCGCAATTGCGGGCAACTGGCTTGCGCACGGTGATGCTGACCGGTGACCGCAATGCGCCCGCGCAAGAAATGGGCGCGGCCTCGGGTGTGGACGAGGTTCGGGCGGCGCTCAAGCCCGAGGGCAAGGTCGCGGCCATCCGGGAGATCCAGCAACAAGGCCTCGGCGTGGCGATGATCGGAGACGGCGTGAACGACGCCCCGTGCCTGGTGGCGGCCGACGTGGGCATCGCGATGGGGGCCAGGGGTTCGGATGCGGCCATCGAGCAAGCCGAGGTGGTGCTTTCCAATGACCGGCTGGAGAACGTGCTGTACGCCCGTGAATTGAGTGCCCAAGCCCGGCGCATCATCCGTCAGAACATCACCTTGTCCCTGGGGACCATCCTCATCATGGCGGTCGTCTCATTGACCCTCTCCCAACTCCCGCTGTCCGTAGGTGTGGCCGTGCACGAGGGCAGCACCGTGCTCGTCGTCCTCAACAGCCTGCGCCTGCTCCGCATCCGCTCGGTCGATCCGCGTTGAGCCCTGGCGGGGCGGCATGGGTGCACCCGTTATTCCGCCCCTTCAGGGCGGAGACCTGGGCGAATGCAGAACCCAGGGCGTTGCCCTGGGCTATTGCCTAGGGCCCCTTCGGGGCCGAGGACGGGTTGCCGGCGGATGGTGTACGTGTGGGAACGTCGTGTGTGGACGTCGTGTGTGTGATCGGTCCGTGTGTGTGATCGGTCCGTGTGTGTGGGGTGATGTCCAAGCCCCGGATGGGGCGGGATAAGATAGCCCAGGGCAACGCCCTGGGTCATGGGCACACCCCATTCCAACCGCCCTGAAAGGGCGGCATGGGTGCGCCCGTCATTTCGCCCCTTCAGGGCGGAGACCTGGGCGAATGGAGAACCCAGGGCGTTGCCCTGGGCTATTGCCTAGGGCCCCTTCGGGGCCGAGGACGGGTTGCCGGCGGATGGTGTACGTGTGTGGACGTCGTGTGTGGACGTCGTGTGTGGACGTCGTGTGTGGACGTCGCGTGTGTGTGGCGTTGTCCACGCCCCGGATGGGGCGGGATGGGATAGCCCAGGGCAACGCCCTGGGTCATTGGCACACCCCATTCCAACCGCCCTGAAGGGGCGGCATGGGTGCGGCCGTGATTTCGCAGTCGCGCGCGATCAGCGCCTTCATGGCAATAAAGCCTTCAAGTATGAACGAATATCGCAAGATTCGTGCAAAAACGATTCGATAGTTTCCGAAGAGGTTGGGTGTGGAGTTGTGTTGGTTTCTCAAAAAACCTGCTTTAACTGTTCGATTTAGAACAGTAATCGGTTTTGTTTTGGGTGAATCAAAAATCTGATTCAAGGGTGGCATCATGCTCCGTTTGTAATTTAAAATTCATGTCGCAATCGCTGATACAAATAATGTTGCATGTGGTTTTTTCCACCAAGAATCGGGAATCTTGGCTCCAAGATGAGATTCGTGATGAACTTCACGCTTACATTGGGGGAATCATTAAAAACAGGGGAGGTGTTTTGCTGAAGGCTGGTTCTGTCTCTGATCACATCCATCTTTTGATGGCGCTACCAAGAACGTGCTCTGCGGCCGAAATGGTTAAGCACATCAAGGTGGATTCATCTAAATGGATTAAATCTAAATCTGTATCGTATCATAAATTTTATTGGCAAAGTGGTTATGGTGTTTTTTCAATTAGTCCAAGTCATGAACGGGTGGTAGGTGATTATATTGCGAATCAAGCAGACCACCATCGTGTTGTAACCTTTCAAGATGAATACCGAAGAATTCTTAAAAAATACGGGGTTCAATTTGATGAGCATTATGTCTGGGATTGATCCTGAATCCCGCCCCTTCAGGGCGGAGACCTGGGCGAATGGAGAACCCAGGGCGTTGCCCTGGGCTATGGCCTGAGGCCCCTTCGGGGCCGAGGACGGGGTGCTGGCGGATGGTGTACGTGTGGGAATGTCTTATGGGAAAGTCGTGTGTGGACGTCGTGTGTGTGATCGGTCCGTGTGTGATTGGTCCGTGTGTGTGATCGGTCCGTGTGTGTGATCGGTCCGTGTGTGTGATCGGTCCGTGTGTGTGATCGGTCCGTGTGTGTGATCGGTCCGTGTGTGTGGGGTGTTGTCCACGCCCCGGATGGGGCGGGATGGGATAGCCCAGGGCAACGCCCTGGGTCATGGGCACACCCCATTCCAACCGCCCTGAAGGGGCGGCATGGGTGCGGCCGTGATTTCGCAGTCGCGCGCGATCAGCGCCTTCATGGCAATAAAGCCTTCAAGTAT
>JACCEC012338091.1_pt1 | contig 46642 bp, 43 predicted proteins | sample 7450121 | NCBI WGS metagenome assembly JACCEC01 (sample SAMN15323455, study PRJNA562643) | freshwater metagenome | isolation source: river surface water | place: USA:Blue River Watershed | collected 2017-08-18 | reverse complement strand
CTCAAGGCCATGGAGGAAGGGGTGGTGCTGGCGCTCAAGGACATCGCGCAGCAGGCTGGCATGAACTGGGACACGGTCGGCGCCGCGCTCAAGCGCGATGGCCGTTTGCACCTGGAAACCTACTGAGCGCCCCGGCTCGCGGTCCCTTCGCCGGGGCCGTTAACATCCCCGCATGAAGTTTGCCCAGTTCCACACCGGTCAGGTGATCGAAGCCGGTCCCTACCTCGTCACCGAGGACGAGGTCCTGAAATTCGCCACCGCCTACGACCCCCAGTGGTTCCACACCGAGCCGGCGGCGGCCCAGGCCGGCCCGTTCGGCGGCCTCATCGCCAGCGGCTGGCATACCTGCTGCATTGCCATGCGCCTTGCGGTCGACCATGTCCTGCGTGGCTCCGAGTCGTTCGCATCACCGGGTCTGTCCGGGATCCGGTGGCCGCATCCGGTACGGCCTGGGGATTCGCTCACCTTGCGCATCACCGTGGATGAAGTGCGCCGATCGACCAAGCGGCCCGAGCTCGGCGTCGTCGAGTGGACCTGGCGCATGTTCAATGGGGAGGGCACCGAGGTGCTCGAGACCCGGTCCACCAGCCTCTTCAATCTGAAACCATCGTCCTGAGATTCCAGACCTGCCGCCATGACCTCTGCCCACGCCTTCATCTGCGACGCCATCCGCACCCCCTTCGGCCGTTATGGCGGTGCCCTGTCCAGCGTGCGCGCCGACGACCTGGCGGCCATTCCCCTGAAGGCGCTGATGACGCGCAACCCTGGCGTGGACTGGGCGCAGGTGACCGACGTGCTTTTTGGCTGTGCCAACCAGGCCGGCGAGGACAACCGCAACGTGGCCCGCATGGCCACCTTGTTGGCGGGCCTCCCGATGGACGTGCCGGGGGCCACCATCAACCGCCTGTGCGGCTCGGGCCTGGACGCGGTGGGTAGCGCCGCGCGCGCCATCCGCTCGGGGGATGCGCAACTCATGATCGCGGGCGGTGTGGAGAGCATGAGCCGCGCGCCTTTCGTCATGCCCAAGGCGGAAAGCGCCTTCTCCCGCAACAACGCGGTGTACGACACCACCATCGGCTGGCGCTTCGTCAACAAGCGCATGAAGGAGCTGTACGGGGTGGACAGCATGCCGGAGACCGCCGAGAACGTCGCCACCGATTACAAGATCGAGCGCGAGGCCCAGGACCGCATGGCGCTGCGCTCGCAACTCCATGCGGTGGCCGCCCAGAAGGCGGGCCACCTCGCCGCCGAGATCACCCCGGTGACGATTCCCCAGAAGAAGGGCGATGCGCTGGTCGTGGACAAGGACGAACACCCGCGCGAGACCAGCCTCGAGGCCCTGGCCAAGCTCAAAGGCGTGGTGCGCCCTGACGGCACCGTCACCGCCGGGAATGCCAGCGGGGTGAACGATGGCGCCTGCGCCCTGATCCTGGCCAACGAGGCGGCCGCCCGGCGCCACGGCCTCACGCCGCGCGCCCGCGTGGTGGGCATGGCCACCGCCGGCCTGGCTCCGCGCATCATGGGCATGGGCCCGGCACCCGCGACGCGCAAGGTGCTGGAACTCACCGGCCTGACGCTGGCGCAAATGGACGTGATCGAGTTGAACGAGGCCTTCGCCGCCCAGGGCCTGGCGGTACTGCGTGACCTGGGCCTGCCAGACGACGACCCGCGCGTGAACGCCTGGGGCGGCGCCATCGCCCTGGGCCATCCGCTGGGGGCCAGCGGCGCGCGCCTGGCCACCACCGCCGTCAACCAGCTGCACCGGCGTGGCGGGCGTTACGCCCTGTGCACCATGTGCATCGGCGTGGGGCAGGGGATCGCGGTCATCCTCGAGCGGGTCTGATCGCGCGCCGGGTGTCCCGGCGTCAATCCCGCGCGGGGGGTGAAACAGGCTTCGGCGCCAGCCGGGTGGCTACGAGCATCGCCCAGAAGGCCGAGGCCGGTTCGATCAGGTCGTCGTTGAAGTCATAGCCGGGGTTGTGCACGCTGCACGCACCCGGCGTCCCCGCTTCGCCGTTGCCGATGAACAGGTAGCAGCCCGGTACCTTTTCCAGCATGAAGGCGAAGTCCTCGCTGGCCGTGAGCGGATCGCCCTGCGCCGTGACACGACTGGGCCCGAAAAGGTCCTGCGCCACGCGGGTGGCGAAGGCAGTCTCCCCCGGATCGTTCACCAGCACGCTGTAGCCCTCGCGCCAGTCGACCTCGGCCTGCACGCCGAAGCTCTCGGCCTGCATCGACACCAGGTCGTGGATCCGCTGCCGCAGCAGGACGCGCACCTGCGGGTCCAGCGCGCGCACGCTCAGCTCCAGGCGCGCGCTGTCCGGGATCACGTTATTGGCCTGCCCCGCGTGGAAGGCGCCCACGGTCACGACCGCGGTCTGTTGCGGATCCACGTTGCGCGAGACGATGGTCTGCAGGGCCATGACGATGGACGAGGCCGCCACCACGCAATCGCTCGTGCGGTGCGGGAAGGCGCCGTGACCGCCGGTACCCCGCAAGGTCAGCGTGACGTTGTCGCTCGACGCCATGGTCGGACCGCTGCGGAACACGAAATGGCCTGCGGGCGTCCCCGGCATGTTGTGCAGAGCGTAGACCGCGTCGCAGGGATGCTGCTCGAACAGGCCGTCCGCGATCATGCGCAGGGCACCGCCGGCGCCCTCCTCGGCAGGCTGGAAGATCAGGTGCAGCGTGCCGTCGAAGTCGACCCCGTCGGCGATGCGGCGCGCCGCGGCCAGGAGCGTAGCGGTATGCCCGTCGTGGCCGCAGGCGTGCATGCGGCCCTGATGCCGGCTGGCCCACGCCGGCCCCGGGGCTTCCGTCATAGGCAGGGCGTCCATGTCGGCGCGCAGTCCGATCGCGCGGGGGCTGCTACCGCGCCTGAGGGTCCCGACCACGCCGGTGCCCCCCAGCCCGGTGGAGACCGTATAGCCCCACTCCTTGAGCTTGCGGGTCACCAGCGCGCTGGTGCGGTGCTCCTCGAACGCCAGCTCGGGGTGCTGGTGCAGGTCGCGGCGCAGGGCGATGAATTCCCCGATGCGCGGCGTGAGGGCGTGGCCCAGGTAGTCGCTGCGCACGCAGGTCGCTCCCGGGGTTACTGCGGCTGCAGATTGACGGACTTGGCGATCGCGCGGAACTGCGCGGTACCGTCGGCGTAGGCCTTGGCCACCGCCGCCGGGGCCAGGGGCTTGGCCAGGATCTGGCTGTTCGCTTCCAGGCTGGTGCGCACGGCGGGATCGTTCAGCGTCTGGGTGATGGCCTTGTGCAGCGCCAGCACGACGGGCTCGGGTGTGTCCTTCTTCACGAAGTAGCCGGTCCAGATGTTGAAGGTGAAGTCCTTGAGCGCGCGGCTCTCGCTGATCGCGGGGTACTGCTTGACGGTGTCCAGGCGCTCGGGATTGAGCATGGCCAGCACCTTGACCTTGCCGTCGCGGTGCAGATCGTCATACATCTTGCCGTAGGGGGCCAGGAAGATGTCGACCTGGCCGCCGATCAGGTCCTGGTTGGCGGGCGCGGCGCCCTTGTAAGGGACGTGCGTCATCGGAATGCCGGTCACCTTGGACAGGTGCTCCCCGAGCAGGTGATAGAAGGAGCCGGGGCCTACGCTGGCATAGGTGACGGGTTTGCCCTCGGCGGCGGCCTTGCGCGCGTAGGCGACGAATTCGTCGACGTTGGACACCGGCAGATCCTTGCGTGCCACGAAGGCGATCTGCGCGATGGCGATCATCTGCACGAGGCGAAAGTCCTCGCTCTTGAACTTGACGGCGGAAATCGCCAGGGGGGCCAGGATCAACTCGTTGGGCGAGCCCTGGAAGATCAACTGGCCGTCGGCGGGCGCGTTCAGCACCTTCTGGGCGGCGATGGAGCCGCTGGCGCCACCGAGGTTGTCCACGATCACGGGCTGGCCCAGGTTCTTGCCCAGGGCGGTATTGACGGTGCGCGCGATCACGTCCGACAGTCCGCCGGCCGGGTAGGGCACCAGCAGGGTGACGGGCTTGGAGGGGTAGCTCTGGGCCAGGGCGGCGCCTGCGAGCAGCAGGCCGGCGAGGGCAGTGCCCAGGCGGGTCAGGGGGCGGTTCATGGTGGTCTCCTCGGTTCTCGGGTGGTTGTGGCGCCATCGTAGGAACCGGATTCCATGATGTCTAATGCATTGTTGTATATGATTTATTGATCTCAAATGCATGGATAAAAGGCCATGACCCTGATCCAGTTGCGTCAGTTCATCACCCTGGCCCGCAGCGGCTCGTTCGTGAAGGCCTCGCAGGCCCTTTACATCACCCAGCCCGCCTTGAGCCGCAGCATCAAGGCGCTGGAGGACGAACTGGGCCATCTGCTGTTCGACCGCATCGGCCGGCGCATCGAGCTGACCGCCTTCGGCCAGGCCACCCTGGAGCGCAGCCTGCTGCTGCTCGAGGATGCGGAGTCGCTCAAGGCCAGCGGGCAGGGCTTGGCGCAAGTTGGCGCGCGGGTGCGCATCGGCCTGGGCTCGGGGCCGGGGGCCTTGCTCACGACGCCCTTGCTGCGGCATGTCGCGAATCGTTTCCCGAACCTGCGGCTGGAGATTTCCCGCGGGTCCACCGACGTCCTGGTGCAGCGCCTGCAGGACCGGGCGTTGGACGCCCTGGTCGTCGACGTCCGATCACTCAAGCCCTCGGCCGACTTGCGGGTGGACCGTCTGGTCGAAGTGCCCGGTGCCTTCATGTGCCGCCGGGACCATCCCCTGGCACGGCGTCGCAAGGTGAGCTTTGAGCAGTTGCAGCAGTACCCGGTGGCCTCCACGCCCCTGAGTGACGAACTGGCCCGCATCCTGATCGAGCGCTATGGCCCCGAGGCCGACCCGCAGCGCCTGGTCAAGCTCTCGAGCGAAGAACTCTCGCACCTGATCGACGTGGCCTTGGGCAGCGACGCCGTGGTGCTGGCGATTCGATCGGCCGGGCCGCAACTGGCCGAAATCCGGCTTTCTCCGCCCCTGCAGGCCAGCGCGCGCTTCGGGCTGGTGACCGTGGCACGCCGCTCTCGGATGGCCTTCCTGCCAGAGATCCAGTCCCTGATGGACCAGGTCTTCGACCCCCTGCACGCCTGATCTGCGCGCCTGACCTGCGCGCCGGCCAGGGGCCTCAGGCCTTCAGGTTGGTGTCCTTGATCGGCAGGTCACGCACCCGCTTGCCGGTGGCATTGAAGATCGCGTTGAGCACCGCCGGTGCGGCCACCGCGATGGTCGGCTCCCCCACGCCGCCCCAGAACCCGCCCGAAGGCATCACGATGGTTTCGACCTTGGGCATTTCAGACAGGCGCAGGGGCTGATAGGTGTGGAAGTTCTCCTGCTCGATGCGTCCGTCCTTGACGGTGCATTCCTGATGCAGCATGGCGCCCAGCCCGTAGACGAACGAGCCTTCCACCTGATGCGCGATCTGCTTGGGATTGACCGCATGGCCGCAGTCGGTGGCGGCGACGATGCGTTTGATCGTGAGCTTGCCCGCGCTGGACACGCTGACCTCGGCACAGGCGGCGATGTAGCTGCCAAAGCAATAGAAGGCGGCCAGGCCCCGTCCCGTGCCCTTGGGCGTGGGCTGACCCCAGCCGCCCTGGTCGGCCACGGCCTTGAGCACCGCCCACCCCTTGGGGTTCTTGACCATCAACTTCTGCCGCACCGCCAAGGCGTCCTGCCCGGTCGCGTGCGCGATCTCGTCGATGAAGCACTCCATGTACACCGCGTTCTGGTTGGCGTTCACGCCGCGCCAGAAGCCCGGTGGCACATGCGTGTTGCGCATTGCGTGATCGATGGTGAGGTTCTCGAATGCGTAACTGATTGCATGGTCCGAAAAGCGCTCATGGCCCACGGGCAGCAAGCCTTGGAAGGTCAGTAGGTCTGCGCCGTTGGTCATGAGGGTAGGCAGTACCGAGGCCAGGATCGACTGACCCGAGATGCGCATGTTCAGGCCGGTGATGTTGCCCGCCGCATCGACGCCGGCCGTCATCTTGCACTGGGTCACCGGGTGGTAAGCCCCGTGCAGCATGTCCTCCTCGCGGCTCCAGATCAATTTGACGGGAGTGCCCGGCATCTGCTTGGCCACGGCCACCACCTGGCGGATGTAGTCGGTCATGCCGCGCCGACCAAAGCCGCCCCCCAGGTTGATCTTGTAGACGTCGCACTTGTCCAGTGGCAAGCCGGCGGCGGTCGACGTGGCGGACAGCGCGGCGTCGCCGTTCTGCGTGGGGCACCAGACCTCGCACCGGTCGGCCGTCCAGATCGCCGTGGCGTTCATCGGCTCCATCGTGGCGTGGTTCTGGAACGGGTAGCTGTAGACCGCCTCGATCTTGCGGGCGGCCTTGCCGATCGCGCCCGCCGCGTCACCGACCTTGTGGCCGGTGAACACCGCTTCGTTGGAGTCCAGGCCCGCCTTGTTCCGCTCGGCGATCATGGCGCTATTGACCTTGACGTTGGGGCCCAGGTCCCAGTTGATCGGAAGTATGTCCAGGGCCTTCTTGGCGTGCCACCAGGTGTCGGCGACCACGACCACGGCGTCGTCGCTCACCTTCAGGACCGCCTTGACGCCGGGCAGGCCCTTGATCTTGTCGGCCTCAAAGCTCACCAACTTGCCGCCGAACACCGGGCAGGCCTTGATGGCCGCGTTCACCATGCCGGGCAGCTTCAGGTCGGTGCCGTAGATGCGCGAGCCGTTGACCTTTTCCTTGGTGTCCAGGCGTGCCACCCCTTTGCCGATCAGCTTCCATTGGTGGGGTTCCTTGAGCTTGACCTCCTTGGGCGGCTCCATCTTGGCCGCTGCCTGGGCGACCTTGCCATAGGTGGTTTTGCGGCCGGTGCCGTTGTGGGTGATGACGCTGTTGGCGGCGGTGCATTCGGCGGGCGCAACGCCCCACTCCTTGGCGGCTGCCGCCACCAACATTTCACGCGCCATCGCGCCACCCTGGCGCACGTAGTCATGTGACTGGCGAATCCCGCGCGAGCCGCCGGTGGACATGTCGCGCCAGACGCGCTTGCGCGCCAGGTTCTGGCCCGGCGTGGGCTGCTCGGTGGTCACCTTGGACCAGTCGCACTCGAGTTCCTCGGCCACCATCTGTGCCAGCCCGGTCAGCGTGCCCTGGCCCATTTCGGAGCGGGCGATGCGGATGATGACGGTGTCGTCCGGCTGGATCACGACCCAGGCGTTGATCTCGGGCTGGGTGAGGTCGGCGCCTTTCTGCACCTGGGCGAAGGCTTCGCCCGTGGGCAAGGTAAAGCCCAGCGCCAAGCCGCCGGCGGCCGCAGCACTGCTGACGATGAAGCGACGACGCGAGGGGTCGAACTGCGTGAGGATCTGGGGGTACATGGTCGGCGTCTCCGGGTCGTTCACGCTTTGGACTTGATCTGGCCCGCGGCCATGTGGATCGCGGCGCGCACCTGCAGGTACGTCCCGCAGCGGCAGATGTTGGTCATCGCCTCGTCAATGTCCTTGTCGGTGGGCTTGGGCTTGCGTTTGAGCAGCGCCGCGGCCGCCATGATCATTCCCGATTGGCAGTAGCCGCACTGCGGCACGTCCAGTGCGATCCAGGCCTTCTGGATGGCATGCGTGGAGTCCTTGGACAGGCCTTCGATCGTGACGATCTTCTGGGTCGGCTTGATCGCCGAGATCGGCACCACGCACGATCGCACGGGCGCACCATCCACGTGCACCGTGCAGGCGCCGCACTGGGCCACGCCGCAACCGAACTTGGTTCCCGTCAACCCGACCTGCTCGCGCAGTGCCCACAGGAGGGGGGTGTCGGCTTCGGCCGCGACGTCGACCGTCTTGCCGTTCACATTGAGCTTGGCCATCAAATTTCTCCGAATCGGCGAAAGGGGAAACCACGATCACAAAAACCCATTTGCACAGGGCGCTTATTTCAAGCTTGCCAATTGGATTTATGCTGCGCCGATGTTCGCATTGATGCAGCGATACAAGCCCGAAAAGACCCTGCTTTTCTTGTGGGTTGCCCTGCTCGCCGCCGCGCCTGTCGGGGCCCAGGAGGTGCGCCCCTTCCGGGTCGAAGGCCAGGCCATCGAGCAGGCGCTCGCCGCTGGCGGGGACGCCGCGCGCGGACGGGCCTTGCTGATCGCGCGCGATCCGGCCAACTGCCTCCTGTGCCATGCCGCACCGGCCGACCTGGTGAAAGACGGGGTCGGCTTCTCCGGCAATCTCGCGACCTCGCTGGACGGGGCGGGTGCGCGCTGGACGCCCGGGCAACTGCGCCTGCGCATCGTCGACAGCCGTCGCCTGAACCCCGAAACCATCATGCCGTCCTACTACCGGGTAGACGGATTGAACGAGGTCGCGGCCGCCTGGCGCGGCAAGCCGATCATGAACGCACAGCAGATCGAAGACCTGATCGCGTACCTGGCCACCCTCCGATGAACAACGCCGTGCCCTCCTGGCCCCGCTCCCCTGGCCGCCGCGCCTGGCTGGTGGGGGCGGCCACCGCTCCCTGGTGGGCCGGCCAGGCGCTGGCTCAGGCCGAACCCGAGGTGGCGGCCTACAAGGCCTTCATCGGCACACGCGCGGTGCGCGCAGAACGCCTGGTCCTGGATATTCCGCGCATTGCCGACAACGGCAACCTGGTGCCGGTGCGCATCGCCATGCCTGGACCGTTCGCGCCCGGTGCCGAGGTGAAGTCCATCCATCTGTTCTCCCAGAAGAATCCGGTGGCGCAGATGGCCGTGTTCCACTTTCCGGTACCGGTAGGACGCATCGAAGTCGAGTCGCGGGTCCGACTGGCGGGCAGTCAGCGCGTGGCTGCCGTCGCTACCCTCGCCGACGGCACGCTGTATGCCGCCACGGCCGACGTCACCGTCACGGTGTCGGCCTGCATCGACGGCACCTGACCCATGAGCGGCGCCCGTCTCCAGGTCCCCGCGCAGGTTCGGCGTGGTGAGGCCTTTGAGGTCAAGCTCCTGATCCCGCATCCCATGGAGTCGGGCTTCAACTACACCCACGATGGCAAGCCGATTGCTCGCAATGTCATTCGCTGGGTGACCTGCCGGTACAACGGGACCGAGGTGTTTCGCGTCGAACCCAGTTCAGGTATCGCCGCCAATCCCCTGTTCACCTTCCATGTCACTGCCCGTGACTCGGGCGAACTGCTGTTCGAGTGGATCGACGATGCGGGCCTGCGCACCGGCGCCCGTGCAGGGCTGACCGTGATCGATTAGGCCTGCCATGCGCCTGCTTCCACTCGGGCTGCTTGCGATGGCCATGGCTTGCACGGCCGCCCAGGCGCAGGAACGCCCACTCGTGCCCAGCCCCCTTCGCTCGGGCAGCCAGGAGATGGGCGCGGAGCTGCGTGCCATGCAGGCCGACGACTTTGCCAACCCAGGCCTGTTGTGGGTGGAGAAAGGCGCCCGGCTCTGGAGCGTGCGCGCGAGCCCCACGGCGAAATCCTGCGCGGATTGCCACGGCGATGCGCGTGTCTCGATGAAGGGCGTGGCGGCTCGCTATCCGGCCTGGGACCGGCGCGCCGCACGCCTGATGGACCTGGAGGGGCGCATCAATCACTGCCGGGCCGACCGCCAGGGCGCAGCGCCCTGGGCCTTCGAGTCCGAGGACTTGCTGGGGCTGACCGCCTTCGTGGCCATGCAGTCGCGTGGCATGCCGATACGGGTCGTGGTGGACGGTATGGCGGTGCCGCATTTCGAGCGGGGGCGCGCCTTGTATCAGCGGCGCATCGGGCAGATGAACCTGGCCTGCGTGCACTGTCATGTCGACCACGCCGGCGCCCGCCTGCTGGCGGAGACCATCAGCCAGGGCCATCCCACGGCCTGGCCGGCTTACCGGCTGCAATGGCAGTCGGCCGGTTCGCTGCAACGTCGCTTGCGCGCCTGCTACTTCGGTGTACGGGCCGAGCCGCCTGCGTACAACGCGCCAGACCTTCTGGACCTGTCTCTCTTTCTCGCCTGGCGCGCGCAGGGGCTTGCGATCGAAAGCCCGGGCGTGCGGCGCTGACACCCGCCAGTCGCCAACGTTACTGCCCTTCAGGCAAGCCCTCTTGTGCATCCATTTTTTGTTGTTTAAGGTGGGTTCAATAAAGATAGTGAGAGGGCGCGTCCGCGACGACGCGCGCAGGAGACAAGCCCATGCCAGTGCATACCGTTCGACGCCTTGCGTCCACCGTCCAGCCCGGGGATCACCCGTACCTGCAGGGCGCCTGGACGCCCCTGCATGAGGAAGTCGATGCCACCGACCTGAAGGTGCTGTCCGGGAAGGTGCCGACGGACATCGACGGCGTCTACCTGCGCAACACCGAGAACCCGGTGTTCCAGGCCATTGGCCGCTACCACCCCTTCGACGGCGACGGCATGCTGCACATGGCGGCCTTCCAGGACGGGCGCGTCACCTACCGCAACCGCTTCGTGCGCACCAAGGGCCTGGCCGCCGAGATGGAGGCCGGGCGCGCCCTGTGGGCGGGCCTGCTGGAAGATCCCGCCCGCTCCACCCGCCCGGGCTGGGGCGCCCACGGCAGCCTCAAGGACTCGTCCAGCACCGACGTGGTCGTCCATGCGGGCCGTGCGCTCACCACCTTCTACCAATGCGGCGAGGGCTACCGCATGGACCCGCTCACGCTGGAATCCGAGGGCATCCCGCCCTGGTCGCCGCTGGACGGCATCTCGGCGCACTGCAAGGTGGACGAGCGCAGTGGCGAACTGCTGTTCTTCAATTACTCCCGGCACGCGCCCTACATGCACTATGGCGTGGTCGACCGCCACGACAGGCTGGTGCACTACGTGCCGGTGCCCCTGCCGGGACCGCGCCTGCCGCACGACATGGCGATCACGAAGAACTTCGCGATCCTGGGTGACTTCCCTCTGTTCTGGGACCCGGACCTGCTGGCCCAGGGCAAGCACGTGGTGCGCTTTCACCGCGACATGCCCTCGCGCTTTGCCATCATTCCGCGCCGTGGGGCGACGAGCGAGATCCGCTGGTTCGAGGCCGCGCCCACCTTCGTGCTGCATTTCCTCAATGCCTACGAGGAGGGCGACGAGATCGTCCTGGACGGCTACTTCCAGGACGAGCCCATGCCCCGCAACTACGAGGGCGCGCCCGCTGGCTACGAACGCATGATGTCCTACCTGGACCAGTACAAGATGGGAACGCGCCTGCACCGCTGGCGCTTCAACCTGCGCACCGGCCAGACCACCGAGCAGCGGCTGGACGACCGGATCCTCGAGTTCGGCATGTTCAACCAGCGCTACGCGACGCAGCCCTATCGCTACGCGTACAGCGCAGTGCAGGTCCCGGGCTGGTTCCTCTTTCACGGCTACGTGAAGCACGACCTGCAGACGGGGCAGTCCTGGCAGGTGCAACTGCCCGAGGGCCAGTACGCCAGCGAGGCGCCCTTCGCGCCGCGGGTGGGGGCGAAGGACGAGGACGACGGATACCTCGTGACCTTCATCACGAACGAAGCGGCCCAGCGTTCCGAAGTGGCCCTGATCGACTGCAAGCGCTTCGAGGAAGGCCCGGTGTGCCGCGTCGAACTGCCCCACAAGATCTGCAGCGGCACGCATTCGTGCTGGGCCAACGGCGTCGACCTGCGAGAGGGCGGCCCGCTGGCCGCCCGCGCACGCTGAGCGCAAACCACGGACAAGGAGAACGCGATGGCCCTGGAGACCCTGGTTGAACCGGTTCCGTACCTGATCGACAACCCCAATCTGCAAGGCGGCTACGCGCCGGTGAGCCGGGAGCTGGTGGCCGACAAGCTGCCCGTGATCGGCGAGGTGCCACGCGATTTCAGCGGCCTGTATGTGCGCAACGGCCCGGTACCCCAGCACGCGCCCGAAGGCAAGTACCACTGGTACGACGGCGACGGCATGCTGCACGCGGTGCATTTCCAGGGCGGCGAGGTGACCTACCGCAATCGCTGGGTCGAGACCGAGGGCCTGCTGGCCGACCGGCGTGCCGGCAAGAACCTGTGGCCGGGCCTGAAGCAGCGCATGCCCGAGGGCGTGCTGCCCGATGACGCGCTCAAGAACACCTCCAACACCGACGTGAAGTTCCACAACGGCCACCTGCTGTCCATGTGGTACCGGGGCGGAGCGGTCTATCAGGTCGACCCGATCACGCTGCAGACCCTGGGCAAGCTCGAGCCCGATCCGCGCCTGGTGGGCCTGCAGATCTCGGCCCACTCTCGAGTGGACGAGCGCACGGGCGAATTCATGTTCTTCGCCTACGGCAACCGCCATCCCTACATGCATTACGGCGTGGTCGATGCGAAGGGCCAGCTTCGCACCCTGATCCCGGTGGAACTGCCCGGTCCCCGCCTGCCGCACGACATGGCGATCACGGCCAACTACAGCATCCTTCACGACTTCCCGCTGGTGAACAACCCCGAGGCCCTGGCGGCCGGCCGCTACAGCCTGGAGTTCCACCCCGAGTGGCGCACCCGCTTTGCGGTGGTGCCGCGGCATGGCCGTGCCGACCAGATCCGCTGGTTCGACGCCGACCCGCGCTACATGCTGCATGTGGCCAATGCCTGGGAGGAGGTGAACGCGCGCGGTGAGACCGAGATCGTGATGCTTGGCACGCCCTACGCCATGCCCAAGCACTTCGACGGCTCGCTGGACGTCAAGCGCCTGGTGTTCACCATCGGCACCCAGGGCACCGACTACGAGTTCTACCAATGGCGCTTCAACCTCGCCACCGGCCAGACGCGCGAGAGCGTGGTCGACGACATCCTGAACACCGAGTTCCCGATGATCAACGGCGGGTACCAGGGTCACAAGAATCGCTACAGCTACCACGTGTTGATGGGGCGCATGCGCACCTTGGAGCAGCCGCACTTCGCCGGCATTGCCAAGTACGACCTGGACAAGGGCAGCGCCGTCACCTACCACCCGGGTGAGGGCTACTGGTTCAGTGAGGCGCCTTTCGCGCCGCGTGACAACCCCCGCAGCGAAGACGACGGCTACCTGGTGGGCTTCGTCTGGAACGGGCGCGAGGACCGCTCCGAGGTCTGGGTGCTCGATGCGCAGCACCTGGCCGACGGCCCGCTGGCCCGCGTCATCCTGCCGCAGCGTGTGCCGAACGGCTTCCACAGCACCTGGGTGCGCCAGTCGTTCCTGGACGGCCAGCGGCCGGGCGGCGCGGCATGAGCGCCGCCGGGCTCACGAGCGCGCCGTCCGCGCAGGCCCTGCACGGCGCCTGGCACCTGGTGCGCTGGGAGATCACCTACGGCGACGGGCGGGCCACCACCTACCCCTACGGACCGGATGCGACCGGCCAGATCCTGTACACGCCCGACGGCGCGATGTCCGCCTGCATCGCCCGCGCCGGCCGTCCGCCCCTGTCCAGTGCCAGCGTGCGCAGCGCGCCCGAGGCCGAAAGGCTGTCGGCGTTCGAGAGCTACTTCCAGTACGCCGGCACCTATGACGTGCGGCTGCACCAGGGCCGGCCCCAGGTGGTGCACCACGTGCACCTCGCGCTCAATCCGAACTTCGTGGGCACCGACCAGGTCCGGAACATGGACTTCGGTGCCGACGGCACGCTCACCTTGTCCGCATCGGACACCGTACCCGGTACGTCCGTCATGCGGCACCACCGACTGATCTGGAGACGTGGATGACGACCCTGTTCCAACGCCATGAGGCGGTGTTCAAGCGGGCGCAACAGGCCTGCGAAACCCGCGAGTGCTGGAGTCCCTTTCCGGAAATGCCGGACAAGTACCCCGACGCCGCCAAGGCCAAGGTGGCCGGCTTGCAGGCGTTCGAGGCGCATCGCGCCGCTGGCGAGTTCACGCTGGACCAGCCTGGCGTCACCGGCTGGGTGGGGGAGGAGGTCTCGCCCTACACGCAGCAGCCCCTGGGCATCCGCTACCCGCAAAGTGATCTCGACACCCTGTTCGATGCCGCCGAGCGAGCCATGGTGGCCTGGGCCGACGCACCGGTGCAGGCGCGCGTGGGCGCGCTGATGGAGGTGCTCGATACCCTGTACCGCGAGCACCTGTTCGAGATGCTCCATGCGGTCATGCACACGGCCGGCCAGAGCTACAACATGGCCTATGCCGGCTCCGGCGTGAATGCCCTGGACCGCGGCATCGAGGCCCTGGTCTACGCCGAGCAGGCCATGCGGTCGGTGACGCCGCGCGCGCAGTGGCAGCGGCGGTTTGGCGAGGCCCAGATCACGCTGCAGAAAACCTACCGCCTGGTGCCGCGCGGGGTGGCGGTGTGCTTTTCCTGCGCCAGCTTTCCCACCTGGAACGCCTGGCCGTCGATGATCGCGAGCCTGGCCACCGGCAACCCGGTGATCGTCAAGCCGCACCCGGCGACGGTGCTGCCCATGGCCATCACGGTGCGGGTGTTCCGCCGCGTGCTGCAGGCTGCGGGCTTCGACCCCAACCTGGTTACCCTGGCGCTGGACACCGTGGCCGACCCGATCGGCAAGGTGCTGGTCAAGCATCCCAAGACCGCCATCGTCGATTTCACGGGCAGCGTGCGCTTTGGCCACTGGGTCGAACAGAACGCCCATCCCGCGCTGACCTACACCGAGACCGCCGGCTGCAACACGGTGGTGCTGGAATCCGCGCAGGACCTGGATGCGGCCCTTCGCAGCCTGGCCACGACCTTGTGCATGTTCAGCGCGCAAATGTGCACCAGCCCGCAGAACATCTACCTGCCCCGGGACGGCGTGAAGACGCCGCAGGGCCCGGTGCCGTTCGACGAGGTCGCGCGCCGTCTGGCTGCCGCGGTACAGGCCCTGACGGCCGAACCCAAGAAGGCCGCCATGATCCTGGCGTCCATCCAGTCGCCGCAGACGCTGGCGCTGCTCAAGCAGTTGCAGGCCGAGGGCGCCAGCCGCGGGAAGGTGCTGCTGGCCCCAGCCGCCTACCCGCACCCCGAGTTTCCGCAGGCGCGCACCTCCACGCCGCTGATGCTGCAGGTGACGCCTGCCGAGCGTGACCTCTACGCGCAGGAGCGCTTCGGTCCCGTGAGTTTCGTCATCGCCTGCCGCGACGCCGACGACGCCCTGGCCCAGGCCACCCACGACGTGCGCACCGAGGGCGGTCTCACGGCCTTCCTCTACTCCACGAACGAGGACTACATCGCCCGCGCCGAGGCGGCCTATGCCCGGGCCGGCGCGCAGCTGACGATCAACCTCACCGGGCCCATGCCGCTGAACTTCGCGGCGGCCTACAGCGATTACCACGTCACCACCCTCAATCCCGCCGGCAACGCCACCTTCACGAACCTGGCCTTCGTGGTGGGGCGCTTCGGCATCTCGCAATCGCGCCGCCCCGTGGCGCCTGGAGCGTCCCATGGCTGAACCCGTATTTGTCCTCGGCGGTCACCAGACCGACTTCGCGCGCGCCTGGTCCCGCAACGGCCTGGACCTGTCGGACATGGTGCGTGAATCCACGCTGGGCGCGCTGGAGGCCAGCGCCGTCAACCCCTCGCAGGTGCAAAGCATCCATGTGGGCAATGCCTTTGGCGAGCTGCAGCGCCAGCAGGCGCACCTGGGCGCCATGGTGGCCCAGGTCGTCCCCGAGCTGTGGGGCGTGCCCGCGATGCGCCACGAAGGCGCCTGCGCCTCGTCCTCGCTGGGGATCCTCGCTGCCATGGCGGAAATCGAGGCGGGCCGCTACGACTGCGTGCTGGTGCTGGGTGTCGAGGAGTTCAAGAACACCTCGGGCGACGTGGCCTCCGTGAACCAGAACGCCGCCGCCTGGCAGGGCCATGAGGGCTTTGACTGCACCTACATGTGGCCCGCGGCCTTCGGCAAGGTGGCCCAGGAGTACGAACGCCGCTATGGCCTGGACCGCCGCTACCTCAATCGGATCGCCGAGCTCAATTACGGCAACGCCCGCCGCAACCCGCTGGCGCAGACGCGCAAGTGGCAGTTCGATGCCCTGAGCTTCACCGACGATGACGAGGCCAACCCCCTGATCGAGCCCGGCACGCGCCGCCAGGACTGCGGCCAGATCACCGATGGCGCCTGCGCCGTGGTGCTGGCCTCGGCCCGGTTCGCGCAGGAGCATGCGCTTCGCACCGGCCGACCGCTGTCGCAGGCGGCACGCATCGCCGGCTGGGGCCATCGCAACGCCGGTCTGCGCCTCCTGGACAAGTTCGAGCGCAGCCGCGAGGACGCCTACGTCTTTCCCCACGTGCGCAGGACGCTGGAAGACGCCTGGCGCCGCGCCGGCATCGCCGGTGTCGGCGATGTCGATGGCGTGGAGACGCATGACTGCTTCACCACCACCGAATACATGGCCATCGACCACCTGGGCCTGACGCCGCCGGGTCAGAGCTGGCAGGCGGTGGACTCCGGCGTGATCGATCCCGGCGGGTCCTGCCCGATCAACATGAGCGGCGGCCTGATCGGATGCGGCCATCCGGTGGGGGCCACCGGTGCGCGGATGCTGTTCGATGCGGCGCGCCAGGTCACCGGCCGTGCCCAGGACTGCCAGATCGAGGGCGCGCGACGTATCCAGACCCTGAACATCGGGGGCTCGTGTGCCACGGTGGTCAGCTTCGTCGTGGAGCGCGCCGCATGATCGCCTGGCTCTGGTCCCACTACGCGGGCCCGGTGGCCCTGGCCTGGGCGGTGCTGGCCACGATCTGGCTGGCCGCGCTGCCCCGGGACAAGACCCGCTGGATCGACCGCCTGTACCCGCTCGCACCCCTGGCCGTGGCGGCGTTGCACGCCTGGGAGGCCTTGCCGGCGGCCTTCGCCGGCGCCTGGCTGCAGGTGGCCCTGTGGCTCTGGGTGAGCCTCACCGGCGTGTGGATCCTGAGCCTGGTGAAGAAGGACGCCAGCATCATGGACATCGCCTACGGCCTGTTGCTGCTGGCGCTGCCCTGGTGGCTGCATGGGCAACTCGGGGGCGCCCAGGCGCCGTCCTCCTGGTGGCTGCTGGCGATGGCCACCCTGGGCTTTGGCCGCTACTCGCTCTACATCCTCTGGCGCAACCTGCCGCATGGCGAGGACCCGCGCTACGCCCGCTGGCGCGAGCGCTCGGGCGGGCGCTGGTGGTGGTTCAGTTATTTCCAGGTGTTCCTGCTGCAAGGCGTGGTGATCTGGCTGTGGTCCGTGCCGCTGGTGCTGGCGCTCTTGCAACCGGGGCCGATCGGCGTGTGGCACTGGGTCGGCGGCGCGGTCTGGGCGGTGGGCTTCGTGTTCGAGGCGGGGGGCGACTGGCAGCTCACGCGCTTCAAGCGCACGCGCACCGACCGCAGCCAGCTGCTGGACACCGGTCTGTGGGCGCTCACGCGCCATCCAAACTATTTCGGCCAGACCTGCATGTGGTGGGGCTATGGCCTGGTGGCGCTGTCGCACCCTTTGGGGCTGCTCTCGGTGCTGCCGGTCCTGTATGTCACCTGGTTCATGCACCAGGGCTCGGCCACCTCGTTGATGGAGCGGCACATGGCCCGCACCAAGCCCGGCTACGCCGACTACTGCGCGCGCGTGCCGGCCTTCTTCCCCCGGCTGTGGCCCGCGCGCCGCAGCCTCCCCGGAGAGAACCCATGACCCAGGCCCTCATCATCGACGCGGTGCGCACCGCGCGCGGACGTGGCAACGACAAGGGTGCCCTGCGCGGCCTCAAGCCGATCGAACTCCTGGCGCAACCCCTGCGCGCCATCGCCCAGCGCCAGGCGCTGGACACCGCGCAGGTGGCCGACGCCTTCATCGGTTGCGTCTCCCAGACCGGGGACCAGGGGGCCAACATCGCCAAGATGGCCGTGGTGCAGGCCGGCTGGAGCGACCAGGTGCCGGGCCTGAGCATCAACCGCTATTGCGCCTCCGGCCTGAGCGCGGTGCACCTGGCGGCCCAGGCCGCCCTCGAGTGCGACGGCGTGGCGGTGGGCGGCGGCGTGGAGATGATGTCCCGCGTGCCCATGGCCTCCGACCAGGGGCCGCTCACGCACGACTTCGAGTTCCAGAAGGCGGCGATGCTGGTCCCCATCGGCCTGTCGGCCGACGCCATCGCCACGATGGAGGGTTTCAGCCGCGCGCAGTGCGACGGCTACGCCGTGGCCTCGCAGCAGCGGGCTGTCTCCGCGCGTGACGGCGGCCGCTTCACGTCCGCCCTGCCCGTCACGGACGCCGCGGGCCAGGTGCTGCTGGAGCAGGACGAGACCCCGCGCGCCCAGACCAGCGCCGAATCGCTGGCCGCCCTGGCACCGGCCTTCGCCGCCATGGGCGAGAAGTACGGCATCGACGCGCTCCTGTGCAAGCGCTATGGCCTGGCACGCATCGACCATGTGCAGCACGCAGGCAACAGTCCGGCGATGGCCGACGGCGCCTCGGCGGTGCTGGTGGCCAGCCCGGGCGCCGCCAAGCGCCTGGGCCTGGCGCCGCGCGCGCGCATCCTGGCCACGGCCAGCGTGAGCGTGGACCGCACCCTGGCCCTGACCGGCGCGGTCGATGCCACCCGCCTGGCCCTGGCGCGCGCCAAGCTGTCGGTGCAGGACATCGACCTGTTCGAGGTCAACGAATCCTTCGCCAGCCTGATGCTGCATTACATGAAGCACCTGCAGGTGCCGCACGACAAGCTCAATGTGAATGGCGGCGCCATCGCCCTGGGGCATGCCATGGGCTCCACCGGCAGCGCCCTGGTGGGCATGGCCCTGGACGAACTCGCCTTGCGCGGGCAGCGCCGCGCGGTCATCGCCATCTGCGGCGCGGCGGGCCTGGCGGTGGCCATGGTCATCGAGAGCACCTGAGCGACCCATGCTGATGCGAGCTGGCCCCGACCTGGACCTCATGCGCGACGCGCTGGCCACCAGCACCCTGAGCCACGGGCTCAAGGTGTTCGGTGACCGCTGGACCGCGCTCGTGGTGCTGGGGTCCTTCCTCGGCGTGCGCCGCTTCGACGATTGGCGCACCCGGCTGGGCCTGCCGCGTCCCACGCTGTCGGACCGCCTGAAGACGCTCACCCAGCTGGGCGTGCTGCAGACCCGCCTGTACCAGGAGCGGCCTGAGCGCCATGCCTACCACCTCACACGCAAGGGCATCGCGATGTACGACGCGGTCCTCATGATCTGGGACTGGGAGCACCGCTGGGGCGACCGCAAGCATGAACTGCCCGCCCACCTGCATCACCACACCTGCGGGCATGGCTTTCGGCCGACCCTGACCTGCCAGGCCTGCGAGGCCGACGTCGCCGTGGAGGACCTCCAGCTCGAACTCGTGCCCAACCCCCGCCTGCCTGCGGAGACCGCATCCGGTCTGCGCACGCCGCGCGTGCCGGGATCGAGCGGCGGGCTTGCACTGGGCCTGCGCGTCGACCGCTGGAGCCTGCTGATCGTCACCGCGGTGATCCTGGGGTGCCACTACTTCGACCAGCTGTCGCGGGCGCTGGGCATCGTGCCCAGCGTGCTGACGCGGCGCCTGTCCGGGATGGTCGACTGCGGCCTGCTTCAGGCGCAGACCGACCGCACCGACGCCCGCCGCCGCATCTACCGCCTGACCCCCCGCAGCCGTGACCTGCTCGGGTACATCGTCTGCCTGACACGCTGGGCGAGCTTTGACCATTTCCACGAGGCCAGTTCCATCAAGGTGCGCCATGCCGCCTGCGGCCACACCTTCATCCCCCGGGTGGCCTGCGACCACTGCCGCCAGGCCCTGCAGCCCTGGGACGTGCGTTTCCACCCCGCCGCCTGAAGCCGCCATGACGCCCGCCCTCCAGACCTTCGCCCAGCTCACTGTCAACGGCATCGCCATCGGCGCGGTCTATGCCCTCGTCGCCCTGGGGCTGGTCCTGATCTACAAGGCCACCGAGGTCCTGAACTTCGCGCATGGCGACCTCCTGGTTGTGGCCGCGTTTTCGGCCTGGGGGCTGATCACCATTGCCGGCCTGCCGTTCTGGGCAGCCTTCCTGCTCACGGCGGGCGGGGTGGCGCTGTTCGCCTTCGCGCTCGATGCCTTCGTGATCCGGCGCATCGCGGGCCAGCCGCAGTTCGCGGGCGTGATGCTCACCATCGCCCTCGCGTTCATGATCCGGGGCGCGGTCAGCATGCTGTTCGGGCCCGAGTCGCGCAATTACCCCACGCCCTGGACCCACCAGACCACGCAGCTGGCGGGCGTGGCCATCGCCAATCTGCAGCTGGTGATCGTGGGCATGTCGATGGCCGTGACGGTCGTCCTGTTCCTGTTCTTTCGCCACACCCGCCTGGGCGTGGCCATGCAGGCGGCCTCGCAGAACCAGCTGGCGGCCTACCTCAATGGCGTGCGGGTCAAGCGGGTGAACTCCCTCGTCTGGGCCCTGGGCGGCATCACCGCCGGGGTGGCGGGCGTGCTGCTGGCGCCCATCACCCTGGTGGACATCAGCCTGTGGTTCGTCACGCTCAAGGCGCTGTCGGCGCTGGTGCTGGGGGGCTTCGGCAGCATTCCGGGGGCGATCGTGGGCGGCCTGCTGATCGGCCTGATCGAGCAGTACGCCGGCGTCTACATGCCCGATGGCACCAAGGACATCGTGGCCTACCTGGTTCTCATCGCCGTCCTCATCGTGCGTCCGCACGGTCTGCTGGGTGAAGCCCACGGGCGCCGGGTCTGAAGGCGCGTCACGACCATGCAGTTCGACTACCACACCCGCTACCGGCAAGGCTTCGCGCTCTGGCGCAGTGCCCTGGACCGCAACCTCTACGCGCTGCTGCTGATCGCCCTGTGCGTGATCCCGCTGTGGGCCACGCCGTTCATCCTGGGCGAGATGGCCTACATCTTCATCCTGTGCATCGCCAGCCTGGGGCTGATGATCCTCACCGGCTACACCGGCCAGGTGTCGCTGGGGCATGCCGCCTTCGTGGCCATCGGCGCCTACGCCCAGGCCTGGTTCCTCGCCCGCGGCGTGCCGCTGCCGCTGTCGCTGCCGATGGCGGGCCTCCTGAGTGCCGCCGCCGGCTTGCTGGTGGGCCTGCCGGCGATCCGCGTGTCCGGCCTGTACCTGGCGATGGTGACGCTGGCCTTCTCCATCATCGTGGAGCAGGTGATCGGCCACTGGTCCTCGGTCACCGGTGGCTTCACTGGCCTGGCGGTGAACGATCCCACGCTCCTGGGCCTGCCGCTGGGCGGCCCCAAGGCCTTCTATTTCTTCTGCCTCGTGGTGCTGGTGGGGGTGCTGCTGGCGCTCCTGAACCTGCTTCGATCGGGCATCGGCCGCGCCATGATCGGCGTGCGCGAATCCGAAGCCGCCGCCTACGCCCTGGGCATCCCGGTGGACCGCGTGCGGGCAGGCGCCTTCGGCCTGTCGGCGGGCATCACCGGCCTGGCTGGCGCCCTGCTGGCCCACCACCTGAAATACCTCACGCCCGACGGCTTCACCCTGATCCTGTCGCTGGAGCTGGTGCTGATGGTGGTGATCGGCGGCCTGGGCAGCCTGCGCGGGGCCATCCTGGGCGCGGTCCTGATCAGCCTGCTGCCCACCGCGATCTCGCGCGTCAAGACGCTGCTGCCTGATTCGCTGGCCAAGCAGTTCGGCCTGGAGATCTTCGTCTTCGGACTGGTCCTGGCGCTGTTCGTGCTGTTCGAGCCGACCGGCCTGAACGGACGCTGGCTCAAGGTCCGCGCCTTCCTGGAGTCCTTCCCGCTGTATCGCAAGGACACCTTCAAGCGCACCAAGCGCTACATGAAATCGGAGCGTTACCGGTGAACCCCGTGTCCGACACCGCCCCGCTGCTTGTCGTGCGTGACCTGGCCCTGCGCTTTGGCGGCGTGCACGCCATCGCCGACGTGAGCCTGCAAGTGAACCCCGGCGAGGTCTTGGCCGTCATCGGCCCCAACGGCGCGGGCAAGACCTCCTTGCTCAATGTGGTGACCCGGGTCTTCGATCCCTCGGGCGGGCAGATCCTGTTCAAGGGACAGGACCTGGCCCGTCTGCCGCGCCACCAGGTGGCGACCCGGGGCATCGCGCGGACCTTCCAGAACATCGAGCTGTTCGAGGGCGCCACCGTCCTGGACAACCTGATGCTCGGACGCCACCGCTTCAGCCAGGGCGCCTGGTGGCAGCAGGTGCTGCGCACGCCGGCCCTGACGCGCCTGGAGGAAGCCGCGATGGCGGACGTGGAGGCGGTGATCGACTTCCTGGAGCTCTCGCCCTGGCGGCATGCGCTGATCTCGGGTCTGCCTTATGGGGTGCGCAAGGTCGTGGAGCTGGGGCGAGCCCTGTGTGCCAAGCCTGAACTCCTGTTCCTGGACGAACCGGCCTCGGGCCTGAATCCCGAGGAGACCCGCGACCTCGCCTTCTGGATCGACGACATCCGCTCCGAGCTGGGGATCACCGTGGTCATGGTCGAACACGACATGTCCCTGGTCAGCGCCGTTGCCGACCGCGTGGTGTGCATGGCGCAGGGGCGGGTGCTGTCCGAGGGCACGCCGGCGCAGGTGCAGGCCGATCCCCAGGTGATTGCCGCCTACCTCGGAGCCTGACGACCATGACGCCCCTGCTCGAAGTGCGCAACCTCGAAACCTGGTACGGCCCCATCGTCGCCATGCAGGGCGTGAACCTGCAGGTGAACCCGGGCCAGATGGTCACCGTGCTCGGCGCCAACGGCGCAGGCAAGACCACGCTGCTCAATACCCTGGCGGGCGTGATCGATCCCTTCAAGGGTCAGGTCCTGTTCCAGGGTGAAGTGATCAGCGGGCTCGATGCCGACGCCGTGTGCCGCCGTGGCCTGGTGCTGGTGCCCGAGGGCCGGCAGATCTACCCCTTCCTCACCGTGCGCGAGAACCTGGCCATGGGCGCCTATACGCGCCAGGACCGGGCCCAGGTACCGGACGACGTGCAGCGGGTGTACCAGTGGTTTCCGCGCCTGAAGGAGCGCGAGCAGCAGCACGCCGGCCTGCTGTCGGGGGGCGAGCAGCAGATGCTGGCGATCGGACGGGCCTACATGGCACGCCCGCAGCTGCTGATGCTGGATGAACCGTCCCTGGGCCTGTCGCCGCTCCTGACCAAGGAGATCTTCGGGATCATCAGCCGCATCCGCCAGGAGACCGGCACCGCCATCCTGGTGGTGGAACAGAACGCGGCCATCGCCCTGGCCCATGCCGACGACGGCTACATCATGGAGCTGGGGCGCATCGTGGCGGCCGATACCTGTGCCGCCCTGAGCCAGAAGGCCGATGTGCGCGAAGCCTACCTGGGCGGCCATGCCGGCACCGGCCTGAGCGGCACAGCGCAGCGCTGGAAGCGGCGCAAGACCTGGCGATGAAGAGGGTGATGAACGCCATGAACGCTCCCGACCTGCACCTGCCTGCGTCCGCCCCGGTGGAATTCCTGGGCGAGACCACGCCCGCGCGCGTGTTCCGCCGCCGCTGCCAGACGTGGGCCGACCGGCCCGCCCTGCGCCGCAAGCACCGCGGCCTGTGGCAGACCGTGACCTGGTCCGAGTACTACGACCTCACGCGCGCCATCGCCCTGGCCCTGCAGGCCCTGGGCCTGCGCCGGGGGGACGGCATCTGCGTCCTGAGCGAGAACCGTCCCGAGTGGCTGTATGCGGACATGGCCGCCCAGTGCCTGGGCCTCGTGGGCAACGGCATCTATCCCACGTCCTCGCCGGGCCAGGTGCAGCATATCCTGCAGGACTCGGGCGCGCGTGTCCTGTTCGTGGAGGACCAGGAGCAGCTGGAAAAGGTGCTGGCCGTGCGTGCGCAGTGCCCGCAGCTGCAACGCATCGTGGTGATGGATCGCGAAGGCCTGCGTGGCATGCAGGACCCGGCGGTGGAATTCTTCGACGAGGTCCTGGCGCGGGGCCAGTCCCTGGTGGCCACGCAGTCGGCAGCCTTCGAGCAGGGCATCGATGCCGGCCAGTCCGGCGACGTCGCCTTCCTGGTCTACACCTCGGGCACCACGGGCCAGCCCAAGGGCGCGATGATCCTCAATCGCAACGTCGTCTACCAGCTCGCGGCAGCCCCCGAGTACATCGGGACCGTGCCGGGCGACAAGTCCGTCTCCTTCCTCCCCCTGTGCCACATCGCCGAGCGCATGGGGTCGGTCTACAACCCCCTGGCGCTGGGCCTGGTGGTGCACTTCCCCGAGAACGCGGGCACCGTGTTCAATGACCTGCGCGAAGTGGCGCCGCACCTGGTGTTCGCGCCGCCGCGCTTCTGGGAAAAGATGTACTCCCAGGTGGACCTGTTCATGCGCGACGCCATCGCCCCGGCGCGCTGGGCCTACGAGGCGGCGCGCCGCGCGGGCGCGGCCGGCATCGAGGCGCGCCTGCGCGGGCAGGCTGCTTCACCGGCCGGTCCGGTGCAGCGCCTGCTGCAATGGGTGGCCCTGCGCAACATCCGCGTCTTCCTGGGCCTGCAGAACATCAAGACCGCGCTCACCGGCGCTGCCCCCGTCCCGCCGGACCTGGTGCGCTGGTACCTGGCCACCGGCATCGAGCTGCGCGAGGGCTTTGGCATGACCGAGACCACCGGCTTTGCCACCGCCGTGCCCCGTGGCCAGGTGCGCCTGGGGTCGGCCGGCGTGCGCGCCCCCGGCACCGAGGTGCGTATCGGCGCCGAGAACGAAATCCTGGTGCGCGGCCCCAACGTCTTCGGCGGCTACTGGAACCTGCCGGAGAAGACCCGCGAGGCGCTGGACGAAGAAGGCTGGCTGCACACCGGGGACTGCGGCGAGATCGACGCCGAGGGCCACCTGTCCATCCGCGACCGGATCAAGGACATCCTGATCACTTCGGGCGGCAAGAACGTCACCCCCAGCCACATCGAGAGCCTGCTGAAATTCAGCCCGTACATCACCGACGCGGTCGTGATCGGCGACGGCCGCCGCTACCTGACCTGCCTGGTCATGATCGATCAGGAGCACGTCGCCCGCTACGCGCAGGAGCGGCAGGTGCCGTACTCGGATTTCGCCAGCCTCACGCGCACGCCCGAAGTGATCGCGCTGATCGGCGCCGAGATCGAACGCATCAATCCGCAGCTGGCGCGGGTGGAGCAGATCAAGGCATTTCGCATCATCGGGGAGCTGCTGACGGCCGAGGACGAGGAGCTCACGCCCACGATGAAACTCAAACGCAAGGTCATCGCGAGCAAGTACGCCGCGCTGATTGACACCATGTACCCGGACTGAGGGAGCCGCTCAGGGTCAACGAAGCAAGACAGACAGGCTCGACATCATTTCAACCAAGGAGACAGCCATGCAACTCAATCGACGCCATGCCCTCGTGGCCGCCGCAGCCCTGCTCGCAGGCTCGGTCCAGGCCGCTGGGGTCACCGACACGGAGATCGTGATCGGTACCCATATCGACCTGTCCGGCCCTGCCGCCATCGGCATGCCGCCCTTGCGCAACTCCATGCAGATGCGGATCGACGAGGTCAATGCCGCAGGGGGCATCCATGGCCGCAAGATCCGTCTGATCATCGAGGACAACGCCAGTGCGCCCCAGCAGGCGGTGCGCGCCGTGCAGAAACTGATCAAGAGCGACGGCGTCTTTGCCATCCTCAATCCCTTCGGTTCCGGACCGAACGCAGCCACCGTCAAGATGGCCACCGACGCCGGCGTGGTGGTGTTCGCTCCCTGGGGCGCCTCGGCCATCATTCAGCGGGTCAGCGGCAACAGCCCGCTGCTGTTCACGACGGTCCAGAACTACGACACCACCACCGCCTCGGCGCTGACGTGGGCGGTGAAGAACTGGAAGACCTCCAAGGTCGGCGTCATCTACCAGGAAGGGCCGTTCGGCGACCTGGTGCGCGCCGGCATCAACCAGGCCCTGAAGGAAGGCGGCTTCGCCGTCGCGGCCGAGGCGGCCTACAAGGCGGGCGACATCGACTTTTCCTCGCAGGTGGCCAAGATGAAGGCCGCCAACGTGGACCTGATCGTGGCCGGCACCGTGACGCGCGAGACCCTGGGTGTGATGTCCGAGGTCAAGAAGCTCAATTGGAGCCAGGTCCGCGTGCTCACCACCATCCCGGGCCGCAGCACCGTGGTGGCCAATCTGGGCAAGGAGTCGGTGGAAGGCCTCTACGGCATCGGTGGCTGGCGCCTGCACAGCGCCGACAGCAGCGATCCGGCGGTGGCGAAGTTCTTCGCCGCCTACAAGCAGCGCTTCAACATCGACGCCGACGAGAACGCGGCCAACGGCTACTCGTACACCTCGTGGTTCATTGCCGGCCTGCAGGCCGCGGGCCGCAACCTGACCAGCGAATCGCTGGTCGCCGCCCTCAAGGCCTCACGCCACCAGGACTTCACGACCTTCGCGCCGCAGACCTTCGTGAACAACCACGTGAGCCCCGAGCTGGTCTCCATCGACCAGATCCGTGGCGGCAAGTGGGTGCAGGTCATGCCCCCTGGCGCCAAGTGATCATGCGTCCTGCATGAAGGCCTGGAAGGCCGCCACCGCATCCCGGTGCGGCCGGCCTTCCAGCGTGAGCAGGTCGGCCCAGACCCGGGACAGGTCCTCGCCCCGCAGGGCGCGGGTCTCCACCGGCCAGGCGCGGGCGTAACGCCCGCCTCCCGCCACCACCACCTCGCCATTGAGTTCACAGCCGGGGCCGAGCAGCCACGCGACCAGCGGCCCGAGGTTCTCGGGCGCCAGCGCGCGCGCCAGCGGCGGCGGCAGGTGGTCCTGGGTCATTTGCGAGGCCGCATAGGGCGACAGGGCGTTGCAGCGGATGCCGCTGCGAGCACCCTCCGCGGCCAGGCTCCGCATCAGCGATTCGATGGCCCCCTTGGAGGCGGCATAGGCCGTCATGCCCGGCCCGCCGAAGCGTCCGGCGCTGGAGGTGCTGGCGAGCGCGCGGCCGGACTTCTGTGCGCGGAACACCGGCCACGCCGCATGAAACAGCGAGAGCGTACCGGTCAGGCCGGTGTCGATGATGGTGCGCAGGTCTTGCAGGCTCTGGTTGTGGAACATCGCGTCCTGGGGGAGGGCCGCGTTGGCATACACCATGTCCAGGCGGCCCCAGGTGGCCAGCGCCTGGTCCACCATCCGCTGGCCCGCGGCCGGGTCCTGTGCCTCGTCGAAATTCGCCTCGGCCTGTCCACCCGCCGCGCGGATCTGGGCCACGAGCTGGGCGGCGCTGGTGTCTGCATCGGTCTGGCCTGGATGGCGGCGGTTGTTCACCAGCACACGGGCCCCGAGCGAGGCCAGATGCAGGCTGGCGGCGCGCCCGATGCCCTTGCCCGCGCCCGTGACGATCACGACCTGGTCCCGCAGGTCCGTGTTCTGCGCCATGCCTGTCTCCTGTGTGCTGATGGTCTGGGCATCTTATCGCCCGACCGGCGTCCAGCGCGCCAGGTAGGCCCAGCGCCTGGCCAGGCGGTTGAAGGCCGACCGGCTGGCGGGCGCGAAGCGCGGGCTTTCACGTGCCAGGGTCTGGAAGTTGCGGGCAATACGTCGTGCCAGCATCACGCGCTGCGCCGGCCCGCGCGTGCGCAAGTAGGTGGCCATCAAGGACAGCGTCGCCCGCCACAGCGCGCGGCAGGCCTGGTTCAGGACATCCTCGCATACGGGGTTCATGGCGGGCTCGCAGGTCGGTCGGGCCATCGTAGGCAGGCGGACCCGGCCCGGCTGTCGGTGCAAGGCGCAGGCATCGCGGCGCGCGTCCTACAGCGCTCCCCGAGCGCCCGGGCTAGGGCGGCACGCCATAGGACTTCAGCCGGTTGTACAGCGTCTTCAGGCTCACCCCCAGGAGGGCGGCCGCACGCTCCTTCTGGTGGTTGCAATGGGCGAGCGTGGCCAGGATCACCTGCCGCTCCACGGCGGCCAGTGGCAGACCCACCTCGAGGGGGATCGCGTGGGCCGGCACGGTCGGTGGAGTCGCCGCCGCCGGGGGTGTGAGCCAGCGGGGGGTGATCGCATCGCCGCTTTCCATCACCCAGGCGCGTTGCAGGACGTTGCGCAGTTCGCGCACATTGCCCGGCCAGGTATGCCGTTGCAGCACCGCCAGGGCGTCGGGCGTCAGGTGCATGGCTCGGCCCTCACGCTGCGCGAGCTGGTGCAGCAGGTGCTGCGCCAGCAGCGGAATGTCCTGCGGCCGCTCGCGCAGCGGCGGCATCTCGAGGGGGAATACGTTCAGCCGGTACAGGAGGTCCTCGCGCAGCGCGCCTTCGGCCACTGCGCGTGGCAGGTCGCGGTTGGCTGCGGCGATCAGTCGTACATCACTCTCCTGGGCCACAGCGGATCCCACCCGCATGAAGGTTCCAGACTCCAGCACCCGCAGCAGCTTGACTTGCAGCGCCGGGGGCATCTCGGTGATCTCGTCCAGGAACAGCGTGCCGCCATGCGCGCGCTCGAAAAACCCCTGGTGCTGGCGGTCCGCGCCGGTGAAGCTGCCACGTTCGTGCCCGAAGATCTCGCTCTCGATCAGGTGGGGCGAGATGGCGCCGCAGTTCACCGCCAGGAAGGGACGGGCCTTGCGCCGGCTCATGTCATGCAAGGTGCGCGCTGCCAGTTCCTTGCCGGTGCCGCTCTCGCCGGTGATGAAGACGGTGACCGAGGTGCCCGCCACGCGCGCGATCTGCTCGTAGACGCGGCGCATCGGCGCGCTGCAGCCCACCAGATGACCCCACCGCCCGCCGGACGCCGGGTCCGGCACCGCCGTCGCGCGGGGCGGATTCCGCGCCTGCATCACCCGGGACAGCATGCCCTGGATCAGGCTGGCACTCAGGGGCTTGACCAGGTAGTCGGCGACGCCCAGGCGCAGCGCCTCGATGGAGCTTTCCAGGCTGGCGTGACCGGTCATGAGCACGACCCGCGGCTGCCCCAGCAGCTCGGGGTCGTCCAGCAAGGCCAGGCCGCTGCCGTCGGGCAAGCGCAGGTCCAGCATCAGAAGGTCCGGTGCCTGCAGGGCCATCTGTCGGCGGGCGTCGTGCAGGGATGGCGCGGTGGCCGCCGAATGGCCGTGGCTGGCGAGCAGGGTCGCCACCATCGAGGCGGCATCCGCGTCGTCCTCGACGATCAGCGCGTGCCCCATGGTGCATGCCTCAGGCCGCAGACGGCCCGTCGCTCCGCAGGTCGCTGATCAGCCAAGCCAGGTTCCTCGTTTGCCGGGCGATGACGCGTCGAGCCTCCAGGGCGGCGGCACTGTCCGGTGGGCAGGTCTCGAGTACCGCCGTGGCTGTGAGGATGGCATTGAGCGGGCTGCGCAGTGCATGCCGCCAGCGTGCGAGGCTGTCCGTGCCGCGTCCGCAGTCGGGTCCATCGGGGGGTGTCGGTGTGGGCCTGGGCATGGCAGTGGTGGGGCAGGCAGGGCGCGGCACCCCATGACGTGCACGGACAGCCTACTGCGCGCCGCGTGAAAAGAGGCACGGGCGCAACCGCCTGTAACGCGACCAGCGGCCTGGCTGGGGCGGTCGGCCAGCACGCCATTGCGGCAAAGCCTGCCAACGCACGCAGGGTGCAGGCCCCCGCCACGCGGCACTGCAGGCCCGTGCGGCCGGCCACCCGTGGCGCAGTGCACGCGCGTAGCGGCTGTCCGTGTGACAGCGTGTGGCAGGTGACAGCGCGGGTGACATCCCGCCGCGGGTGGCATGCGCCTTGCGCCCGGGATGCACGAGCCCGGCGCCCGTCCTGCGCGGGGTCCCTGGAGGTCTGTCGTGTTGATCGCTCCCGCGCTGCATGCCGGCACCGTGCTCGCGCCTGCCTTGTCGCCCCGCATGCAGCGCGCCGTGCGGCTGCTGCAGATGTCATCGCTCGATTTCTCGCAACTCGTGCGCCGGGCGCTGGACACCAACCCCTTCCTGGAGTCCGACGATGCGCTCTACGCAACGGATCTGCCGGACACCGTGGCGGATCCGGACGCGCCTGGCGTGGCGCAGGCCGACGGTCAGGCCGGGACGGAGGCCGGATCGCCGGGGGACATGGAGGTGGACCGGGAGCCGCAGGCCGCCGGTGCCTCCCGCGCTGAGGCGGGCGAGGGCTGCGTGCTGGACACGCTGGCCGCCCCGGGATCCCTGGCCTCGCACCTGGCCACCCAATTGAACGTGATGCCCCTGCCCGCTCGCGACCGGGTCCTGGCGCTGGCCCTGGTCGATTGCCTGGAGGAAGACGGCTACCTGCGCATGCGGCTGGAGGAGGCGGGCGCCGCTGCCGGCCTCGTACCCGCGGCGGAACCGCAGGAGCTGATGATCGCGCTCAGGCGCGTGCAGGCCCTGGACCCGGCCGGGGTGGGCGCGCGTGACCTGGCCGAGTGCCTGCTGCTGCAACTCGCACAGGTCCCTGGCGGCGTGCTGCGCGCCGACCGGCTCCTGGCCATGCGGATCGTGCGTGAGCATTTGCAGGCACTGGCCACCTGCGACGCGCCGACGCTGGCGCGCCGCCTGGGGGTGGCCAGGGAAGCAGTGCAGGCCGCCTGCGACGCCATCCGCCGCCTGGACCCGCGGCCCGGGTCGCGTCACGGCACGCACCCAACCCAGTACATCACGCCCGACGTGGTGGTGCGGCGCCAGCGCGGGCAGTGGGTGGCCGCCCTCAATCCGGCCGTCGTCCCGCGTGTGCGGGTCAGCCCGCGGTATGCGCAGTGGTTCAATCGCAGCGACGGCGACCGCCATCCCGAGCTGGCCGCGCACCTGCAGGAGGCCCGCTGGACCGTCCGCAACATCGAACAGCGGTTTGCGACCATCCTGGCCGTGTCCCGGGCCATCCTGCAGCGCCAGCATCGGTTCCTGGCCTATGGCCCGATGGGCCTGCGGCCGCTGGCCCTGCGCGAGATCGCCGACGCGGTGGGCGTGCACGAGTCCACCGTCTCGCGCGTGACGAACAACAAGTTCATGGCCACGCCCAGCGGCGTGTTCGAGCTCAAATACTTTTTTTCGCGGGGGCTGGCCACCGCCGCGGGCGGTACGTGCTCGCCCACCGCCATCCGCACCCTGATCCAGGCGCTGATCGCCGCCGAGGGCGAGCCGCTGTCCGATGTGGCGATCGCGCAGCGGCTCGCCCGCCAGGGCCTGCGGGTGGCCCGCCGCACCGTCACCAAGTACCGCCAGCAGCTGAAGATCGCGCCGGCCTCGCGCAGGCGCCCGGGCATTCGCTAGACTTGCCGGGCTTTGACTGCCTGTCCATGAAGTCCGACACCTCCGCGTCCGTCTACACACCCGCCGAAACCGAGTGGGTCGACGCGCAGCTGGTTCGCAGCCTGGTGCGCGTCTCGGGCAACACCCAGGTCGCGATCTGGGTGGTCATTCCGCTGTATGTGGGGGTGATGTGGGGCGACACCCACCCCCTGGGCCTGGCGCTGTGGGCGGTGGCGGCCCTGGCGGTGGCCGTGGTGCGCGCGCTGGTGGTGCGCCGCTACGAGACCCGCGTGGCCGGGGCCGAGCCGGCCTCGCAGATGGCGTTCTACGGCCGCGCCCGCCACCTCTGGACGGCCAGCGCCCTGGTGTGGGCCTCGTCGGTGGCCCTGTTCTTCGAGCGCGCGCCCCTGTCGACGCAGTTCATCTGCTGGCTGGTGCTGGCGTCCATCACCATGCTCGCCTTGAACGGCCTGTCCCCGGTGCTGGCGACGATGCGCGCGTACCTGAACACCCTGATGGCGACGATCCTCGTCATCGTGGTGTGGCGCGTGGTGGCCGAACACCAGCTGCAGGGGCCGTACTACCACTACTGGCTGCTGGCCCTGCTGTTCATCTTCTGGCAGGTGCTCTATCAGGCTGGCCAGCGCCAGCACCGGACCCACCGGCGCAATTTCGAGCTCCAGTTTCGCAACAGCCAGTTGATTGAATCCCTCACCCGCCAGACCCGCGCTGCCCTGGACGCGGTGGAAATCAAGAACCGCTTCCTGGCCAGCGCCACGCACGACATCCGCCAGCCGGTGCTGGCCCTGGGCCTGTACGCCGACTGGCTGGCCAGCGAGCCCGAACTCGTGGGCGAGATCGCGCCCAAGATCCTGGAGTCCACCCGGGCGGTGAATGCGCTGTTCGACTCGCTGTTCGACCTGGTGCGCCTGGACTCGGGAAAGATCCGCCTGAACCTGGGCGAGGTCTCGATCGACAAGCTGCTGGACGACCTGGAGTTGCAGTACCAGCCGCTGGCCCAGGCCAAGGGGCTGCAGCTGCGGGTACGCCGGGGCGGGGGCAAGGTGTACTCGGACGGCCTGCTGCTGGCGCGCATCCTGGGCAACCTGGTGTCCAACGCCATCAAGTACACCGAGCGGGGCAGCGTGCTGCTGGCGGTGCGCCATGCGGCCACGCGCCCGTGCATCGAGGTCTGGGATACCGGCCTGGGCATCGCGCCCGAGCACCAGCGCGACATCTTCCGGGAGTTCTACAAGGTGCCGGTGCACGAAGGCACGCAGGATGGCTTCGGCCTGGGCCTGTACATCGTTTCGCGGCTGGCCCATATCCTGGGCCACCCGGTGGAACTGGTGTCCGAGCCCGGGCGGGGCACGATGTTCAGGCTGGTGCTCGATCCGAGCGACCCGCAGCAGGCGGCCGCACGGGCCGCCTCGATCGATCAGCTGGCCAGCAGGCCGTGAACGCGGGCGTAGTGGATGGTCTGGGTTCGGCTCTTGACACCCAGGCGGCGGAACAGGCGCCACAGGTGCACCTTCACCGTGTGCTCGCTGATGCCCAGTTCCTCGGCGATCTCGCGGTTGGACAGGCCCCGATCGAGCATCACGATCAATTGCTTCTGGCGCTTGGACAGCTTGTTGTCGGTGGGCGCAAGCTCCTCGAACTGGCCGTCGGCCGAGAGCAGCGCGCGCAGGGCGTTGCCGATCTCGCCGGCACCTGAGGATTTCTCGATGTAGATGTCGGCGCCTGCGTCGATGCAGACTTCTTCCGCATCGGAGGTGGGCGAGGCCGAGATCACCGCCAGCGGCGTCTCGGGAAAGAGGTTCTTGACTTCATGCACGCCCGAGGTGCCGGTGGTGTCGGGCAGCTTCAGGTCCAGGCAGATCAGGTCGGGGGTGCCGTGCTGGCGTACCGCGCCGTCCAGGCCGCCCATGCGGTCCAGTTCCACCACATTGGCCCCGGGGCGCATGCGCCGCAGCAGCATCACGACGGCTTCGCGCATCAGCGGATGGTCGTCGATCACGAACAGATTCATCGGGGCGGCGGCGGTTTTGGTGGCTTGCATGGTGAACGTAATGAATAACCTGCTGGCGCGTTTATAGCAGAGCTGGATTAATCAGGTTGCCTGAGTCGCGACAGTTCGGTGCTCAGTTCGTTCTCGGGCAGGTCGTGGGGGCGTTGGACAGCATCGCCCAATTCGGACAGGGCGGCCACCCCCTGTTCGCGGATCCGGGCGACGGCCTGGCCGGCCTCCCGGGGGGAGGCGAATCCCTGGCTTTGCAGGAGCAGGCGTCCCCCCGCATCGACCAGCTTGAAGTAGTGCAGTCCGTCGGCCTCGCGGTACTGCTTGAACACCGGCACCGCGCGCTTGTCTGCCTTTGGGGGGGCGGCCGCGCCTGCGCGGGCCAGGCTGCGCAGTCCCACCGCCTCGCGCAGGCGGGCGATGAAGGGGCGGGAGCGCTCTCGCGCCTTGTCCGCCCCGCGAAGGAGGATGCGCTCGACCTCGGCGGGGTTGTTCACCATGGCCTCATAGCGCTCGCGCATGGGGGCGATCTCGCGGTCGATGCGCTCGAACAGCAGGTTCTTGGCCTCGCCCCATGCAATGCCTTCTTCGTAATACTTTCGTAGCTGCGCGGTTTCCTCGGGGGTGGCGAAGGCCTGGTAGATCTGGAACAGGGCGGAGCCCTCGGTGTCCTTGGGTTCGCCCGGCGCGCGCGAGTCGGTCACGATGGACGCGATCTGCTTGCGCATCTGCGCCGGCGGGGTGAACAGGCCGATGGTGTTGTCGTAGCTCTTGCTCATTTTCCGGCCGTCCAGCCCGGGCAGGGTGGCCACCGCCTCGTCGATCACCGCCTCGGGCAGGGTGAAGTGCGCGCCGTAGAGGTGGTTGAAGCTCGCGGCCATGTCGCGGGCCATCTCGATGTGCTGGATCTGGTCGCGGCCCACCGGCACCTTGTGCGCGTTGAACAGGATGATGTCGGCGGCCATGAGCACCGGGTACATGAACAGGCCGGCGGTGACGTCGGCGTCGGGGTCGGCGCCGGCGGCGAGGTTCTTGTCGACCGAGGCCTTGTAGGCGTGGGCGCGATTGAGCAGGCCCTTGCCGGTGACGCAGGTCAGCATCCAGGTCAGCTCGGGGATCTCGGGGATGTCGGACTGCCGGTAGAAGAAGACGTGCTCGGGGTCCAGGCCGGCGGCCAGCCAGCAGGCCGCGATCTCCAGCGTCGAGCGCTGGATGCGGGCCGGCTCATCGCACTTGATCAGTGCGTGGTAGTCGGCCAGGAAGTAGAAGTTCTCGGTGCCGGCGCGGCGGCTGGCCTGCACCGTGGGGCGGATGGCGCCCACGTAGTTGCCCAGGTGGGGCGTGCCGGTGGTGGTGATGCCGGTGAGGAAGCGGACGGGAGCGGAGGTCATACGGCGAAGGGGCGACGGCGGTCGCGCAAGGTCAGAGCAGCAGGGCCCGCAGGGGCGAGATCAGCAACCGGATGGCCGCCGACCCGGCGGCCATGAGCGGATGCAGCCAGAGGCTGCCCACCAGGCCGACCAGCACCAGGCCCATCACGATGAAAAAGCCCCAGGGCTCGATACGGGCCACGGCATGGGCCGCGCGCCAGGGCAGCAGGCCCACGAGGATGCGGCCGCCATCCAGCGGCGGCAAGGGAAAGAGGTTGAACGCCCACATCACCAGGTTCACCAGCACGCCGGCACGGCACATCTCGACGAAGAACTCCTCCTGCACGCCCGCTGCCGCGAGCAGCACCAGGCCTGCGGCCCACAGGATCGCCTGCACGAAGTTGGAGGCGGGTCCGGCCAGGGCCACCCAGATCATGTCGCGCTTGGGCCGGCGCAGGCGGGTGAAGTCCACGGGCACCGGCTTGGCGTAGCCAAACAGGAAGGCGCCCGACGTCGCGAAATACAGCAGCAGCGGCATCAGCACGGTGCCGATCGGATCGATGTGCGAGACCGGGTTGAGGGTCACGCGCCCCATCAGGGTGGCGGTGGGGTCGCCGAAGTGGCGCGCCACGTAGCCGTGCGCCGCTTCGTGCACCGTGATGGCGAACAGCACGGGCAGTGCGTAAATGAGGACGGTCTGGACGAGGTTGGCGAGATCCACCTGCGGATTGTCTCAGAGCCCCAGGGTGGCCACGTCGCCGCGGCCCTCGCGCAGGACCACGGGCGCGTCGCCCTCGCCCAGGGGACTGAGGTCCACCACGGTCGTGGGCTCGGTGGGGCAGGCCCCTGCATCGATCACGCCGGCCACCGAGCGCTCCAGGCGCTCGCGGATCTCGTGGGCGTCGTTCAGGGGCTGGTCCTCCCCCGGCAGGATCAGGGTCGTCGCCAGCAGGGGTGCGCCGTGCAGGGCCAGCAGCGCCTGCAGTGCAGTGTGCTGGGGCACGCGCAGGCCGATGGTCTTGCGCTGGGGGTGGCTGACGCGCCGGGGCACTTCCTTGGTGGCCTCCAGGATGAAGGTGTAGGCGCCGGGCGTGGCGGATTTCAGCAGGCGGTACTGCCGGTTGTCCACCCGCGCATAACTGGCCAGCTCGCTCAGGTCGCGGCACAGGAGGGTGAGGTGGTGCTTGTCGTCGACCCCGCGGATCTGGCGCAGGCGGTCGGCGGCGGCCTTGTCGTCCAGGTGGCAGGCCAGGGCATAGCTGGAGTCGGTGGGCACGGCCAGGACGCCCCCCTGTTCGAGCAAGGCCACCGCCTGTCGCAGCAGCCGCGGCTGCGGGTTGTCGGGGTGCACCTCGAAGAATTGGGCCATGACGGCAGTATCGGGCCTCGCGCGGGCCGCGTGTTCAGGCGGCGCGCAGGGTCTGCCGGTGCTCCATCACCGTCAGCCAGGCGCCGGCTGCCCCGCACAGGGCGATCAGGCCCATGCCCAGGAAGGACCAGCCGTCGGGGACATGGCCGAACACCACCCACCCGCAGGCCATCGCAAAGCCGATCTGCGCGTACAGGTAGGGCGTGAGCGTGGAGGCCAGGGCCCGCCGGTAGGCCAGGATCAGGAGGAAGTGCCCCACCGCGCCCGACACGCCCATGGCCACCAATACGCCCCACAGCCACGCGGGCACCTGCGGATCCCAGGCCAGGAGCATCAGTGGCGTCGCCGCCAGCGCCCCCACCCAGCCGGTGTAGAAATTGATGGTCAAGGGGCTTTCGGTGCGTGCCAGCCGGATGGTCAGGACCTGGAAGCCGCAGTTCGTGCCCACCTGCGCCAGGGGGAACAGCATCGCCGGCGTGAAGGACTCGCCGCCGGGCCGGATGATCACCAGCGTCCCGACGAAGCCGCCGCACACCAGCGCCCAGCGCAGGGGCGAGACCTGCTCCTGGAGAAAGGTGCCCGCCACCAGGGTGAGGACCAGCGGCGCCATCAGCATGATGGCGGTGAACTCCGCAACCGGCATGAACTTCAGGCTCAGGAACACGAGCGCGCTGCTGGTCACCAGCATCAGCCCGCGTAGCGCGTGAAACAGGGGCTGGCGGGTGCGCATCACCGACCAGCCCCCCAGGGGCACCACCACCAGGCTGGTGGCGATGGCCTGGAAGGTGTAGCGTGCCCACAGGGCCATGAGCAGCGGCACCCCGGCGGCGGTCACGTACTTGGCGGCCGTATCGGTCACCGCGAACACCGCGGTGGCCAGCAGCACGATGGCGATGCCGGCCAGCGGACGGCCCGGGGCTGTGCCGGGGGCGTTCACCGGACGCGGTCCGACAGCAATTCCCAGACCGGCGTGAGTTCGCCGGGAAGATAAGGCAGCTGCCCCAGGTCGGTGTGGCTCTCGTCGGGGCTGTGGAAATCGCTCCCGCGCGAGGCGGCCAGACCGAACTCGCGCGCGGTCTGGGCGTACTTCACGTACTCGGCCGCCGTGTGGCTGCCGGTGACGACCTCGACGGCCTGGCCGCCGTGCGTCTTGAATTCGGAGAAGAGGGCGTATTCTTCGTTGGCGGTGAAGGCATAGCGCGCGGGGTGTGCGATCACTGCCATGCCGCCGGCGCGCGTGATCCAGGCCACCGCGTCGCCCAGGCTGGCCCAGCGGTGTGGCACGTAACCGGGCTTGCCCTCGGTGAGGTAGCGGCGGAACACCTCGGAAGTGTCCCGGCAGACGCCGGACTCGACCAGGAAGCGGGCGAAGTGGGTGCGCGAGATCAGGTCGGGGTTGCCCACGTGCTTGAGGGCGCCCTCGTAGGCGCCGTGGATGCCTACGCGGGCCAGGCCCTCGGCCATTTCCTTCGCGCGCTCGCTGCGTCCGCCGCGGGTGGCGGTCAGGCCGCGTCGCATGGACTCGTCGTCGGGATCGAAGCCCAGGCCCACGATGTGCACCGTCTGGCCGGCGAAGGTGACGGAGATCTCGGTGCCGGTGAGGTACTTCATGCCCGCTTCACGGGCCGCGGCCATGGCGCGGTGCTGGCCGCCGATCTCGTCGTGGTCGGTCAGGGCCCAGAGTTCGACGCCGTTGGCGGCCGCCCGCGCGGCCAGGGCCTCGGGCGTGAGCGTGCCGTCGGAGACCACGGAGTGGCAGTGCAGGTCGGCGTTCAGGATGGACACCCCACCATTCTAGGCGCCGACCCGCGCGTGGACACTGCGGCCCGCCGGGTGTGCCTTGTGTCAATCGAGCGCGCCGGCCCCGTCGCGGATGTCCACCGGCGTGGTCAGCGCGCAGGCGATCGCCAGGTGCAGCCCCTGCACGACCTGCGCCAGCGGCATCGACGGCTCGCCCTGCCCGGGCAGCCAGGGCACGTGGATGAAGCCGCCGCGCGTGCCCGCCGGTCCGGCGCTGGCCAGGTGGTGCATGAGGCCGTAGAACACGTGGTTGCAGACGAAGGTGCCGGCGGTCTGCGAGACCTCGGCGGCGATACCGGCCTCGCGCAGGGCGCGTCGCATGGCCTTGATCGGCAGGGTCGTGAAATAGGCCGCCGGCGCCGCCGCGACCACCGGCTCGTCGACGGGCTGTGCGCCGGCGTTGTCCGGGATGCGCGCGTCCTGCACGTTGATCGCCACCCGCTCCAGTGAGATCGCCGCGCGTCCGCCAGCCTGGCCGCAGCACACGACCAGGGCCGGCCGATGGGCCTGCACCAGGGCCGCGAGGGCCGGCAGCGAGCGATCGAACTCAGTGGGCAGCTGCCCCGCCACGACCCGGTGGCCCGCGATCTCGCGTCCGTTCAGGGCCTGGGCGGCCTCCCCGCTGGGGTTGACGCGGTCGCCATCGAAGGGGTCGAAGCCCGTGACCAGGACAGTGGGGGTGGCAGGGGCAGAGGACATGGGCCGCACTGTACTTTTTCCCGCGTCGGCGCCCCTCCCGGGCGCCGGGCCCCAAGGTGCGACAATACCGGGCTGTCATGACCGCCACTTCCTTCTCCAATCTCTCCCTGGCCGAACCGCTGGCGCGGGCTGTCGCCGAAATGGGCTACGAGTCCATGACGCCGATCCAGGCCCAGGCCATTCCCGTGGTCCTGACCGGCCAGGACGTGATGGGCGCCGCCCAGACCGGCACCGGCAAGACGGCGGCTTTCTCCCTGCCCCTGCTGCAGCGCCTGCTCAAACACGAGAACTCCTCCACCTCGCCCGCCCGCCACCCGGTGCGCGCCCTGGTGCTGCTGCCCACGCGCGAACTGGCCGACCAGGTGGCGCAGCAGGTCAAGCTCTATGCCAAGTACACCAACCTGCGCAGCGCCGTGGTGTTCGGCGGCATGGACATGAAGCCGCAGACGCTTGAACTCAAACGCGGCGTCGAGGTGCTGGTGGCCACCCCGGGCCGCCTGCTCGATCACATCGAGGCCAAGAACGCGGTGCTCAATCAGGTGGAGTACGTGGTGCTGGACGAGGCCGACCGCATGCTGGACATCGGCTTCCTGCCCGACCTGCAACGCATCCTGTCCTACCTGCCCAAGCAGCGCACCACGCTGCTGTTCTCGGCCACCTTCTCGCCCGAGATCAAGCGCCTGGCGAACAGCTACCTGAAGGACCCGGTCACCATCGAGGTGGCCCGTCCGAACGAGACCGCCTCCACCGTCGAACAGCATTTCTACCGCGTGGGCGACGACGACAAGCGCCGTGCCCTGGTGCAGTTGGTGCGCCAGCGCCAGATCACGCAGGCCTTCGTGTTCGTGAACAGCAAGCTCGGGTGCGCGCGCCTGGCCCGCTCGCTCGAGCGCGAGGGCCTCAAGACCACCGCCCTGCACGGCGACAAGAGCCAGGACGAGCGCCTGAAGGCCCTGGCCGCCTTCAAGGCCGGTGAGGTCGACCTGCTGGTGGCCACGGATGTCGCGGCGCGCGGTCTGGACATCAAGGACGTGCCGGCGGTCTTCAACTTCGACCTGCCGTTCAATCCCGAGGACTACGTGCACCGCATCGGCCGCACGGGCCGCGCGGGGGCGTCAGGCCTGGCGGTGACCTTCGTCTCCGGCAGCGACGGGCGCCTGGTCGCGGACCTGGAGAAGCTCCTGAAGAAGAAGCTCGAGGTCGAGGCCGTCGAGTTCGAGGAAGACCGCCCGCGTGGCCGCATCAACGACGGCCGCCGCACCTGGCGCGAGCGCGGTGAAACCGGGGATCCGCGCGACGCGCTGGAGACGCCGCGCGCTCCGCGTGAAGTCCGACCGGTGCGCGCACCGTCCGCCCCGCGTGATCCCTTCTTCGACCAGCCCTACGAGGCACCGGCCACCGAGGCCGCGCCGGCCTGGGAGGCCTCGGCCAAGCCGGCGACGACCAGCCGCATCTCCGCGAACATCAAGTCCAAGCGCAAGGTCGCGGCCCTGTTCAAGACCGGGGAGTGAGGGGCGCCTGCTCCTCGCCTGTGCGGGCGCCTTGAGTGGCCTGCGCACGGCTTGAGCCCCCCCGCGGGCAACCTCAGTCCCCGCCCGGCGCCTGCGCCTGCTCGCAGACCACCTGGATCAACTCGTGGCGTGCCGGGTCGGCGTCCAGCCGCAGGGCGCTCAGGCAGCCGCCCCAGACGCAGCCCGAATCCAGCGCCATCAGGTCCGGGCGGACCAGCACTCCCAGCGTCGACCAGTGGCCGCAGGCGATCACCGTGCCCGCCGTGCGTCGGCCCGGTACGTCGAACCAGGGCATCGTCCCGGCCGGCGCCTGGTCCGGGCCGCCCGAGGCTTTCAGGTGCATGGTCCCGTCGGCCTCGCAAAACCGCAGCCGCGTGAGCGCATTGACCACCACGCGCAGGCGGTCGGGCCCGCGCAGATCCTCCTGCCACTGCACCGGTTCATTGCCAAACAGGTGCGCCAGGAAGTCCCGCAGCCCGGGTCCGCGCAGCGCGCGCTGCACCTCGCCCGCCAGCGCCACCACCTGCGCCGCATCCCATTGCGGCAGCACGCCCGCATGCACCATCAGCACACCCTGGGCCTGCATCGCCAAAGGCTGATGCTTCAGCCACTCGAGCATCGCCTCGCGGTCGGGGGCCTGCAGCACGTCCTGCACGGTGTCGCGCGGGTGGGGCGAACGCAGGCCCTGGGCCGTCACCAGCAGCGACAGGTCGTGGTTGCCCAGGAGGCATTGCGCCGCATCGCCATAGCCCATGAGGCGGCGCAGGACGCGGTCGGATGCGGGGCCCCGGTTCACCAGGTCGCCCAGGAGGTAGAGGGTGTCGCGGCTGGGGGAGAAATCGATCTTTTCCAGCAGCCGGCCCAAGGGCGCGTCGCAGCCCTGGACATCCCCGATCAGGTAGAGTGCCATGGTGTTCGATTCTCCCCCTGAACGATGGACGTCCTGCTGATCGCGCTGTTGACACTCCTCAACGGCGCGTTCGCCATGTCCGAGCTGGCGCTGGCCGCCAGCCGCAAGGCTCGCCTGATGGCCCTGGCCGAAGCGGGGGACGCCGGTGCCCAGACCGCGCTGCGCCTGATGGAGCAGCCCACGCGCTTTCTCTCGACGGTGCAGGTGGGCATCACCTCCATCGGCGTGTTGAACGGCATCATCGGTGAGGCGGCTTTCAGCGCGGGCCTGGCGCAGTGGCTGGCCGGCTGGGGCTTGAGCCCGCGGGTCTCGGGCATCGCCGCCACCGCCATCGTGGTGGCCCTCATCACCTTCATCACCATCATCTTCGGTGAGCTGGTGCCCAAGCGCATCGGCCAGCTGCACCCCGAGACCGTGACCCGCTGGATGGCCCGACCGATGGCGGGCCTGGCGCGGGTGGCGGGCCCTTTCGTGTGGCTGCTGTCGGCGTCCACGCAGGGCGTGCTGCGCCTGCTGCGCATCGACACCGGCAAGACCCGCCCCATCACCGAGGAAGAACTCACGCACAGCCTGGAGGAGAGCGTGGACGCCGGCGTCATCGCGCAGCACGAGCGGCAGATGGTGCAGAACGTGTTCCACCTGGACGACCGCACGCTCACCTCGATGATGCTGCCCCGCTCGGACATCGAGTGGCTGGACGCCGGCTTGCCGGTCTCGCAGGCCCTGGTGCAGGCCGGGCGCGTGGGTGCGCACTCCTGGTACCCGGTGTGCCGCGGCTCGCTGGATGATGTGGTGGGCGTGGTCAGTGTGGCGCGCCTGCTGTCCCTTTCCGGAGAAGCCGCCGCGCAGGCGGTGGAGGCGCATGCGGTGCCCGCCGCCTTCCTGCCCGAGACGCTCACCGGCATGGAGCTGCTCGAGCAGTTCCGGGCGCACTCGGCGCGCATGGTGTTCGTGGTCGACGAGTACGGCGTGGTGCAGGGCCTGATGACGCCCCACGACCTGCTGGAGGCCATCACCGGCGAGTTGCAGCCCGTGCAGCAGGCCCAGGCCTGGGCCACGCGGCGCGAGGACGGCTCCTGGCTGCTCGATGGCCTGATGCCCGTCTCCGAGCTCAAGGCCCGACTGGACATCCGGGACGACCTGCCCGACGAGGACCGTGGCCGCTACAACACCCTGGCGGGCCTGTTGATGGCCGTGTGTGGCCACCTGCCAGCGGTGTCGGAGCGCATCGAGTGCGCGGGCTGGGTGTTCGAGGTGGTGGACCTGGACGGCAAGCGCATCGACAAGGTGCTGGCCTGGACGCCGACCTGAGCGGCCCTCAATCGAGCAGGGCCTCGCGCAGAGGCTCGACCCAGGCGCCGCGCACCGGGTCGTAGACCCCGGAGAAGTCCGACCCCCACTCCCACCAGGCCCAGCCGATGCCGCGGCGTTCGGCTTCGTCGCGCACCAGCCGTGCGTAGCGCGCCCGCGAGGCCAGGTCCCCCGCCCGGTAGGCGCCGAATTCCCCCAGGTGCAGGGGCACGCCATGGGCGCGGTTCCAGCGCACCGCGTCGTCCAGGGCCTGCACCACCTGGGCGTGCTGGGACTCGTCGCAGCAGCGCTTGCCGGAGGGCAGCGGGTCGGGCCGCCAGGTCACGCCCTGGTGCGTGAACTCGAAGGGGTCGTAGCTGTGGATGGCGACGATCAGGAAGGCATCGGGCGGCAGGCGCAGGCGGGGCAGGGCGCGCGGGTGGTTCCAGTCGCCCGGCCCGATCAGGACCACGCGCTTGGGGTTGCTGGCCCGCACGCTCGCCAGCAGGCGCGCGGCCAGCCGGTTCCAGCGCTCGCCCTCGAGGTCCCCGTGCGGTTCATTGAGCAATTCGAACAGCAAGCGGGGCGGCCGGTGGCGGTAACGCCAGGCGATCTGCCGCCACAGGTTCACCAGCCGCTCCTCCAGGACCGCCGGATCCACCGCGAACTCGCGCGGGTGCAGGGGGCCGCCGGTCAGCTGCGTGTAGTGGTGCACGTTCAGGATCACCCGCACCCCGCGCGCGAGCAGGGCGTCGACCACACCGTCCACCCGCCGCGCGAAGACTTCGTCGATGCGGGCGTCGGCGGTGGGGGCGGCATGGTTGCTCCAGCGCACGGGCAGTCGCACGGTCTGGAAGTGACGGGTGGCCAGGGTGATGAAGCGCGGCTCCAGCCGCACCCCCCAGTCGCCCTCGCGCGGGGCCTCCAGCATGTTCCCCAGGTTCACGCCCCGGCCCAGGCTGTGGGCGATGGCGCAGGTTTCGCGGCTCACCGCGTGGCAGGCCTGGCCGGCGGTGGCCGGCGCCGCGGCCGGCACCAGGAGCAGCAAGGTCAGGGCGGCGGCGAGGAAGGAGGTCGGTTTCATCCTGATCATCCTGACGCTGAACTTGCTCGGCCACGGTAAGCGCTCGTGTCGTGGCGGGTTTCTGCGCGGCAGGTCTTGGCGGCCGCGTCCCGCTAGGGTTTTCACTAGGGAAAACTGTACAGGCCAGAACAGTCGCTGCGCCCCGGCGCGGCACAGAATTCGCCTTGAACGAGCGTGGGCGCGCGCGTCTGTGCGCCCCGGAAGAAAGAACCATGACGCAAGAGACATTTCCGCAGCTGCTTTTGCACCACGCCGGCCAGCAGGGTGAGCGCGCCGCGCTGCGCGAGAAGGAATACGGCATCTGGCAGACCCTGACCTGGGCGCAGCTGGCGTCCCTGGTCGAGCGCCTGGCCTGCGGCCTGCACCAGGCGGGTCTGGCGCGCGGCGACCACATCGTGGTCGTGGGGGCCAACCGCCCGCGCCTGTACGCCACCATGCTGGCCGCCCAGTCCCTGGGCGCGGTGCCGATTCCCCTGTACCAGGACGCCGCGGCGGCCGAATGCGTCTTCCCGATCAACAACGCGCAGGTGCGCTTTGCCTTTGCCGAAGACCAGGAGCAGGTCGACAAGCTGCTGGAAGTGCGCCCGCAGTGCCCGCAGCTGCAGGCCATCTACTTCGACGACCCGCGCGGCCTGCGCAAGTACGACGAGCCGGGGCTGTCCTCGATCGACGCGCTGGCGGAACGCGGCGAGGCCTACACCCGCCAGCATCCTGAGTTCTTCCGCGCCGAGGTGGCGCGCGGTCGTTCCGACGACGTCGCGGCGATGTTCTTCACCTCCGGCACCACCGGCACGCCCAAGGGCGTGGTGCACACCCACCACAGCCTGCTCGATCGCGCCCGCGCCGGCGCCGAGTTCGACCACCTGACCGAGCGCGAGGAAGTGCTCGCCTACATGCCGCCGGCCTGGATCGGCCAGAACATCTTCAGCTACGCGCAGTGGCTGGCGTGCGGCTACGTGGTCAACTGCCCCGAGTCGGCCGCCACGGTCATGATCGATCTGAAAGAGATCGGCCCCACCTACTACTTCGCGCCGCCGCGCGTGTTCGAGAGCCTGCTCACGAGCGTGATGATCCGCATGGAAGACGCCAGCGCCTTCAAGCGCGGCATGTTCCACCGGTTCATGGACGTGGCCCGCCGCGTCGGCCCGCAGCTGCGCGATGGCAAGTCGGTCGGCCTGTTCGACCGCCTGGCCTACGGCCTGGGCGACCTGCTGGTGTACGGCCCGCTTCGCAACAGCCTGGGCTTCTCGCGCGTGCGCGTGGCCTATACCGCGGGCGAGGCCATCGGGCCGGACCTGTTCACCTTCTACCGCGCCATCGGCATCAACCTCAAGCAGCTGTATGGCTCCACCGAGACCGCGGTGTTCGTGTGCATGCAGCCTGACCATGAGGTGCGCGCCGACACCGTGGGCGTGCCGTGCCGCGGCGTGGAGATCCAGGTCGCCGACAACGGCGAGATCCTGGTGCGCTCGCCGGGCCTGCTCAAGGAGTACTACAAGAACCCCGACGCGACCGCCGAGGTCAAGACCGCCGAGGGCTGGTACCACACGGGCGACGCCGGCTTCCTGGACGCCCACGGTCACCTGAAGATCATCGACCGCGCCAAGGACGTGGGCCGTCTGGCCACTGGCGCCATGTTCGCGCCCAAGTACATCGAGAACAAGCTCAAGTTCTTCCCCCACATCAAGGAGGCCGTGGCGGTGGGTGACCAGCGCGAGCGGGTCTGCGTGATGATCAACATCGACTTCGATGCGGTGGGCAACTGGGCCGAGCGGCGCAACCTGCCCTATGCCGGCTACCCCGACCTGGCGGGCAAGCCCGAGGTCTACGAGTTGATCCGCGAGTGCGTGGAGAAGGTCAACGCCGACCTGGCCAGCGACGAGCGCCTGGCCGGCTCGCAGATCCACCGCTTCCTGGTCCTGCACAAGGAACTGGACGCCGACGACGGCGAGCTCACACGCACCAACAAGGTCCGGCGCGGCTTCATCGCCGAGAAGTACGGTGTGCTGCTGGACGCCCTGTACGGCGGCAAGACCGAGCAGTTCATCGAGACCCAGGTGAAGTTCGAGGATGGCCGCACCGGCAGCGTGAGCGCCACGCTCAAGATCATCGACTCCCGCACCTATCCCCCCGTGAAGGCCGCCGCATGAAGACCGAGAACGACATCGTCCACGCGGGCGCGGGAGCCGGCGCCGCCCGCAAGACCGGCGACGTGATCCTGGATGTCCAGAACATCTCCCTGTCCTTCGGCGGGGTCAAGGCCCTCACCGACATCTCCTTCGATGTCCGCGAGCACGAGATCCGCGCCATCATCGGCCCCAACGGCGCCGGCAAGAGCTCCATGCTCAATTGCATCAACGGCGTGTACCAGCCGCAGCAGGGCGAGATCACCTTCCGTGGCGAGCATTTCCGCCACATGAACTCGCGCCAGGTGGCCGAGATGGGCATCGCCCGCACCTTCCAGAACCTGGCGCTGTTCAAGGGCATGAGCGTCCTGGACAACATCATGTCCGGGCGCAACCTCAAGATCAAAAGCAACCTGTTCCTGCAGGCCCTGCGCATCGGCCCCGCCGAGCGCGAGGAGATCCGCCACCGCGAGGCGGTCGAGCGCATCATCGACTTCCTGGAGATCCAGGCCTATCGCAAGACCCCGGTGGGCCAGCTGCCCTACGGACTGCAAAAGCGCGTGGACCTGGGCCGCGCCCTGGCCATGGAGCCGCAGGTGCTGCTGCTGGACGAGCCGATGGCGGGCATGAACGTCGAGGAAAAGCAGGACATGTGCCGCTTCATCCTGGACGTGAACGACGAATTCGGCACCACGGTGGTCCTGATCGAGCACGACATGGGTGTGGTCATGGACATCTCCGACCGCGTGGTGGTGCTCGATTACGGCAAGAAGATCGGGGACGGCGCCCCCCAAGAGGTCCGCAACAACGAGGACGTGATCCGTGCGTACCTCGGTACGTCGCACTGAGGGAGACGAGCGATGGGATTCTTCCTGGAAACGTTGCTCGGCGGCCTGATGGCCGGCATGCTGTATTCGCTCGTGGCCCTGGGCTTCGTCCTGATCTTCAAGGCCTCGGGCGTCTTCAACTTCGCGCAGGGCGCGATGGTGCTGTTTGGCGCGCTGGCGATGGCGCGCTTTGCCGAGTGGATCCCGGCCTGGACCGGCATCGACAGCAAGGTGTTCGCCAACGTCGTCGCCTTCCTGATCGCCGGCGCGATCATGTTCGTCGTGGCCTGGCTGATCGAGGCCCTGGTGCTGCGCCACCTGGTGAACCAGGAAGGCGCGACGCTGCTCATGGCCACCCTGGGCATCACCTACTTCCTCGAAGGCGTGGGCCAGACGCTCTTTGGCAGCAGCATCTACAAGATCGACATCGGCATGCCCAAGGACCCGGTGATGGCGTTCGAGAGCGTCTTCCAGGGCGGCATCCTGATCAACCAGGAAGACCTGATCGCAGCCGGCATCGCGGCGGCCCTGGTGGCCCTGCTCACGCTGTTCTTCCAGAAGACGGCCACCGGCCGCGCGCTGCGCGCGGTGGCTGACGACCACCAGGCGGCGCAGTCCATCGGCATCCCGCTCAATCGCATCTGGGTGATCGTGTGGTGCGTGGCCGGCGTGGTGGCCCTGGTGGCCGGCATGATCTGGGGCAGCAAGCTGGGCGTGCAGT
>JACCEC010761207.1_pt1 | contig 46697 bp, 36 predicted proteins | sample 7450121 | NCBI WGS metagenome assembly JACCEC01 (sample SAMN15323455, study PRJNA562643) | freshwater metagenome | isolation source: river surface water | place: USA:Blue River Watershed | collected 2017-08-18 | reverse complement strand
GAGAAGGTGCACGATTTTTTGAGGTGTTTTGCATATTTCCTTGCACTTAATTATACAAATATACTTCTTATCTCTTATTAGCAAAGGTTTTGTGGTTTTTCAGCAGAGCCTAATTAATGGTTTTTTAGGGAGAAAATTATATTCAATTATCCCCTCAATCATATGTGTCCATAATTAAGATTTGTTTTTGGGGTAATGTCAATTGTAGAAAGATTGCTAAAAAAGAAGATTTACAATTTGCAATACATTGATTTGTTGTCGCTTTTTTCTAAAAGCAAAGTAAAAATTGTTACTTAAAATCAATTTTTTAAAATTTAAGTTATGCAATGTTTTGATATTAAATATTTGAAAACTATCCCAAAAAGCCTATAGTCCTCTTTAACCCATCAAATTTTGCTCTCATAAGAGGAGAATTTTTAAAAACCACTTTAAATGTTTCCTCGGTAATTTCTTCCCAATCCCTTTTGGACATCGAAAGTAATTCTGGATTGGGATTAAAAAGTGGCTCTGAATGCGCTTTAGAAAATCTGTTCCAAGGACAAACATCTTGACAAACATCGCAACCAAAAGCCCAATCCTCAAACTTGCCTTTCATTTCTAGCGGAATAGTTGACTTTAGTTCGATGGTGAAATAAGAAATACATTTGCTTCCGTCCACAATAAATGGCTCAACAATAGCACCCGTTGGACAGGAATCAATACAAGCAGTACATGAACCGCAGTGATCTGTCGTGCCGTGATCATATTCTAAATCTAAGTCGATAATCAATTCTGCTATGAAATAAAAAGACCCCACTTTTTGGGTCAATAGATTACTGTTTTTACCAATCCAACCCAAACCACTCTTTGCCGCCCAAGCTTTATCAAGAACTGGAGCTGAATCTACAAAAGCACGTCCAGAAACTTCACCAATATTATCTTGAATGGAAGCCAACAATTCATTGAGTTTTTCCTTGATAACAAAATGGTAATCTTGTCCATAGGCGTATTTTGAAATTTTATAGGAATCGTCATTTTGAAATTCAGAAGGATAATAATTCAGCAAAAGGGAAACCACGCTTTTGGCATCATCGACCAACAAGGTTGGATTCAATCTTTTGTCAAAATTGTTTTCCATATAGGACATTTGACCATTCATCTGTTTCTTTAGCCAATGTTCCAACCGTGGGGCTTCTTCCTCTAAAAACCCTGCTTTGGATATGCCACAAGATAAAAACCCGAGACGTTTAGCTTCGGATTTTATGAATTGGGAATATTTTGAAATATCAGTTATGGGTTATGAGTTATGGGTTTACAAATTGGCATTGCCATTGAAATTTTATGCTAAAAAAGTCCGCCTTGAACATTTATTCTCACTTTCCCCAAATGCTTGTATGCCTTTTCGGTGACTTCTCTTCCTCTTGGAGTTCGGATAATAAATCCTTCCTGAATCAAAAAGGGTTCATATACTTCCTCTATAGTTTCGCTACTATCTGAAACTGCTGTTGCTAAAGTTGACAAACCAACAGGACCACCTTTGAATTTATCGATGATGGTGTTTAGAATTTTATTGTCCATTTCGTCCAAACCGTGTGCATCTACATTTAAGGCTTGTAATGCATATCGAGCAATTTCAATATCGATAGTTCCGTTTCCTTTAATTTGTGCAAAGTCACGCACCCGACGCAATAAGGCATTGGCAATTCTAGGTGTTCCTCTGCTTCTACCGGCAATTTCTATGGCGGCTTCTATAGAAATGGGCATTTTCAAAATGGTGGCACTTCGTTCGATAATTGTAGTTAAAAGTTCTGTGGTGTAATATTGCAAACGAGAAGAAATCCCGAAACGAGCACGCATCGGTGCCGTCAACAAACCAGAACGTGTGGTGGCTCCAATTAAAGTAAATGGATTCAAATTGATTTGAATTGTTCTGGCATTAGGGCCAGATTCGATCATAATATCAATTTTGAAATCTTCCATTGCAGAATACAAATATTCTTCAACAATTGGACTCAAACGATGAATTTCGTCAATAAACAAAACATCTCTTTCTTCGAGATTGGTCAATAAACCTGCCAAGTCTCCGGGCTTGTCCAAAACTGGGCCTGAAGTGATTTTTATACCTACTTGTAATTCATTAGCCAAAATGTTAGCTAATGTCGTTTTTCCTAATCCAGGAGGGCCATGAAAAAGGGCGTGGTCAAGGGCTTCATTTCTTTGATTCGCAGCTTGAACAAAAACTTTTAAATTTTCTAAAATTTGATCTTGACCTGCAAAATCATCAAAAGACAAGGGTCTTAATCTTTTTTCAAGATCCAGTTCTTCTGAATTATAACTATTGTTTGTTGGGTCTAAATTTTCATTCATTTTACAAATATAACAAAGTTATGAGCAAATAAAAATGCCTTCCGAAACGAAAGGCATTATATTTATTTTAAAATGAATTAGTGATGTAAAACTACTTCCCCTTCTATCATTGGAACATTTTGTGGTACAAAATCATCATCGTGAGATGGATTACTGTAATCATAAGGCCAACGGTGAACTTCAGGAATTTCTCCAGGCCAGTTTCCATGCATGTGTTCTACAGGTGCGGTCCATTCTAATGTGTTTGATCTCCATGGGTTTTGAACGGCTTTTTTACCGTAAAAAATACTACTAAAGAAATTGTATAAAAACACTAATTGAAATATACCACCAATCAAGGCAAATGTTGTAATTAATACATTAACATTCTGTAAATCATCAAACAATGGGAAGTTTGTGTTTGTGTAATATCTTCTTGGCAAACCCGCTAATCCAATGAAGTGCATTGGGAAAAATACTCCATAAGCACAAACTGCTGTTACCCAAAAGTGAACGTATCCTAAATTTTTATTCAACATTCTTCCGAACATTTTTGGAAACCAATGATAGATTCCCGCAAACATTCCGTAAAGAGCAGAAATACCCATTACCAAATGAAAGTGTGCCACTACAAAATAAGTGTCATGAACGTTAATATCTAAAGTGCTGTCTCCCAAAATAATTCCTGTCAAACCACCTGTGATAAATGTTGAAACCAATCCTATGGAGAATAACATTGCAGGATTTAATTGTAAGTTTCCTTTCCAAAGTGTTGTGATATAATTAAATGCTTTTACTGCCGAAGGAATCGCTATCAATAAAGTGGTAAATGTAAATACTGAACCTAAGAATGGATTCATACCTGATATAAACATGTGGTGACCCCAAACTATAGTTGATAAAAATGCAATTGCTAAAATAGACATAATCATCGCTCTATAACCAAAAATTGGTTTACGAGAATTTGTTGCTATAATTTCAGAAGTTATTCCCAAAGCTGGTAAAATTATGATATATACTTCAGGATGACCTAGAAACCAGAATAAATGTTCAAACAAAACTGGAGAACCTCCTTGATAATGCAATACTTCTCCAGCCAAATAAATATCAGATAAGAAGAATGAAGTTCCAAAACTTCTATCAAAAATTAACAATAAAGCCGCAGATAACAATACTGGAAAAGAAATTACTCCAATAATTGCGGTAACAAAGAAAGCCCAAATCGTTAGAGGTAATCTTGTCATAGACATCCCTTTTGTTCTTAAATTAATAACAGTTACAATATAATTTAAAGAACCCATCAACGAAGCAGCAATAAATACAGCCATTGAAACCAACCAAAGAGTCATTCCCGCTCCAGAACCAGAAATAGCTTGTGGAAGTGCACTCAAAGGAGGATATATTGTCCAACCTGCGTTAGCTGGTCCCGATTCGACAAATAAAGAAGTTAACATTAATACACTGGATAAAAAGAAAAGCCAATAGGAAATCATATTCAGAAATCCTGAAGCCATATCTCGTGCTCCAATTTGAAGTGGAATTAATAAATTACTAAAGGTTCCACTTAAGCCAGCAGTTAACACAAAGAAAACCATTATAGTTCCATGAATAGTAACTAAAGCTAGATAAATATCATTAGCCATTACTCCGTTTGGTGCCCATTTATCTCCAAGAAGAATATTAAAAATTTTGAATGATTCTTCTGGCCAAGCCAATTGCATTCTAAAAAGCATAGACATAATTACACCAACAACCCCCATAACAATTCCAGTAATCAAATATTGTTTGGCAATCATTTTGTGATCAATACTAAATATGTATTTAGTAATGAAAGTATCTTTATGATGGTGTTCGTGTTCGTGATCTTGTGAATGATTGTGACTTTCTGCTGACATATTTCTAAACTTTAAATTTTCTAAATAATTAATTCATTGCAATTTTGGCTATTGCCGCAGTATCTTTCGCTTTGGTAGAATCAGTACCAACTCCACTTTCAACTGGCTTAGGTGTATTTGCTGTCTTTACTTCTTGAACTAAAGTCGGTTTATCGCTTAACCATTTTTTAAAATCTTCAGGTGTATCAACTATCACTTTCATTTGCATATTGTAATGAGACGCTCCACATATTTTATTGCAAAGTAAAAGATAGTCAAAAGTATATGGGTCTAAAGCCGGAAGACCTTTAGCAACAAGTTCTTTGTTTTTTGCTTCACGCAATGCATTAATTTTTTTGACTTTTTCGACCATAAAAGGCATCGCTCTATATTCATCCGAGGTATAAACTGGAACGAAAGCAAATTCAGTAACCATTCCGGGAACACAATTCATTTGAGCTCTAAAATGAGGAAAATAAGCTGAGTGCAAAACATCTTGTGAACGAATCTTGAAATGCACTTTTTTTCCTTTAGGAATATGCAACTCAGAAACTACAATATCATCTTGAGCATTGGGATCTGATAAATCTACTCCAAGTGTATTAACCCCTTCAATTAATCTAACATTAGCTTTACCAAGAACATTATCATCCCCTGAATATCTTGCAGACCATTTAAATTGTTGTGCATACAATTCGATTTCGATAGTATCTTCGTTTTCATCGACAAACATAATATTTGTCCAAGCATAAAGACCATAAAGAATCAATCCTGCTAAAACTATCGCAGGTATTCCACTCCAAATTAATTCTAATTTATTATTATCAGCCAAATACAAAGCCGTATTTCCTTTTTTACCTCGGTATTTGAAACTAAAATAATGTACTAAAACCTGGGTAATTGCCTGAACAATAAAAATAAGTACCCAAGTAATATTCATTAAATTATCTACAGTTGCACCGTGTTCGGAGGCCGGTGTATGCAATACTAAATGTCCCCATTCAATCAATCCATATATTGAAAATATATAAAGAAATGCTAAGAAGCCAAACATCAAATAACCCTGAGTGTTATTATCATCGTCATTTGCTACTTGTGAATCATCTTGATTACTACCTACCTGAGTAAGGTCAAAAATCTTAGTTAACTGCCATATAGCAATGGATAACATAACTAAAACTAAAAGTATCAAAAAACTTGTCATTTATTTTGTATTTAATAATTAATAATGGAAATGTTTACTCTCTTCTATAAATGGATTTCTTTTTGGCAATAATGGTGCTTTTGTTAGTGCTGAGAAAACAACATAAATAAACAAACCAAGGAAGAAAAGAATAGATGCAATTTCTGAAATACCAATAAACCATTGATCTCCTACTGTACCAGGCATAATCATATTGAAAAAATCAATATAATGACCTAGTAATATAACTGTTCCTGCCATTACAAGTACCCAAGTAATTCTTTTGAAATCAGTATTGATTAATATCAATAAAGGAAAAACAAAATTCATCACTACAGCTCCAAAAAACGGAAGATTATACAATTCAATTCTAGTAACAAAATAAGTTACTTCCTCTGGAATATTAGCATACCAAATAAGCATGAACTGAGAAAACCATAAATACGTCCAAAACACACTAAAACCAAACATAAATTTAGCTAAATCGTGAATATGGCTAGTATTTACATGTTCTAAATATCCTTTAGATTTTAAATAAAGAGAAATCAAACAAATTGTAGTTACTGCACTGACAATAAAACTTGCAAATACATACCATCCAAACAAAGTACTAAACCAATGTGGATCGATAGACATGATCCAGTCCCAAGACATAATTGATTCGGTAACAATAAAGAATACTAAGAATCCTGCTGACATTTTGAAATTCTTTTTGTAGAAACTATCATCAGTGGCTTCGTCTTGTGCCAAACAATTTTTTCTTGAAAAATATCTGTATAGATTCCATCCTGCTAAGAAAATAGCTGCTCTAATAATCCAAAATGGAAAGTTCAAATACCCTGATTTATTGGCAATAATAGCATCATAATTCTCATTACCTTTTACGGTTACACCCTCACCTAGCCAAGCAAACAAATGATTATAATGGAACCCACAAAGAATCAAAATAATAAAGAAAATCACTGACCCTACAGGCAAATAAGCAGTTATTCCTTGCATCACTCTAAACAATACTGGAGACCAACCGGATTGTGCTACTTGTTGAATAGCATAAAATGCTAAAACCCCAAGAGTTACCAACAAGAAAAAAATACAGGCAACATATAATGCAGACCAAGGCTTGTTTTGCAATTGGTGTAGAACGTGTTCTAAATGTTCTTTATGTTCCGCTTCAACACTAACTTTGTTCTCACCAATAGCATGCTCTTCTTTTGCAAGTTGAACTGGTTCTTCAAGACCTACAGAAGCAGAATCTACTGCTTCAAGAGTAGTTTCAACTCTTTCCTTTTCATGTTCAACTTCTGAAGCTACATGACTCTCCATTGATGGAGCATGTTTTCCAACGGCATCTGCTGCTTCTTGATGACCTCCATGAGCATCAGTAGCAAGAATTGCCTCTACTTCTTGAATATTTTTGGGTGCAGATAAAAAACCATATCCTATTCCTAAAAGCCCAACAACCATTAAGATGAGAGAAAATGTTTTTAATTTACTTGAAAATGTATACATATCTATTAAGATGAGTTTGTTCTACGATTATAATTTACTTTTTAGTTCCATCACATAAGACGCAACCATCCAGCGCTCTTTTTTGCTCAATTGATTGGCATGTGAACCCATATTATTCAGTCCATAGGTCCCAACATGAAATACACTTCCTTCATTGATTTCTCTATCTTTGTAATTAGGTACTCCTAAGAATTTTCCTTGTTTAACCAGTTTTCCTTGTCCATCACCAGAGTTTCCGTGACAAATGGCACAATAAATTTCATACAGCCCTTTCGCCTTTTCCATATCTTTTTCAGATAATTCTCCAAGTGGAGATTTCAAATTAGCGGCTTTCACTGCAATCAAAGCCTCAGGCGTATTTGGATACTCATACACTTCAAAACCTCTTTTTATTGATCCTTCAGCAGGAAGTTGTCCTTCTTTCCCTCCTTTAAAAACATCAGCTTGAGAGTAAGTATTGTAACTTACAGGCTCATACATATTTGGCATGTATTGATAATTTGGTTGTAAATCATCTTTACAAGACGAAACCAAAATAGTAATACCTACTAAAAGTGTTATTTTATATATGCTTTTCATATCCACTATTAATGCTTATCTATTACTTTAACTTCTACTGCTCCTGTATTTTCGAAAAAAGAGACCAATTCTTTTTCATTTTCTTTCACCGTAACTTCCATCAAGAAATGGTCATCTGTTGTACGCACATCTGGATTTTCGGATTCTTTAAAAGGCCATAATCTACTTCTCATATAAAAAGTGATCACCATCAAATGTGCTGCAAAAAACACAGTTTCTTCAAACATAATTGGCACGAAAGCTGGCATATTTTCAATGTAACTGAAGCTTGGTTTACCTCCAATATCTTGTGGCCAATCTTGAATCATGATATAATTCATCATCCACGTTCCAAATGAAATTCCGATGCAACCATAAATAAAAGAACAAATTGCTATTCTTGTGGGTGCTAAACCCATTGCTTTATCCAATCCGTGAACCGGGAATGGCGTAAAAACTTCTTCAATATTATGATGGGCAGCACGTGTTTTCTTTACGGCATCCATCAAAATATCATCGTCATTATAAATGGCGTGTATTACTTTATTACTCATGGTGTAAATCTTTTTTTGCTGCTCTCGCTTTTATAAAATTATCTCCAGTTCCTTTTAAAATTGTTTTAACCTCTGCTTGTGCAATCACAGGGAATGTTCTTGCATATAATAAAAATAATACAAAGAAGAAACCAATTGTTCCGATGAAAATTCCAATATCAACAAATGTTGGTGAAAACATTGTCCAAGATGAAGGAAGGTAATCTCTGTGTAATGATGTTACGATAATTACAAACCTTTCGAACCACATTCCAATATTTACAACAATTGAGATGATGAAAGAGAACATAATACTTGTTCTTAATTTTTTGAACCACATAAATTGAGGAGAAAATACATTACATATCATCATTGACCAGTAAGCCCACCAATAAGGTCCTGTAGCTCTGTTCAAAAATGCATATTGTTCGTATTCAACACCTGAATACCAAGCAACAAATAATTCTGTGATGTAAGCAACACCAACGATAGATCCTGTAATCATAATGATGATGTTCATCAATTCGATATGTTGAATCGTGATGTAAGCTTCAAGATTGGATACTTTTCTCATAATGATTAGCAAAGTGTTTACCATTGCAAATCCCGAGAAAACCGCTCCAGCCACAAAGTATGGAGGAAAAATGGTAGTATGCCATCCTGGAATTACCGAAGTAGCAAAGTCCATAGATACAATGGTGTGTACCGAAAGTACAAGTGGTGTTGCTAAACCTGCAAGAACCAAAGATACTTCTTCAAAACGTTGCCAATCTTTTGCTCTTCCACTCCAACCAAAACTCAAAATTGAATAAATTCTTTTATTGAAAGGCGTGATTGCTCTGTCCCTAAGCATCGCAAAATCAGGCAACAAACCTGTCCACCAGAAAACCAATGATACAGAAAGATAAGTAGAAATTGCAAATACATCCCAAAGTAATGGTGAATTAAAGTTTACCCAAAGTGACCCAAACTGATTTGGAATTGGAACAACCCAAAATGCCATCCAAGGACGACCCATGTGGATAATTGGAAATAAACCTGCTTGTATTACTGAGAAAATCGTCATTGCTTCCGCAGAACGGTTAATGGCCATTCTCCATCGTTGACGGAATAATAAAAGTACTGCCGAAATCAAGGTTCCTGCATGACCAATACCAACCCACCAAACGAAGTTAGTAATATCCCAAGCCCAACCTACTGTTTTATTTAATCCCCAAGTTCCGATACCTACAGAAATAGTGTAAACAATACAGCCCAATCCCCAAAGGAAGGCTGTTAATGCGATTGAAAATACAATCCACCATTGCTTGTTGGCTTTCCCCTCAACAGGTGCAGCAACATCTACTGTTACATCGTGATAAGTTTTATCACCTATGATTAAAGGTTTTCTAATGGGTGCGTCGTATATATGAGACATAATCCTTTAAATTGATTTTTAAATTATCTTTTATGTGTTTCTAACTTTTACATGGTAGAAAACGTTAGGTTTTGTACCTACATGCTCTAACAAATGGTACATTCTTTCGTCTTCAGCTAACTTAGCAACTTTACTTGCTTTGTCATTCACATCTCCAAAAATCATTGCTCCAGTTGTACAAGCACTTGAACAAGCGGTTTGGAATTCGCCGTCAACTATTTCCCTTCCGTCGTTTTTGGCTGCCAAAATGGTAGCTTGTGTTTTTTGAATACACATAGAACATTTTTCCATAACCCCTCGGGAACGTACACTCACATCTGGATTTAATACCATACGACCTAAATCATCATTCATATGGAAATCAAATTCACTATTTTTACTGTATAAGAACCAGTTAAAACGACGTACTTTATAAGGACAGTTGTTAGCACAATAACGAGTACCAACACATCTATTATACGCCATATGGTTTTGCCCTTGACGGCTGTGTGATGTAGCTGCAACAGGACAAACTGTTTCACAAGGTGCGTGATTACAGTGTTGACACATTACAGGTTGGAAAGCAACTTGTGGATTATCTGATGCTTTTTCCATTTCATTGAAAGTAGATAACGAACTTGACAAACCTGCAATATTTTCTTTTCTTTCATTATCATCAGCAAAAGTCTCTTCAGAAGAATAATATCTATCGATACGCAACCAATGCATATCGCGACTTCTCCTTACTTCTGATTTTCCAACAACAGGAACATTGTTTTCTGCATGGCAAGCAATAACACAAGAACCACAACCTGTACAAGCATTCAAATCGATTGAAAGGTTAAAATGATGCCCTAGAGAACGATCAAATGAAGCCCATAAATCTACTGATGTAGCTTGAACTTCTTTGTGATCCAATGAAACCATTGGTTGTTCATTCCAAAATTCTGCCTCTTTGGTATTGAATATTTCTAAAGTAGTTTCTTTAATAATATCGCCTCTACCCATCAACGTTTTTTGACCTTGAACACAAGCAAATTCGTGTTCTCCTCTAGCTTTTGTCAACGTAACAGATTGTACATTTCTAAAACCTTTATATAATGAGTAAGCGTTTACACCAACTTGCATTTCTTCTTTTAAAGCAGCCTTTTTACCATAACCAAAAGCCAAACCAACTGTTCCAACCGCTTGTCCAGGTTGAACGATTACAGGAACATTTTCTAATGTAACCCCATCAGCCGTTTTGATGGTTGCATAACTTCCGTTTAAACCTCCGTTAGCAACAATTTCATTTGATAATTCCAATTTCTTGGCATCAGCAGCAGAAACAGTAACATAGTTGTCCCAAGAAACTCTTGTGATTGGATCTGGAAACTCTTGCAACCAAGGATTGTTTGCTTGTTGACCATCTCCTAAACCAGTTTTAGTATATAAAACTAATTCCAAATTAGGATTTACTTTTGTTTGCGCCAATGCAGATGCAGCTCCATTATAATCAGCTGTTCCTCCTGCAGTTGTTTGTATTGCTCCAACAAATATACCGTCGTGTAAAACTTGATTCCAAGTTGAACCAGAAATTATAGATGCCGAAGTTGCTTTTAAATAATTGTAATACGTTCCAGGAATACCATTCAAAGACAATAAAACTTCTTGAAATTGTTTGGTTGTAAATAAAGGACGAATCGTTGGTTGAGTTAAACTATATGTTCCTTTAGTAATTACAACATCTCCCCAAGATTCTAGATAGTGAGGTGCTGCAGCAGCAATTGAAGAAATCGAAGCCGTTTCATCATTTTTCATAGAGAAACAAGCCGAAAGACTTACTTTTTTCAATCCATCAACAAAATCTTTTGAATTTGGTAAAGTGTAAACTGGATTCACTCCACTCATTATCAAAGTATGAACGCTTCCTGCTTTCATATCATTAACTAATTGAGCTACTTTTGAATTAGATCCTTTTCTGATTTGTCTTGTACCAACTGTTGTGAAAGATTCACTTTTCAAAACTTGATTGATTGCCAAAACCAACATCTGTGCATTTTTATCTTGAATTCCAGAAACCAAAACACCTTTACTTCCCGATTTGGTCAATTCTTGAGCAATTTTAGTAACTTCAGCTTTTAGTTTTGCATCCAATGTTACTGGAATTGATGCTCCAACAACTAAATTATATATATGTACTAATGCTTGTTTTTGATTTGCGGTTGACATAGCAACACGTTTATCAGCAGCAGCACCAGACAAAGTCATATTAGCTTCCAATTGGAAATGACGAGATATTCTTTGATTCCCTTTTGGTCCTTGAGGAATTCTTCCTTTGGCATAACCTGAGTTATAATTCCCACCTTGCCAATCTCCTAAGAAATCTGCTCCAACTGAAACAATTACCGAAGCTTTAGAAAAGTCATAATTAACCAAAGCTCTCTCGCCATAAACAGTTTCGAATGCGTCTAAAGTTTCAGATTCAGAAACAGCATCGTAGATAACGTGTTTTGCATTTGGATTTTTACCAAGAAATTCAGCAATCAACTTTTCAGTAGATGGACTTGCTAATGTGTTGGTCAAAAGAACAACTTGTCCTCCTTTGGCTTTAGCATCGGCTAAACTTGATTTTAATTTTGCATCTACATCAGTCCATGTCGCTGCTTTACCAGCTATTTTTGGCTCTTTCAAACGCATACTATCATATAATGATAATACCGATGCATGTATTCTGGCGTTGGCAGCAAATTTTGCCCCAGCCATTGTATTGTTGTCTATTTTGATAGGACGTCCTTCACGGGTTTTTACTAAAAGGTTAGCAAAATCGAAACCATCAAAAACTGTAGTTGCATAATAATCTGCAATTCCAGGGATAATTTGTTCTGGTTGAACTACGTAAGGTATCGACATGTGAACAGGACCTTCGCAAGCTGCAAGTGTGGCTGCCGCTGTGGTAAACCCAACGTACTTTAAAAAGTCACGACGTGTTGTAGCTGTTGATGACAAAGCACCGCCATTTCCTAAAAATTCATCAGTAGGAATTTCTTCAACAAATTCGTTATTTTTAAGCGCCTCAACAATAGAACTATTTCCTTCTAGTTCTTCAACACTTTTCCAGTATTTTTTGTTTGATGACATATTCTATATAAATATTAGCTTCTTAATTTTTTGTTTCAAGTTTCTATTGTTTCAAGTTTCAAGTTTCAACAACCTGAAACTTTAAACTTTAAACTTTTTTTAATAATGGCATTTTCCACATTCCAAACCACCCATTTGTGCTGCAGTCAATTTGTCAACACCATATTTTTTGGAAAGTTGTTCGTGAACTTTTTTGTAATAGTCGTTGCCTTCCATTTTAACGTCTGTTTTTCTATGACAATCAATACACCATTTCATTGTTAAAGGGGCAAATTGTTTTTGAATTTCATAAGTTTGAACAGGTCCGTGACAAGTTTGACATTCTATTCCTCCTACCGTGACGTGTTGTGAATGATTGAAATAAACAAAACTTTGAAGGTTATGAATACGAACCCATTTTACAGGTTCTGTTTTTCCAGTATATTTTTGATTTTCTTTATCCCAACCCACTGCTTTGTATAATTTTGCAATCTCATTGTCGTAGAATTTTTTTGAATACTCAGCAGTAGCAGTAGTATCTGATACCTCCGAAATGTTTTTGTGACAGTTCATACACACATTCAATGAAGGGATTCCAGAATGCTTACTCACTCTAGCTGAAGAGTGACAATAGTTACAGTTTATTCCATTGCTTCCAGCGTGAATTCTATGTGAATAATGAATAGGTTGAACTGGTGCATAATCTTGATCAACACCAATTTGCATCAAATAACCATATATGAAAAATGCACTTGCCAATAATAAAAACACAGCCGAAACCAATACTAAAAATTGATTGCTTGCAAAGGCTTTCCATAAAGATATTGTTGACTCTTTTTTAGCAACTTCTATCCCATTTGCAGCAGCAACTTTTCTTAACACATTGTTTACCATAACAAGCATTACAATAAGTATTGCCAAGACTAAAGACAATATAGCTAAAATTACATTGTTTGAAATTCCTCCATCAATAGCGTCTGATGTTCCAGGAACTTTTTCTCCAGGTACTGGAGCAGGAGCTGCAACTTTTTCCTCCATTGTATAAGCGATGATATTATCAATATCAGCTTCTGACAATTGTGGAAAAGCAGTCATTGGGATTTTATTGTTGGCTTCAAAAACTTTTACCGCTTGGGCATCGCCAGATTTGATTAAATCTGAACTGTTTTTAATCCATTTATACAACCAAGCTTTTTCATACTTAGCACCAACACCTCTCAAAGCTGGTCCAGTAGCTTTTGCATCCAGTTTGTGACAAGCAGCACAATTTGTATTAAAAATTTCTTTCCCTTTAACTGGATCGCCTCCCCCACTAGCTGCCGGCAATGCCGTTGGAGCTACTGTTGCAGCAGGAGCTGCTTGTTGTGCATAAGAGGTTAATGATAAGGCTAGCATTAAAGCTAAACTTACATATAATTTTCTTGAAATCGAATTATGGTAACCCACTTTTTTCATATAGTTAGTGATTATCTACAATATTGAATGTGATTTTTTCTAATATAAAATATGATAAAAATCACTTTTTCTTAATAAACGACAAAAATACACTTTATGAGTTATTCTCAAAACCTTAAAATAGTCTTAAATATAATTTATACTAATTCTAAATAACATTCATGTCATAATCTAATTCTTTAAATATTATTTTTGTATAAAAATATACTCTTTATGGAATTTAAAGTTGCAAAAACAATAGTTTTATCCTTCATATTTATTTGTCTTTCAATATGCTCTGCAAAGGCTCAAGAGCAAAACATTACTATAACTCAAGATCCTAAATTTGAGCAATTGCTAAACGAAAAAAGAAAAATAAATACTTCGCTAACCGTAAATGACTCTTATAAAATTCAAATTTTTAGTGGAAATAGCGAAAATGCTAAAAAAACCTTGAACGAATTTAGACTAGAGTTCAAAGAAATTGACGCCACAATTATATTTAATACACCTAATTATAAAGTTTGGGTAGGTAATTTCAGAACCCGAATAGAAGCCGAGAAAACTTTGGCAGATATAAAAGATTTGTACAAAAATGCGCTTTTAATTAAACCGAGTAGGTGAATTAAAGAAAACAAAAAATCCCGATTGCTCGGGATTTCTTATTAGTTCTAAATTCTATTTCAATTTCTTTTTAATTGCTACTTCGTGGAATGCCTCGATAACATCTCCTTCTTCGATGTCGTTGTATCCTTTTATTTGAATACCACAATCGTAACCCTTGGCAACTTCTTTTACATCGTCTTTGAAACGTTTTAAGGCCACAAGTTCCCCTGTGTGAACCACAACACCCTCTCGAATGATTCGTATTTTGGCATTCCTAATGATTTTTCCATCAGTAACCATACAACCAGCAATTGTGCCCACTTTAGATATTTTGAATAACTCTCGAACTTCGGCAGTTCCAAGAACTTCTTCTTTCATTTCTGGTGCCAACATTCCCTCCATTGCATCTTTCAAGTCGTCGATAGCAGCGTAAATAATAGAATAGTAACGGATATCGATTTCTTCTTTGTCGGCTAATTGTCTGGCATTTCCAGCAGGTCGAACATTAAATCCGATAATGATGGCATCTGAAGCAGAAGCCAACATTACGTCAGTTTCAGTAATAGCTCCAACACCTTTATGTATGATATTGATTTGAATTTCATCGGTAGATAATTTAGAAAATGAATCAGACAAAGCTTCAACAGATCCATCCACGTCACCTTTAAGGATGATATTCAATTCTTTAAATTGACCCAATGCAATTCTACGTCCAATTTCATCCAATGTAATATGTCGTTGTGTACGAACCGATTGTTCACGCATCAATTGAGAACGTTTTGAAGCAATTTGTTTAGCTTCTTTTTCATCTTCAAAAACATTAAACTTATCACCCGCTGTAGCAGCACCATCTAACCCCAATACAGAAACCGGAGTTGATGGACCTGCAAGGGTCACAATATTACCTCTTTCATCGTGCATGGCTTTAATTTTACCATGATGTTTTCCAGCCAACATATAATCCCCAATTTTTAGTGTTCCATGCTGTACTAATATGGTAGAAACATAACCCTTTCCTTTATCTAAGAAAGCTTCTACAACAGTTCCTTGTGCGGCTTTTTTTGGATTGGATTTTAAATCCAAAAGTTCAGCTTCTAATAATACTTTCTCTAATAATTCTTTAACCCCTGTTCCAAATTTTGCTGAAATATCGTGAGATTGAATTTTGCCACCCCAATCTTCAACAAGTAAGTTCATACCTGCCAATTTTTCTTTTATTTTCTCAACATTAGCATTTGGCTTATCAATTTTATTTATAGCAAAAATAATTGGAACACCAGCAGCCTGAGCGTGAGAAATTGCCTCTTTGGTTTGTGGCATAATATCATCATCGGCAGCTACTACAATTATTGCTATATCGGTAACTTGAGCCCCACGAGCACGCATTGCGGTAAATGCTTCGTGACCAGGTGTGTCAAGGAAAGCTATTTTTTGACCATCTTCCAAAGTCACTCCATAGGCACCAATGTGCTGAGTAATTCCTCCTGATTCACCAGCGATAACATTCTCTTTTCGAATATAATCAAGTAAAGATGTTTTACCGTGATCGACGTGACCCATAACAGTTACAATAGGTGCTCTTAAAACTAAATCTTCTTCTTTATCTTCTACAACTTGAATTGCTTCTTCAATATCTACAGTGATAAATTCGACTTCATATCCAAATTCATCTGCAACAATGGTTAGTGTTTCTGCATCAAGTCGCTGATTCATAGTGACCATAATGCCAAGAGACATACAGGTTCCTATAACTTTAGTAATTGGCACATCCATCATTATGGCAATTTCACCAACGGTCACAAACTCTGTAACTTTGATAGTTTTACTACCTTCGTCTAAAGCTCTTTGCTCGTCATCCGATTTTTGACGATGTGTATCTCTTTTATCTCTTCTGTATTTGGACGCTTTGGATTTACCACCTTTCCCTTGTAGTTTCTCTAAAGTCTCTCTAATTTGATTTTTAACTTCTTCTTCAGTTGGCTCAACTTTAGCAGTGATTGCGTGTCTTGGTCCTTTTACGAAACCAGGTCTAGCTCCTCTGTTGGCATTAAACCCAACACCTCCAGAATTTGGTGTGATTTTATTTGGGTTTGGCGCACCCGGAACTCCTGGTGTATCAGGTGGTCTTGGAGCTCCAGGTTTTGGAGCAATCCTTTTTCTTTTATTCTTGTTGGCATTATTTGACGCACTTCCAGGCGCTCCAGGAACACCGGGTTTGTTTGGAATAATTTTCGGCTCCTCTTTTTTCTTTTTGGGTTTATCAAACTGTGATAAATCTATTGTTTGACCAGTTAATGTGGCACCAGATAATTTGGTGTACTTTGTTGTAATGGTTTCCTCTGCGGGTGCTTCAGTAACTTCAGAAATAACTTTTTTTGGAGTTTCAACAACTATTTTTGCCTCTTTCCCCTCTGAAATCACTTTTTCATTAATAGTTTCTTTTTGAACAGATTCCTTTGAAATAGGTTTATCTTTTGAAATTTTAGAAACTGAAGGAGGAGTGCTCTCAACAACTGGAGTTGGTTTAGGAGTTGAAATTTCTTTCTTTGGGTTAAGATCAATTTTTCCAACATGAACTGGTCCTGAAATATTACCTTTAGCTTTAATAACTTCTTGACTTTTTAGACGTTCCTCATCCTGTTTCCTCTTGTCTTCAACTTCTTTTTCTCGTTCAATACGCAAGGCCTCTTTTTCTTTCCTTTTCTCTTCTCCTACCTCTTTCGAAGCCTCTTTATTGCCCTTGTCTCCAGCAAATTGATTTTGCAGGATATTAAACTCCGCTTCAGAAATTTTTGTGTTGGGATTTGATTCAACAGCAATCCCATTATCTTTCAGATAATCCACAGCTCTTTCTAAAGAAATATTAAATTCCCTTAAAACTTTGTTTATTCTAATAACTTTCTCTTCAGACATAAAACCTTTTTAATATTACCTTTTTGTCTCATCCTATTCCTTTCAAAAGAAAGTCAATAAGTATGATATCTTTTTATTACTTCCTCACACTAACTCTCATCTGGAGAGGAAAAATAAGGTTTAAAATTTATTTTTTTGAAGAATTGACTAGCTATCAAATTCTTCTTTTAATATTCTCATTACATCCAGAATAGTTTCCTCTTCTAAGTCTGTTCGTCTAACTAAATCATTTACGTCTTGTTTCAAAATACTTTTTGCTGTATCCAATCCAATTTTTGCAAATTCTTCGATAACCCATTCTTCAATTTCATCTGAAAACTCTGTTAATTCAACATCATCTTCATCTGCAACAGCACCGGCAACATCTCCTTCACGGATAACATCAAGTTCGTAACCTGTTAACTGACTTGCTAATTTAATATTATGTCCACCTCTGCCAATTGCTTTAGAAACTTCTTCTAATTTTAAGAACACTTCAGCTCTTTTGGTGTCTTCATTAATTTTAATAGAAGAAACTTTTGCAGGGCTTAATGCTCTTGTTATGTACAATTGAATATTACTGGTGTAATTGATAACATCGATGTTTTCATTCCCTAATTCACGAACAATACCGTGAATACGAGACCCTTTCATTCCTACACAGGCGCCAACTGGGTCAATCCTATCGTCATACGAATCTACAGCTACTTTTGCTTTTTCACCTGGAATTCTCACCACATTTTTAACCATAATCAATCCGTCGAAAACTTCTGGAATTTCTTGTTCGAATAATTTTTCTAAGAACTTTTCAGAAGTTCTAGACATAATTATTTGCGGTTTATTCCCTTTTAATTCAACGCTTTCAATAATCCCACGAACGTTATCTCCTTTGCGGAAAAAGTCAGATGGGATTTGTTTTTCTTTTGGCAAAACAATTTCATTTCCGTCATCATCAATCAAAATTACGACTCTTGGACGAACATGATGAACTTCGGCAGTGTAAATTTCGCCAATTAAATCTTTAAATTGTTTGTAAAGATTAGTATTATCGTGTTCATGAATTTTAGAAATCAAGTTTTGGCGCAATGCTAAAATTGCTCTTCTTCCTAATTCTATCAACTTCACTTCTTCAGAAACTTCTTCTCCAATTTCGAAATCGGGTTCGATTTTTCTAGCATCTGTAAGCGAAATTTCCAAATGGTCTAAATCTACATCATCATCGGCAACGATAACTCTTCTTTGCCAGATTTCCATATCTCCCTTATCAGGATTGATAATAATATCAAAATTATCATCTGAACCAAATTTTTTCTTCAATGCATTTCTAAATACATCTTCTAATATTGCCATAAGCGTTACACGATCAATAAGTTTATCATCTTTAAACTCTGAAAATGAATCGATTAATGCTAAATTTTCCATGCCAACTAATTAATTAAAATGTTACTGTAACAATTGCTTCTTTTATTTCTGAATACGGTATTTCTTGTCTTTTTTGAACCGTTTCTTTCCCTTTTCCCAATTTCTTTGCTTCTCTAGCTTTCCAAGACAAAATTATAAAATTATCGTTAGCTTCAACTAATTCTGCTTCAATAGTTTCGTTTGCTAATTTTACTATCAAGGTTCTGCCAATGTTTTTCTTGTATTGCCTCACCATTTTTAAAGGGGAACCGACTCCTACAGAGGCTACTTCTAATGAAAAATCTTGCTCTTCTCTATCTAAATTATTCTCAATAGCACGACTTATATCAATACAATCTTGTAACATCACGCCTTTATCGCCATCTAAATTCACGTTAATTTTATAACTATCAGAAATTGTCAAATCGACAAGAAAAACAGAAGGTTTCTCTTTTAATCCTTTACTTATTAAGCCGTTTACTTTATCTTTAAATGTCATATTTTATAAAAAGAGGCACGCATAGCGTGCCTCATTATCTAGTTTTTAAATAAATAACGGTGCAAATATAGTGTTATTTTTTTTTAAAATCAAAAATGATTGCTTTATGTAAAAAAAAATTGTAACTTTAATCAAGCAAATTTCATGTTCTGCTTATCAAATAATTTAAAAAATATTTACTATGAAACGGATTTTAGTACCTGTAGATTTTTCTGAATATTCAATAGAAGCTTTAAAAGTTGCCTCACAAATTGCCCGAAAAAACAATTTTGAAATCATTCTTTTGCATTTATTAGAATTGCCCCATCAATCAGCTGATGCTTATGGAAACGGCAATAGCATTCCAGAGATTATCTTTTTTAAAAACAAAGCTATTGAAAAGCTCGAAGAATTAATGGAATCAACCTTTTTGAAAGGAATTGATGTGTTTGAATCTATTGAATTTAATAAAGTTGACATTGGGGTTATCGACGCTAGTACAAAAAACAAAGTCGATTTAATTGTGATGGGGTCACATGGGACATCTGGATTTAATGAATTACTAGTAGGTTCCAATACGGAAAAAGTCGTTCGGTTCTCTAAAATCCCCGTTTTAGTTATAAAAAAAGGGTTAAAAGAATTTAATGCAAATCATATGGTTTTTGCGTCAGATTTTTCAAAAGAAATGCGGAAACCATTCAGAAAAATGCTTGAATTTGCAAAACTTTTCAATTCTAAGTTGTCTTTAGTTACCATTTGCACTCCTTCGAGCTTTAAAACTACTTTATCTACCGAAAAAAATATGGATAATTTTGTTGCTAACTTTGATATAGACAACTATTCTACACATATTTATAATGACACCAATATAGAAAATGGTATTATCAATTTTGCCAATAGTGTAAATGCTGATTTAATAGTAATATGCACACATGGTCGAACAGGATTGGCTCATTTTTATAACGGAAGTATTAGCGAAGATTTAGTCAATCATGCTTCAAAACCTGTTTTCACTTTTAAAATCTAACAGATATAAAAATTTTCCATAAAAAAACCTCTCAATTATTGAGAGGTTTTTTTGTTGGTCTACAAGGACTCGAACCTTGAAAGACTGCACCAAAAACAGTTGTGTTACCATTACACCATAGACCAAGACCTTTGCTATTAAGCGAGTGCAAATTTAATACAAATTTTAATTTTCACAAATTTTTAATCTGTTTTTATTGAAAAACTTTCTTTTACTCCAATAGTTTGCAGCATTCTTTAACTTCTAAGTTGAAGTTTGTAACAATGAAATTTGATTTTAATTTTAAATAAATCATTGGGATTAATGTTCATAGCCTACATTAACTAGTTTGCAGAAATAATTTTGAAGCTGTATTGTTTTAATTACCATTTTATGAAACTGAGCCTTTTAAAAAAAATATATTACAATAAATGGAGTTTTAAAAACCCCATTTATTGTTTAGTCAGTTTATCTAATGCATTACTTTTCCTTAATAAAGTACGAATGTAGTTTACAATATCCCATCATTGATCATCTGTTATGTCAGTTAATGTCATAGGTCTTCTTGCTGCTTTAGATATTTTCCAAAATAATTCACCTTAGGTTTGTTTTTAGATGATATGAGAGTATAAATCTGATACAACAAGAGACTATATCTGATTCTGTGCCGTCTCCCCTACTCTTTACCGCGGCATGGCATACAATCTAATTGATAAGAATGTTTTCCTCTTTCTAATGAATATTGATCTGAGGAAATGTATTCTTCATTTTCACAGCGTTTTGGGAGCTTTCGGAGGTGTTTCGTGTTGGGCAGTAGCAAGAGAAACTTAGAAGAATGCAATTGCAATAAATGATAATTTTGCAACGATTTGATTTTGACAGTTGTCTTTCAAATGTATTTCATTTTTATTTTTTAGCGGTCATATATGCTATCGCCTATTACTTATCGGAGATTGCTTGTGCTAACTTGCATTTAATGGCAATTTATAAAACTATAAGTTTAAGAATAATTATAAAAATAAAAAAAACGAAAAAAAACTTAGAATCATACAAACAATTCTTAAAAAAAATACACAAATTTTCGGAATTTATGGAATAGCATCATCAAAAAAAGTACTTTGTTATCTTTTTAATGTCTGATTTTTGGAAAATATTTTTTTTAAACGTTCAAATAAAAAAAAGGACAAAAAGGTATTAAATAGGAAACTTTAAAAAAACATTCAAATAACAGCTATAATTATTACGATGCTATTTTCAAAATTTTACAAATAAGCATCAAAAAGCAAACACTACTAAAGAGATTTAAGTAACTGCCTATTTGTTTTTGGAAATTTTTGTTAATGCTCGTGTCATTCAGTAAAAAAACATTTTCTTTGTAACTGAAAAAAATAAATTCTAGAATATAAATATGACTACATTTAATTACAATAAATGGAATACTATTACTGGCTGGTGCGCGTTTGCAGTCGCATTAATTACCTACACACTAACTGTTGAACCCACAATGAGTTTCTGGGATTGTGGCGAATATATTGCTACTTCGGCAAAACTCCAAGTAGGACATCCCCCTGGAGCGCCATTATATCAAATGATTGGTGCATTTTTTGCAATTTTTGCAATGGATGACAAACATATTGCTTTGATGGTGAATATGATGTCGGTTTTTTCAAGTGCGTTCACCATTTTATTTATGTTTTGGTCCTCATCGATGATTTTGAAAAAAATAATTTCTCAGTATTCTGAGGTTAATAAAAACAATTCTATTGTAATACTTGGTAGTTCTTTTGTAGGCGCTTTGGCTTTCACTTTTTCGGATAGTTTTTGGGCTAGTGCAGTAGAAGCGGAGGTTTATGCTATGGCATCCCTCTTCATCGCTTTGCTATTTTGGTTGGGTTTACGTTGGGAACAAGATATGGACTCACCAAAAGGGAATAAATGGTTGTTGATTATTTCATTAGTAGTCGGACTTACATTTGGAGTACATTTTATGGCATTATTAACCATTCCTGCTATTGGTTTTCTTTATTATTTCAAACATTATAAAGAAGTTACAGCAAAAAATTTCATCATTGCCAATATTGTTGTTGTCGCTATTTTATTATTTATTTTCAAACTATTATTGCCTTTGACGATGGCTTTCTTCGGAAAAACAGAAGTTTTTATGGTCAACGAATTGGGAATGCCTTTCGATTCAGGTACCATTTTCGTGGTTTTACTTCTAATTGCTTTCTTTTATTTTAGTCTAAAATACACTCGTGCCAAAGGTCTAGTAAAATTCAACACGCTTATATTGTGTATTCTTTTCATCCTAATTGGATTTTCAACCTGGATGATGTTGCCTATTCGTGCCAATGCCAATACGGTGATTAACGAAAACAAACCATCAGATGCTCGTGAAGTTTTGGCTTACTATAACAGAGAACAATACGGAACCAATCCGTTGTTTTATGGTCCCCAATATACCGAAGCTTTTGCAGGATTAGATGAAGATAATCCTTATTTAGACAAGGCTCCTAATTATGAACGAGATTACAAAACAGGTAAATATGTTATTGTAAATAATTTCAAAAATGCCGAGCAAAATAGTGATGACAATCAAAAAACTTTTCTACCAAGATTGTGGAGTGGTGATAATATTGTGAGTTACATCAGTTTTACCAATCCACCGGAGTTCAGACTAAATCCTGATTATCCTTATGAAGAAGATTTGCAAAAATATGGTGTAGATCCTAGTCAACTTTCGGAAGAAGATTTGGCTCTAGCCACTGCTCAGTTGAGAAATGAAATCGAAAAATCGGTTGTTGAATTTAGAAAAGGGTATGCTCAAAAAGAACTTGACACCGAAGATTATGTAAAATTCTTGCGAACTTATAGCGATTATTTAATCATTGAAAAACCCTCAACTATTGATAATTTGAGATTTATGGTTGAATATCAATTTGGCTATATGTATTTCAGATACTTGATGTGGAATTTTGTTGGCCGTCAAAACGATATTCAAGGAAAATATGATTACCAAGACGGAAACTGGTTAAGTGGTATTCCGTTTATAGACGAATTGCATTTGGGCACACAACAAAACTTGCCTTCGGATGTATTGAATAATAAAGGACGAAATGTATATTTCTTTTTACCTTTAATACTAGGACTCATTGGTATAATGTATCACGCTAGTAGAGACCGAAAAAGTTTTTATGTACTATTGGTTTTGTTCTTATTTATGGGATTGGCTTTGAAAATTTACCTCAACGAAAGACCTTTTGAACCTCGTGAAAGAGATTATGCTTTGGTAGGTTCGTTTTATGTTTTTGCCATTTGGGTAGGTTTTGGAGTATATGCTTTGTATGAAAGTCTTCAGCAATATTTAGCACCAAAGATAGCTGGACCACTAATTATTGGCGCAAGTTTACTGGCAGTTCCAGTTTTAATGGGATTCCAAAACTGGGACGACCACGATCGTTCAGGAAAATATACAGCAACAGCATTGGCAAAATCTTATCTTGAATCTTGTGATCCAAATGCTATATTGTTTACCATTGGTGACAACGACACCTTTCCCCTTTGGTACGCCCAAGAAATAGAACACATCCGTACTGATGTTAAGATTGTAAACACCAGTCTTTTTATGACGGATTGGTATATCGACCAAATGAAAAGCAAATCATATGAATCAAATCCGTTGCCTATTTCATTTGTTCACGATGAATATGTGGGTGATAAATTAGATTACACCGCTCATATTCCAAAAGTAGAAAGCCGTTGGGAAATCAAAGATTTTATCGAATTTATTAAAAATCCAAAATCGACTGTTGAAATGCAAAATGGTCAAACCATTCATTTTTATCCAACCAATAAAATCAGAATTCCTGTTGACAAAAACAATATTATCAAAAATAAAGTTGTGGCTACAAAATACAATGATTCAATTGTATCCTACATTGACATTGACATTAAAGGAAACGCATTGTACAAAAACCGATTGATGATGTTGGATCTTATTGCTAATAACAATTGGAAAAGACCTATTTATTTCAGCCCAGGCGCGTTAGAAGACGAAGATTATTTGTGGATGAAAAATTACCTTCAACTGGAAGGAATGATTTATAAATTGGTTCCCCTAAAAACAAAGGTTGACAAAGACACCAACCCGATGGATATGGGCGGACTTGATGCCGACAAAATGTATTCTATTGTAATGAAATGGGATTGGGGAAACAGCCGTGGGGATATTTATCACGATCCAGAAACCCGAAAAAACAGTATTTCTTATCGCTCAGTACTTTCCAGATTAATGGATAAACTAATTGCCGAAGGAAAACTCGATAAAGCCAAAAAAGTAATCGAATTATCTTTGACAGAAATGCCAGTAGAGAAATTTGGTTATTACTCGATGGTAGAACCTTTCGCAAGAGGCTATTATGAAGTAGGCGAAAAGGAAAAAGCACAACAACTTCTCGAAAAATTAATCGGTAAATACAAAGAAAACTTAAATTATTACGGCACTTTAAGCTCCTCTGATCAGGTAGATTTGGCTATTGATATTATAACTGACATTGAACGTTACAGAAGTTTATTGACCGTAATGAAAGAAAGTGGTGACGTACAATTTTACAATAAAAACAGACCCGCATTCAACACTTATATCAAAATGTTTGAACGATTTGGACGTGAAAGAGAGTAATTTATTAAACAAATGGTTATTTTGAAAAAAATTGTCCTTCTATTATCCTTACTTTTTGCAATACTTTCTTTTGGACAAACTCAGGAAATCATTACAGAAACTATAAAAAAACAGCAAGATATTATAATTGAACAATCTTTGAATTGTGCTTCAAAACACAACTATACCATTCAAATGAAAGAATGGCAAGAATGTTTAGACGCTGGATTAAAAAAAGACAGTACAATTGCTTATCTATGGCAGCAAAAAGCAATGCCTTATTTCAAAGCCAGAAAATATGAAATAGGAATGGCTTATTTAGACAAAGCGGTGAAATATGACAAAAAAGAATGGCTTCCCTACAGAGCTTTTATGAAGTGTATTTTTGTAAAAACATACAAAGATGCAATAGTAGATTTTGAAGAATGTATAAAACTTTACGGCAATGGATACAGGATGGATCATACCTATAATTTCTATATTGGTTTATGTTATTTACAGCTAAATGAATATGCTAAAGCCGAAAAACTTTTCAAAGATTATATTGACGATATCTTCAAAAACAGACAAGGATTAGAACATCCAACTGCTTACTTTTATTACGGAATATCAAAATATGAACTAAACCAATTTGAAGAAGCCATTATCGTTTTTGACAAAGCATTAAAAAAATATCCTACTCTTTCAGATGCCAAATTCTATAAGTCAGTTTGTTTGGTTAAATTAGGAAAAAAAGAAGAAGCTTATAAATTATTTGAAGAGGCAAAAAAGGAACCAAAAGACGGCTATTTTATCAATGAAGACAATGCCATTTATGAAACATATCCTTATCAAGTGCGGTGGAAATAATCTAGCATTTTTGAATAAAAAAATTCGTGTAGTAAAATGAATTTCTATTGGATAAAAACAAACCGTTTTATAAAAAAAATATTCTCCAATTATATATGGGATATTCCCAATGCCGAAAACAAAATATACCTCACATTTGACGATGGCCCAACTCCCGAAATCACCGAATGGGTTTTGCAAGAGTTAGAAAAATACAATGCCAAAGCCACTTTTTTTTGCATTGGCAACAACATCGAAAAAAACCCAGAAATATTAGAAAAAGTTATTCTTGCAGAACATTCTGTAGGAAATCACACTTTCAATCACTTAAATGGCTGGAAAACACCTACTGAGGAATATCTAGAAGATAGTATTCGGTGGTCAGTAGTTAGTGGTCAGTCTTCCAACCTCCAACTTCCAACTTCCAACTTCCACCTTTTCCGTCCTCCTTATGGAAAAATCAAAAGTTCCCAAGCCAAAAAACTTCGCCAATTAGGCTACAAGATAATTATGTGGGATGTTTTGAGTGCTGATTATGACGCCACAATTTCGGCAGAAAAATGTTTAGAAAACGCTACAATAAAGGCAACCTCAGGAAGCATCATCGTTTTTCATGATAGTGTAAAAGCATTTCCGCATTTGGAATATACTTTACCAAAAGCACTAGAATATTATAAAGAAAAAGGGTTTGTTTTTGAAAAACTTGCCTAAAGATATTCTTGAACCAGATTGATGATTGAATTAGCATCTAATTCTCCTGATTGTCTCCAAATCATTTGACCTCCTTTGTAAATCATCAAAGTAGGAAGCCCCTTGATGCGTAATGCTTCGGCTAGTTCTTGATTTTTATCAACATCTATTTTTATTACTTTTGCTTTATCGCCCAAAGCAGCCGCAACATCTCTAATTACTGGATGCATCGATACAGATGATTCATTCCAATCTGTGTAAAAGTCAATTAACACAGGGACTTGGGTGCTTATAAGTTCTCCAAATTTTGACATAAAACCAATGAATTTAATTTTCTAAATCTATTGAAAAGAGATAATTATTTTACAAATGTAGCATTTTAAACGAATTATGCCACATTCTTAGCTTTTTTTAGTTGTATTACGGTAATTTCTGGCATAATACCAACTCTCCCAGGATAAGCGTGAAAACCAAACCCTCTGTTTACATACACATATTTTCCCATATTTTCATACAAACCAGCCCATTGTTTATAGAGATATTGTATTGGACTCCATTTAATTACACCTGGAATTTCAATACCAAATTGCATTCCATGAGTATGCCCCGACAATGTTAAATGAAAGTGTTTTTCATGATTTTTTACCTCAGATTCCCAATGACTTGGATCGTGACTCATCAGAATTTTAAAATCTTTTTTGGTCAAATTGGCAGAAGCCAAATTAATATCTCCCACTTTTTTGAAATTAGTTCCCCAATTTTCAACCCCAATCAAGGCTATTTTATCATTTCCTTTTTCAATAAAAGTATGTTCATTCAACATTAATTTAAAATCAATTTGACTATGTAAGTTTTTAATGTTTTGAAAATTTTCTTCTTTAGCAGCTTCCGAAGGCCACGAAATATATTCGCCATAATCATGATTCCCTAAAATTGAAAATTTACCAAATTTATGCTCGTTGATTCTCTTGAAGGTGTTAATCCATGGATGCATTTCTTTAGCGTGAGTATTAACGATATCACCCGTAAATAAAATCATGTCTGAATTTTGTTCGTTGATCAAGTCAATGGCATAATTAATTTTGTCTGGATCATCAAAACTCCCACTGTGAACATCGGATATGTGTGTAATGGTAAAACCATCAAAAGCATTGGGTAAATCAGGGAAAAATATTGCTTGTTTAATCACTTTGTAATTGTACTTTCCTTTTGTAACGCCATATATTAAGGACAAAAAAGGAACAGCTGCGAGCCCTAATCCAATTTGACTGATAAATTTCCGTCTTGAAGCAAGAAAACTGTCACTTTCATTAAATTTAGCAAAATGATTAATAGAACCAAAGCCAACTCTGTAAATATCTTCTCCTAAAAGTACTAGAGTCAAAATAATTTTAGGGAGATAAACCATTAAAAGCAAACCCATGGTTTGCATAGTATGACTAGTTTGTCCTATCTTTCTATCAAATTGGGTAAATGAATAAATAATATAGACTAAAACAAGTGAACTTATTATTTGATACGAAATTAAAAAGGGTTTTGCTTTTACCACAGTTCTTAATGCTTGATATGCATATAGTTCTACAATAAAAAGCACCATTAATAATATTAATAAGCGTGAAAGCATTAGGATATAATTTTTGTGCAAAATAACAATTAAATTAAGTGAAATAGATTTTTGTTAATTGAAATTTAACTAAAATGATGCCAAAATAATTTCAAATATTATTTTTATCAAAAGGTTAACAAACCTCTTTCAAACCGACATTCCTGAAAAACAATAAATCTCTAACCAAAAGTTCAAAATAAACATCACAAAAAGTTTCAAACTTTCGTTACTTTTACACTTTTCTAATTTGTTCCACTATGTCACAAAAACGCCTTTTTCTTCTCGATGCTTACGCCTTAATCTTTAGAGGTTATTTTGCCTTTATTAAAAACCCAAGAATCAATTCGAAAGGAATGGATACTTCTGCCATTATGGGATTTATGAATGCATTGATGGATGTTATCAAACGGGAGAAACCTGACCATTTGGCTGTAGCCTTCGACAAAGGAGGTAGTGATTACCGCTACGAAATGTACCAAGAATACAAAGCACACCGAGATGAAACACCCGAAGCCATAAAAATTGCTGTCCCCTACATTCAAGAATTATTGAAGGCAATGCACATTCCCATCATTGAAGTTGCAGGCTTTGAGGCCGATGACTTGATTGGAACTTTGGCCAAACAAGCAGAAAAAGAAGATTTCAAAGTTTATATGGTTACTCCTGATAAGGATTTTGCACAATTGGTTTCCGAAAATATTTTTATGTACAAACCAGCACGAATGGGGAACGACATCGAAATTTGGGGAATTCCGGAAGTTTTGGAAAAATTCGAAATCGAACGTCCAGACCAAGTAATTGATTTCCTCGGAATGATGGGCGATGCTGCTGATAATATTCCCGGATTACCCGGTGTTGGCGAAAAAACAGCCAAGAAATTCCTAAAAGAATTTGGCACGATGGAAAACCTTTTGGCCAACACACATCAATTGAAAGGAGCTATAAAAGACAAAATTGAAGCCAATGCTGAATTGGGTTTATTATCCAAAAAATTAGCCGCAATTCTACTGAATTGTCCCGTGACTTTCAATGCCGAAGACTACGAATTATCAAAACCCGATGTTGAAAAAACAGACGAATTGTTCCAAGAATTGGAATTTCGCCAGATGAAAGCGCAGTTTGACAAATATTTTGGAACTGGAAAAGAATACGACGAAATCGACACAAATGGCAATGAAAATGAAAATGAAAAAATAATCAAAAAAGCTCCTGCAAAAAAATCCAATGACGAGCAATTCAATTTATTTGGATTTATGGATGAAGAAAGTGGCGAAACAAAATCGGGTTCACATTATGCTATTTTGGAAAATACAGAACATTTTTACCAAAGCATCCAAGGAGATTTTGCCGTTAAATTGTTGTTGCAAAACTTGATGAAGCAAACTTCGGTATGTTTTGACACCGAAACTACCGGAATAGACGCTTTGAATGCCGAATTGGTTGGAATGTCATTTTCTTTCGAAAAAGGAAAAGCCTTTTACGTTCCGTTTCCAGAAAATCAGGAAGAAGCGAAAATTTTGGTGGACAAATTCAAACCTTTTTTTGAAAGTGAAACCATCGAAAAAATTGGCCAAAACATCAAATATGATTTAAAAATCCTGTCTCATTATGGCGTTCAAATCAAAGGAAAGTTGTTCGACACAATGATTGCGCATTATTTGATTAATCCCGATATGCGTCACAATATGGATGTTTTAAGTGAAACTTACTTGAAATATTCTCCAAAATCCATTGAAGATTTAATTGGCAAAAAAGGCAAGAATCAAAAATCGATGCGTGATGTAGCTTTGGAAGATATCAAGGAATATGCCGCTGAAGATGCTGATATTACCTTTCAATTGAAGCAAAATTTCAGTCCAATTCTAGACAAAGCCGAAACTAAAAAACTGTTCGATGAAATAGAAATTCCGTTGATTCCTGTTCTAGCAGCAATGGAATTGGAAGGAATTAATTTGGATGTTCCGTTCTTAAAGGAAATGTCGGTTGAAATGGCTGTCGAAAGTAAGGCTTTGGAACAAAAAATCTATGAAACGGCTGGCGAGAAATTCAATTTGGCTTCGCCAAAACAACTCGGCGATATTTTATTCGATAAATTGAAAATTGGCGGAGCAAAACAAAAGAAAACCAAAACGGGTCAATATGCTACAGGCGAAGAGGTTTTATCATATTTGGCCAGTGACAACGAAATTGTTAGTAACATTCTTGAATGGCGACAAATGGTGAAATTGCAAAGCACTTATATTGATGCGTTACCGAACCAAGTCGATAAAAAAACTGGACGCGTTCACACCGATTATATGCAAACGGTTGCCGCAACAGGTCGTTTGAGCTCCAATAATCCGAACTTGCAAAACATTCCAATTCGTACCGAAAGAGGTCGACTAATTCGAAAAGCCTTTATTGCCCGTGATGAAAATTATACCTTAGTTTCTGCTGATTATTCTCAAATAGAACTTCGAATAATTGCTGCTTTGTCTGGCGAAGAAAATATGATCAAAGCTTTCCAAAACAACGAAGACATTCATAGAAGTACGGCTGCCAAAGTATTTAATGTTCCTTTAGAAGAAGTGACCAAGGAACAACGTAGCAATGCCAAAACCGTAAATTTTGGAATTATTTATGGTGTTTCTGCCTTTGGACTTTCCAATCAAACCTCACTTTCACGAAAAGAAAGTGCCGAGTTGATTGATGCTTATTATGCGACTTATCCAAAACTAAAATCTTATATGTCCAATCAGGTAGATTTTGCACGAGAGCACGGCTATGTGCAAACGGTTTTAGGAAGAAGACGCTATTTAAAAGACATTAATTCTGCCAATATGATGGTGAAAAGTGGTGCGGAACGAAATGCGGTAAACGCCCCAATTCAAGGTTCAGCTGCCGATATCATTAAAATTGCGATGATTAATATTCATAAAAAGTTAAATGAAAAGAATCCCGACGGCTCGGGATGGAAGTCGAAGATGTTGCTGCAAGTACACGACGAGCTTGTTTTTGACGTTCACAACTCGGAACTAGAGAAAATTCAACCGATGATAAAACACGAAATGGAAAATGCTTTTAAAATGGATGTTCCTTTGGTAGTTGAAATCGGAATAGGAAAAAACTGGTTGGAAGCGCATTAGAATAAGTGGGCAGTGTTAAGTTGTTGGTGTTCAGTCTTATTAAAATCATAAAATAATGAAAAAATTAGTTTTACTCTTTTTTATACTTCAATCCACATCGTTTTATTGTCAAGATAAAGAGTTTTATTTAGAAGGTACAATAGCCAAAAGTAAAATCTATATGAGGATACATATTTTTGGCACTGCTACTGAAGAACCAAATGTCAATGGTGTTTATTTTTACCAAAATTCATTAAAAGACATAAATTTTGAAGGAACACAAAAAAACAATGTTTTTACTCTTGTTTTTAAAGACCAAGATACAATTTTCGAAAAATTTGTTTTAAAAAAAGTAGGGAATATTAATTTTGAAGGGATATGGAGTGATCACAAAGGAAAATCTTTTCATGTAAAACTAGCCCCAATTGATTTTTCCAATTATAAGTCAACTTTACCTAAAGATTTTTATGAAGATGAAGAATTAAATCTTATAAAATTTAAATTTCTTGAATTCAAAAAACAAAAAACTACTATTTACAAAAACAAGGATATTGTTTGGTACACCGAAAAACATTGTGATGCCCCTTTTTTTAGATTAGGAGATAATTTTTCAGAGAAAAGTAAAAACGCAGTCAATCCCGTTTTAAAAAATATTCATATTCAAAACGCTATTTGGCAGTTAAACTGTTCGTCTGATTGGTACTATAATACAGGAGGAGCTATAAGTTTTGATACTGAAGTAACTTTTTTAAGCAACAATTTATTGGGGTTTAAAACATCGTCAGATTGGTATTGCGGCGGAGCTTATCCTGATAATGGTACTACAGGATATTTAATTGATTTGAATACAGGTAAAAATTATGAAATTGATGAAATAATTGCATTTGACAAAAGTGTGACAACTGAAAAAGAAAGCAATTTTGAAACTTGGATGAAATACAGACAGAACTATTTTGCAACTAAACTATTTGCCATTGTAAACAGCGAACAAAATTTTGTAAAACCAAAAGAAAATGACGAAGATTCTTGTGATATGACAGACTTAGACAGATGGTGGGGCGATGAAACTTGGGTTTACACTGAAAAAGGCATCGAATTTACACCCTACTTTCCTCACGTAATAAGAGCTTGCGAAGAAACGTTTCTGGTCCCTTTTGAAAAATTAAAAAATTATAAAAACCCTAAATTCCCATATCAATTTTAATTTTTACAACTTTCTATTAGATTCTCTTTCTATAATTAATTTGATGTTTCTTTTGATGTTGAAATAAAAGCAAGAAAATTGGGCAATAATCTTTCTATATTTGCCCAAACAAAATTGAATGAATTTATTTTCGCTTTCTGAAAAATCAATAAAAACTATCAAATCGATTACCAATAGCACTTATCTTGATGTTATTGGTTTAGTCATTGTAATTACCTCATCCTTTATTTTAGAATACCATAAAACGGTTTTCAATTTTACATTTCAGCAACAGAAATACGTTTTTTATTTGGGGTATATTTCTATTTTAAATACTGGATTTTCGATGATGGGAAATCGATTGGTGACCAAAAAAAATAATATTGGGAATTTCATCACCACTTGTAATACATTCCTAAGCGGTTCTATTGATTATTTACTTGGCAATATTGGAGCAATTCTTACTTATCCAGTGTCATTTATTGGGAATTATCTCGTTTTCAAAGCCTGGAAGAAAAGCAAAGTAATACGTTCAGTTGATTTTATATTTTACAGAAATATCATTTTAGGTTTTCTCTTTTCTTTTGTCTTAAACTATATTGCCTTCAAATACTTATCTGAAAAAGCTATTGATTGGAAATTGTTTTTCTCCATAACTATTCCGGCAGGAATTACTTTTGGTGGTACCTTCAACACAGCAAGAATGTATCCTGACAATTGGTTTATGTGGCAATTTTATAACTTAACAAAAGCCATTCAGAACCTAATGCTGATGAATATTGCGAATGTTGCTAAATATATTTTCTATTTTTTCAATGCCATTCTAGGCTACATTACTTGGAGAGACGATAAGAAAAAAGGAAGTATTTAGTTGTTTCCTCAAAAAACATTTTATACAAGAAAGCCAATTTCATTTTGATATTGAAATTGGCTTTCTTGAAATAAAACAACATTGCGTTTATTCTAACTTATCAATATTTAAATCTTCGGGTTTTTCGTGTTTGATTATTTTGGCGTTTACCATAAAATAAACATATTCAGCGATATTGGAGCTATGATCAGAAATACGTTCTAAATGCTTCAAAGCAATTACCAAATTAGTACCTGAAACCACCACTTTCGAATGAGATTTCATTGCATCAATAATATTGTCAATTATTTCATCTCCTTTCAATTTGATGGCTTTATTCAAAGCTAGTATCTCCGAAATAGTTTTATCATCATGAGTTAATAAACACTCATTGGTTTTTATCGTAATCAATTCAACTTGTTTAGCCAAATTTCCTATTTCAAATCTCGCAATTAAGTCGTGTTTTTCTTTGATGTTTTTGGCTCTTTTCATAACACTAACTGCCAAATCACCAATTCTTTCAATCTCATTGCTTATTTGAAGTGATGCCATAATAAAACGCAGATCAGACGCTACCGGTTGTTGCAACGCAAAAATACTTTGACAAATTTCGTCGATTTTAACATCCAATTTATCTATTTTCATTTCAATTTTCTTTACTTCTTTTCCTTGAATTGGTTCAAAAAGTAGCGCTTTCACTGATTCACCTACTTGACTTACGGCAAGAGTGCCAATTTTTATTATTACGCTTTTTAATTTATCTAGTTCTATTTCGAAATGTGTCATAAGATATATGATTTAAGATATTGGATATTGGATAAAAAATGATTGTCATCCAAATCTTCCTGTGATATAATCTTCGGTTTGTTTTTTTTCTGGTTTGGTAAATATAGCATTTGTTTTTCCCATTTCTATCAATTCTCCCATATAAAAAAAAGCGGTGTGATCGCTTGTCCTTGCTGCTTGTTGCATATTATGAGTCACGATAATAATGGTGTATTGTACTTTCAATTTGTGAACCAGTTCTTCAATTTTTGAGGTTGAAATCGGATCCAATGCACTTGCTGGTTCGTCCATCAAAATAATATCTGGGCTTACCGCCAATGTTCTCGCGATACACAAACGTTGCTGCTGTCCGCCAGATAATCCCAAAGCAGAATCGTCTAATCTGTCCTTGAATTCGTCCCAAATCGCAGCTTGACGCAAAGAAGTTTCTACGATTTCATCCAATTGAGTTTTGTCTTTCAATCCGTTAATTCTTGGGCCATAAGCAACATTTTCATAAATAGATTTCGGAAATGGATTCGATTTTTGAAAAACCATTCCAATCTTTTTACGAATATTGACTACATCCACATTTTTATCATAGATATCAACGCCTTCTACAAGCATTTCTCCTGTGATTTTCACACTCGGAATCAAATCATTCATTCGGTTAATGCATCTCAAAAAAGTTGATTTTCCACAACCCGAAGGTCCAATTAAAGCCGTTACTTTATTGGCTGGAATTTGCATTGTAATATTGTTTAATGCTTTTTTCTCTCCGTAGTACAAGGACAAATCGTTAACCTTTATTTTTATATCTCTCATTTTGTTTTTGTTATTGCTTTTATAATGAAAAAGTAATCAGCAAGATGACTAAATCAGAGAAGTGTCCTAGTCTTAATACTTAGATACTTCAATCTTAAAACTTATTTTGCTTTTAGTCTAATTCTAGATCTAATGACAACCGTAACTAAATTTAGTGATAAAGTTAGAATTAATAATACCAAAGTGGTTGCAAACTGTATCGGCATTGTTTTTTCGACATCCGAAGATTGAGTTGACATAATGTAAACGTGATACCCCAAATTCATAAACTGGTCGCTCAAAGAACCAGGCAAAGTAGCTAAATAATAAGCTGCTCCCGTGAATAAAATGGGCGCTACTTCACCAGCACCTCTACTCACAGCAAGAATTGTTCCTGTCATAATTCCAGAAATAGAACCCGGAAAAACTACTTTTTTTATCGTTTGCCATTTGGTGGCTCCCAAAGCTAAACTCGCTTCTCTTAATTCTCTTGGAATGGTTTTCAAAGCTTCTTCTACAGATACGATAATCACGGGAAGCGTTAATAATGCCATTGTTAAACTCGCCCAAAGAATATTGGGCTGTCCCCAATGCAACTCTCCTGCGTTGAAAGCAGTATCCATTCCTGTTCCAACAAATTGGATGAAAAAACCCAATCCGAAAAGCCCAAAAATTATCGAAGGAACTACCGCCAATGTTCGAATCGAGAATCTAACCGCTGCAGCAAATTTTGATTTTTCGTGAGCATATTCAGTTAAATAAATAGCCGTAATTGTTCCAAAAGGAACTGCTGCAATAGACATCACTATAACGAGAATAAAAGTTCCAATCAAAGCTGGAAAAATTCCTCCTTTGGTCATACCTTCAGTTGGAAAAGAACTGATGAATTCCCAAGAAAATTTATCTCGTCCATGGTAAATTATAATTCCTAAGATGACGAACAAAATAGCAATAATCAAAAGAACCGCAATTTGTGTAATTCCCACAACAGCCGTTTCTTTAATATCTTTTCCTTTGCCGCTTGACTTGGCAAACGGATTCACCGATATAGTATTTGTATTTTCCATAGCTATTTACCTTGGAATTTTTTGATTAATTTTCCTTTGACATAAAATTCTGCTACAGCATTTAATATGAAAGAAAAAATGAAAAGTAGCGATCCAATGAAAAACAAAACACTATAATGGGTTTCTCCAAAAACTGTTTCAGCCATTTCAGAACCAATGGTTGCTGCAAAAGTTCTAACACTTTCGAATGGATTTGCAGACAATAAAGCGGCATTTCCTGTTGCCATTAAGGCGATCATGGTTTCACCAAAAACACGTCCGACACCTAAAAGTAAGGCCGCGAAAATACCAGGAGTAGCCGCTGGCAAAATAACTTTGAATGCAGTTTGAGCTTTACTTGCACCCAACGCCAAACTAGCTTCATTATAAGTTTTAGGAACTGCCGACAGTGCATCTTCTGAAATTGTGTAAACAATGGGAATAGCTGCCAATGCCATTGCGACACCACCAATAAAAGCATTTAATCGTGAATCGTAGCCAAAAATATCCTGGAAAAAAGTAGCCAAAACCATCATCGCAAAAAACCCAATTACAACCGATGGGAAAGCGGCTAACATTTCGATAATGGGCTTTATGATTTCTTTTCTTCTATTGGAAGCAAAACTAGAAGTATAAACCGCTGCCAAGATAGCCAAAGGGCCTGCAATGAGAATTGCAATAATGGTCACCTTTAAAGTTCCAATAAGCAAAGCAATCAGTCCAAATCGAGGGTTATCGGAAACGGGAACCCACTCTGTTGAGAAAAAAGTACTCCAAGTTTTGTCTGATCCTTCTTTGTTTCCAGTAACTTTTTCATCAATAACAACTACTTCTTCCGAAGCGGAATCAGGGTTTAAATCTTCGGTTACCGTTCCGTAAGTTTCTGGTTCAGTTACTGCTGTTTCTTCAACAGCTGGATTCAAATCCTCGGTTGAAGTTCCGTAACTTTCTGGTTCCAGCCTTTCGGCAGGAGCACCATAAGTTTCAGGCTGGCTTTCATCTGGAGCAGTTTCTGCTCCGTAAGTTTCAACTTCAGTTCCTGTAGTGGTTTGTATTTCGGTATTTGCTTTCGATTTATCACCAAAACTAAATAAGGGCAAAGACTCTTTGAAAACAAAAATAAATATCAGGAAAATAATGGCAATCGAGAGAAAAGCTACCGAAGAAATAATCTTTTCGGCCAGAAATTCAGAAAGTCTGAATTGTTTTTTTAAACTTTCTCTGGTGAAAGTTTGTTTGTTTGGAAGTGGAGAATTCATTTAATGGATTTAAGAATTCATAAGTATATAAAAAATCCCTCCCTAATGAAAGAGAGGGATTTTTTAAATGTTCTTATTTTACAGGAAAATATCCTACAGTTGCAATCATTTTTTGACCTTCAGCACTCAAAATCCAATCAATGAATTTTTTTGTATCTCCAGTTGGTTTTGATTTCAAATACATATACAAGTATCTTGAAATTGGATAAGTTTTGTTTTTTATTGTAGCTTCAGTTGGCAAAACACCTTTGCTTTTAGCATCTTTTTTTACTTTACAGTCTTTCACACCTTCTGCGTAAGCCGCTCCACCATAACCAATGCTATATTTGTCTTTTTTCACTGCGTTTACAATTGCAGCAGTTCCTGGCAAAGTTTGACAAGCTGGAGAAAAGTCAGTTTTTACTACGTGTTCTTTGAAGAATTCAAAAGTTCCTGAGCTACTTTCTCTTCCGTACAATTGGATTTTTGCATCTGCTCCACCCACTTGTTTCCAATTGGTTAATTTTCCTGAAAAAATTTCACCTATTTGTTGAACAGTCAATTCAGATACTGTATTTCCTTTATTCAAGAAAACTGACAAACCATCTTTGGCACAAGCGATTTCAACACCACTTTTGTTATATTTTGCTTTAATTTTTTCTAGTTCTGCTGGTTTTATAGGACGACTTGAGTTAGCAATATCAGTAGAACCGTTTATTAAAGCTGCAAGACCTACACCTGATCCACCACCTGTAACTTGAATGGTTGTTTCTGGGTGTTTTTTCATATACGCTTCTGCCCATTGCTGTGACAAAATTACCATTGTGTCCGAACCCTTAATCGTTATTTTATTTAAACTTGTAAACGAATATCCAATAGCCATTATGGCTACCAAAAGGGCTGCAATTCTTAATTTAGTTGTATTCATTTTTAAAATTTGTTTTAATTTTTGACAAAAGTAAAGCGGTAAGGTTAAGTCTGTGTTAAGTAAATATTATTCAATCTTTACTATTTGGATATTTTTTACAATAATTTAACAATATGGAAAACTAAACATAACCAAAGTTAATTGTAAAATATTGATTTTTAACACAATAAACTCTTAAAATATTAAAAAAAAGAGACTCATTCATAAATTATGAAAAAGCCTCTTTCTTATAATTCATAAAATTAAAAGTTGAACTGTGCTTGCAATCTCAATAAATTTCCTTGTTGTCTGTTGTTTTTGAGTGCGCTGTCTTCAAAGGTTCTATCGGCGATAACCCATTCAGCTACTAATTCGAATGCTTTGATAGGTTGCCATTCTATACCAATTTCGTAATCTCGAACAATATAGCTTCTGGCATCTTTTTCAAATTTCTTTCCTCCATCATAATATTGAAATTTTGCAAAAGGGTATAGAAAACGGTGTTTTTCTTTATTCAAATCCCATTTATAATTTAAAGTGACATAACCACCTTCTAAATCCGAAACTTGTACCGTATTGGTAATCTTATCATATCGCGGTCCTTTTCCAAAATTATATTCAGCCTGCAGTCCAAAAGGTTTTGGATACAATACAAAAGTTGCCCCTACTCTTTGATCAACGGTGTTTTGTTTATTTGGTGTTGTCACGCCAGTAGACAATTCGCTGGTGAAAGCCCATTTTCCTGTAAAAGCTTGCAAACCTGGTTCAATAATTTGATTTCCTATAATAAAAGGATATGTCACTCTTGTGACTACATGTAAATTTCTATTGGCCTCAGATTTGTTGGCTGTTTGGCCATTATAAGCCCCAAAAGCAATTACTCCATAATCTCCTGAACCTTTATAGCCATCTTTTACAAGCATGGCAAAACGTTCTCTGATTTCTGCTGGAGCCCAATAAAAAAAGGCTCCCAAATCACGTTCGTTGGCAACAGCACTATTCAAACCATCGTTACGATCTAAAGTCAAACGATTCTGACTTGATTGCATGTTTTCAAAACCATAAGGCACTTTACTTTGCCCGATTCTAACTCTGAATTCTCTTTTTTTGTCAAACGAAATATCGGCATAAGCATCTCTAAGTTGCACGAAATGATTCACACCAGATGCTGGTGAACTAGCAAAATCAGGCTGTATATAAACATATACATTAGGGTGTACTTGTCCTGAAAAGACAACACGAGTACGTCTTATAAAAAACCCATTGTTGGATTTTGCATCAGGAGCTGTTGAAATTGTTCCCCAAGATTTGTCACATTGATCACAAGATACTTTGTCGTTAGTAGATAACAATCCGTTGTAACGAACCTGAACATAACCACGAATAGACAATTTGTTGTACCAAGCTTCTTTGTCAGCTTTATCTTTATCTGCTTTTTCTTTTGAAGCTATATTTTCTTTTTCTACTTGTTTTACTTTGTTTACGGAATTGATAGAATCTAAAATACGTACTACTTCTTTTTTGATATCATCTTTCTTGACATCTTGCGCATTGGTTGCAAATGATACAAATAGTAAACTTGCAAATAAAATTTTTTTCATTTTTTATGATTTATTTTTTTGCAAAGTTAGTTTGTAATGTTAAGCTAATGTTAACTTAATATTATATTGATAATAAATTATAATGTTTTGATGATAAATAAATGTTAGATTTGGAGAGCACAACAAAAAATAATAGGTAAAATATTCATTTTCAATTATTTATATTAAACAAAAACATTTACCAAACGTTAATTAAACGGCATCGTTTGTTTTATTAATAAGCTTGGCTTTCGTCAAAGTAAAAGAAAATTCTGAGCCAATACCAAATTCGCTCTCCACATAAATCTTTTCTTTATGTGCTTCGACAATGTGTTTTACGATGGCGAGACCCAAACCCGAACCACCTTCAGAACGGGCACCACTTTTATCTACTCGATAGAAGCGTTCGAAAATTCTTGGAAGATTTTGAGTTTCAATTCCCTCTCCATTATCTGTAATTCGAATTAAAACTTTTCTTTTGGTTAGATTAATTACGCTTACTTCTGTCAGTCCCCCTTCTTTGCCATATTTTATAGAATTAACTATTAAATTTTCTATCAGTTGTTGTAATTTGTCTTTATCCCCTTTGACAAAAAAAGGTTTAATATAATAATTTTCGAAAGCCAAAGTAATTTTCTTTTTATCAGCTTTCATTTCTAATAAGTCGAAAACGTTTTGAATCAATTCGACAATGTCAAATTCAGAAAATTCCAAATTCAAATCACCCACTTCAAGTTTGGTAATCATATCTAAATCTTCGACGATGTAGATTAATCGTTCAACGCCTTTTTCAGCACGTTTTAGGTATTTTTTTCGAATATTTTTATCATCCATAGCACCGTCAAGAAGTGTTGACAAATAACCTTGCACGGTAAATAAAGGGGTTTTAAGTTCGTGAGAAACGTTTCCTAGGAATTCTCTTCGATACTTTTCTCGAACTTTGAGCATTTCGATTTCCAGCTTTTTGTCGGTAGCAAATTTTTTAACTTCTCTAGTCAAGGCCTCCATATCCGTAGTGATATGTTGGTCTATAAAAGTACTGGATTCTAAAAGTGAAATGTCGTCATAGATTTTTTTTACCCTTCGGTTAATAAATCTTTCTACTCTATATTGTAATACAATAAATGAAAATAGGTAGATAATAAATAGGAAAACAAGTCCAAACGAAAGTAAACTTTTGAATGAATATTTAAACATCGCTTTTGCCAAAAACATCGCAAAAAAGGATGAGAAAACACTGATGTATAATGCCGAAATTACGGCAAACTTGTAGGTTTTTTGAAAACTTATTTTCATTTTTTTGAATTCAAAGTATTGAGAAAATTTAGCACAAAAATTACACTTCGAATTTATAACCAACTCCTTTTATGGTTTTAAAGAAATCATCACCAATTTTTTCACGAAGTTTTCGGATGTGAACATCTATGGTTCTACCCCCAACAACCACTTCATTACCCCAAACTTTATCTAAAATTTCATCGCGTTTGAATACTTTTCCTGGTTTAGATGCCAATAAATAAAATAATTCGAACTCCTTTCGAGGTAAGGCAATTACAATACCGTCTTTTACAATTTGATATTCTTCACGATTGATTTCAATTTCACCCACATTGAGGGTTTCGCTGTTTTTTTCTTGCTCTTTTAATCTTCTTAACAATGCCTTAACTTTACTTACAAGCACTTTTGGCTTTATAGGTTTGGTTATGTAATCATCAGCTCCGGAATCGAAACCCGCTACTTGAGAATAATCTTCGCTTCGGGCGGTCAAAAAAGTAATGATTACATTATTCAATTCTGGAATTTTTCTAATCATTTCACAAGCCTCCATCCCATCCATTTCTGGCATCATTACATCCATAATTATGAGGTCTGGTTCTTCTTTTTTGGCTTTAGCAACTGCTTCTTTTCCGTTTGAAGCCGTAAAAATTTGATAGCCTTCTTGGGAGAGATTATAGCCAACAATTTCTAAAATATCTGGTTCATCATCTACTAATAAAATTTTTGTGTTTCGTTTTTTCATATATGTAAATTTTGATTTTTCATCTGTCATATATGGTATCGCCTTTTACTTATTGGTGTTTGCTTACGCAACTTGTTGTTAATGGCGATTTCATAATAACACAATACTGCTTTTAGGTTTGTAAATGTAAATATAAAACAAAACCATTGTATGTGCTAATCGGTTTATTATAAGTTAACAATTTGGTAATACAATATAAACATATTCCAAACGATGATTCAAGCAAATACGACTGGGATATTCTATTAAATTTGATTTCAAAGAATATAAATTCTAGTTTTATAATACGGTGTCGGAAATAAAACTATGATGAAAATAACAAATGAAACACCCATGACAATAGTTTTTGACACACTGGGAGATGATTATGAGTGTTCCATCTGACCGATGAAAACAATAAATATAAACAGATGAAATTTCTCTTGGAGCAAAATTAGCCTTTATAAATTGTGTCGTAAAACTTCTAAAATCATTTAAAGAGACAGATAAACACCCTCTTTCTATTAATTTTCTTCCAAAAAATGAAGATTAACGAAATTTTAAAGTTTTTGGTATAGCTTTTGAAAAGTTTTTTTATATCTTTACAATTCCAAATTGAAATAATGGCAAAAAATTACTTATATATTACTCTTTTATTGGTTTTTTTCTTTACTGTAAGCGTTTCAGCTCAAGACAGTAAGCAAAATGCCAAACTTCAAGAAACTACAGTTATTGAAGGGTTGAACTTATACCCTAATCCCGTAAGCAATGGTAAAGTATATATCAGTTCTAAAAACGACCTTACTAAAGAAATAATTATTTTTGATGTTCTTGGAAAAAAAGTACTCCAAACTACAATAAATTCAAAAGAACTTAACATTTCTAATTTATCTCCAGGAGTTTATATTATAAAAATTGACGAAGACGAAGCTTCTGCAACTAGAAAACTTATTGTTAAATAAATAATCTTCTCCTTTTAAACTTACTATTTATTTAAAAATCTCAATAAAAAACTCCAAACCACAAGTTGGAGTTTTTTATTGATGATTAGGTAATCGATATTTTTTTCAACTAATCGACAAAGTACATCTAAAACAGATTGAAAAACTGTAATTTTTTATAATTTTTTTGTCTGCTGAAAAACTCAAAACTCCAAAATTATTGACATTCAAAAGTCTTTTTCGATATCAATTGCACTGTTTTTCAAAAAATTATATCAATAAGCTTGCACTAGATTTTTTGAATTCATAGCAGTAATGAATAATAGTGCCTAAAATGTGCTAAAAATGAAGTCATTTACATCAGAATCCTCGAAATTAATCAAAAAATTAGCCTTTTGGCATCTAAAAAACAATCCACTAGTTTATCAGCAGACCTAAATAAGGAAAAACCGGCTCCAAAAAATAAATTTACGACAATTAATTCATACACGTTTTCTAAAAATTCCAATTGTAAAGTTGGAGTTTTTTTATTTAATTACCTTTGTGAAAAAAATCTTGATTTCAACTCCAGACATATTTACTATTTCGAGCCAAAAGCAATTTGTAAAAATAGCTCTAAAAGTGTTTCGTTTTCAATATGAAAACAACTTAGTTTATAGAGAATTTTGCAATTTTTTGAAAACCGATGTCCAAAAGGTAAAATCATTGGATCAAATTCCGTTTTTGCCCATTCAATTTTTCAAAAGTCGTAAAGTAGTTTCCAATGAAAACCTTATTCAGGAAACTTTTACCAGTAGCGGAACAACCAGCCCCCTTGCCCCAAAAGGGGGTGAATCGGATAAAAAATTAATTCCCATAACCAGCAAGCATTATGTTACCGATATTTCTTTATATAAAGAAAGTTATCGAAAAGGTTTCTACCAATTTTATGGCAATATTGAAGATTATGTAGTTTTGGCTTTGCTTCCATCCTATCTTGAACGCGAAGGTTCCTCCTTAATTTATATGGTCGAAGATTTGATTCAAATGACCAACAATCCCGAAAGTGGATTTTACCTTCACAACCATGAAGAACTAATTGAAAAATTAATAAGGATAGATTCTTCTGGAAAAAACATCATTTTGATTGGTGTAACTTACGCTTTATTGGATTTAATCGAAAGCCAAAAATTTCAGTTGAAAAACACCATTATTATGGAAACCGGCGGAATGAAAGGCCACAGAAAAGAAATGATTCGGGAAGAATTGCACTACCAACTTTGTAAAGGATTTGGAGTGACAGCGATACATTCTGAATATGGAATGACTGAATTATTGTCTCAAGCCTATTCACTGGGAAATGGAATTTTTGAATGCCCTTCTTGGATGCAAATCCTCATTCGTGACCCGGAAGATGCTTTGACGTATGTTGCTGAAGAAAAAACGGGGGGAATCAATGTAATAGATTTGGCTAATGTTAATTCCTGTTCTTTTATTGCCACTCAGGATTTGGGAAAAAAATATACTAACAATTCGTTTGAAGTATTGGGACGTTTTGATCATTCGGATATTCGAGGCTGCAATTTGATGGTGATTTAAAGTAGAGCGTCAGTTAATTGTTTTATCGGTTAAACAATTAAACAATTCTCAACACAAAATAATTTTTCTTTCCACTTTGCAACAGCACAAACTGGTTATTGATTAAATCCTTGATCGAAAGCACAAATTCTTCGGTTATTTTTTCTCTGTTTACTGAAATAGAATTGGCTGCCAAAGCCCTTCTTGCTTCACCATTCGATTTTAAAAATCCTGTTTTTTCGTTTAAAACGTCAACAATATTAATTCCTGTTTCTATTTCGTTTCTTGAAATTTCCGCTTGAGGAACACCATCAAAAACTTCCAAGAAAGTTGCTTCGTCTAGTTGCTTCAAATCATCTGCAGTAGCATTTCCAAAAAGGATTCCTGATGCTTTAATTGCATTTTCTAAATCTTCCTTAGAATGAACCATAACGGTAATTTCTTCTGCCAAACGCTTTTGCAATAAACGCAAATGCGGTGCTTCACTATGTTTTTTGGTTAATTCTTCAATTTCCTCTTTGGACAAAAAAGTAAAAATCTTAATGTATTTTTCAGCATCAATATCGGAAGTGTTTAACCAATATTGGTAAAATTTATACGGTGAAGTTCTGGCTGAATCCAACCAAACATTCCCGCCTTCGGATTTTCCAAACTTGGTTCCATCCGCTTTGGTGATTAAGGGGCAAGTTAAAGCATACGCTTTTCCACCGGCTATTCTTCTCACTAATTCCGTTCCTGTGGTGATATTTCCCCATTGGTCGCTTCCACCCATTTGAAGTGTGCATTTTTTATCTCGATACAAATGCAAAAAGTCATATCCTTGTACCAATTGATAGGTAAACTCCGTAAATGACATTCCTTCGGCAGCTTCAGACGACAAACGTTTTTTCACTGAATCTTTTGCCATCATATAATTTACAGTAATGTGTTTTCCCACATCACGAATGAAATCCAGAAAAGAAAAATTCTTCATCCAATCGTAATTATTAACTAATACTGACGCGTTTGGTGCATCGGATGTGAAATCTAAAAAGCGGGATAATTGTCCTTTAATCGCTTCTTGATTGTGGCGCAAAGTAGTTTCATCGAGTAAATTTCTTTCGTTCGATTTTCCTGACGGATCACCAATCATTCCTGTCGCACCACCCACTAACGCTAGTGGTTTGTGCCCAGATATTTGAAAATGTTTCAACAACATAACCCCAACCAAATGTCCGATATGCAATGAATCTGCAGTTGGGTCAATACCCACATACGCCACACGCATTTGTTCCATCAAATGTTCTTCGGTGCCGGGCATAACATCGTGGAGCATTCCTCGCCAAGTCACTTCTTCAATAAAATTCTTCATCTTTTTTAATCAATTTACTTTCGTCAGTTCAGCCTTTTAGGCTTCGTGTGCGCAAAGATAGTAATTCAAAAAGCAATGACAATAGCAATATCAATTTCAATGGCAATAAGAATTTCAATGCGAATGAAAAATTTTGAAGTTTTGAATGATGAATTTGTTTTTTGCTATTAAATTATTTTTTACCTTCAAATTCTTATTGATTTTTGCCATTGAAATTGATATTGACGTTGATTTTACTACATTTACAAAATGATTTTAGTCACAGGAGGAACAGGTTTGGTGGGTTCACATTTACTACTTCATTTGGTTGAAAATGGAGAAAACGTTCGTGCTATTTATCGAAAATTGGAGACTATTGAAAAAATCAAAAACCTCTTTTCACATTACAAAAAAGAAAATTTATTCGAAAAAATAGATTGGCTTCAAGCTGATATACTCGATATTCCTTCCTTGGAAATAGCTTTTGAAAATGTGGAATACGTTTACCATTGCGCTGCTTATATTTCATTCGATCCAAAAGATGAAGCTATACTTCGGAAAACAAATATTGAAGGAACTGCCAATGTGGTCAATTTTTGCGTTGCCAAAAACGTACAAAAACTTTGTTTTATAAGTTCGATTGCTGCGCTTGGTGACTTGAAAGAGAATGAAAAGATCATCACTGAAGAAACGGATTGGAATCCCGAAAAATCACATAGTGATTATGCTATTTCTAAATTTGGCGCCGAAATGGAAATTTGGCGTGGCCAACAAGAAGGTTTAAATAGCGTAATTGTTAACCCAGGAGTTATTATTGGACCCAGAATTTGGGAAGACGGAAGCGGGATTTTTTTTAAGAAAATAGAAAACGGTTTTCCTTTTTATTCTAAAGGAACTACTGGATTCGTCTCCGTGACCGATGTAGTGAAAATTATGGTGCAACTGATGAAAAGCGAAATTAAAAACGAACGATTTGCTTTGGTTGCCAACACTATTAGTTTTCAGGAATTATTTTATTCAATGGCTGACGCTCTAAAAGTTAGAAGGCCTTCTGTCTATATAAATCCTTTTGTTACTGGAATTTTATGGAGAGTAGATTGGTTTTTTTCGACTTTTTTTAGAACTAAAAGAATATTGGATAAAGAAACTGCTATCGCCTCTCATTCAAAAACATTATATGCAAACGAAAAAATTATAAATTCATTAAAAATAAATTTTTTGAATATCCATCAGTACATAAAAGAAAATTCACGTTTATAAATCCTTATTTTTTTACTTTCCTTAATGTATCTGATGATTTTGAAACTTTGAGTTG